>Ga0316204_10000729_pt1 | contig 108017 bp, 83 predicted proteins | sample 6monrhotite_MG_2_FD_205661 | JGI IMG/M metagenome (GOLD analysis project Ga0316204, IMG submission 205661) | Microbial mat bacterial communities from mineral coupon in-situ incubated in ocean water Damariscotta River, Maine, United States -... | ecosystem: Environmental > Aquatic > Marine >...
TGATTACTTAACTAAACCGTTCTCAACTGAAGAATTCTTGCTGAGAGTTAAGGCAATTCTTAAAAGAGTTGATCTAATAGAGGCAGAGGAAGTTCAAACCGTTTTTGATTTAGGAACAATTGTTTTCGATTCAGAGAACTACGTTTTGAAAATTAAAGGTGAAGATGATAAGAAACTTACAAAGAAAGAAGCTAAGATATTACTTCTACTAGTTCAAAACCTAGACAAGGTTCTGCCAAGAGATGTTGTTTTGAATGCCGTTTGGGGACAAGATGATTACTTTGTGGGTCGAAGTTTGGACGTTTTCATCACTAAGCTTAGAAAGTATCTCAAACCAGAACCAAAAGTTGCTATTAACAACATTCACGGAGTTGGATTTAAATTAACGATTGAAGCTTAGAATGGAAATCAGTTGGTCGGAGTTTGAAAAAGTTGATATTCGAATAGGAACAATCATTGGTGTCCAAGATTTCCCAAAAGCTAAAAAACCAGCTTACCAACTAGAGATAGATTTTGGAGAGCTAGGCATAAAGAAAAGTAGCGCTCAAATTACAGCAAAGTATTCAAAAGAAGATTTGATTGGATTGCAAGTAACAGCTGTAGTTAATTTTCCGGTAAAACAAATAGCGAACTTCTTTAGTGAATGTTTGGTTCTTGGTGCTGTTGACGAAAATGGGGAAGTAACATTATTGACTCCTTCATTAGAAACCAACAATGGGTTAAAGATCAGTTAATCATAAATGTATTAAACGAAAAAAGGGCCTTCACAATGTGAAGGCCCTTTTCAATTAATGAACTATTTCCTAGTGAGAAACAGTAAATTTCTTAGTTGAATTAACTCCGTTTACATTTATTGTATAGAAGTAAACTCCGTTTGAAAATTCAGAAGTATTTAAATCAACTTTGTAAGATCCTTTAACTTGAGAACCGTAGTTTTCAGTCATTACAACTTTACCAGTTAAATCAGTCACTGTTAATTTAACATCAGCTTCGTTAGTTAAGTTATAAACTAAGTTAGCCATGTTGTTAGTTGGGTTAGGATAAACAGACATTCCTGTTGCTGCAGTCTCTTCTTCAACTGAAGCGAATACCTCAACAGCTCTTACCATAAATGCAGAGTTTTGAGCAGATCCTTGTCCGTCATTGAAAATTACTACACCTTCAGCAATTTGAGCTGCTAAAAATCTAACATCATCAGTTCCGTAGTGTCCAGCACCAATCATGAATACATCACCAGCTGCAGCAATAACCTCATCAGTCATTGTGATTTCAGCCATTCCGCCAATATCAGTAGCAGTAATGTTGTAATCGTTAGATCCTGATTCAAATACGAAATCAGATCCGTTCCATTTTCTTACTTCAACATAAATTGGAGTTCCTTCAACAGAAGTTGCGCTAATTCCAACTTGAATTTTTCCGAATGTCCAAGCATCAGCAAATTCGAAGTAGTTACCACAAAGTGTTGGTACAGCAGTAGAACCTAAGTATCCAATTGAACTTGTAGCGATATCGTTATCTCTAGCGTAAGTACCACCACCAACGAAGATATCTTCTAAGATGATTTCGTTATCAGCTAATAATTGATCTGTGTAATCAGCACTTTCAACATAGTAATCAACTGTGTGAGTACCTGCAGCTGGAGTCCAAGATGTTGCATCAACAGCTATAGAATCGATAGAAAATGCAGAAACAGTACTAGCAGATGAAGACTCAGAGTAATCAGTTCCACCATTAACTTCAACAGTTAAAGTTGTGTTAGTTTGATCATTTAGTCCACCATTGTTTGTCCAAGCAGCAAAAGTAGTTGGCATTGCCTGAGAAACAGGAATTTGATAGTAATCTAATCCTTCTGGTCCACCAAACATGTATGCTTGAGTTAATGTTAATTGATTATCATAACCTTCAACGAAAGCTACATCATCAACCATCCAGTAATAATCATCAGTACTTTCATATCTGAAACGAACCCAAACAGTTGCTTGATTCGCAGCCACTGTAGAAATATTAAGACTTACTAATTCAGGATTATCAGTTCCTTCATTCACAGGAATTAAGTCATGAACAGGGTAAGTTGTCCAAGCCGTTCCATTGTTTGAAATTTCAACAAAAGCAGAACCTGTAAATTGTCTGTAGTAAGATTCAAACTGAATTCCAACGTTTGCAAATGCACCACAGTTAACTGGAGCAGCAAGAGTTAAAATTGAAGTTCCAGTAAATCCGTCTCCTTGACATAAAGCAAAGTTTCCACCAGAAGTAGAAGCAATAGCATCTGTTCCGTTTGTAAAAGGACCGTTTGGAGTTGTTGTTCCAATTAACCAGTCTTGAGCGTTTCCGCCATCATTAGCCCAGTCAGAAGGTGTATCAAAATTCATGATAGATCCGATTACATCACCAGGAGCTCTATCAAATTCTGAATGAGATGGGAATAATCTCACATCATCATAATTTACGTGAGTTTTCGTAGCCTGCAAGTATTGAGCTGATGCAGCACCACCAATTAATAGCAATGAAGCTAAAAAGTAGATTTTTTTCATAATTGTTAATTTTATTTATAGACGGAGTAAAATTAGGTCTTTTTTTAACATAAAACAAACGGTTTCGTCAACAACTCTTGTTATCAATTAACAATTTGATAAAGAAGACATCTATTTAATTACTTACTTTTGCCGAATAAAATTTAAATAATGAAAAAGAATAATACCCTAATTACGATTTTTGCAGCTGGATTACTAATCAGCTGTGGAGGAGCAGAAGAAAACACAGAAACAACTGAAGGAGAAGTAGTTGACACAGTTGCAACTGATATTGTTGAAGAAGTAGAAGAGAACACATTAGCCTTTGATGGTGTTGATGCGGGAGATTTCACTTTATTTGGACACTCTGAGATTACTGCAGACGAGACAGCAACTGTTGATGAAATGTTTCAAGAATTTGAAAGCACAGGTGAATTTAACAGAAAAGTGGAGGTAAAGATTGACCAAGTATGTCAAAAAGCTGGATGTTGGATCACATTTAAAGATGGTGAAGACAATGATGTACGCGTATTCTTTAGAGATCACTTCACAATTCCAATTGAAACGCCAAGTGGAACAGATGCTGTTCTTTATGGTGCATTAATGATGGATACTTTAGATGTTGATTTTCAAAAACATCTTTTAGATGACGCCAAAGAAGCAGGACAAGAAGTTGCACAAGAAGAATATGATGCAATAACTGAAGATAAAATTGAAGTTTCTTTTGATTGCGAATCTATCTTAGTGAGCAAGTAAGAATAACATCTTAAATAATTGATCCCCTTTTTGAATTTTTCAGAACGGGGATTTTTTTTATTCGAATCTCTCGTAGAGGGCATCAACATCAATTTTCTCAACTCCCTCTTTTACGACTCCATTGACTGTCAACACAGATTTCAAATCAATAACCTCTACCCCATCTTTAATTTGACTTTTCTCTAATTGCAAAGAAGCCGGACCGTACTCAGGCTTTTTCTGGAACACCATTAAACTGTATTCACTATTCTTAATCGAAACGTTTTCTCCATAGAGTTGTGACTTATCTTTGGATGCAACTCCTGTTATGGCGCCATCTATTGTAATGTTGTTCAAACTTAAGACAGAGGCTTCTCCTCCCGAAATACCTTTATCCCCACTATTCTTGATATAAACCTCATCAATTGTGACACGAGAACCAGAAAAATCAATACAATCGTTACCCGTATTTTTGAAAATGGATGATTTTAAATAGCCACTACAAAAATCGGCATCAAAGCCATCTGACTTACATCCATCAATCAATAATTCAGAGACATTGAAGTCAGACCTAATGATATTGAGAGCATCCTCACATTTCGCATTTACAATTTGAAGATTCTCAATAGCCACATTTGATTCATAAATGCTAATTGCTCCCGTTAACACCCAACTTTCATGTTTTAAATTTGATAGACCTGTGGCGATAACATTTTTCAACACAACTGATTGAGCGTTCAGTATAGTAATACCATTATTCTCTTCAGAAGTTGCTTTAATCTCAATTGGCTTCTGAGCAGAACCTACAGCTTTGAAATTCCCGTTCACAATTATTCCGCCCTTACCTTCAAATTCTAACTGAGAACCACTCGCAATTTCTAAATCAAGGCCTTCAGGCACATAAATCAATTCATTAATCTTAACATCTCCTGAAATCTTAGCTCGCTTTCCACTAACCGTACAATACTTTTTCCAAGAATCATCTCTTCTAAGATTCATTCTAGTTGACAAGCCAATTGGTTTGGCCCATGGTAAAACTTCACTTTCGTAATATCTGCGCCCTTGGTTTGAAACCTTGAAAAAGATCCTGTTCGGCTTATAAAGTGCTAAATATTCTCCACTGTTGTTTTCTCCGTCAAATCCATCAAGCTGAATCTTCTCTTCTATTTCAAAAACGTGTCCGGGCCAATGACCAGATTCATATCCGCAAATTTCAATTGCATTCAAATGATAATTCTCTAGTCGGATCTTAAACCCAATTGAAGTCGAGTCTTCTAGGTAAGAATTCAAAGAAATCCCTTCAAAAAACGCCTTATCTGTTCTTGGGCTGTAATCATCATCAAGTATCCATCCTGACGAATCATTTAAAACATTGATTGAAGATTCCCATAGCTTTTTAAAGTCGGCCACATTGGATCTTAAAAATTTGGCATTATTAAAGTAACGTTCTTGGGCCACCAAATATGAAGGTTCTTCAATTTGAATCGCATTTTCAAAACCATCAATTTCATCTTGATACTGTGCAAAGAACTCTGTCAGATATGCTTCAGATGATATTCTTTCAAAATTCTCAAAGTATAATTTTCGGTATTCTGCATTTCTCATCAAAGCATAATCTAAGCTTTCTTCAAGTGGGTGACCTTGGTGTGAGAAGCTAGATTCATAAATAAATGGAGGATTCTCACCATAACCAAATGCCATTAAATCATAAAGAATGACCTCAAGCTTTTGACTAACTGGATTAAAATAGAATCGCCTATTATGCCAAGCTGAAGCATGAACACCTGTAGATATATCACACAATACTTGAAATTTTGCGAGTTCATTAAGGTCAAACAATTCCTCAGGATGATCATATCCTTTTTTGAACAATTCAAGCAATTTTGCCCCTTCTTCAAAATCGCTTTTCAATTTCGGATTTGAAAGCGTTCTTCCGTCCTTGAAGCATCTAATTTGGCTCGCTTCGAAAAAAGGAAATTCTCCGAGATAACCTAATTCCATTTGTGCGTAAGTCAGTTCCCATAATCCAGTTTCATCTAATTTCAATATTGGGCCCTCTCTCCTATTTCTACTTTCTAACAGCTGTTTATCAAAGTGTTCTTCGAGTGCATAAACACCATGGTTCACTCCGTTTATATTCAAATTGACAAAATCAAAAGTAGTCGTTAACACATCTTCCTTATCAGCCATTTTATGAACAATCCATTCATCTATATAATTTCTAGTTTTCGGATGTTGCAAGGAGAATGTCTTCATTCCTTTGAAGGCATCAGACTTCATCTTTATTCTGCATGAAATCTTTCCAGAACTCAAGTGATCTGTCCAATCTCCTTTGAGTTTGAGTTTGATTTTTGATTGATTCTCACCGTCATTAAGAAATCCTTTAACATACTTTTTATGTTCGGGTCTAATGACTTGTCCTTTTTTAGCATCCTTTATAAGTGCTGATATCTTTTGGTACGATTTAGTAGGCAAATGAATGGAGATCTGATTCTCAAGCTCATTCGAAGGCAATTTATCAAAACGCTCTACTTTGAAATCGTCAAAATAAGCTAAGTGTCCGCCACTAAAAACAACTGCTTCTACCACTTTCGTCCCTGGTGTCACCACTATTGATAATGTGTGCATAACCCATCCGTCTTCAATTCTTCTAAGCGTGTTATAGTGAGTCCGATTCTTCATTATCCCTGAAGTACCATAAGAAGTTGTATAAAGAGTGCCATGACCAGTTCCTCGTTTTTGCCAAACGGTAAACCTGATAAACTCACCTGCTTTTGGGTCTTTAATTTTTAAACCAAATCCGTATTTATTAATGGAATCTAACTGAACTGAATAATCACCCGTTCTACTATTTTCAGATGATTGAGTTTCTCCTGCGTTTAACTCACATCCTTCTGCTGAAGAAACCAAGAAGAGACCATTATCTATGGTTGTCACTTCCTCTGCACCACAAGTTAATAATTCTGGCACGCTAACGTAATCTTCCTCGATTGAAGACACCCCGCTTACCTCTTCCTTTTGACAAGAAAGAACTGCAGATAAAGCAAGAAAAGTGATAAATCGATTCATGATAATTACGAATTCGCGAAAATACTGATTTAAATTAATCCCCAGAATTAATTACCGATTTCAGAAGCCATGGTCAACTCCTTCTTTTTACCTTTTATATTAGAGTTGATGGTTAACCTAGAAAAGGTAATTCCGGTTTTAGATGAAGTATCCCAACTAAGTAATACTGATCCGCTTTCACCTGCTTGAAAGACACTCTTAGTTAATTCATAAGTCAGACAATCGCAATCTGAAGTAATTTCTCCAATCTCTAAAACTTCTTCTCCATCATTAGTGAAGTTAAACTCGTAAGTCAGTATATCACCATTTTTGGATGGTCCGAAATCATGTGCCTGTTTGTCAAACGACATTTTCGCATAGCTTGAATCTTTAGTTACGAGACTTACTGATTGAATTTCGATTTTTCTTTCTAAAGCTGCCTTTCTACTATAAACAGAATTTTTTGCATCATTTGGATTATCAGAAATCAACTGATCTGCTGTGTACTCTCCAAATGGTATTTTCACAAAAGACAAACTACCTCCATCTGAAGAAGTTCCATTTAAATAAGGTTTTAAGACGCCACCTTTATAAACTTTCAAGTACTTCATCAAGCTAGATATTCTTCTTTTAGTTAACCAGATATTATAATCAGTTTTTGCCAATGGTGAAGCAAAACCTTTGACCGTGATTTCAATCTCAAATCCCTTTTCAAGTTCTGGAAGTAGTAACCTCAAAAACTCTTCTAAATCAAGAACTCCTTGCTCGACATATTGCACAAAGAAATCTTCAATATCTTCTTTAGCATCTTCGGCGGCATCTCCGTCTAAACCTGCCGCATACTGTTTGTGATAATCGGGTTTAAGCTTAATATAATCGTCATAAGACTTCATGTAAGTTACTGTAGAAATCGAATCTCTCGTTCTAGGGTTTGGTTCATCATTATGAAAATATAATTTAACCGGAAGGTGTTTATTTAAATCTTCTAAGCTCTCAAAACGAGTAGGCGGAACGATTACAAGAGGCAAAGCTGCCGAAAAGAGATCATTACAACAAGTTGGATTTTTAGCATACTTAACTCCTATTCTATTCGAAGACCAATAATATTTATCTTCATCTGTGTCTTTCACCAAATAAGTATCATTTTGAGAGGTATTAAAAGGAATACCCATGTTGATGGCCTTCATAAACCTCATCTGCTTATTTTTATCTTGAGCATAAAATAAATCGTGACCACCAAAGCCAGGATGATAGGAAGAACTGAAATACAACTTGTGCTCTAGAGTATCATAAAATGGACTGATATCATCATCAATAGAATTCACTCCTCTCCCTAGGTTTCGTGGTTTTCCGTACTGATTTTCATTCCTAAGGGCAGAATACCAGATATCCAAACCACCTTGTGTCTTCTTTCTATTCGAACAAAAAAACAAGTATTCTTTACCATCAATTTCAGTAATATGAGGCATAGTCGCAATTGTACCTGGGGTATTAATAACATCTCCTAAGCTATCTATCTCGGTAATTTTGTCGCCCTTAACTCTGCCAACATATATTTTACATTCATACTTATTATTACACCTTGAAAAGTAGAACCTAGTTCCGTCGGGGCTATAAGAACCATTTGCTGAATTCGAACCTTTCTTGTAAACATCCTTTAACCTTACAGGAGTTTGAAAAATGCTGTCTTGTTGTTCAGAAGAATAAATTTGAAGAGAGTATTCTTCTGTATAAATTTCTTCAATGAAGTTAATCGAATCTGCTTTTAGAGAAGTGAAGTAAAGCTTTTTGTCATGAAGAAAAGGCGCCAATTCGGTATCCTTTGTATTAATTGGTTCTTCGAGTTGAGTGAGTATATAATCTGTCGTGTCAATAACTGCCTTTTTGGCCCATAAACACGATTTTATTTCAGCCTGACTCTTTTTATACTCGTAGCTTTTCTTCTTTTTCTTGAATGCCTTCTTACAGAGCTTCCAGTTTTCAATGGCCTCATCATACTTACCGTTATAATGTTGCATGCTGGCCAACCAAAAAATAGATCTCGGATAAATTTTCGCGCTCTCTTTTTGGTAAACGATTCCGTAATATTTTTCAGCCTGAGGATAGTTTTTATATCGCCTCAGCGCCTCAGCGTATTTCCAATTAATCTCAACGCCTGTTGAATCTATCAACATGGCTTTTTCATAATACTCGATAGCATAAAAGAAGTCTCCTTCAATCATTTTTTCATCTGCAAATTCAACCAACTGAGTGTATGATTGAGCATAAGAATTACTAAAAAGGGATGAGCCAACCAGCAACATCAACAGGAATAATCTTCTAGAAAAAGTGAGAATGGCTATCATAAATAATCAGGACAAATTCTATGTTGAATGTCTTTTGGTTTAAAGACGCAGAGTATATACTGTAAAGAAAATTCAAGACCACCTCTTAAATTAGAAGCCGGGGTAAGTTTCGAAAAATTAATATCATAACTAACACCACCTTTCCAATTATTATACTCTAAACCAGCAACTAAATATGCAGCATCTTGATTTCTAAACCACACTCCTGCGTAAGGTGCAAGCAGCTCACCCTTGCGATCTTTGATTAAATATCTTGCATTGGTTCCGAAAATAATTTCCTTGTATTTACCTTGAAATTGAAGAAACAAACCAGGTTGAATATCCCACTCAAAATTTAGAGGGTAATTGGCTTTTGCATGAATCACCACTCTTCTGTCTCTCTTAATTAAATCATCACCATAAAAGCTTTGCTTGATAGTTGGGATATTAAACCATCCTAAACCTGCGACAACCTCTTTTCTGTATTCAGGCCGGTATGCATAAATAGCTCCGGCCGCCATGTTGAATCCCGTTTTTTTATTTGTACCAAAATTCTCTTGTGTAGGCAGAGATGGATCATAGTAATATCCATTGAATTGATTATCAAAACTCAATAATGAGAAATTAATATTTCTATGATTCACACCTAATTGAAGACCTGGAGTTACTGAATGTATTGAATCATTATCTAAATACATTTGATAGGCAGTAGATATATTAAATTCAAGCGTTCTGTAATTACCATCTCCAGCAGCATCATGAAATAAATTTACTGCATGATAAAGCCCTGGAATAATCCATCCTTCTCTATTTTCAGCTGACACAGCAATCGTATTATAAGGTCGAGATACTGAACGCCACTGACTTCTTTGATTCGCGCTAAATCTCCAGTCACAAGTATGATTTCCTGTTAATGCAGGATTCAAATAAACCGGATTCATATCAAATTGTGAGAAGTGAATGTCTTGACTAAAAGAAGAACATCCTATTACTAAGAAGAATATTGAAAAAAGTAACTTCAATTTATTTGAGTACGGTTATGTTTCCTTTAATAAGTGATTCCTGTCCGTCAAAGCAAATGGCCTGCAAATGATAAACATACACATCTGGATCTACTGGCTCTCCTTTAAAGGTACCATCCCATCCAATGCCTTGATCTGTCGTTTCAAACATAAGCTCACCCCAACGATCAAATATTTTAAAATCAATCTCTAGTAAGTTTTCACCCCGAACATACAAAACGTCATTTTCATTATCACCATTCGGCGTGAAACCTGAAGGAACAAAGATGTAAACGTCTCCACATATGAATTCTCTTGTATAAACTGTGACAGGAGTTTTTGCTTCACAACCGTTACCACTAATTGTCACTTCAAAAGTTGTAGTTTCATCTAAAGTCGCCACAACTGATTGACCGACTGCAGTATTCAGATATTCACTTGGAGACCAAGTATAGTTGAAGCCTGCTGGAAAGGCCGTTAAAACCGAAGACCCTCCTTCAGGAATTGTATCAGGATTCGCAACTGCAAGAACATCTGCCGGATCTATGTATGAAACGTTAATAAAGATGGAGTCATAAATCGTACAGCCCAAGTTTGTAACGGCTGTTAGGTAATACCATTGTGAAGAGGGAGGCGAAACAATTGCAATTGAATCTCCTGGCAATACAGTGATGATCCCCAAACTTGGAGTCCAGGTATAATCCATTTGAACTCCTTGTATCAAATTATGAGCTTCAAGAGCCAAGGTATCTCCAAGGCACATGGAGTCAACTCCCACGAGTTCAGCTCCACCATCAACAAATTGAACGACGACTGAATCTACTAAATCACAGTCGGGCCAACCGTTAGTGGCTGTCACATAATACGTAGTCGTGGTTGTTGGGCTAATAGTAATCACCGAATCCATTGCTCCAGCATTTAAAACGTTCGTAAAGGTCGGATCATCTGACCAGGTAAAACTAATTGCAGACCCTTGCGAGTCAGCTGTCAAATCTTGTGTAAAAGGTGCACAAACAACCGTATCATTGAGACCTAGAATATCTAATTGAAGCTCTTCATAAACCGTAACAACTTTCTTTGCAGTATCAACAAGATTACAAATAGTATCAGTAATTGAAATGATAATCTCGTATGTACCAGGATCATTAAAAAGTAATTCCGGATTCACGCCGCCATTAACAACAATAGCTTCTGTTGGGAACGTCCACACTGAATTGACTGTATCATTACTTTCATTATCCAATATTAAAGTGAATGGCGCACACCCTTCAAAAGAACTTAGATTAAAATCAGCATCTGGTATTAATTCGAAGTCAAATTTGAATACTAAATTATTACAGTTCAAGGCATCATTAGTATCTGACCAAGCTCCGGGCGTAGTAGGGAAATCACTATCTGCTCCACATCCACCACAAACACTTTGATATACTACACCATACTTATCAAATCGAGATGTACCGCCATCTACATGTTCGCCAGCGCCTGGACTCCCAATATATGATCCATACAAAATATCTTGTGCATCTCGTTCCAGGACAAATAAGTAAAAATCGTTTCCAGTTGGTGGGGTAGATTGAAATGCATCAATTGTCACTGGCATTCCTGACATTGGAGGCCCTGTAATCCCGCTCCAGCCCGTGCAATAAGCGTTTCCACAAACGTCAACTAAAAATGCTGCAGGTGAAACATCAAATACTCCTGACCCAGATCCGAACACAGTACTATAGTCTATGACATCTAAATCTGGTTCTAACTTCATAATAAACTGTCCGCTATTAGGATTTGAATAAGGAGCATTTACGACTGGCATATTTCCGTTTGACTGACCTAGTAGATAAACGTTATCCCAACGGTCAATTTCAATAAAAAATACTTGATCATAATCAGTGGTCCCAATATATGATGACCTCACTAACGTACTTCCGTCAGGACTAATCTTAGCAACATAACCATCCGTCTCTCCTCCTTGGTATGTTGTAGTCAAAGCGCCTGTTGTAGCCGGTAAATCGGTTGAACTTGTCCCACCCCCTATTAAGATATTATAAGAAGAATCAATTTTCACTGAATAACAGGCATCATTATCGGTACCTCCATAATATGTTGACCAAAGCATGGTAGAAAAGTCAGCACTCAATTTAAATACGACCCCATCTTGTCCACCAATTGGCGTTGACTGAAAACTATTAGAAGTAGGGAAATTTGACGAGTTAGTACTAGAACCTATCAACACATTATTCATTGAATCTAGCATGATCTCACCTCTAAATTGATCTCCATAATTGGTCGTAAGGGAGTCATTATTCTGTAGTGCATTATTATTCAACCCGTCGTTTCCATCACCCCCAACATAAGTTGAGCCCATTAAACTCAGTCCGTCAGCACTCAGTTTAGAAACGTAGATATCGGTTCCGTTATTCAAAAAGTAAGTTCCGTTGCCGGTAAAATTGGCACCAGCTATCCCTCCTCCATGCAATGACTGAAAAGCGTTCACCATTGGGAAATCTTGAGAAGATGTCGCCCCATACAGGTATATATTGTTCAGTGTATCGCAAATCAATGAATGTACGGTTTCGGTTCCGTCTAAATTTGTTCCTCCTCCTAATATACATGTCCATAACATCTGTGTTCCGTCAGCTGAATATTTTGAAACAAATACGTCTGTCACACCATATTGCACTGCCTGATTCGCTTGAGCATTTAACTCTGGAATTGTTGAAGTCACATTCCATGCTGGACCAGGAGTTGGATAATCACTTCCAAATGTAATCCCTGCACTGTAAGCTTCGCCAGTATATGCATAAGTTGCAGTCATTCCGAAATTATCAGTATCACTACCGCAATATGTTGCAAAGACTAAGACCGGGTCAATCACTAACTCCAGTGATTCATCATATTCTCCCAACTCATATGAAATGACATTTTTATCTAACTTGAAGCTTGATTCTATCTCTATAATTTTCCCGTTTTTAATCTGATAGACATAAGGCTTATCTTCAATTAATTCACCTAGTAGAGTTTTTAATTGTAGAGATCCGTCAGGTCGAATTTTCATTTTATCTTGCCCTTTGAATGAAAGTTTTATATCTGATGGATCTGCAGAAGGTTGAACATGAAATTCATATTTTAATTCACCTTCATCTTCAAGCATGACCATATCAATTCCAGAATACAGGTCCTCATAAGTAACATGTCCGTATCCTTTTAATCCACTCGCCCATTTAGACTCATCTTGACCTTTGAAAAAACTGTAGTATTCTGAAGTCGGATGTTTTTGAGAAAATTCGCAATCCAAGTTTGCTCCTTCAAATTGCATATAAATCAATGTGCTCTTCATGATTGCCTCAGCCTCATGATTATGCCCGTGATGAATCTCTTCTAAATTCGAAAAATCTTTAAATTGATAAAGTACCCCTTGTTGTTCTAGCCAAATTGCACCCGCCGGACTTTCAGCTTTATACTGAACACCCTCGGGCCATTGCCCTGCGTTCTTGATGAACTTATAAATTCCTTTATCATGATCTGTTTCTTGAGCAACCAAAGTAAAGCCGCTAACAACTAATAAAAAAATGAATATGCTCCTCAATAAATGCATGATTGCAAGATAAGAAATTAAAACTTAAAAATCTGTCTTTGTGTTTAAGACGTAACGCATTGGTGAAAAGTTGAACGCTCAATTGAAAAGCTAAATCAAAGAAGTTTTGATTATTTCTAATTAAGTCGATTTTACTTATCAAAAAATAATTATTTTTATCCCCACTTATAAAGACAAAAAACAATAAGATGTCAGAAAAATATTCAACTCAAATAAATGAGTTCATGGACAAAGTCAAAGTACTTAACGGACATGAACCTGAGTTTTTACAAGCTGTTGAGGAAGTTGCAGAAGCAATCATCCCTTTCATTGGAGACAATCCAAAATATGCAGGAATCAATCTTTTAGAAAGAATGGTTGAGCCAGAAAGAACGATCATGTTCAGAGTACCTTGGATTGATGACAATGGTAAAGTTCAAGTAAATAGAGGATTTAGAGTTGAGTTTAACTCAGCAATTGGGCCTTATAAAGGAGGATTGAGATTTCACCCTTCAGTGAACTTATCGATCTTAAAGTTTTTAGGATTTGAGCAAGTATTTAAAAATTCATTGACTACTCTTCCTATGGGAGGTGGTAAAGGGGGATCAGATTTTAACCCTAAAGGGAAATCTGATAACGAAGTAATGAGATTTTGTCAATCATTCATGTCTGAACTTGCAAGACACATTGGCCCAGATACAGATGTACCTGCAGGTGACATTGGTGTTGGAGGAAGAGAAATCGGATATATGTTCGGCCAATACAAAAGATTAAGAAATGAATTCACTGGAGTTCTTACCGGAAAAGGTAGAAACTGGGGTGGGTCATTAATAAGACCAGAAGCTACAGGATACGGAACTGTATATTTCGCAAAAGAAATGTTGGCAACTAAAAATGATTCATTTAAAGGGAAAACAGTTGTTATTTCTGGATCAGGAAATGTTGCACAGTATGCTTGTGAAAAAGTAACTCAATTAGGGGGGAAAGTAATCACACTTTCAGATTCGAAAGGATACATTGTTGACCCTGCAGGAATTGATTCTGATAAGTTAGCTTGGATTATGGATCTTAAAAATAATAGAAGAGGAAGAATTTCAGAGTATGCTGCTCAATTTCCGGGCTCTACTTTCCAAGAAGGTAAGAGACCTTGGGGTGAAACTGCAGATGTTGCTTTACCATGCGCGACTCAAAATGAGTTAAATGGAGACGAAGCTGCGACACTAGTTTCAAACGGATGTATTTGTGTAGCCGAAGGTGCAAACATGCCTTCTACTCCTGAAGCTATTGCTAAATTTCATGACGCAAAAATATTGTTTGCACCAGGAAAAGCATCAAATGCTGGAGGTGTTGCAACTTCAGGCTTAGAAATGTCTCAAAACTCATTAAGACTTTCTTGGACTGCAGAAGAAGTAGATGAGAAACTTCATGGTATTATGGTATCAATTCACAAAGCATGCGTTGAGTATGGTTCAGAAGGCGGATATGTAGATTATGTTAAAGGAGCCAACATTGCCGGCTTCGTTAAAGTTGCCGACTCAATGATAGATCAAGGAGTTGTATAATCAATCCTTTACAAAATATAAACCGGGCAATCAATTATGAATGTCCGGTTTTTTTATGCGATAGTTTCTCGGACAATAAGCTCGGTAGCGCCTCTTTGAGATTTCATAAACTGTAAAACCTCGCTCTTGCGATCAACAGACTTCAAATCATTGAACACTTTTTGAAAAGACTCTTTGCTTGAAACTTCGTAGCCAATTTTTTCATCTTTAAAAATTTTGGCTTCAGGAAATTTGTCTGTTTTAGGACCAAACATCACGGGCAAACCAAATGCAGCTGGTTCTAATATATTATGTAATCCTGTTTTAAACCCGCCCCCAACATATGCAAAATGACCGTACTGATAAATATTCATCAGCATCCCAATGTTATCAATGATAAGAAGCTCACAATTTGTAGATCCAGAATCTAACTCTGAAAATCGAATACTTTTCTTTTGAATAGATTTTTCGATCATTGAGTAGATAGACTCTGAGAGTTCGTGCGGAGCAATAATTAATTTTATATCTTGTTGCTCAGACAATACTTCAGCAATGACTTCAATATCTTCGGGCCAAACTGATCCACAAATCATCACTTTCTGGCCTGAGCAAAACTCTCTTATTAATGGATAGTCTTCTACACTTTCAGCGTTTTGCAAAACTCTATCATACCGAGTGTCACCACATATCAATGAATTTACATTAATAGTAGACAACAGTTTTTTAGAAGATTCATTTTGAACTAAAATCTTATCAAACGAAGCCAATATTTTTCTCATAAACCCACCATGGGATTTAAAAAATATTTGATCCTTTCTGAATAAAGTAGCTATTGAATAAACGGGAATATTTCTAGCCTTTGCCTCAAAGATATAATTCGCCCAAAACTCATATTTAACAAAGAAAACTTGTTTGGGTTTTAGCAAGTCAAAAAGCCTTTTAGCATTTCTTTTACTGTCTTTTGGAAGATAGATTATTAAATCGGCGCCTTCGTAGTTTTTACGATTATTGTAGCCTGAAGGTGAAAAAAAGCTGACAACTATCTGACAATCTCTTTCTGACTTTATGCGTTCCATCACTGGTCTACCCTGTTCAAACTCACCTAAACTGGCACAGTGAAACCAAACTACATTCCCTCCTTTAAAACCTTCTATTTTCTCCCACTGATTTTTGCGGCCTCTCAGCCAATCTCTCGCCTTCTCATTCCATAAAGAAGCAATTCGAACACCCAAAACATAGGCATTAACACCAAGTGAATAGAAAAATTTCATTGACTTAATCTATGTAGTATGGTTTAGGAGCTCTTTTGTATATTGGAATCAACCATCCTGCCTTTACACCCCATAAAAAATCTTGCTTAATCCCAGGGTCAGGACCTCCTAAATCAAAATTATAATTTCTTTGATTTTCAGTCCATCCTTGAATGAATTCAAAACCTGCATAGAAATTCATAAATCTGTGATTGGCTTGATAAAGGTATCCAACAAATTGTCGAGTTTGAAACCCCATATGCAGTCGGTCGTACCCCTTTCGATATTCACCTTCTAACTGAGGAACGTCGTCATATAAACTTTCTATTCTAATTTTGTGCATTAAGAATCCAGCACCTCCTTGAAGCCATAAACCTGAGTTAGGATTATTTCCTAACCGGCTAAAAACGTATCCAACATTCACATTGGCTGTCATTCCCCTCATGAGAAATAAAATTTCAGCTTGTCCACCTCCCAGATTTGTGATTTGTCCGAAGTCGTTCACTAGAGGAGCAAAAATAGTAGAGTCTAAAAGACGGTTTCCAAAAATAAAGCCTGAACTCAATCCTACAGTTACATTATTCTTGAATTTATTGTCATACGAAAACCCAATTTCATGATTATACCCCCAAAGCTTTTGCAGATCACCTGAAGTTAGATTGAACTTATAATTCAAACCAATAATCATGGTGTTTAAAGTTGAATCTTTAAGATTTCTCTGAGTAAAAGCAGATGTGCTTAAAATGATAGACAATAAAAGTACTATTCTCATAGGCTCAAAAATATGAATTGTATGCCAAAGAAACGAGCATTTCAGTAGATAATTGGTTATATTCGTGCTCTATTTACAACACTTAACATTTTTTGTAGAAAATGAAGCAAATTCAGATGGTCGACTTGAAATCTCAGTATGAGAAAATCAAAGGAGAAGTTGACAAAGCAACACAAGAGGTTATTTCATCTTCGGCCTACATCAATGGTCCCGAAGTCAAAGCTTTTCAAGCAGAACTTGAATCTTACCTTGGAGTTAAACACGTTATCCCTTGTGCAAACGGAACTGATGCGCTACAAATTGCATTGATGGCGCTTGGTCTAGAACCAGGAGACGAAGTAATTACTTCAGACTTTACTTTTGCCGCAACCGTTGAAGTTGTTGGATTACTGAAGTTAAAACACGTACTGGTTGATGTTGACCCTGATACTTTCAGCATTTCGTTAGACGCAATAAAAGCAGCAATTACCCCTAAGACCAAAGCAATTATCCCAGTTCATTTATTTGGTCAATGCGCCCAAATGGATGAAATCATGGAAATCGCAAATGAACATGGTATCTACGTGATCGAAGATAATGCTCAGGCAATTGGTGCTGACTATACGTCAAAAGATGGCAGTAAAAAGAAAGGTGGAACCATTGGAAACATTGGTACTACATCATTCTTTCCGTCAAAAAATTTAGGTTGTTATGGTGATGGAGGTGCTTTATTCACTAATGATGACGAACTAGCTACCATAATCAGATCAATTGTCAATCATGGGATGGGCAAAAGATATTACTACGATAGATTAGGAGTTAATTCTCGATTGGATTCAATTCAGGCAGCTGTTTTGAGAATTAAACTAAGAAAGTTAGATGAGTATATTGCAAGTAGACAAGCTGCGGCAAATTATTATAATGGAGCGCTATCGGCCCATGAGAGAATTTCGACTCCAGCTGTGCATCCACAGTCAACTCACGTTTTCCATCAATACACAATGAAAATTGATGGAATTGATCAATTCCACATGCAAGAATTCATGAAGTCAAAAGGGATTCCGGCAATGATTTATTATCCTATGCCTCTTCACACGCAAGAAGCTTATGATGCAGATCGATACAATGATAATGACTTTGAAATCACGAACATGTTGTGCAAATGTGTGATTTCGCTCCCTATGCACACAGAATTAGAAAACGATCAGCTTAAGTTTATCACTGATGCTGTCTTAGAATATTTAGAAAATAATTAGAATGAAAAGAATTGCAGTAATTGGTTCGGGTTATGTTGGCCTCGTTTCAGGAACATGTTTCGCCGAAACAGGTAACAATGTTATCTGCGTTGACATTGACGAAAACAAAGTGAATCAAATGAAATCTGGAGAGGTACCAATTTATGAGCCTCACCTAGATGTCATTTTTGAAAGAAATATTAAACAAGGTAGATTAACGTTCACAACTGACCTAAAAGCGGCGGTAGACGATTCTGAAATTATATTCTTAGCTCTTCCAACTCCTCCAGGAGAAGATGGGTCGGCTGATTTATCATACGTTCTTGGAGTTGCAGAAGAATTAGGGAAAATAATTACTGACTACAAAGTGATTGTTGACAAATCAACTGTTCCTGTTGGAACTGCCGAAAAAGTTCATGCGGCAGTAGCGAAAAATGCAACAGTTGATTTTGATATCGTTTCAAATCCTGAATTTTTGAGAGAAGGATTTGCTGTAGATGATTTTTTGAAACCAGACAGAGTTGTTATTGGCGCAAGTTCGGACAGAGCTAGAACTGCAATGAAAGAGCTATATAAGCCTTTTGTAAGACAAGGAAATCCAATCATTTTCATGGACGAGAAGTCGGCTGAATTAACGAAGTATGCTGCGAATTCATTTTTGGCGACAAAAATTACATTCATGAATGAAATTGCGAACTTTTGCGAGAAGGTTGGAGCAAACGTTGATGATGTTAGAATTGGAATGGGATCAGACACCAGAATTGGAAAAAGATTTTTATTCCCAGGAATTGGCTTCGGAGGATCTTGTTTTCCAAAAGATGTGCAGGCGCTTGTTAAATCAGGAAATGAGGCAAACTACAGATTTTCAATTATAGATGCAGTTTTAGATGTAAATCATAAACAGAAATTCAAACTTATTGAAAAAATTAAAAATCATTATGGTGATTTAAATGGTAAGAATTTTGGACTTTGGGGACTCGCTTTTAAACCCGATACTGATGATATTAGAGAGGCGCCAGCTCTTTACATGATTGACGCTTTGCTTGAGGCAGGCGCTACAATCACAGCATATGATCCTGAAGCTATGAATAATGTTCAAGAATTGTATGGCGATAAAGTTAGGTTTGCAGATAATGCTTATGAAGCAATTGCCAATAAGGATGCTCTTTTAATAGCTACAGAATGGGGAGCTTTCAGAAATCCTGATTTTGAAAAAATTCAAGATTCATTAATGGAGCCTAAAATATTTGACGGAAGAAATTTATTTGATTTGGAAGAGATGGAAGGGAAAGGCTTTTATTACGAGAGTATAGGAAGAAGAACAGTTTTAGGATAATGGCTGAAAGAAAAAAAATATTGATTACTGGTGCAGCCGGATTTTTAGGCTCACACCTTTGTGATAGGTTTATTAAAGATGACTATCACGTGATTGCAATGGACAACTTGATTACTGGGCGGCTTAAAAACATTGAGCACCTTTTCAAATTAGAGAACTTCGAGTTTTATCATCATGATGTAAGCACATTCATCAATGTCCCAGGCAAATTAGATTACATCTTGCACTTTGCATCACCTGCTAGTCCAATAGATTATTTAAAAATCCCAATCCAAACATTAAAAGTTGGCTCATTGGGAATTCATAATTGTCTAGGTCTTGCAAAAGCAAAAGATGCCACTTTAATGATTGCTTCTACCTCGGAGGTTTATGGTGACCCTGAGGTTCACCCTCAAACTGAAGACTACTGGGGGCATGTTAATCCTATTGGACCGAGAGGCGTTTATGATGAAGCAAAAAGGTTTCAAGAAGCTATGACTATGGCTTATCATACTTACCACAAGGTAGACACAAGAATAATTCGAATATTCAATACTTACGGACCAAGAATGAGATTAAATGATGGACGAGTTTTGCCAGCATTTATTGGTCAAGCATTAAGAGGTGAAGATTTGACTGTTTTCGGAGATGGATCACAAACAAGATCATTTTGTTATGTTGATGACCTGGTTGAAGGAATTGTTAGGTTATTACATTCAGGTTATCATCAGCCGGTAAACATTGGAAATCCTGATGAGATTTCAATTGGAGAATTTGCCGAAGAAATCATTGAGCTAACGGGTACAGACCAGAAAGTTATCTATAAAGACCTTCCTGTAAATGACCCTAAACAAAGGCAACCCGACATAAGTCGTGCAATTGAAATACTAAATTGGAAACCGACTATTGACAGAGCTGAAGGCTTGAAGCGCACCTATGCCTACTTCAAGAGTTTAACTCCTGAGGAGTTGAATGAGAAAGATCATTACAACTTCGATAAGTATATAAAATAAGTTCAATTATGAGTGACTACTTTGCCCACGAAACCGCCGTTATTGATGAAGGATGCAGTATTGGTGAAGGAACTAAAATTTGGCACTTTTCCCATATAATGCCAAATTGCACCATTGGTAAGAAATGTAATATTGGTCAAAATGTTGTAGTTTCTCCTGATGTCGTTTTGGGTAACAATGTCAAAGTTCAAAATAACGTTTCAATCTATACCGGTGTCGAATGCGAAGATGACGTCTTTTTAGGCCCTTCAATGGTATTCACTAATGTTATGAACCCAAGATCTGCGGTAAACCGTAGAGATCAATATTTAAAAACGAAAGTTGGACATGGTGCCAGCATTGGTGCCAATGCGACTATTGTGTGCGGAAACCCTATTGGGAAATTTGCGTTTATAGGTGCTGGGGCGGTTGTCACAAAAGAAGTTCCAGATTTCGCATTATTAGTAGGAAACCCAGCTAAACAGATTGGATGGATGAGTGAATTTGGTCACCGACTTAATTTTGATAATGATAACTTTGCTAATTGTCCAGAATCTGGCGACAAGTATGAGCTAGTTGATAATAAAGTTAGAAAGGTATAATGTCTGAAGATAAAAAAATAAAATTTGCAGTAATTGGTTGCGGCCATATCGGTAAACGACATGCCACAATGGTTACGAGAAATGAAGAGTCTGAATTAGTTGGATTGGTTGATTCTGCTGACAAAGGAAATTTAGGTCTAGAAGAATTTAAAGGAGTACCTTTTTATAATTCTATTGATGACTTGCTTGCTGCCGGACTCGACATAGATGTTGTTTGTATCTGTACCCCTAACGGAATGCACTCAGAACAAGCCAAGAAGGCTCTTTCTAATGGCCATCATGTTGTTTGTGAAAAACCAATGGGACTGTCTAAAGACAATTGTGAAAGCGTAATTTACACTGCTCTTCAAAATTCAAAACAAGTGTTTTGCGTGATGCAAAATAGGTATTCGCCACCTTCTGAATGGATCAAAGACGTAATTGAGAAAAAGCTATTGGGAGAAATCTATATGGTTCAGCTGAATTGCTATTGGAATAGAGATAATAGATACTATAAAGCAGGGGGCTGGAAAGGCACTCAAGATCTTGATGGTGGAACGCTATTCACGCAATTTTCGCACTTCATTGATATCATGTATTGGTTATTTGGAGATGTAAAAAATATTCAAGGGAAATTTGCAGACTTTAGCCATAAAGACTCAACAGATTTTGAAGATTCTGGCTTCGTTTCGTTCGAATTTGTGAATGGCGGAATGGGGTCCTTGAATTATTCAACTTCTGTTTGGAACCAGAATTTAGAAAGCTCTATGACAATTATCGGAGAAAAGGGATCTGTGAAAATTGGAGGACAATACATGAATGAAATTGAGGTGTGCAATATTGAGGGATATGAAATGCCTGAATTAGCACCTTCTAACCCTGCAAATGACTATGGCGCTTATAAAGGATCTGCAGCCAATCATCACTATATCATTGAAAATGTAGTAGATTCTCTTAAAAAGAGAACAGCACCAACAACAAATGCCCTTGAGGGACTTAAAGTTGTTGAAATAATTGAACGTATGTATGAAGTAAGAGATGCTTATTTCGATAAAAAAAACTAATTGGTACTTTTGTACCGAAAAAATTCTTAGAAAATGAAATCTATTTACGATAAACTGGTAGATAAAGAAGTAACTTTAGCTGTGATTGGATTAGGCTATGTTGGTCTACCAATTGCCCTCGAATTTGCAAGAAAAATTAAGGTTATTGGGTTTGACATCAATGCGAAACGTGTTGATTTAATGAAAAACAATATAGACCCAAGTAATGAACTTGAAGCTTCTGACTTTGAAGGATGTGACATAAAGTTCACCGCAAATCTAGACGACCTCAAAGAAGCAAGTTTCTACATAGTAGCCGTTCCTACTCCCATTGATGACAGTAAGTTGCCTGATTTAAAACCCCTATTGGGTGCAAGTGGCACTGTTGGTAAAGTTCTAAGCAAAGGTGATTATGTAGTATTCGAGTCAACTGTTTATCCAGGATGTACTGAAGAAGACTGTATTCCAGTTTTAGAAGCAGAATCTGGCTTGAAATTCAGAGAAGATTTCATGGTAGGTTATTCACCTGAAAGAATAAACCCAGGAGATAAAGTGAATACTTTAGCTTCAATTGTAAAGGTTTCTTCAGGATGTTGTGAAGAATCCGCAGAGAATATTGCTAAAACTTACGAGTTGGTTGTGACTGCTGGAGTCCACAGAGCAGCTTCAATTAAAGTAGCTGAGGCAGCAAAGATTATTGAAAACACTCAAAGAGATGTAAACATTGCATTGATTAACGAGCTTTCTATCATATTCGGAAAATTAGGAATCAATACCTATGATGTTTTAGAAGCAGCTGGCACTAAATGGAATTTTTTAAATTTCAGGCCTGGTTTAGTAGGTGGTCATTGTATTGGTGTTGACCCTTACTATTTAACGCATAAAGCTAAGCAAGTAGGTTATCACGCAAAAATCATTAATTCAGGGAGATACGTAAACGACTCAATGGGCTTTTATGTAGGTAAACAAACAGTGAAGAAAATGATTGGTCATGGTAAGAATCCTATGGAGTCTAGAGTACTTGTAATGGGAGCTACCTTCAAAGAAGACGTTTCTGACATTAGAAACTCAAAAGTTGTTGATGTAATAAAAGAGTTAGAATCATTTGCTTGTACGGTTGATGTAATTGATCCACATGCTGATTCTAATGAAGTTCATGAAGAGTACGGATTTTCAATTGCTCCAAAATCAACAGATGATTATGACGCAATTATAGTAGCCGTAAACCATCAAGAATACAGCAACTTTTCAGAGAACGACTTCAAATCAATGATGAAGGATGATAAAGGTATCGTAGTTGACTTGAAAGGAATTTACAAGGGACAGATTAAAGATCTTGACTATTGGTCACTTTAAGATTTCTTAACTAATAGTCTCCAATTTTTGACGTTATATAGGTATGAAAAAGAAAATTCTTATAACTGGAGGAGCAGGTTTTATTGGCTCCCATCTCGTGAGACTCTTTGTCAATAAATATCCTGAATATGACATCATTAATTTGGATAAATTGACTTACGCCGGTAATCTCAAAAACATCACAGACATTGAAGATTCATCTAATTACACATTTGTAAGAGGTGATATTCAAGACAAGGATTTTTTAGACTCACTTTTTAAATCTGAAAAGATTACGGATGTTATTCACTTGGCAGCAGAATCACATGTTGACAGATCAATTTCAGGACCAATGGAATTTATCATTACCAATATTGTAGGTACCGCGAACCTTTTAGAAGTTGCCCGTTCAAATTGGGAAGGTGACAATCATACTTTTTATCACATTTCTACAGACGAAGTTTATGGTTCATTGGGTGAAGAAGGATTCTTCTACGAAGACACTGCCTATGATCCAAGAAGCCCATATTCAGCTTCAAAGGCATCCTCAGATCATTTAGTAAGAGCCTATCATCACACCTATAATTTCCCTATTAAAATTTCGAATTGCTCTAATAATTATGGATCTCATCAGTTTCCTGAAAAGTTGATTCCACTAATGATTAACAACATTCGAAACAATAAACCTTTGCCGGTTTATGGAACAGGAGAGAACGTTAGAGATTGGCTTTGGGTAGAAGATCATGCCCGTGCTATTGATATTATTTTTCACAAAGGAAAACTTGGTGAAACATACAATATTGGCGGCTGGAATGAATGGACTAACATTGCTTTAGTAAAAGAAATGTGTCGTATCATGGATGAGAAATTAGGCAGAGAAACAGGAACATCTGAAAAACTAATCACTTACGTTACTGATAGAGCTGGGCATGATATGCGCTATGCGATTGATGCCACAAAAATCAAAGACGAATTAGGTTGGGTGCCATCTTTAGAATTCGAAGAGGGTCTTGATAAAACTATTGATTGGTACTTGAACAATGAAAAATGGATCAACAATGTAACTTCAGGTGATTATCAAAAATACTATGACGAGCACTACTCATCATAACCTGAAAGACTTAATTTAATCTTCTCTGGCTCTTCAAATTTTGGGCTTTGTTTTCCGCTAAAAATCACAACTGCATAAAGAAACGGTCTCCTACTTCTATTCAGACTTTTCTCTTCTATTCGAACTGAAATTCCGATTTGAGAATAATTCCCTTTTTTCAATTTGTTAAAGGCTTTACTCTTCTTCATTTGCTCTAAAAATGCCTGACATAATTGCGCTTCTGATTTTGCTTCGAGAGGAACAGGCTCAACATAATCAGGATGATTTTCATTCATGATTTTAGGTCGCACTCCTTCGTACAAACTCAAGTCAGATGTTTTCACTCTTCTATCAAAGAAAAACTTCTCATTCTTTTCAAGATCTAAGAGATCAACCATTATTCCGAAAGAAACAAATCTTCGGTGAGGAACTTTAGCCAATTTTAAAGCGTAGTCAAAGTTCTTTTGTTCTCTTTGCCAATAAACCTTATTCTTGAATCGTGAAGATGAAAATTTGAGGACGGCTGAATTACAGATCTTGTTTAGCGACGAGTCTTGCTCAAGAGGTGTCATTTCTATAGACTCTATCCATCCATTTGCGGCACTAATGAAGTATCCAGAAACTTCTTTCTCATCAAAATCTTCTATATCAATCCTAGCAGACCCACCTGATGTTTCTTCAACCAAGTATGGATATGCTTTATTCAGATGAACTAAAAACTTACGATTTTGAGAAAAGCTATTCCCAATAAACAACAGTGATATGTAAACAAGAAATATTCTCATTTAGGGCTTCAACTCTTTAATGAAATCACCTGCAGATGTTTCCCCAACATCTATCATTTTCAACTCAATCTTTTTGTCATCCATCTTCTCTTTCCAATTTCGGTAAACACCTACTAAAGTTCCGGTAAAAAATACCACAAAGACGTTCTTAGATTCACCATCAAAAAAGGCTTTTCTCTTATCCTTAAAAGTAATTACACCATTGGTGGTTCTATCCAAAACAGTAATGGCACTCGGCTCTTCATCAATCATTCCTCCTGCTACCGAACTAAAGGCCTGCGAAAACGAAGTAGGACGCATCATTCTACTTCTCGCGTCACAATTCCACAATCCAAATCCACTTATATTCAATGCCCTTTGAACTGAGGTTGAGCTGGCGTCAGCATCCATATCGGCTTTGTACTTACGCTCCATATCCCAAAGTCTTTCTTGTCTAACCTCTTCATCTTTTTTGGCTTTCTTCATTATCGCCTTTTTTTGCTTTTCTAAAAGCGGACGGATTTTGTCAGCATTTCTTTCTCTCTCAGCCTTATATTCACCATGAGCAATCAAGTATTTTTTATAGAATTTCTCAATTTCTTTTGAACTCGCTTTCTTTCCTTTTTTCCCAATCAACAAAACAGGCAAATTAAAAGTGGTGTCCTTATAATTAAATGTCAGGATAAAATTATCTTTTGAATGGTTTGGATTCAAAGAAAGTTCGGGCGTATAATTCGGACCATCCTTGCTGTATAATAAGCCATCAGTACCGTCAATCTTAAGTTTGCCATACTTGTACTTTAATTCTTTAGAAATATCATTGAGTTCTTCATTGGTGGCGTTAGATGCATCACCATCATAAACAAAAGTATAGTGGGATAAAAATTCTGATCGTTTATCCTTTACACTTTCTTCAATGTTCAAACCGTTAAATTTTACATCTTCATCTGGTAACATAGAAGCCAGTCTACTAAATGAAATTGTGAAATCTTCTAAACGTTCTCCTTTACCGATAATTGGTCTATACCTGTGTCTATATCTCTTAATCTGATTGAGTGATATCTCATAAAAATCTTGATTCATCACTGAATCCAACAACCTTTGATCAACCTTAAAAACCTCTTCAACCTTGTCGGTTCCTTGCATTTGCCAAACTCCATTTTGATCCATTTGCCAAACAGGCATTGATTGGTTATCGGCAGTTGCATCAAAAGTCACATCTACCGTCTTTCCTGGCTTTAATGCTAATTCATTACCCTTATTATCTTTTGCCTCAATGTTAAACATCCCTCCTGATGAAAGCATAAAGGTTTCATCTTCAGAAGTTGTTGTCATTGAAATTCCTGATAAAAATATATCCTCAGGAGTGGTATACTCGGTGTACTCAAGTTCAACCGGGCCAGTGTATAATTTTCCATCTGCCGAGACAAAACTCTCCTCAGGAAAATCAAAGGTTGCTTTTCCGATTCTCACTTTTTGGGCTTTATCTGCTTTGATTTTTTTGATGGTAGGTTTTTGGACGTACTCTGCAAATGGAGGAGCAATACCCACTGAAGGTTGAATGACCTCACCATAAACCATGTTCATATCAGGCTTATTTTCAGCCAAAGCTTTTAATGACGATTGCGGAATTGAATTCCCTCTAATATCCAGCCATGAAACGGTTGACATATCACTAATTGCAGTAATATCAGAGATCACATTTGATTGAATATCCAAACTGTCTATCTCCAATTGCAAGAAAGGAATCAGGTCTACTGATACCATTTTTCTTAGGCCTACATAATTAGTCGTTTCGCTTGTATTAATTGAAGCTATAGTAGCTTCAGCATTATTAAAGTCGCAATCTTCAAATACTAGTTTACCGATTTTAGGAGAATACTCAGTTCTTGGAAACTTAGAAATGGTTGATGACTTAATGATTAATTCTTTTGCGCCGAAAAGAGCAAACTGTTCAGGAATGTCAGTTAAATAAGAAATTGTAACACTTTCCAATCCATCCATAAAACTCAAGCTCATGAGTAGTTTCTCACTGTTCATTCCTGAATTCCCTGATGCGTCAATCGTTTTTAATCCCCACCAATAATCAGCAATACTACTGATATCTTTTAGCTTATTATTGGCCAAATTAATATCTCTGAGCTTACTCATTGACATCATTGAAAAAGGTAATACCGTCAAATAATTATCTGCTAAATTTAATTTTCGTAATTCTCTTTGCATTGGAACTCCGTCAGGCAAAAAGAACAAAGCACTTGCCGAAAGATCTAGGCTGTTTAATGAAAAGCTACAGCTATCAAATAAATTCATCAAATCATACTGACTCATGTTTTGATTCTTTGACAAATCAAGATGTTTTAGACTTGTGATCTTTCCCAATTCAGAAGGCACTTTTACAAAGCCGTTATTTGCTAGACTCAACCACGTCAAGTTTTTACAAGCCAAGACTTCAGAAGGAAATTCTGTCAATCCCTTATTCGAGAGGTCAATCTCAGTTATTTCGTTTTCATTCCCTTTGATTTCACTTATCTCAGTTACCCGATTGGCAAAAAGAAATGGAGATAATAAGAAGGAAAAAGTTAGTAATGCGAGTTTCATAATGTAGTGTTTTGTTGATGACACAGCCGTGTATTTGAGTATCATCAAGATAATAAGTTTTAATCTTCAATTTTAATTTTGCCCGATTTAATTGCTTCCGCTTTTTCTAAGAGAGGATTTGGTCGCTCCCTCACTTTTTGGTTTTGTTTACCTGCCACCATCAACATAAGTAACATTTGAGGTCTCTTCTTTCGACCTATACTGTCTTTATTGAGGCGAAGGGCTAAACCAATAGCTGAGAAGTTCTTTTTAAATAAATAATGGTCAAAGCCTTTTGAGCGTAATTTTGAAGAAACCAAGCTATACAGCTGCTTCTCGGTTTTCATCATGATTGGCATGTGGGTCACAGACGTATCTTTCTTTATGCTCTTTGAGCCGGAATACAAATCTAATGGTGACCCTGTTTCTTTCTTGCTATAATGATACCTCAACAAGGGGCTATAATCAACCAAATCTACCTCAAAGGCGTAAGCTAAAAACATTCTGTTTTTTGAACCACTTTCTCTGAGAGAAACATCAAGCCATTCTCTTTCTTTTTTAAATTTATCACGATCAGTGAACCTGTTCGCATTATATGAATTGATGCCCGCCAGGCATAGCTTATTCAAAATAGTGTCCTGTTCAAGATTTGGCCTTAATTTTCTTTTAAGTCTTTTATTTATCCCTTCAACTAAAAAGCCTTCAATACCTGAATCATCAATTCTGTCAAGGGCTATTCTTTCATCAGATGCCTCAGATTCTTCATATACAACTCCTTTAGTCATTGCCAACTCTTCTGAAAATTTTACATGTTGAGAAAAAGCTAAAGAAGAAATAATAATGGACGATATGTAAAGAATTAGTCTCAAGGAGTTAACATTTCTTGAAATTCGCCTACCGTTACCTTATCAGTATTAACTGGCATGAATTCTAATTGTTCTTTGTTTGAACGATTTATCCAACTTCTAAAAACGCCAACTGAAAATCCTCCAAAAAAGACAACAATTGCATTTTTGGCTCCTTTATCAAAGAAGGCGCTTTTCTTATCCCCAAATTGAACTACCCCGTTTCGCGTGTGATCAATTATCATCACTTTATTAATTTTTGATTCGTCAAAATTATCTCCGTAAGTACTTACCATTACATGATCCATTGGAGTTGGCTCTGTCATTCTGCTTCTAACATCACAATTCCAAAGACCAAAAGATGTTAGTTCAAAACTTCTCACAATCGAAGTATTGTTCACTTGCCTGTTGGCTATTGTTAATCGCTCATGTAAGCTCTCTTGCCTTCTCTTTTCCTCAGCCAATGCCGCTTTCATCTTCATCCTGCCTTCTCTCTTAATTTCTGCACTGAAACTGTAAAAATTCTTCACTACTTCTTTCGCATAATTTCGCTCTGCCTTTTGATATCCCTTGTAGAATTTAGAAGTTGTACTCATCATTTCTTTTGGATCATCAGAATAAGTTTTAGAACCGACCGGAATATTCACTACAGAGTCTTTAAATGAGAAATTCAGAATAAATCCATCATTTTCAAAATCCTTAATTAGCCTTAGCTCTGAAATAAAATTCGGCCCTTCCTTTGTATAAAGCGGATGATCTTTATCATCACCTTTTAGCAATGTCAAATACTTTTCTTTACAATAAGTTTCAATTCTTTGAATTTGATCATAGTAATACTGCGTACTATCACCTTCAAAATAAAGCGTTTGATGGGTTAAAAAATCTGAAGTATGCTCATCATTCTTCACCTCAATCTCTCCCTCAGTAATCGTCACTTTATCAGCCTTGGGAATGGTTAGGTATTTATCAAACGTAATAGTAAACCCTCCTTTTTTATCTCTTTTTGAAAGAATAGGAATATATCTGTCTCTTGTGAATGTAATTTTTCTTTGGGTCAAATTGAGATAATCGAGATTTCGAATAGAATCTAACTTCGTCTCATCAAGTTTAAAACGCTCGTTAACTGCGTCTTTACCCTTTTTCTCCCACACGCCATCACTATTCATTCTCCATAGGTTCATATCAGTCTTCTTGGCTGATGGCATTTGAACTCCGATAGGACTGTTTGGATTCACCTTTAAATTGTTCCCTTTGTCATCTTTAGCCTCAATACTAAACATCCCTCCAGATGAAAACATCATGGTTTCACCATCTTCTGTACTTGTCATTGAGATTCCTGCCATAAAGGTTTGAACAGGATTATTAAATTCTCTGTATTCAACTTTTACCTCTCCTTTATAAACCTTGCCATCTGCTGTTAGAAAAGCATTGTCTGGCAAATCAAAAACTGTTGTTCCGACAGAAATTTGTTGAGCCTTATCAGCTTTAATTGTAGTCTTCATTTTTGGTGGATCATACTTAGCAATCGGAGGAGCAACACCAATATTAGGTATCACTTTTTCCTTATACATGATATCCATATCAGGTCTTGCTTGCGCTAATAAGCTCATTGATTGATCTGATATTTCATTCCCTCTTAAATCCACCCAACTCAATTTTTTCATTTTTATTAAGCCGCTCACATCATTCAATTTGTTGAATCTCAAATCAAGACTGTCTGTTTGCAAGGCTAAAAACGGCACCAATTTTCTTTGTTCCATCATTTTAAATGACACTGTCGTTGGTTTTGCATAGGCGTTTATGGCCTTCACAATATCTTTTTCGTTCTTGAACTTACAGTTCTCAAAGGTGAGCTTGTCAATTTTTTCAGATTTCTTATCTCTTGGGAAATCTTTAATAGTAGAATACTTAAGTACTAAATGTTTTGCCGAAAACATAGTGAATTCAGGCGGCATTGAATTGAGGTGTGAAAGCGTAACGGTATTCAGATGATCAAAATAACAAAGATTATAAAGCGCTCCTCGCACCTCTAGCTTCTCATTACCTGAAAGGTCAATATTTCTTAAGGCCCACCAATAATTCAAAAACCATCTTACGTCAAGCAGGTCATTGTTAGATAAATTTATGTCTGTCAGCTCCGTAAAATTCATCATAGAATGGGGTAGAATTTTCAAATAATTATTTGAAAAGTCAGCTTTCACTAAGTTTTTATGATTGCCAATACTCTCCGGTAAATAAAGTAATCCGCAATCTGAAACCTCCAAAACTTTCAGCTTAAAGTCAGCTGAATCAATTAATCTTTCAAAATCAATAAGGCTCATATTCGGATTCTCAGACAAACGCAAAACTTTCAAGTGCTCCATTTTCGAAAGGCCATCTGGCATATTAACGAATCCGTTATTCGTTAAATCTAAAATTTCAAGATTAGAACATAGAAGTATTTTCTCAGGAAATTCAGAAATACCTTTATTCGAAAAATTGATTTCTGTGATTTCACTTAAGTCGCCAGAGAGTTGAGAAACCTTTGTGATTTTTCGAGACATTGCGCTCATACCAACAAGACACAGCAATGTGAGAAGACTTAATTTTTTCATACGATTTAGGTTTGTAAGTATCTTAACCACAATAATCAAACCAGATTAAGAACTGTTTCCTTTTATTAAATGTAAGACAATTTAAAAGGTAACTATGTTACATAAGAATAGTTAAAATTGGGATAATGGTTACAATTAACGATTATTCAATTTGAATTATTGTTTCACCCCTCTTTAATCTCCAAAGCATACACTAAGAAAGACGCTAGCCAATGACTACCCATGTAGTCAGACCCAATTACTTGATCTTTTGAAGCCTTCAAATGATTATCAGCCAACTCTTTCAGCATTTCAGATTGCTTTGGTAATACCTTAGACAAAGTAAATAGACACCAAGCTCTTGAAAAGTTCAAACCATCTAAGTGAACTAATTTGCCATCTGTTCGGTCAATAACCTTTCCTGGTTCTAGTGTAAATTCCTTTTCAAAAAGCTGCGGCAAGAACTCTTCAATCCACTTTTTAAATTCTTTTGGCTCTAATACTTTTGACATCAATTCTGCTTCTTGCAAACAAGGTGAAATAAAGTCAAAACCACTTGGCTCCCAACTTAGAGGGCAGCCAACATCATTCAAATAAAAATCTTTAGCCCTACTCTTAATTAGTGCCAAGAACTCTTCATCTTGAGCAACTACTGCATAGTCAAAAGCAAGTGATAAACCGAATGCCGAATTCGTATGCTCCCCTACTCTAACTGGATAAGACATTTTGGGTAAGAATTTTTTATAATTGATGACAATCTGATCAACCAATGACTGTAAATTAGATGACCATTCATGCTCTTTATCAAGTGGACTTTGAATCAATTCTGCTTGCAATTTTAGTAACCAAGCCCAACCATACGTACGTTCATATGACTGATTCACTTTGGGCTGAAAATATAATAACTCTGCTTGCACATTTGGGATAGCAAATTGTTCATCAAACAGTGTCGAAATTTCTTTGGCTTTTTTTGATTCTGGAAATTTATTCATGACTTTCGCCATTAACCAATGTCCATGAACCGACGAATGCCAGTCAAAACATCCATAAAATATTGGGTGAAGAGATTTAGGGTTATCTAGATGAGAAGAGTCGGCAAGCACTTGTCCTAACTTATTCGGATACTCTTGATGAATACAATCAATAGGCACCTGAACCAGTTTTTCTGCGTTTTGCAAGGTCAATTCTAAATTCTGAATTTGATCCTGAGCTAAAACATTGATTGAAAGGGAGATTGCCAAAAAGACTCCTAGAATTCTCATATCTCTAATTTTGATCAAAAATAAGGTATTCTACCTACATTCCAATTCAATCGTTTTGTTACTTTTATTGGAATTAGCCATTATTCTATTAAACACGAATTATGAGAACAGTTATACCTACATTGATACTTTCAGGTCTATTATTCAGTTGCGGAGGAGACAATCCTGCAGAAGACGGAGACTTAACTTCAGAAGAAGTAAATAGCATTATAAACTCACCTTTAGTGGGAGATTTTCAAAATGATGCCGAATTCAAATTTGACCCAACGAAACCAGCTACATTTGAAACTCCAAATGGTAGTTCAATTGAGATTCCGGCCAATGCCATTGTAGATGAAAATGGTGATCCCGTAAAGAAAAAGGTAGACTTAAAGTTCACTCAATATCATTCAGCCGCCGATTTAATGGCTTCAGGGATACCAATGGAATATGATTCTGCCGGTACTTCAGGTCATTTTGAATCTGCTGGAATGTTCTCATTAGACGCAAGAGTCAAAAAGAAAAAAGTGTTTCTAAAAGAAGGCGAATCAATCAAAGTGAACTTAGCCTCTGATAAAAATGACAGAATGAATTTTTATGAATTGGATGAGCAAACCGGTGATTGGACGTATGACCCCGCACCTGTAACGCCAGTCCCAAACTCAAGCTTTGATCGCTCAAAATATCCTATCAAGCCAGTTAAAAGAAATAAGAATGCATTTGTTCTTGACTTAGATTTTGATCTTTCTGATTTTAATGAACTAGAAGCTTTTTCTGGCATAGTTTGGGAATATTCGGGCGATCATGATTCATTAGACCCAAGAAAAAACCCAGTTGTTTCAAGCACTGAATGGACTGACTTTGATTTAGAGCCAACCTATGATGAAGCTTTTGAATATTGGCTTGTAATGAATAGAAACAGAAAATTAACGTTCAAGACTAAAGTAAAAGCTGCGCTTCAAGGAGAAGATTTTGAAAATGCTATGGCACAATACAAGGACAAGAAAATTGAAATTGCAGCTAAGAGAGACAGTTTAAAGAAACCATTTATAAGATCAGTTGAAGTTGGCGGATTCGGAACATATAACTGTGATTTCGTTCCTAACATGATTGATCCTGAGAGAATAATTGCCGATTTTGACTTTGGGGATGAAGACTTAAAAGCAAGATCTGCTGTATTCGTGTTGTATCCAGAAACAGAAATGGTGGTAAACTATTACCAACCACCTTGGGCCAACTTTACAGTAGACAAAGGTCAGTCATTTGAGATTCTAGCTATTTTACCAGGTAATAAGATCTCGGCTTTTAAAGGAGATCCCTCAAAGGCTTACGGCAAAGGAGAATACACTTTCAAAATGGATGTTGTAGCAGAAGATGTGAAAACAAAAGCTGATTTTGAGAGAACAATTGCTGGGCTGTAAATGAAGCAATTTCTAATCACGGTCATATGTATTCTTAGTTTTCCATTCTTTGGGAATTCTCAAGATGTTTTACCTGTCGCCAAAGATGGCAAATGGGGATTAATAGATAATAGCGGTGCTTTTGCATTAACGCCGATATACGATTACATTGAATTCAAATGGAGAGGCAACAAATTCATCTACGACATCAACGGAAAAGTAGGCGTACTAAATGTTGACGGATCTGTTTACTCTCAGCCAGAATATGATGCCATAGAGTTTTATAGCAAAGTCATGGTCAGTTCAAAAATGAACGGAAAATGGAAATTAGAGGAGAACGGCGAGCTCGTCACACCTTCAACTTTTGACACCATTTATGAATTGAATAAAAATTTGATGGCCCTTCAAAATTCGGGAGAATTCACAATCTACAACAGAGAGAACAAAGCCTTTTCAGACAGTACTTACGAAGCAATTTCTAAGTTCGGAGGTTTTTTGCACGGACACATTTTGAACAGTGACAATCACGATCTCATGGATATGGAATCATTAGAAATCGTAGCAAATGATGTTGTAAAATTAGCCACTTTCGGCAGAAGACATGGTATAATTAAGTTTGCAGACAGCATGCAACTCTATGGTAAAAAAGACCTCGAACTTATAGGACCAAAATTTCAACAAATAGAGCATCAATTTGATGAATATTTCCTCTGTAAGAACGACACCAATTGCTTTTTACTAAATCAAAACACTAAAAGCTACAGGCCAATTAAAAATGTTGATGACATTAATGACATTCAAGGAAATTTGATGGTTTATACAAAAGATGGCTTATCTGGTATTGTGAATTTGAAAACTGGAAAACAAGTTTTTCCTGCCAAATACAGCTCTCTAGCACTCAAAGGCTCAACCATTTTTACAAAAAATGGCAATTTAGTAGGGATTGCAAAAACATCAGGGAAAGAAATCTTACCCGCAATTTATAATGACATTGAAGATTATGGCAATTTATATGTAGTAAGAAAGGCAAAGTTTTTCGGTATCTGCAATTTATCAGGAAAAGAAGTCGAAAGATGCAGATATCGTGAGATATCGGTCTTTGACAAGAATGTTAAATGTTATCATAAAAAAACGCTCACCACTTTAAATATAAGTGATGCCGGAACTGTAGAAGACCGAACTGTTTATGACACTTACATGAAAGTGAGCTTCACAAAGGCTAGAAAACCAAGGAATAGTAGCACAAGTGTTTCGTTTGGAAGAGCTAATGGACGAAGAGACAGATCAACCGCAGAAGCTAATATGAAAGGTTGGTATCAAAGAGAAATGAAAAGGATCAAGAATGATACAGTCACAACTGTTTATGGATCTTGGGGCCTAAAAGGAGATGATGATTCACTCTTAATCAAGTATCAATATCGTCACCTTGAGTTCCCTAGTGATAAATACACCTTTGGCTATAGAAAAAGACCACTTAAAAACTTAAACAGTGACCGAGCTTTGATGACAGCAAGAAAGAGACAACTGGTTTATGACATAACTGTGAAGTCAAAGAATGATTACAAAACTACTGCAGCTACGGCTTATTGTGTTGGTCTATTTCAAGTGGTGAATCAAAAAGGCAAGTATAAATTAAACCCAAAAGCAAAATTTAAAGCACTTAATTTTTACGATTGGGAATCGTACACTTTGGCCAGAGGATGTACGAATACAGGGGTGCTCGTGGATTCGGGAGGATACCTTCGTTTTGACAGCTTAACATACATTGGGAGTTACACAGAAAACAAACTCCTAGTTTGCGAAGGTGGAGAGGCAGAGTTAAGAAAAAAGGCAGATGAATCATCTACCAAAGGTGTTAGAGATTTCTATTGGAGCATGGGATTTCAAGCCATTGATGGCGATCGAGATTATCCATTTTACAGAATTAAAAAAGGAAAATGGTTTTTCATTGATAAGGACGGTGAACGAATGAACGAAGAGCCTTTTGATTTCGCATTTAACTTCTACAACAATACAGCCATAGTATTGCGAAAAGGCAAATGGGGCGTAGTTGACACTAATATGAATGAGATTGTCCCTATCACTTATGAAAAGGTTTCTAGAAGTTTTGTGGATAACCAGCAATTCTTCACGGTCACAACCACCTCTAAAGGCACTTACTTATACAATAGAGGCAGCAGCACATATGAACCAACCAACATAAGCTCATTTTCCCATTATAATGATGAAATCATGCTAATGCGTAGGCCAGGATTAAAAGGAGGAGCATATGGACTAGTGGACACAAACTATCGACAAATTTATGATTACAAAATTGACGAAGTAGTCTCGTATTGTAACGACTACATGGTGATTCGAGAAGGGGAAAAGCACAGAGTAATTAACAGCAAAGGAAAAGTGATTTTTGATGACATCAAAGGCATTAGAATCTTCCCATTAGAATATGGACGCTATAAAATTCAGAAATCCAATTCTAACTTTTATGTAATTGATAAATCAGGCAACATACTGATTGAAAGATTTAAGGCTTATAAGTTGATTGATATGAACGAAGATTATATCGTGTATTTTGATTCTAACTTAGAAGTTAAAGTTTGGAGCAAAAATCAAATTCAAATACCTCCAAAGAAGTTTATTTTAAAAGGATTCAATCCAAAGAACAACTATGTATTGCTTCAAAAAGGAAAAAAATGGCAATACATTTACTCACTCAATGAGAAGAAGTTTTTGCTTTCTAAATTGACAAATGTTTACCGATTAGAGGACGAAGGTTATTTGTTCAAAAATGAAAATGAAAAAATTGGAATGGTAAACTATAACGGAACTGACACTTTATTTCAACCAACGTACTCAGACTTCTTGTTTGAAGGAAAGGATTGGACATTTGCCAAATTAGATTACAAAACGAAAGTCTTAATTAACCGAAAGGGAGAAAACATTAACGGTAAGGAGTATGCAGAAGTAATCAGAAACGAAGATCATTATGTCGTCAAAGAAAAAGGTGGAAGCTCAGGTGTAATGCTTTTAGATGGTAAAATGCTTATTCCAGCTCATTGCAGTTCGGTGAGTAAAAAGAACAATTGGTATTATGATGCAAATTTGAAAGATCAATCTGTGAGATATAACTTGGAAGGTGAGATCATTCACACTTATGAGGCTAAAGCAGGTTGGGGCTTATTCCCAAAAGGTGTAGCATATTCAGACACAAAATATGATTACTTCAGTTCATACGAAAACCCATACCTGAGATTTAAGGATATTCAACCCATTTCGCAAGATCAATTCATTGTTGGTCAAAATAAAGTTTATGGTGTCTACAATGACATTGGAGACACCATTGTTCCTATTGAATTTCACCGTATATCTTCAACAGTAAGAACATTTAGCGTGAGATACTTTAATTCTTACGGACAAATTGATACTAAAGGAACTGTATTATTTGATGCTAAAACAGCCAAATAATGATTGAATCTTGTACTTTTAGATTTAGATTCAAAAATAATAGATGGGATTTATATCCAAGCTTTTCAAAAAAACACCCAAACTAGACCCAATTGATTTGGCTGTCTTGAATACAGATTTGCATTCTCATTTGATTCCTGGAATTGATGACGGATCAAAATCACTTGATGAATCAATGGCTATGATTAGAAAATTTTCAGAGCTGGGCTACAAAAAAGTAATCACCACTCCTCACGTGATGAGTGACTTCTACAAAAATAATCCTACCACTATACTTGGAGGACTGGAAACAGTGAGAGAAGCAATTAAAAAAGAAGGGCTACAGATAGAAATTGAGGCAGCTGCCGAATATTATTTAGATCAACATTTTGAAGAGTTAATCGCAAAGAAAGAAGTGCTGACGTTTGGAGACAATCACGTCTTATTCGAGTTGTCGTTCTCAACCGAACAAAACAGAATAAAAGAAGTGATTTTTGAACTCTTATCATCAGGTTACAAGCCAATTTTGGCACATGTAGAGCGCTACCCTTTCTATTTTGAGGAGTATGAAAAGATTCAAAACTACATTGACAGAGGCTGTTTGATGCAATTAAACATTAACTCTTTGAGCGGTCAGTACGGCCCTGGAGTAAAAAAAATGGCCGAATCTTTGATTGACAAAGACATGATAGATGTTATTGGCTCAGACTGTCACCATTTGGGACATCTTGAGTTATTAGATTCAGTGAGAACAAATCCACACTTGCATAAAATCGTGAACAAGCCCGGCTTACTGAACAAAGAATTATAGAATAAAATTTATGAAAATTGTATTATCCTTATTGATTGCCTTTGTTGGCTTTAATAGCTTTTCTCAAAAAGATTCTAAGGTTGCTGATTGCATTAGCCTCTTTGAAAAGGATCCTGAAAAGGCAACAAGCAAACTTAAAAAACTAATTGACAAAGCGGGAGACGAAGCAAAGTATGAAGCCTGGGATTTATTTGTTGAGATGAAGGAAAACATCTACAATACTAAGCTTACCAAAGTTGGGGATTCATTTGACTATTTTGTAATTACGCAAGAATTTAATCGATTGTCGGCTGCAAGAGATTCACTCATGTCGGGGAATGTAGACTTGACTGATGGGGAGATACAGTTTTACATTAATCAAATTGACAATGAGCAAACCATTCTTGACAACAAGGCTTACGCCATGTATGCTGATGAGTACGAAAGCTATCTTTTTGCTATGAGAGAAGCTAGTTTGAAGTCAAAATCGGTTAGAGCAGATGCAAATATGAGAGCAATGTACTTTGACGGAGATCCAGACACAATGACGGCAGACACTGCAGAGATTAGAATGTTCGGAATGGCATATGACAACATCAATACAGGAAAGTTAGAAGAAGGAAAAGCAGTTTTAGATGATATTGCGAAAGCTTACCCTACTTCATACAGTGTGAATATGACCTACTATTTATACTACTACTATAAAGAAGAATTTGATAGTAGCAAAATGTACTTAAAAAAGACTATTGAGCTTTTCCCAAATCAAATTGAACCGCGAGAAAATCTTGCTAAGATACTTTTTGGTGAAGGGAATACTTTCAGAGCCAAAAAGCAGGTTGAAGTTCTAATGGTCTTGTTCCCTGGTCAAGATATGAAGAATTACATGTCTGAAATTCTATTTGTGGAAGACAAAAAATTAGCCGAGAAGAGGTTAATAAGACCAATTTTCCCTAACCAGATCGGTTTAAATTTCCCAATGCAAAAAAACCATTGGAAGGATTACCAAGAAGCAAAGCTTAAAGTAGAAGCCTTTACCGAAGTCACTGGGATTATCAAAGAAAATGATGTTACGAAAGATAAGTATCTTGAATTGTATTCATGGAAACGCATGTTAGAAAAGAACAGATCAGAGAAGCCCGAAGAACTTGCATTTGCTTATCAAATGGAAGAGGCTGGCTTACTTGATTGCTATGTATTCTTTTCAAACTATCATATTGACTTCGCGGCTCAAGCTGAAGACTGGGCGAAATCAGATGAAAACAAAGAAAGAACCAAGAACTTCGTCTATAAGTATTTGGTTGACTTAGCTGATTAAACTTCATTTATTGCAACTCAACGATAAATAGCTGCAATCCATCCAATAAACATCCCAACTTCTTAGCATTGTCTGTAGGTTTGTTCTCAACAAATCAAATGAACTATGTTTGGATTAGAAGATATAATGAAGAAAATTGACTTAGGCGATATCATGGCCAAGTTCAATTTAGGAGATAAAGAAAAAGAAGAAGTGACTAAGCAAGCTGCAGACGCAGTAAACTACAGAGCTCAAAAAGAGAAGAAAAGAGGAAATGATAATATCATGGAGAACTTATTCGCTAACAAAGAGAACTCTGAAGATGCTAACACAATGCAAAAGAAATTAGAAGGTGACTTGGCTTACAATTTGAAGAACAAATCAAATATGGAACCAAGCATGATCGATAAGATTAAAGGAGAAATCATGAGTAAGTTTTTAGGTGGAGCTACTACCGCAGCTAAAGACAAAGGTGATGAAGAAGGAAAAGGTCTAATGGGTCTTTTCAGTGGAGGAGATGTTATGAAAAACCTTATGGATGGAGATATCGGGAAAAAGTTAAAAGGTCTATTTTAACATAGATTGAGGTTCAAGAAAAGCGGCTGCCTGTTCACAGGTCAGCCGCTTTTCGATTATAAGAACTTTTTTATTTGTTCAACTCTTCTTTTACGATAGAAGAAATTAATGAACCATCTGCTTTTCCTTTTAGCTGTCCCATTATTGGTCCCATAACTTTTCCGATATCTTGAGGACCAGACGCACCCATGGCAGCAATCTTTTCTTGAACTACTTTTCTGATTTCATCTTCGGACATCATCTCTGGCATATAAGCACCAATTACTTCAGCTTGAAATTTTTCATCTTTTGCCAAATCTTCTCTTCCTTCTTTGATGTACAAATCATAAGTATCCATTCTCTGCTTGTACAACTTCATCACAATTTTATTTGCAGCCTCTTCAGAGACTTCTCCTCCTCCACTTGTAGCTTCCAATAGTAGCTTTGATTTAATATCTCTTAAGGCAGCTAATTTATCGGCTTCTCTGGCTTTCATAGCTGCTTTTATATCATCATTGATTCTTTCTGCTAAACTCATTGTTGTTTGTTTTTAGTAAAGTTAGGGAATTGCATTTGATAACTCAGAACAAAAAACCCTGCTTCTTTCGAAGCAGGGTTTAAAAATTAAATCAAAATACCTGACGTCAGGATCAGGATTAACCAAAAATGGCTTAATCTACGTTATCGTGTAGGAACGAGTTATTCTCTTTTAATTCAATCTTAGTTTGACCATCATTGTCAGTACCTTCAGAAAGCGTGAATTTGCTCATGTTTTCTTCAGATGAATGAGGCACATCATTTAACTCAATCTTCTTTCTTTTGTATGCTGGCTCTTTTTCAAGATCAGTGATACCTTCAGAAGACTTCAATTTAGAAGTGTAAGATTGGATTCTATCCATTCTGTCTTTTGCTCTCGCCGCTTGCTCTTCAGGAGACAATACTGTTTTAGGTTCAGCCTCCGTCATTTCTACTTTTTCTTCTAAATCGTCAGTCAAATAATGTTTTATTACCTCTTCTTCAATTTCTGTCTCTTCTTCTTTCTTAGCCCACATTTCTGTTTGCTCTTCTTCAGCTTTTGGAGTTTCTGTTTTAGCTTCCCAAGTCAATTCAGTTTGAGAAGTAACATCTTCATCCTCTTCTTTGATCATCAAGAATGGTTCAGCTTCAGTTGTTTCTTCTTCGTTCCAAGAAGTTGTTTCTTCAGTTTTATTTTCCCAATTGTTTTTTGGTGTTGCCTCAACAGGCGACTCAATTGGTTGTGATATCATTGTCGGTACAGATTCATCATCTAAGCTTACCTTTTTCTTCTCAGGCGCTTTTTCAAATCCAGTGATTGGAGATGAGCTGAATCCCGTTGCGATCAATGTGATACAAATTCCATCTTCTAAAGACTCATCATAGCCGTGACCCCAAATTACATCTGCAGTTGACCCTGCCTCATCTTGAATGTAATCAGTGATTTCACCAATTTCATCCATTAAGATTTCTTGATTACCGTATGTGATGTTCAATAATACGTATTTAGCTCCACTGATATCGTTATCATTCAACAATGGTGATTCTAATGCAGTTTTAACAGCATCCATTGCTCTGTTTTCACCTGAAGCTACAGCCGATCCCATAATCGCAACACCAGAATCTTTCATCACTGTGCTTACATCATTGAAATCCACGTTAATCATTCCTGTCACAGAAATAACTTCAGCAATACCTTTAGCTGCAGTAGCTAAAACGTCATCAGCTTTAGAGAATGCATTTCCTAAAGAAAGATTACCAAACATCTCTCTTAATCTGTCATTGTTAATGATCAATAAGGTATCAACACTATTTCTTAATTCTTCCAATCCTTCTTCGGCTTGAATTTTTCTTTTACGACCTTCAAATCCGAATGGTACTGTTACAATACCAACCGTAAGGATATCCAATTCTTTAGCAACACGAGCAATTACTGGAGCAGCTCCAGTTCCTGTTCCACCACCCATTCCGGCAGTAATAAAAACCATCTTCGTGTTTTTAGCAAGAATAGACTTGATGTCTTCAATATTTTCAATTGCAGCACTTTTACCGATTTCAGGAATCGCACCTGCACCTCTACCTTCAGTCAAACTTTGACCTAACTGAATTTTGATGGGCACTGGCGAAATATCTAATGCCTGTTGGTCAGTATTACATATCACAAAGTCTACACCTTTAATTCCTTGGTTATACATGTGATTCACTGCGTTTCCTCCGCCTCCTCCAATACCAATTACCTTGATGATTGAAGACTGATCTTTTGGTAAATCGAATTCCATAACTTCTGTTTTTGTTGTTGTTTGATGATGCTGCTCAATGCTTGATAAAATATCTAGTAATCCTTGAACGTTTTGCTTCATCTTTATTATTTTTTGTTTCGCTTCGGGACTTCGACTATCTCAGTCACCTTTGCTATTTACTTCTATTAATTATTCTCAATCCTCTTCTTCAAACCAAGCTCTACTTTTGTTTAGAATCTTATCAAAGAAACTTCCCTTAGTTTTAGTTGAGTGATTTTTAGCTGCCGCCACATTTGACTCAGCTGTTTCATTACCGTATGAATGAGTAAATCCTTTGATAACAAGACCAATCCCGGTAGCATACATAGGACTTGTGATATTGTCAACCAAAGTTGAGGGTGCTAAATGCTCGTTCGGATAACCGATTCGCGCATCCATACCCGTGATATACTCAAACAATTGGGTAATATGCTTCATTTGTGCGCCACCACCAGTAACGACAATTCCGCCAATTAATTTTTTCTCGTATCCTGAGTTCTTAATTTCAAAATAAACGTGCTCAATGATCTCTTCCATTCTTGCTTGAATGATAGAAGCAAGATTTCTAACTGAAATCTCTTTTGGTTCACGACCTCTTAAACCAGGGATGCAAACAATCTCGTTTTCTTGACATTCAGATGCTAATGCTGATCCGAATTTCACTTTCAACAATTCAGCTTGACGCTTCATTATAGTGCATCCTTCTTTTATGTCTTCAGTAATTACATTTCCTCCGAAAGGAATCACTGCTGTGTGTCTAATTATTCCATCTTGGAAAATGGCAACATCAGTTGTACCACCTCCTATATCAACAAGAACAACACCTGCCTCCTTTTCTTCTTCTGACAATACAGATTCAGAAGATGCTAAAGGCTCAAGAATCATTTCATCAACTTCTAGCCCTGCCTTATCAACACATTTCTTGATGTTTTTAGCAGCAGCAATTTGTCCTGTGATAATATGAAAGTTGGCTTCAAGTCTAACTCCAGCCATTCCGATAGGATCTTTAATTCCCTGTTCGTTATCTACGATATATTCTTGCGGTAATACATGAATGATTTCTTCACCTGGTTGCATAACCAGTTTGTACATATCTTCAACAAGAGCATCAATATCTAATTGTGCAATCTCAGTTTCTAAATCATTTCTCATCAGCATACCTCTATGCTGTAATGAACTAATGTGCTGACCTGCGATTCCAACATTAACTACTCTTACTGTCAATTCTCCATCTACTCTACTTTGTGCTTCTTCAACAGCAGCTTTGATAGAGTGTACAGTTTTCTCAATGTTAGAAACAACTCCTCTTGTTACCCCAACACTTTCAAACTTACCCATAGACAAAATCTCTATTTTGCCATGTTCAGTTTTTCTACCAACGATACATGCTATCTTGGTAGTCCCGATATCTAATCCAACAACAATTTCTGACATATCTTATTCTAATTTCTATGTGAGCACACTACTTGGCTCTTATACATTATATTAATCGTATCGTAATTCTCCCAACCCGTTCTGCTAATCCCCTCAGTGTAGAAATACTCTAACTTTTTAAACTTTCCTGCCACATACTCGGCATCTCCAAACATCACCCTCTGATCTCCAACTCTCGGAATAAGCTCGAACTCGTTATATCCATTTATGTGGATATGAGTGAATTGAGCCGAAAGGAAAGCATCATCACAAACATAATTTGAAATCTCGTACAAATCGTCCAAGATTTCTAGAGTTATCAATGAGTCATTGTTCATTATGTCGTCGACTGTCTTTGTGAAATCAGTTTCGTTTATGTTGCCGTCAACTGTCACAACATGAGCAGTATAATTGGGAGAAAGTGGCATTAATGTTCCGTCTTTATCTAAATAACAAGAGGTACCATCTATATTATAAATACGCGCAATTGGCTGTCTCAATTCAAGTTCAATCTTCCATTTTCCACTCAAATATGTATACGCTTGAGCCTTCTTAATTTCTGGCATATCCAGCAACACAGACTCGATCTTCTCAAGCTCCATCTCGGTATAAACTTTGTCTTCACCAATGAGATGTTTATCTAATAATCTTTGCTTAACATCCTCTTCAGTTAAGAATATCATATCCTCAAACAATTCTATCTCAACTTCAGGCAAACCAACAATTCTACTCTCCTGCTCAGTCTCAACAAAGCCCATTATAACCCAAACTGTCACCAGTAAGCAAACCCATAATATGTTTTTTAACCAGGGCTTCATTTCGAATAGTGATTAGTTATTGGTTCAACAGTAGTATCAATATCACCTGCTCCTATTATGCAAATCACTTCATGTTCTGATTGCGAAAGATCATTTACAATCTCTGATAGCGAAGACATTTGCTTCTCATACATGTTCACTTCTTCTAAAAGTGCTTCTGAAGTAATGCCTTCTATTGGCTTTTCTCTAGCCGGATATATTGGGAGTAGATAAAGCTCATCTGCAATAGCAAGACTGGTAGCAAACTCATCCATAAAATCTTTGGTGCGCGAGAATAAGTGCGGTTGGAAAACGGCCGTAATTTTCTTTTTCGGATATAGCTTTTTGACTGACCTTAAGAAGGCGTCAATTTCTGTCGGATGATGGGCATAATCATCTATTACCACCATATCTTCTGTTCTAACCTTAAAGTCGAATCTTCTCTTGACTCCTTTGAATGTTTTAAATGCTGCTCTAATATCTTCCTCATCAATTCCTAATTCAAAGCAAAGAGCAAACACAGCTGTGGCATTTTCAGCATTATGCTGACCTGGCAAGCCGAACTCAATATTTCTGAAAATTTTTGAATGACTGATAATATCAAAAAAGAACTTACCATCAGTATACCTTAAAGCATGCAGTCTCCAATCAGGATTGTCATCAATACCATAAGTATTGATTCTCAAACTTGTTGAAATATCAAAATTTGACAAGTCAATATTTGAATTAATCATCAAAACACCATATGCCTTAGAAAGGTTTATGAAGTCATTAAATGATGTTTGCAGATGTTCACCATCACCATAAATATCTAAGTGATCAGCATCCATAGATGTGATGATTGAATAGTTTGGCTTCAGTTCTAAAAACGATCTATCAAACTCGTCTGCCTCCACAACTACCCTTTGTGATCCCGGATTAATGATACAATTTGAATCATAGTTTGATGCGATTCCGCCAATAAAGGCATTCACTTTATCAGCCGTACAATTAAGCACGTGAGCCAAAATGGTGGATGTGGTCGTTTTACCATGGGTACCGGCTACCGCATAGGTCTCCATTTCGTTAGAAATAATTCCTAAAGCTTTCGCTCTTTTGATGACGGTATAGTTGTACTCTTGAAATGTTTTGAGCTCTTCCATTTCTGCGGGAATTGCTGGAGTGTACACTACAAGCGTATCAATCCTTCCGTAATTGTCAAGTACATCTCTTCCGGTATCGTCATAATGAATTGAAATACCTTCTTGAACCAATTGTTTTGTTAAAACAGTTTCGGTTTTGTCATAACCTGAAACAGCTTTTCCTTGAGAATGAAAATATCTTGCAAGCGCAGACATTCCGATTCCTCCAATCCCGATAAAATAGACCTTATTTATTTGGTTAAAATTCATCTTTTAATACAAAACTTACTTTACAATTTTTTCAATTTCATGTAGTATTCTGTCAGGCGCATCAGCAATACCTAATTTCAAAATATTCTCAGAGAGCGACTTGCATTGCTCTTCGTTTTCAATCACTTCAATAATCTGGTTGACTAACTTCTCTCTTGCATCTATATCTTTCACTAAAACAGCAGCCCCAACATCTACCAAGGCCATTGCATTTTTAGTTTGATGATCTTCAGAAACATTTGGAGAAGGAACTAGAATGACTGGTTTACCGATTAAACAAACCTCAGACACTGACATTGCTCCTGCTCGAGAAACAATCACATCTGCGGCAGCATATGCTAAATCCATTTTATATACAAAATCAGACAAATAGATGTTTTCACTATTCAGTTCTTCAACAAATGTTTTTAGATTATTGAGGTATACTTTACCACATTGCCAAATCACTTGAATGTCTTTTTCAATCAATTCTTTGACATGTAGTTTAAGGCTTTCGTTTAGTGTTCTTGCCCCTAAACTTCCACCAATAATTAATACTGTTTTCTTGGATGAATTAAGACCAAAATGTTTAAATGCATCTTCTCTTTTTCCTTCAATTTGAACAACCTCAGACCTCACCGGATTACCTGTTTTTACGATCTTATCTTTATCAAAAAAGCGATCTAAATTATCGTAGGCTACACAAATCACTTTAGCTCTTTTAGCCAACCATTTATTTGTAATACCTGGAAATGAGTTTTGCTCTTGTACCATTGTCGGCACTTTCTTTTTAGCTGCCACTCTAACAACAGCTGCACTTGCATATCCTCCAACCCCGATTGCGATATCAGGCTTAAAACTCTTGACAATCTTTTTAGACCTCATTAAACTTTGAATCAGTTTAAAAGGAAAAGCCAGATTCTTTAATGTCAGTTTTCTCTGTAATCCTCTAATTGGTAAGCCGATAATTTCGTAACCGGCTTTCGGAACTTTTTCCATTTCCATTTTGCCTTCTGCACCCACAAATAATATTTCTGCATCAGGATATTTCTCCTTGATCTTATTTGCAATGGCAATTGCCGGAAAGATATGACCTCCGGTACCTCCACCTGATATGATAACTTTACGCAATGGCATCTTCTAATTCTGTTTTAATTTCATTTTTTGAAGAATCAGAAGTTGTTGACTTCTTCTCTCCTTTATCTTGTTCTCTACTAACTCCTAACACGATTCCAAACGCAATACATGTAAACCAAGCAGATGTTCCTCCCATACTTAGCAGTGGCATATTCTGACCCGTCACCGGCATCAATTGTGTGCTCACCATCATATTCACCATTACCTGTGACATCATCATAATCCCTATACCAATCACCATGTAGGTGGAGAATGTGGTCTCTGCTCCCAAACCTGTTTTTATAAACCTAAAAAAGAGCCACATGTATAGCATTATGACGACTATCGCCATTGGTAATCCTCCTTCCTCAATTAATGCTGCGAAATAAAAATCAGCATAAGCTTCAGGTATGTAATGTTTCAAAACACCATTACCTGGCCCTTGCGGAATTGCCCCGTTCTTTATCGCCGCCAAAGCATTATTCGCCTGCATATTTTCGGTAGGATCCATATTTTCTCCATCCCCAAAAGCTTTTACAATTCTACTTCTCCAAGTTTCTACTCTCGGCAAAGCCTCAGGTGCAACTGACGAGATTAGAAGTAAGAGAGAAAACAAACCAGCAACTCCAAGAGCAGAAAATCCAATCCATTTCCAAGGGAATTTTGCAATGATCATCATCACCAAGGCAATTACCCCAACTAAAACTGCCGTTGACAAGTTGGATGGAAGAATCAAAAACATGGTTAGTCCAACTGGCAATAGTATGTACCTGAAAACTGTGTTAAAATCATCAAACTGATCTTTACGCTTAACTAGTTGCCTGGCTAGATATATTATCAATGCCAGTTTTGCAAAGTCAGAAGTTTGAAAAGAAAAGGGTAAAAATGGAATCTTCAACCACCTATCCGCTCCATTAACACTTTCCCCCATAAACATGGTTAACACCAACAATGCTATCGCCACATAAAAAAGGATCTTTGATAATTTGGAGAAGATTTTAGAGGGTATTCGGTGGATGACATACATCAATCCAAATCCTAAAATCAAGAGGACCAGGTGTTTAAAAAAGAGATAGGAATAGCTCATCCCTTTCACCTTAACCAAGATGGGAATAAAACTAAATACAGACACCACAGATAGAATACCCAGCATAAATGCGAGCATCCAAATATTGCGGTCTCCACCTAAATATTTAAACAGCTTATCCAAAAGAGTTCAAATTAAAGTGCTCTTACTGCAGACTTAAATTGAGCTCCTCTATCTTCATAGCTTTCGAATAAATCAAAAGATGCACAAGCAGGAGATAAAAGGACTGTTTGTTCCTTCTTTGCCAATTGATAACCCAAAGCAACTGCCTCTAGTGCAGTAGATGCCTCAGCAATCACATCAACTTTTCCTGAAAATGCTTCTTTGATTTTCTCATTGTCTTTTCCAAGGCAAATAACTGCAGTTACTTTGTCTTTTACTAATTCTAACAAAGTGTCATAATCGTTACCCTTGTCTACTCCACCAACAATCCATACAGTCGGCTTATCCATGCTCTCAAGAGCATACCATGCTGAATTTACGTTCGTAGCTTTAGAATCATTAATGAATTCAATTCCGTTAACTTTTGCCACAAATTCTAATCTGTGTTCAACGTTTTTGAAGTCAGAAAGACTTTCTTTAATAGACTCATTTCGAATCTGTAATATTTTTGACGTAATGCCTGACGCCAGGGAATTTTGAGCATTATGCTTCCCTTTGAGGGATAAATCGTGAATCGACATAGCAAATTCTGGTTTAGTGTCTGCTGGGTTATTAACAGCAGATAGGTTTATATTGATTTGTTTGTTGTTTGTGTATCCAACCATTCCTTCAACTTTCTCAAGTGAGAATGGCGCCATCTGAGCTTTGATATCTCTTTTGGCTATTTCTTCGACAAGAATTGGGTCATCAGCATTGTAGATGAACCAATCGTTCTCGGTAAGATTTTGTGTGATTCTGAATTTAGAATCAACATAGTTTTGCATCTCGTAGTTGTATCTATCAAGATGATCAGGTGTAATATTTAAAAGGATTGCGATATCAGCTTTGAATTCGAACATTCCATCTAACTGGAACGAACTCAATTCAACCACATAATATCCTGGCTTATCTTCTACAACTTGTCTTGCAAGCGACTCACCTACATTACCTGCCATAGCCACCTCTAAGCCGGCTTTCTTTAGTATGTGATGAATCCACATTGTAGTGGTAGTTTTACCGTTACTCCCTGTGATGCAAATCATTTTCTTATTCGTGAATCTACCCGCATATTCAATTTCAGATATCACAGGAATATCTTTTGCGAGCGCATCTTGAATCAGTTGAACTTTTTCAGGAATACCTGGAGATTTAATAATCAGATCAGCTTCCAAAATTCTATCCACTGAATGTTTTTCAGACTCAAATTCAATTTGATTTTCTTCTAGTTCAGTTTGAAATGAAGGCTTTATTTTTCCCTTATCAGAAACGAACACAACATTCCCTTTTGCTTTAGCCAATAAAGCAGCTCCAACCCCGCTTTCGCCGGCTCCTAGAATTACGATATTTTGGTTTGTTGTTGACATTTTTGACTACCTCATTTTGAGTGTTACGATTGTGATTACGGCTAGAATTACACCTACAATCCAGAAGCGTGAAACGATTTTTGCTTCATGCATTCCCTTCTTCTGATAATGATGATGTAATGGAGCCATAAGGAAGATTCTCTTTCCTTCACCAGTTCTTTTCTTAGTGTATTTAAACCATCCAACCTGTAGCATTACAGAGACATTCTCAATTAAGAAAACACCACATAACACAGGAATTAGAAGTTCTTTTCGAATAATGATTGCGAATGTTGCTATGATTCCACCTATTGCTAATGAGCCTGTATCACCCATAAATACTTTTGCTGGATAAGAGTTGTGCCACAAGAACCCAATACAAGCACCCATGAAGGCTGAGATGAAGATTACCAACTCAGACGAGTACGGTATGTACATGACCCCGAGATAATCGGCGAATTCAATGTGACCTGAGACATAGGCGAATATTGCCAGAGCTATACCAATAATGGCAGATGTCCCTGTTGCGAGACCATCCAAACCATCTGTCATGTTAGCACCATTTGAAACGGCAGTCACAATGATGATAACCACAGGAATAAAGAGTAACCAACCGTAGCTCTTATTGTCATCTCCTATGATCCAGTTGTAATTGAACTCATTTCCTTTTACAAAAGGAATAGTTGTTGTCATGTCTTTTTTCATGACATACTTAGTTCCGTCAGGAACTATTGGATGCTTTTCTGTAACATCTTCTTGATTAGCCGCAACCACATAATCATCAGAAACATTCTCATGCACCTGAACATCAGGATGAAAGTAAAGCACTGAACCAATCAATGCACCAACTGCAACTTGACCAACAATTTTAAATCTACCCGCTAGACCCTCTTTGTTCTTTTTGAAAACTTTGATGTAATCATCAATAAACCCAATCAAACCAAACAATACGGTTGCAGCAATCATCAATAAAACATAGATGTTATCAAGTTTTGCAAACAAAACGGTTGGAATAAGAATAGAGGCTAGAATGATAAGACCTCCCATTGTTGGAGTTCCTTCTTTTTCTTTCTGACCTTCTAGACCTAAATCACGAACACTTTCACCCACCTGTTGCTTACGCAATAAGTTGATTAATCGATTACCGAAGGTTAACGAAATCAGCAATGAAGTAATGATTGCAAAGGCTGCTCTAAAAGAGATGTAATCCATTACACCTGCTCCTGGCATTCCTAACTCATCTAGGTATTGAAACAAATAGTACAACATTATTTATTCAGGTTTTTAAGGGTTTGTTTAAGGGTCTCGTAATCGTCAAAAGGAAATCTCTCTCCTTTTATTTCTTGATATTTTTCATGTCCTTTTCCGGCCACCAATACGATATCACCGGCCTCTGCCAATGAACAAGCAACTTTGATCGCCTCTTCTCTTGAAGTAATCGCCATTGTTTTTGCTGATTTATCAGCAGGCACACCAGCCTTCATATCGTTGATAATAGTATCAGGATCTTCGCTTCTTGGATTATCAGAAGTAAGAATGACTTTGTCAGACATCTCTGATGCAATTGCAGCCATTAAAGGACGCTTGGTTTTATCTCTATCTCCTCCACACCCAACAACAGTCAACACCTGCTCGTTTCTTGTTCGAACAGACTGAATTGTTGAAAGGACGTTTTTAAGTGCATCTGGCGTGTGAGCATAATCAACAATTGCAATAATATTTTGATCAGACTTCAAGTACTCAAATCGTCCTTCGACAGATTTCAGTTTACTTATTGCCGTCAGCACTTCTACCTCATCTAAGTTCAGTTCAGATGCAATTGCAAAAACCGTTAGAATATTATAAGCATTGAAGCCACCAATTAGATTGGTCCAAACATCTTGACTGTTGATATTCAAGACAAGACCAGAAAAAGTATTCTCTAATATTTTCGCTTTATAATCAGCAATTGTTCTAAGAGCTAAAGTCTTCACTTTTGCTTTAGAATTTTGAACCATTACCATTCCATTTGCATCATCAGCATTAGTTATAGCAATAGCATCTGAAGACAAGTCATCAAAGAATTTTTTCTTTGCCTGGATGTACTCTTTGAAAGTTTTATGATAATCTAGATGATCATGCGTAATGTTTGAGAACACTGCAATATCAAATTCAAGACCTGCGATTCGGTTTTGGTGGATAGCATGCGAGCTAACTTCCATAAAACAAAACTCACATCCTGCCACAACCATATCCTTCAACAATGCATTTAATGCAATTGGGTTGGGAGTAGTATGTGTTGCTGGAATCTCTTCTTGACTAATCTTATTTACAACAGTTGATATTAAACCAGCAGGATATCCTAAGCTTAAAACAAGATCGTGCAACAAGGTTGTTGTGGTGGTTTTCCCATTCGTACCGGTAATACCAACTAACTTTAATTCTCTTGATGGATTCTCGTAATAATTAGAGGCCGCCAAACCTAAAGCTTCATGAGAATCTTTCACCTTAATGTAAGTAATTCCTTGCTGTAGTTCAGCGGGCAAGTCTTCACATAAAATAGCAACTGCTCCAGACTGCAAGGCACCTTCAATGAAATTATGACCATCAACTGTCACACCCTTGGTAGCAACAAAAAGGGATGCGTCAGTTACTTTCCTTGAGTCAAAAACGACTTCAGAAATTTCAATATTAGTTGAGCCATGCGTCTCAAGCAATCCTATTTTATATAATATGTCTTGTAGATTTTTCACTATTTCAACACTAAGTTTATTTGGGTTCCTTTAATTAATTCTGTTCCGGCTTTTTGGCTTTGAGAAACGACCATTCCGTGACCTTTCACATTCACCCTTAATCCATAATTCTCTAAGATGTAAACCGCATCATTCATTGGCATACCGTACACATTTGGCACTTCACCTTTTCGAATAAATCTTTGTTGAACAGATACTTTGTCTGCCTCTGTTATAGCAACCGACCATTGAGTTCCTTGAGATTTATCTTGGTAGCGTACCTTCATTTTATCCATGGCTACTTTCACATCTCTTGAGCTACCGTATTTCACTTGTGGAACTGAAGCCAACAATGGAGACTCTACATTAAAATCAGGATGATACTCAGGTGACGAAGCATAAACCTTATCAGCAATAGCCGTGAAAACGGTACCAGAAACCTGTGCTCCGTAAATTTGTTTGGTCGGGCCTGCAATATTCACGATCAAAGAATACTTAGGTTCATCTGCTGGAAAATACCCCACGAAAGATGCTTGATAATCATCACCGTATCCTTTATTGGAATTCACAATTTTTGCCGTACCTGTTTTACCGGCAATTGAGAAATTAGAAGATTGTAATGCTTTACCGGTTCCGTTTACCACCACCCCTTCAAGGCACTTTTTTAACTTTGCTATTGTTTCATCTGAACAGATTTTCTCATTTAACACCTCTTTTTCATACTCTACCAATACCTCATCATCTCTTCTAATCTCTTTAACAAACTGGGGCTTTACAAACTCTCCGTCATTGGCAACTGCATTGTAGAATGCTAAAATTTGAATCGGAGTCAGTTCGACCTCATACCCAATCGCCATTTGAGGCAATGTTATTCCTGACCATCCATCTTCACCTCTGTTTTTAATCACAGGTGTAGCCTCACCAGCAATAGCTAACCCTAGAGTATCACCCAAACCAAATGATTTCAAACGATCAATATACTGCTGAGCATCTTCAAAATAGGCGTCATTAACAATCTTAGAAAAGACATTTGATGAAACCTCGAAGGCATGTTGGATAGATATTTTTCCGTACCCACCAATGTGAGAATCATAAGTTGTGTGATCATAAAAATGGTACTCTCCATAAGCACCAACTTCGTCTGAAATATCGACTTTACCATCCTCTAACAAAGCCATTAAAGAAGCCAATTTAAAAGTTGAACCAGGGTCAGTTTTTGTTCCAACTGCATGGTTATATGTTTCATCATACTTACCAGTTATAGTATCTCGATTAAGGTTTGCGATCGCCTTAATAAAGCCAGTCTCCACCTCCATTAAAACAACAGAGCCATGAACTGCTTTTTGGGCACGAAGCTGATTTTTCAATTCGTTTTCAGCCACCTCTTGAATCTTCACATTAATCGAAGTCACTACATCAGCTCCTGGAATTGGATCTTTTAAATTATCTGCTCCAACTGGCTTCCAGCTTCCGTTCACATACTGCTTATTTCTTAGCCCGTATTCACCCGTAAGAAAATCATCATAAGCCCCTTCTAACCCAACCGGCAACTCACCCTTTTTCTTTTTCCCAAGTGTTCTTTTAGCAAGAAGGCCATTTGGCTTTTGTCTTTCAAAATGTTGCTCAGAGATAAACCCTCCTTTATACTTTGACTCTCTTAAGATTGGGAGCTTCTTGATTTTTTGAAGCACAGTATATTTGACAGACATTTGCAACAGATGATACTGAGCATCATTAGACCTACCCTCCCTCAAGTAAGCCTCCCACTGAGTGGCATTCCTATAGGTAACATCTCTCTTGGTAGAGTACGTTTGATCAAACACTTCTGCAAGACCGATAGACAATGAATCCACTTCATCTTCAAAAAGGTCTTCTCTCACAACCGTCATATCCATATGCAAATCATATAAAGGAATTGACGTCACCAAATCAGACCCATCATCAGCTAAAATCCTACCCCTCATTGGCTTCACTGAATCTACTCTTGTGGGCGTCACGCCAGTAGCCAAAGAATCAGCCCCCATAGGCGCATCTGGCACGACATCTCCATACTGAATATTGATCACACGGATAGTCACAATCAACATGACTATTGCCACGATAACGTACATCACATAAGATTTTATCAATATTTGTCGCTTCTCTTCCATCAATCAAAAACAAAGTTTTTAACCTTTAATTTGTGTGGCGAAACCCTATTTTCTTTAGGTCCTTTCGCCGGAATATTTTCTTTTAAATTATCTCTACCTCTTTTTGTAATCACCTCACTGTTTAGCGTGAAAAATTCTGACTCTAACTCTCCCAACTCTGTCTTCAAATTCACCTCGTTTTTGATGACTGTCTCTGTGTAATAGCCCCAGCCAATCAAAACCACCAAAAGGAAGCCTACATAAAAAGTGAATCCCAAATTTTTTACGAACCAGTCTTTTGACAAAAACTCTCCGTTCATGATTTGAACCACCATTCTCGCATTACCCTTCTCTGCTTTCGCCGCTCGCTTTTTTTTTCGCTTAGGCTTCTTCGCTTCCTCAGCCGCTTTAATCTTCTCAGACTCTGCTTTATTTAAAAACTCGTTCTCACTCATTTCTTAATTGCAATTCTGAGTTTCGCAGATCGCGCTCTCGGGTTTCTCTCTATCTCTTCGTCAGTTGGCACCAACGGTTTTTTATTCTCAGCCTTGAATGGCGTATGCGCCACCCCAAAAACATCCTTCTCTGCCTGCCCTTCAAAATTCCCTTCCCTTATAAAATTCTTTACTAATCGATCTTCGATTGAGTGATAAGCAATCACCACCAACTTCCCTCCTGGCTTAATTACTTTAGTACATTGCTCTAACATCTCAGTTAAAGCGGCCATCTCATCATTCACCTCTATTCTAATCGCTTGAAATACTTGTGCTAAAAATTGATTCCGCTTTTTATGAGGCACCAAACCAATAAGCAAATCAACCAACTGAGTGGTAGTTTTTATCTTTGAAGATCTTCGTGCTCCCGAAATGGTGAACACTACTTTTTTTACATTCTTCAGATCAGCAAACGAATTGAAAACCCTAAACAGCTCTTTCTCTGAATAATCATTAACCACTTTATAAGCAGTTAAATCAGACTGCTGATTCATCCTCATATCCAACACACCCTCTTCACGAATTGAAAAACCTCTCTCACCTTCATTAAACTGATGAGACGACACACCAAGATCTGCCAACAGCCCATCTACAGGAAGCAACTCATGATATTTCACCCAATTATATAAGAACCTGAAATTTGATTCAACAAAAACCAGTCGATCATCATCTGGAATATTATCCAAGGCATCTTCATCCTGATCAAAGGCGATCAAAACACCATCATCACCCAATCGATTCAAAATCTCCTTAGAATGACCACCACCACCAAAGGTGACATCTACTATTACACTATCGTTTTGAATTTCGAGTCCTTGAATAGACTCCTCAAACAGAACAGGTATGTGATAAACGCTATTCTCCTCCATCTTCATCATTGATTTCTCCCATTACCTCATCTGCTAGGTCGGAGAAATCAACAATGTTCTCGTCCATCATAGCTAGATATTCGGCTCTGTCCCAAATTTCTATTCTATCATTATAAGCGGTTAACATCACCTCCTTCTTCAGTCCAATTCTCTCCATCAGTGCAGTCGGAATCAAGATTCTCCCTGCTTTATCAAGCGCTATTTGCTTTGCACCTTGATGAAATAACCTATAGAACATTCTGTTTTTTGGCTTGAACAAATTCAGTTTTGAAATTTTTGCTGAAACCTTATCCCATTCATTCATTGGATAGATTGTCAAGCAGTTCTCAAAACCCTTATTCACCATAAAAACCTCCAGCGCAGAAGCATCCAATTGCTTGCGTAGACCAGAAGGGAAAAGAAATCTCCCTTTTGCGTCAAGCTTGCATTCGTATTCTCCTACTAATCCTGGCATATTCTACTTTGAATTGGCTAAAATAATTATTACTCTCCCACAAATTACCACTTATAGACCCATTGTTAATAACTTTCAGTTCGTGATTCGTTATATATAAGAATATAAGACTTCAAAGTTACAGATTTTATTGGGATTTTACCAATAAATCAATGGTGGGAAAAAGTGGTACTAATTTTTCTAATTGTTGAAAAGTAGGTCAAGAAGTGGGAATTGATGTTGATAAGCTGGAAATGAGAGGCGCTTTGCGCGGCACGAGAAGGTAAATGACGTTTTTCGTGTTTCGTTTTTCGATACGAGATGGCAAATGGGAATTCGAAACTGTAAACCCGAGACTAGAGACTGATAATTCGGGCGAGAAGACAAATGGCGTTCTTCGTATTTCGTTTTTCGAGAAAAAAAATGATGAATGGGTTCGCGACTGGAGACTCGGGATTCAGGTCCCATTTTAAAAGAGCACCTGCATTGAGAGCCTACTCCAAGATCAAAGAAGCAGTATCAGTCATAAAAACTCCGAAATAACCTAAAGCCCCCCCTTGAAGATTTGTAGGAGGATTTGATGGAGCTGCTGAAAACATTGAATTATCCATTTCATCAGCCAAGCCTTGATAGTAATCATACATGGCCTCATCCATCTCTAGGATCTCAATAAAAACCGTATCACCCAGATCAGGGCTTGTACCGAAAAACTGGGCATTATAATACTGCCCCTCAATAAATTCATCATCACCTAAATAATAGGTCTCTTCAATCTCTCCATTCTCCCAATAAATCAATCTATAATGATTTTGTTCACCAAGCTTATCAACTGAATGATACTTCACTAAATTCACTTCTGAACCTCCGAATTCAAAGTAGTCATAACCGACAGAATCTATAGATGGCTGTGTTCTAGAAGACGCAGAAGCAGTTATCACGCTTTCTCCGACTGAAATACTCAAATAATACTCTCGGTTAGGCAGTACCTTAAAATCATAGTTCTTATACAAACCAGTCTCAGTTGTGGATTCTAAAAATGGGTAACTACCCCCAATATCATCTGTTACGACTACATTCGCCCCTGACACTTGAGGGATTCCGCCTGTTTGATAAACATTAGTAGTTTGAGTAATCTTTACAAAAGAAATACTATCGCGATCTTTTAAATTAGCCTCAACCACATACTGAACCTCAGCATCATTCACTCCTACATCAATAACTTTCTCGCAAGAAAAAACAACTAAAGTGAGTGATAATATGATGATTAGTTTACGGATAAATTATAGTTATTATATCAGTCACATAGGCCCCGAAAAAACCTAGGGCACCTCCCTCTATGTTGGAAACGGGATTTGCTGGAGTTGCACTAAAAGGTCCTCCGTCTGAATTGTTTTGCAAAGAAAATTTGAAATCGTAATTAGGCTCATCCATTGAAACTAGAACAGCAGTACAAGTATCTTTAGGACCGAAATTATCAGCAAAAAAGGGTTGGCTGATAAAATTACCATTGAACAATTGATCATTATTTAAGTATTCATTAACCAAAGTGTCATTTCTAAAAACGATCGTATTATAATAATTAGTCTCTGCTCCGTTATCAGAGAAATGCTGAAAAGTAAAGAATGATGTATCGTTAGGATCAGCCCCGAAACCTCCCACTTGCATAACATAGTCAAGAGAATCAAATGCAACATCTGAGAATGTCTCAGAAGTAGCAGTAAACTGACCTTCAGATGTTGTGACTTGCAAGTAGTAGATAGTATTTGGCTGAGTAACAAATGAGGTATCTATATATGTCCCAGGATTCAAAGGATCTTCAAGAAACGTGAATGTACCACCAACATTATCGGTCACGATAACCGACACATTATCCAATGTTTCAAAATCTTCGTTTTCATAAACCGGACCTGTTTTACTCACCTTCACAAAACTCTCGTGAGGAATATCAAATAACTGCCCTTCAACTACCACTTTTTGATCAGCTTCATTCAAAGGAATATCAATCACTTTTTCACATGAAAAAGAAACGATCGCTACAAGCGCTATTGCTAAAATCTTTTTCATGAATTAAAATTTAAAGTTATAAGTTACTGAAGGAATAAGCTTGAAGAGAGCCAATTGAACCGCTTCGGTTTGACCGGTAGTTTCATTTGTTCTGAATGAAATTTGATATGCATTCTCTCTTGCATATGCATTATACACAGAGAAGTTCCAAGAAGACAACCATTTTTTAGGCACTTGTTTCATCTCGCCTGTTTCAGGATCCTTAATCTCTTTATAATCTTTATGATTCAGAGTACAACCTAAATCTAAACGGTGATAGTTTGGCATTCTATAACCATTTCTCTCAGTGTAGTAATTAATTACTTGACCGTCAATTTCGTATTTACCTGAAGGGAAGGTAACAGCATTTCCGGTATAATAAACCCAAGAAGCTGAAACTGTCACTTGCTTAGAGATGTTGTAAATTCCAACTATAGAAATATCGTGTGTACGATCTTGTCTTGCAGGAAACCACGTATCTTCATTTATTTGAGTAAACTTCTTTTCTGTTCTAGACAAAGTATAACTTACCCATCCTGTGAATTTCCCTCTTCGCTTTTTCAATAATAACTCGACACCATAGGCACGACCAACCCCGAACAATAATTCACCTTCAACAGTTGGATTCAATGTTACCTCAGCTCCATCTCTATAATCAATAACGTTTTGCATGTCTTTGTAATAAACTTCAGCAGACATCTCTAATTGGTTATCATAAAAGTTTCTGAAGTACCCAACAGAATATTGATCTGCTATTTGAGGCTTTATATTAATACTTGATGGCAACCAAACATCTGTTGGTGAAGATGCCGTTGAGTTTGAAATCAAATGTAAATACTGAAATGTTCTAGCATAACCTGCTTTGATAGAACTGTTCTCATCAAGCATATAATTAGAAGAAAATCTCGGAGATAATCCCCAATAAGTTTGAGCAACTTCCCAATTACCATAAGGAGTTGTTTCAACAACATTTCCATCAATATCAAAAGTTGAAATATCACCAGGTCCGACCTGAGTAAAATTGGAAGCTCTCGCACCATAAATCAAGGTTAGCCTCTTCCCAATCTTGTGTTCATTTGAAATATAAAGTGCCGACTCGACTGACTGCCTGTCTTCGATATCATTCAATGTGAACGGAATAGCTCCACCAGTTTCAATCTCACCAGGTTTAAAAGTGTGATGAATCACATTTGCTCCAAACTTTAAAGTATGATTCTCATTTAAGTAATATGTGAAATCTTCTGAAAGATTAAAATCTTGGATTTGAGAACCAATCTCAAACGTCTCATCATTTGATGGATCATCATCTCCCTGATCACTCCCGAATTTAATTTTGTAATTATAATTACTAAATACAAAAGAAGTGTTCCCGAACAACTTCTTCTTGTCACCATAGATATGGTTCCATCTTGCAGTACCCGTTACATTACCCCAATCAAACCCAAACTGATCGGCAAACCCAAACTTGTCTCTTCCGAAGTATCCAGAAATGAAAACTCTATCTCTTTCACCCAAACGATAATTTGCTTTTGCATTTAAATCATAAAAATACAATACAGACTCGCTTGCACCTTCTCTTTTAGATAGTGGTAAAAACAAATCAGCATATGTTCTTCGTCCAGAAACAATAAATGAACCTTTATCTTTTACGATAGGCGCTTCTAAAGTCAGTTTTGAAGAAATTAATCCAATTCCGCCCGAAGCCGAAAATCGTTTTTGATTTCCTTCTTTCATTTTAATATCAAGTACTGAAGACAGTCTTCCTCCGAACTGAGCTGGCGCTCCACCTTTATACAATTTAATATCTTTTAATGCATCTGAATTAAAAACTGAGAAAAAACCTAATAAGTGAGATGCATTATAAACTGGAGCTCCATCTAAAAGGATTAGATTCTGATCAGAACCCCCACCTCTTACATAAAAACCAGCATTTCCTTCTCCAGCTGATTTTACACCAGGTAATAATTGAATAGTTTTAAGAGGATCCTTTTCACCAAAAAGAACGGGAATGTTTTCGATATCAGACATTGACAATTTATCAACCCCCATTTCAGCCGAAGTAATGTTTTCATCTGCTTTTTTGGCTGTGACATCCACTTTGCCAAGCACTTTACCTGTTGGTTTTAGCTCAATATTCTTTTGCATATTTTGATTGAGGTCAACCTCAAACGTACCTTCATCAAATCCAAGAGACTTGTATTTAATGGTGTACTTACCTTCGGGTAATGTTAATGAGAAAAAGCCATACTCATTTGTAATCGCTCCGGTTCCTGGCAACTCAACAACCATTACTCGAGCTCCAATCAAATCCTCTCCTGAAGATCCGTCTTTTAGAGTTCCGCTCAATGTAAATTTCTCTTGGGCGGAAGCACCTCCTGCGAAAAGCAGAATAAGCGCTATAAAGAATACATTTTTTAATCTCATTAATTAATGTTTTTAATAAAGACGATACCGGATCTAAAAACCCCTATCCGCCTTCTTTGTTTTATTCAATTAACTAAACGTAGCTAAATTGATAATGTTTGGCAAAATTGAGAATAATAAACTAATTGTGAATGATAAATCTATTAAACGGTTCATTTCATCAATGAAGTACTATTCGAATACCTTTAAGATTGAAACTAAGGATTGATTGAAATAATTGCTGAATTCATTGAATGTAAAATCAGTATTCAATAGTCAATGCCTATTTTTGACCTGTGAAAACTTACGTAAAATACACTCTACTTGCTTGGCTTGCCTTTTATGTGATTGTTAGTTGGGTAATTTTTGAAGTAAGCAACATGCAAACCGCAGCATTGAGGAGTGCCTCATTCGTGGTACCTTTGATGATCATTTTTTATGTCAACCTTTTATGGCTTTCAAAATCATATTTAGACAGAGGACATACCATTGCTTATTTTGGAATTTTAATAGGACTAACCTTAGGTCATGTTTTAGTTTACACACCTGTTGACCTCTACATGGACAATGCTTTTCCTTTAGACATCCCTCACTTCAAAGAGCGACCTGTCCACTTTGTTTATATGGGAAGATTTATGTCCACTTTCCCACCTCTGATTATATCTGCACTCATTTATAAATCTTTGCAACTAAACAAGAGAACTGAAGAAAGCTTAGAGCTCAAGAACAAAATGTTGCAGGCCGAAACAAAAGCTTTGAAAGCTCAAATCAACCCTCACTTTTTGTTCAACTCAATGAACAATATTTACTCACTAGCTCAAGTCAAATCGGACAAAACAGGTGACGCAATCTTGCATCTTTCTGAGATCTTAAGATTTGTAACTTACGAAAGTGAAAAAGACACAGTGAGCCTACAAGATGAGCTAAAGCAGATTAAGAATTTTATTCAGTTACAGTTTTTGAAAGATGACAACCAAGAGAATGTCACTGTAAACATCAATGAGGTTCCAGCACACTTTCAAATTGCCCCAATGCTACTCTTACCCTTCATTGAGAACAGCTTCAAGCATTCAAATTTTGAAGACAAAAAAAATGGTTGGATAAACATTGACATCAACATTAAAGATGATAGTCTTGTAATGAATCTTAGTAACAGTGCAAGCCTGACTGCATGCAAAAAAGATGGGATTGGTGGAGTTGGAATGGAGAATGTAAAGAAAAGACTTTCTTTAATTTATCCGAACACGCACACCTTGACAATCAGACAAGACATTGAAAAATATAGCGTAATATTAGATTTAAAATTGAAGTAAATGAGATGTATTGTAGCAGATGATGAACAGTTAGCGAGAGCATTGATGGAGAGCTATGTTGCAAAGGTTCCTTTTTTAGAATTGGTCTCCAGTTGCAAAAACGGCATTGAAGTGAATGAAGTACTACAAAAAGAAGAGGTTGATCTTTTGATCACAGATATTCAAATGCCTGAATTGTTAGGGACAGATTTGGTAAAATCATTGAGCAACCCACCACTTGTTATATTCACCACAGCTTATAAGGATTATGCAATTGAAGGCTTCGAATTGAATGCAATAGATTATTTATTGAAGCCTTTTGCTTTTGAGCGATTTTTAACTGCCGTGAACAAAGCAAAAGAACACTTTGATAGCCATCAAGATCATCAAGATGTTTCATTAAAAAAAGACTACTTAACCATCAAAGCCGACCATAAGCTTTACAAGGTTTTATATACCGACATTAAGTTCATTGAAGGACAAAGAGAATACGTGTCGTTTCACACTCCTAATGGGAGAATCACAGCATTGCTTTCTTTAAAAAAGTTAGAAGAAGACTTGCCATCATCTATTTTTATCAGATGTCATAAATCATACATCATTAATAAGCAGATGGTATCAACCCTTGAAGGAAATGCTTTGGTAATTCAAGATAAATCTATCCCGATTGGACAGAGCTATAAGGAGAAGGTAGTTCAGGAGGTATTTTAAACCTATTGAATTTGACTAATCAGCCATTCTTTGGCCGTCAAAACATCACTAAACATTTTTGTAGGCCTCTGTGGTTTCTGAACCTTAATGAAAAAATTTCCTAAAATTTTGTGAGCCATAGATGAGCATGCAACTGCAGTACATAAAGTATGTTTAGCTCCCTCAGGTGACGCACTCCAGTTACGAACCTCTCTGGTAACTGTTTGCCCAACACAAGCAAGAAACAACTGCGGCATTGCTTTTCCATTAGCAAGTTGACCTCCTAAGTGATCAATTTGCAAGGCAAGCTCTAAATTCAATTCAACATCTCTATAATACTGTGAAACCATAATCCCAGGCTCGATCATATATATTAGAACCCCATCAAGATCATGGATCTCAGATGTTATTGAATCTTTTAGAAGAGTGAATTGTTCGTTCAAAGCCAAATAATTAGTTCAGCAAGTTACTTAAAATGAAAATTATTTCAAATACTTATCCAACCAGTTGTAGAACTCTCTATGCCAATAAACCCCGTTTTGAGGAGATAGCACCCAGTGGTTCTCAGTTGGGAATGTAATCAAACGACTTTCAATGTCTTGCAACTGCAATGCTTGGAAGGCTTCCATTCCTTGGTTCAAAGGAACTCTAAAATCCTTTTCTCCATGAAAGATCAACATTGGTGTATTCCATTTATGCGCTTTTCTGTGAGGTGAATTCTTGATGTATCCTTCAGGAATTTTCTCTCCATAATAAGGACCACCAATATCTTCATTAGCGAAAAACAACTCTTCAGTGGTACCGTACCAGCTTTCTAAGTTGTACAGCCCGCAATGCGAAATAAAAGTCTTGAATCTGTTATCGTGGATCCCCGCCAAATAGTATACTGAATACCCACCGTAAGACGCTCCAATTGCTCCGATTCTTTCTTCATCAATAAATGGCTCTTTCTTAATCTCATCAATTGCTGACAAGTAATCGTCCATTGGTTGACCTCCCCAATCTCCTGAGATATCATCATTCCACTCTTGACCGAAGCCTGGCAACCCTCTTCTGTTTGGAGCAACAATAATATAATCATTTGCTGCCATTAATTGAAAGTTCCATCTGTAAGAGAAGAATTGCGAAACTGCCGATTGCGGTCCTCCTTGACAATATAAAAGAGCTGGATATTTTTTCGTATTATCAAAATCAGGCGGATAAATAATCCAAACTAACTCTTGTTTACCGTCAGTGGTTTTTACCCATCTTTTCTCGATCTCTCCAGTTTTGATTTTATCGTAAATCATTTTATTAGCATCTGTCAATTGCTTGTCTTCGCCGGTTGCAATATCAACCGAATAAAGATCAGTTGGGTGATTCATTGATTGCTTACCAGCAATTAACTTGTCTCCAGCCAAAGTGAATGAAGTGTAATTGTGAATCCCTGTAGTTAACTGCTTTGCTTTCTTGGTAGCGACATCAATCGAGTTTAATTGATAAGTTGCCTCAACACAAGTTTTGTAATAAATCGTACTTGCGTCTTTACCCCAAATAAATCCAGCAACAGTAATGTCTTTATCAGCTGTTATGTTTGACTTTTTCTTTGATGTTAAATCCATAACAATAATGTCATTCTTATCTGCTTCAAATCCATCTTTCTCCATACTTAACCAAGCAATTTTTTTACCATCAGGTGAAAAAGCCGCCTCATTGTCGTACCCCATCATACCTTCAGTTAGGTTAGTTGTTTTTCCGTCAACTACGCTATACTGATACAAATCAGTGTTTGTTGAAACTGCATATTCTTTTCCTTCTTTCTTTTTGCAAGTGTATACAATTGAATTTCCGTCAGGTGCCCAAGTGATTTGCTCCATTCCCCCGAACGGATTATTAGGACTATCGTAATTTTGACCTGGCATTAAATCAAGGCCTTCTCCCTCCACTTTTCCGTCTACCATCTTTGCCCAAAACACATGAGAACGTTTTCCATCTTCCCATCCGCCCCAATGACGATACATTAAATCATCATAAACTCTAGCATTTGCATCTTTTAAATCTTCGTGAACCTGATTAGCGCTCACATCAAACATTTGAACGTCTTTAATGAACAAAACTTTTGTGCCATCAGGTGATAATTTGAATCCATTCACGCCACCTTCTATAGTCGATACCTGTTCAGCATTTCTTCCGTTCACATCCATTTTGAAGATGTTGCCATCTTGTAAAAAGTAAATTTTTGTTCCGTCAGGAGACCATTGGGCACTTCCCTCTCCAGCCGGGGTTCTAGTAATTTGCTTTGCTGGTAATCCGTCAACTCCACCTAACCATAAATCAGATTTTGAAGAGCTTTTTTCAAGATTATACGTTTTGATAGAATAAAACATCATCTTTCCGTCAGGAGAAACGTTTGCGGCTCCGACCCTTTTAAGATCCCACAGTAATTCAGGTGTCATTCGATCTTGAGCATAAGAACCAATGGCCATTAATACTAATCCAGCTAATGCAATTACATTTTTCATTTGATAATTCTTTTTATTAAAAACTTACTAGGCAGGTAAGCTGCCAATATTCCAAAAACAGTTGTGATTCCTAAAATCACAATAAGATCGTCTAATTTAAATTTAATTGGGAAGTATTCAACCACACTTCCTTGCATCTCTACTAATCCAACCTTCATCTGCAAGAAACAAATTCCGTACCCCAAAATGAGACCCAGCACTAACCCCAAGCCATTTATTAGCAATCCTTCATAGAAGAAAATTCGCTGAAGTTGATTTTTTCTAGCTCCCAGAGAATGGAGGGTTTGCATGTTGTCTTTTTTCTCAATCACTAACATTGTTATGGATGCCACCATATTGAATGTTGCCAAAAAGAAAATGAAAGCCAATAAGAGTGTTGTTATCCATTTCTCACTTTTTGAAGTTTGATAGATTAATTCGTTTTGCTCATAATTGGTTTTGACCTTAAAATCCGGCCCCAATATTTCTTGAAGTTGTTCTTTCTTTCTATCGGTATTGGTTCCGTCAGGAAAATCAAGTTCAACTGAGGTTATCTCGGAACCATAATCCAAAATCTCGGCTGCATAATCTAAGGGAAGCACTAAATACTCTTGATCAACTTCATTATTAAAGGAGAACGTGCCTACAATCGGAATTCGAGAAGTAGTAAAGGCATCTAAGTTTCGCCGACTTATTTTTTCATTTCGGTTTGGGGAATAAATGGTGAAGTTTTCTGAAGGAAAATCGGTTTCATAGATGTAGCCGCCCAGATTCTCCAAGGCTCCAGCCCCAACTAACCCTACAGGCTGATCACCTGCATAAATCTGAGATTTCCCGTCTAATAAATTAGATTTCATCTCACTCATTTTCAAGAAGGATTCATCAACCCCTTTTATGGTTCCGATTATAAATTGTTCGTCATTTTTAATGATCGCAATCTCTTCTATTACTCTTGAATAATTGATCAAATCATCCATCTGATAAACTTCTTCAGGAATGTATGATGCTTCGAAGGTTTTTGTGTGAACTGATTCAATTTTAACATCCGCTTCAAAGGTGCTAAAAAGTGAAATCACGAGATTTTCGATTCCGTTAAAGGCCGATAAAACAATTACCAATGCGGCAGTTGATATCATGATTCCAAAAACTGAAACTCCCGAAATGATGTTAATTACATTGTGAGATTTCTTAGAAAATAAATATCTGCGCGCTATGAAAAATGATGAATTCACTTATCCTTCAGAATTCTATCAATTTCTTCAGCATAATCTAATGAGTCATCAATATGAAAAGCTAGGTTGGGGATAATTCTAAAGCTCTTACCTAATCTTTTTCCGAGTTCATATCTAATTTCACCTGTGGCATCAACTATTGATTGGTGAACTTCTTCATTGCTTGAAGACCCTCCGAAAATTGAAAGATAAGCTTTCGCAAAAGACATATCGGGCGCAACATTCACAACAGTTACTGTCACCATTGCCCCCTTGCAAATAGACCTTGCCTGCTCTCTGAAAATGATGCTTAATTCTTTTTGAAGAACACCTTCAATTTTTTTCTGTCTTATTGATGCCATTTATTGTCTTTCTAATTGAGCTACAAAGTTAAACTAAATTAATAAATCCAACAGTTTCAGCCCTTTTTAGCCTAGATTAAAAACAATTGATATTTCACAAAACAAATCTTGAAAAAAAACGTATTACAGAAATCGCATTATTTTTGCGCCCCAATGAAAGCATTTTTTCAAATATTAAAACTCTCTTTTACCTACCGTGCGACGGCAGTTTTGATTGTAGTTTTTAACATCTTATTTGTTCTCTTTAATTTGCTTTCGCTTGTACTCTTTGTACCCTTCTTGAAGCTCATTTTTGACAAGAGCGAAGGCGAAGAAGCCGAAATCTTTTTAAAACCAGACTGGGCCAGTTCAGACGGCATGTTTGAATATTTCTCAGACTATTATAACTGGTGGATGTCAGCATTTGTTGAAAGAGAAGGAGACTTGGGAGCATTGACATTCATTTGCATCACCGTTTTAATCGCCTTCTTTTTAAAGAACTTTTTTAGATACTGTTCTATCTATTTTCAAGCCTATATGAGAATGGCCGTAGTAAAAGATTTGCGTTCACAGCTATTCAATAAATCAATTCACTTACCTCTTTCGTATTATTCAGATGAACGTAAGGGTGACTTACTTTCAAGAATGACATCTGACCTCAATGAAATTGAGATTGCTGTAGTTTTTGCCATTGAAATGATTTTCAAAGAGCCAGTTTCAATTGCACTTCACCTCATCATATTATTTTCTTGGAGTATTGAGTTAACCCTTTTCTCCTTGATACTACTTCCGTTATCTGCCTTAGCAATATCAAGAATTGGAAAGAGCTTGAAAAGAACATCTGCCAAAGGGCAAAAACAAATGGGCGTGCTGCTTTCTATCATAGAAGAATCATTAGGAGGAGTTAGAATCATCAAGGCTTTCACGGCGGAGAAATTGGCTTTGAGCAGATTCAAAAAAGAAAATGATCATCACCAAAAAATCGCAACTAGGGCATTTAGAAAGAGAGATTTATCTTCTCCTTTAAACGAATTTTTAGGAGCAATAGTAATGGTTTCAATAGTATATTTTGGTGGGCAATTAGTTATTGGAGACACCACTGCAACTGGTCCAATGGATGGCGAAGAGTTTATTGCATTCATTATCGTTTTCTCACAACTAATGAGACCTGTGAGTGGATTTGCAAACGGAATGTCATTCATGAGTAAAGCATCAGCATCTCTAGACAGAATTAATGAAGTAATTGAATTAGAAGATAAGATTAAGGATGTGGAACATCCGACTGAGAAGATTGATTTCATTGAAGAATTGAAGTTTGACAAAGTGACTTTCAAATATGCAGAAGAAGAAGTTCTACAAAACATTTCCTTCTCTATCAAGAAAGGACAAACGATTGCTTTGGTTGGAGAATCTGGCTCAGGAAAATCTACTATTTCAGATTTGATCCCAAGGTTTCATGACGTCCAAGACGGAACAGTTAGCATTGATGGAATTGACGTTAGGGAAATTGAAAAGGCTAAGCTCAGGAACCTAATCTCTGTTGTAACTCAGGATTCGATTTTATTTAATGACACCATTGCGAATAACATAGCTTTTGGAAAACCAGAAGCCACAAGAGAAGAGATTATTGAAGCGGCAAAAATTGCAAACGCCAATGATTTTATTTCGGCAACTGAAAACGGTTATGACACCAATATCGGAGATGGAGGGAATAAATTATCAGGAGGTCAAAAGCAAAGAATAAGTATCGCAAGAGCAGTTCTTTCGAATGCAGAGATCATGATTTTGGATGAAGCCACTTCAGCATTAGATACTGAATCTGAAAAGCTTGTTCAAATGGCGCTTAACAATGTAATGGAAAGTAAAACTTCATTGGTAATTGCTCACAGACTAAGCACAATTAGAAATGCAGACGTCATTATAGTTTTAAAGAAAGGGCAGATTGTTGAGCAAGGAAATCACAGTGAACTCATAGCACTAAATGGCTATTATAAATCGCTTTGCGAAATTCAGCAGGTGATTTAAGTAAAAAATCTTCTTAGTTTTTGAAAGTAAGCAAATCTTGGTGGACTGCATAAAAGTCTCTCATCACTTTAATAAAGGCCGTTTTCTCTTCGTCATTGACTCCAACATTACCAGTTGAACTAAGAGCTCCAGACAATCCTTCAACCAGAGCGTTTACAGGTTGTGGTGTTTCATCTATCCATGACTTCAATAATTCAGAATTTACAGTTGATGGTAATGAACCGAGAGTGCCTAAGTCATTTTGATCGTGAGTAAGCAAACCTGCTGTGGTACCTTTATCTAATGTTAACACCTGATACAAATACAAAGTGTGATAATTGATTTGCGTTTGCTTGTCGACCTCAGAATAATTGGGATGGGCAGCTCCACACTTCTTTAAAATGGCTGAATATGTTTCCATCACTTTGCTCGCTATATTTTCAGCCAAAGCATAATCCTTTTCAAAATCCCCGCTATCAAAACCTTCTAAATAAAAATGACTTACTCCTCTATGTTTGTTTAATGCCGGGATGAAGAAGTATTTATCACCTTGTTCTTTCCCCGTTTTATAATGATCTCCAGCATGAATTTTCAAATTTTCATCAAAAAGAGCTGTACTATCATCATTTGGAATTGATGGATTTAAATCAGCCATCATTCGCCAGTATCCTGAACCGTCTCTCATTTCTGTCCAGCTAAAGTGAATATGGATTGAAGGAAGATGTGGATTATTCGGATGAACTATGGAAGATAACGCGCTAGCCGAAGCCAACTTCTTTTCTGGAACATCATCATAGTGCACATGCGAAACATTTATTGAAGCTCTATCAAAATACCCACCTGATGGTGCCACCATGCGTTCACCTCCCCCATGTCTACCATCATCTCTCAACCACTCGACCTTTTCAAAGTCTTTTTGATCATCACTTACATTTGAAAGGATATCGACAAATTTTGATTGAAGCGAGCTCACTAAATGTGTAGCTTTACGTGCTTTCTCTGAGGTTGAAAGTGGAAAATTCATTGGCCAAATTTTGGATTTATTTGTGGCAAAGATACATCAATTCCAAATCAAGAAATATGATTCAAGTCAGCTTCAATTAAAACTTAGAGCGTCTTCTCCCTAAATAAAATCTATTTTAACTTGCTTTTAACTAATTTAATTAGTATATTAATAAGGCTATTAGTCCTAAACATCCGCGGGAGGTCAGGAATCCGCACCTTAAAACCACAAAGGTAAACCAGAATAAATGTTTAGGCTTGGTGACATGAGCTTGGTACTGACGAGTACCGCTCTTGGCACTTTTTCTGTAACTATTCTTTGATAAACTTACCCTTAACCATTCCATTCTTAGTTTTAAGAACAAACTGATAATTACCCTGTGCTAGCTTTTCAATGTCAACAGTAATTTCGGGTCCTTTGACTTCATAATCAAGATCTAACTTTTGACCCATCATATTAAAAACTTCAAAACCATCAAGCACTTCATTTACATCCAGGTCTGACGTAATCTTAAGCATATTCTTTGCCGGAATCGGATAGATCTCAATCTCGAATGCATTCTCTTTTTCGACACTCAATAGAGGAGTCACTTGAACATAAACCAAATCAGAATTATCTGCATAAACCACGTGGAAAAAGCCATCTCCAACTGCAATATCTGGTTTTGATTGCACGCCACCTGCCTCAGTCAAGTTGAATGCGTTATCAGGATTTAAACCAGATGCCCCACTAGATGAAGTATTCATAAAAACATCTAAACTTTGCCCTGAACCTTCCCAAACAACCCCCATTACTCCATTTTTAGTATCTAATTGTGGAAAGTTCAACTGTTGATTTGCTGCCCCAGTGGCCATTAATTGAACAAGTGCATCAGAAGATCCTGATTGCAGATTATACTGATTTACATAAATCTCAGCCATACTCGAAATAGAGGTTTTATATGCAGCTACTACTATATCATCTGATAAAAATCTGGCATCTGGGCCTGTGCTTGGACATGAATTAATGACCCAATTATGATCATCAACTGAAAACATGTCTGTGAAAGTTGCTCCGCGATCATTTGAAACTACTGCCTTAATATCTCTTGTATTTGAGTCGTTGTTCCTGAACAAAACGATTACCTTATTATCATTAACAATGATTTCGGGCTGACAGCAATCACACGCTTCTGCTCCCCAAAGTGAACTTGCTGAAACCTCTGTATCAAAAGTTTGACCACCATCTGCAGATCGAGCCACAACATATTGAGGATCTAATCCCCCTGCATCATGATCCATAAAAGTTACCCAAACAGTATCATTCAATACAGCAATATCAGGGTATTGGCCAAATCCAACTAAATTTTGATCCACTCTCACCGTATCTCCAAAAGTCGCTCCATTGTCATTTGATTTTACGACATAAATGTGACCCGTTTCGTATCCATCAGATCGAAAAACAACATAAACCTTATCTCCTTCTGTTGAAAGATCTGGTCCACTCCATGTATACGATTGAATATCAAACCCAGCAGGATTAAGTTGAATCGGCGTCTCAAAAACGTTACTGCCATCATGCTTTGCAAAATAGATATTCTTATCACTAAAATCAGTCCACAAAACACCCGCTTTGCCATCATTTAGAACTTCAATTTGAGGGTGATAGCTCCCCAACCCTGGTGCAACAGAAATTGGTGAGGTTGAACTAAAGGATTGAGCGTCAACAAAGATGACACTACAAACAGCACACATTAAAAAAAGAAATTTCATTTGACTTTGTTTTAGGCTAAGTTAAGTCAATCTTTCGGGAAATGTGCAAGTCCTATCCCCATAGCTTAACACGATCGAATGGTCTACCCAATACTTGTTCAGCATTTACTCCCAAGGTTTGAGTCAGAACTTCTTGATAAACACTTCTAAAGTCTACTTTATATTTAGGGTCTCCCTTTTCAAGGTCAGTCAAATCAATTTGGTTGAATCCGCTAACAGCATTTGAGTTTAAATCAGAGTCAATCACAAACATCACATTGGCAGCTCCATGATCTGTTCCTCTACTCGCGTTTTCTTTTAATCTTCTACCAAATTCTGAGAAGATCACAATTGTTGTATCTTTCATCAAGCCATCTTTTTCCAAATCATCAACAAATGAAGTCACTCCGCCATTTAACATATCAAACAATCTATCTTGAAAAGGATTCTGATTGACATGCGTGTCAAAACCTCCTAATTCAGTATAAAAAATAGGAGTTTGAATATCAGACTTAATCAAAGTTGCAATCTGTTTCAATTTCTTTCCAAACTGATTACCTCCATATTGTGTTGGATTTGATTTCAACTTGTACTGATCATAGATGTATTGCGCCGAATCTTTAGTGTCATTGAATACTTTGTACAAATAGTTCAATTCTCCATTTTCTGTTACCGGATCTCCCAATTCATTGAAAAAATCAGAATGAATGGTATCGTAAAATGCTTGAGGATTTGTTAAAGCGATTCCGGAATGATCATGACCACTCATTGCTAATGACAAACTTCCGCCAATCTCTATACCTTCATAAGCGTGCTCACAGTTATTATCTAGATACCTACCTAACCAACCGTTTTGTAAATATTCGTCTGAATCAGATGCTGTATGCCATATATCCATAGATCTGAAATGTGACCTATTTGGATTCGGATACCCTACTGAATTAATGATTGACAACATTCCTTTTTGGTGTAAATCATGCAAGCCCTTTAACTTTGGGTTAAAGCCAAACTTATCACCGATTTTGAGCAGTTCTTTCTCTGCTATCCCGATAGCTGTTCTGTTTTGATAGTACTCATCTATACCATAAGGAATTACAGCATTTAAGCCGTCATTACCTCCACTTAGTTGAATTACTACCAATCTCTTTTTTGACAATAATAGTTTTGATGAAAACATATTCGCCTTCAAGAATGAAGGAATCAAAAGACTCCCTGTTGTAATTACTCCTGCTTTTTTTATAAAATCTCTTCTCTTCATAATGTTCGTGTTTCGTGCGTCTCGGCTTTGCCGAGACTTTTCGTATTCTGTTTTTCGAATCACCTTTGATCGAAAAACGACAAACGAATTACGGTTATGTCAATTGAAAATCTGGTGTACTAATTAATCTAATGATGGATTTCACATCAGACACGTCATAATCTCTCTTTAGTGTCTCATTATTATTTCTGATGAACAAATCGAACATGCTGGCATCCTTATTCTTCTTCCAAAACGCCTCCCAATCGACCTTCTCGTAAAATTTCAAATCCTTTTTCTTCACTTTTCCTTTAAGCATCTCATCAAGCTCAGGACTTAACTCATCCATTACGTATCCTCGATTCAAAATCAAAGACCCTAGCCGCAATCTCAGAGCAAGACGAGAAGCATCAATCCATTGTCTTCCTCCAGCCCAACCGGCAACATTAGGTGGGTCAAAAAGTACTTGTCCCATATAATGTTGGATTCCGCCAATGGCTTTCTTATCAGGATATTCTAGATCAAACATTTTTGCCATTCCGACCAAGTATTCAATTGGTCCTTTTATTAATTTACCTTGAGCCTTATAGAACCAATCGGCCTGAAAAAGGTGTTTCATCATTACCTTAATGTCATAATTTGAATTGAATAAAGCGACAGACAGCTCGTTAACATGCTCCTCCACTTCATCTTCCTGAACAAAAAATTTATAAGCCTTTGAAGCGATTCTTTTAGCACAATTCTCATTTTTAAGAATCATCTCTAAGACATCTTCTCCACTGAAATTTCCCGTTTTACCAAAAATCAATTTCTCACCATCATCATGTTGTTTGACTTTAATTATATGCTTACCATAAGGATCTGTTGACCAGCCTGTAAATGCTCTTGCAATTTCGGTCACATCCTTTTCAGTATAATCCACATCTCTTCCTAGAGTGAACAGCTCACAAAGCTCACGTGCAAAATCTTCATTAGGTTTTCCTTTTTTATTTTGTCTCAAATGCAAATAGGCAATCATTGAAGCCGACTTAGAAACGGCGTAAAGCAAATCCCTAAAATTACCAAGTGCATTATCTCTCAAAAGGTTATTCATTTCAAGAGTTAAGTAAGGATTATCAGAAGTTCTACAGGCAAAATGCCCGTGCCAGAACAAGGTCATTTTCTCAATTAAGCCCTTATCTTTTTCTGTCATCCGCTTAATCCACAAAGCATTAATCTCCCCCACCTCTTTGCGCCATTTTTTATTGCGCTCCATTCTCTGCTTCTGAGACAACTTCTTATTTGCCTCTGGATTCCATTTTGGCAATTTGAATTCCAGTGGTTCTAACTTTTGCTTCTTAAAAATGGCATCAACTGCCTTCTCACAATCATCAGTCTTTACTATTTCAATATGATGCACGAAGAACTCTGTTCTACTATGTAAATGGTATTTATCTCGATTTGTCAGTTTCATAGTTTATTCCTTTGCTGTTATCTAAGACCAAATATTGGGCCGTTGGTTTAATTGCCTCCAAAATGAGTAACTTTCGCAAGTAACTAGAATCAATCTAATAAATGTCCAAAAAAATTCTTTTCCTATTACTATTGTTTCCTTCACAATTCTTAATCGCCCAAACTGAGTCAGGCATTGACTCTCTTTTGACAGCAGGTCAAAACATTCAATATCAGTCTCCCTACAAAGCCGACAGCATATTTCTTGAAGCGCTTCAAAAATCAGACGAAGCCTCATACTTATACGGAAAAGGAATGGCACACAAGGGTTTGGGTGTAGTAGCAGATTTGACAGACCAAGCTGAAAAATCTATCTACCATTACAATCAATCATTTGAATTCTTTTGTGAAAGTCAAGACACTTTGGATGCTTACAAAGCAAGATTTAATGAAGGAATGATTTACAGAAAGCTAGGAATGTTTCAACAGGCAGAGTTGATTTTTCTTGAAACAGCTGAGGTCTTTAGACAATATTCTTTTCCAATTGGAATCGTTTTATGCAACACCAACTACGGTATAAGTCTCTATGATAGGGGTAAACACGAGGAAGCTTTACAGGTATTCATTGATGTCAAAAATGCTTCAGAAGAAGTTCAATTTATAAGCCCAAACACCTACGGTAATATTGGTAATTGCTATTTAAAAATTGGTGAACTTGATAGCAGTATGAAATATCTCAACATTGCCTTTGACATAGCTGAAAGCTCACAAGACGTGAACTCAATCGTAGGTTTTGGTCCCAGTTTGGCGGGAATTCATATTGAAAGAAAACAATGGAATGCGGCCATAAAGCTTTTAGAAAGATCGGCAAATCTTGCCGCAGAACACGGAATGATTCAAAACGAAATACAGTCAAATTCTATGCTTCATCTTTGTTATGCAAAGACTTCAAATTTCAACAAAGCTTACTACTCTCTTTTAGACCTTAAAGTACTCGAAGATTCAGTATCAAACACTTCCTTTTTACTCAACCTAAGTGAAAAAGAAGCCGTAATAGAGAACGAAAAATCTCAATCTGAAATAAAAATTTTATTGGAGAAAGAGAAAGTTTCTCTAGCAGAAAGAGAAAGAGACCAAGCGGCCTTAAGAGGTTTGATTATTGGAGGTGGACTTCTAGCTGTTATCATTATTCTTGTCCTTCTCCAAAACATTAAAAAGAGAAAAACGAATCGACTTCTAGAGCTTAAGAATTCTATGATTGAGGAGCAGCATCAAGAAATCAGGGATAGTATTAATTACGCTCAACAAATTCAAGCAGCTATATTGACTTCAGAAAATGAATGGTCAAAAATTGCAAAAGAACATTTCATTTTCTTTCAACCAAAAGATGTTGTCTCTGGCGATTTCTTTTGGGCATATCAAAATGAAGAACGAAATCTAGCCATTTGGGTAGCCGCCGACTGCACTGGTCATGGCGTACCCGGTGCATTTATGAGTATGTTAGGGGTTGGACTATTGAACGAAATTATAATTGAAAATAAAAACTACGACACATCACAAATTCTCAATAAGCTTCGAGAGAAAATTATAAAAGCGCTTGAGTCTAAATCTAATTCTAAGCAAAGGAAAGATGGAATGGACTTATCGATATGCATTTGGGATAAAACGGAAAATATCCTACAATTTTCTGGCGCAAATAATCCAATCTACCTCATTAGAAAAGAGGAATACCAAACAGAGGATTTAAGCCCTTACTTTAAAATGAGTTTAGACAGTTCAAATCTTTTTGAAATTAAAGGAGATAAAATGCCGGTAGGATCATTCACTGAAGAACTTAAACCATTTGAATCCGTAAAAATAAAACTTCGAAAAAGCGATATTATTTATTCTTTCTCTGACGGTCTGGCTGATCAGTTTGGTGGAGAAAACGGCAAAAAATTCAAATACAAAAAATTCAGAGAGACCTTACTTAAACACTCAAGCAAGCCGCTAAAAAGACAGAGAGAGGAACTAGAACGGTCGTTTACTGAATGGAAATCTGATTTTGAGCAGGTTGATGATATTTGCGTGATCGGGATGCAAATATCTTAGTGTTCGTATTCATAGAAAAATCCTTTGTTGATTAAAAAGATTCATGTTATCTTTGTGCCAGTTCTTAGTAATAACTTATAAAGAAAGGTGGAGGGACCGGCCCTTTGAAACCTTGGCAACCTACAGAAATTCAATTCTGAGAAGGTGCCAATTCCTTTCCGATTTATCGGAAAATATAAGTCAAGATTTCAACATACACACCGGTCCGCACACGAATAATTACGCAATATGGCGGATATTAAAGAAATACTGAAAGAAAGAATTCTTGTACTTGATGGTGCTATGGGAACTGAAATTCAGGCTTACGGATTAGAAGAAGAAGATTTCAGAAAAGGTTGGTTTGAAGATCACGACAAATCATTAAAAGGTAATAATGATTTACTTTCTATGACCAGACCTGATGTCATTAAGGCAATTCATGAAGCATATCTTGAAGCAGGAGCAGACATCATAGAGACCAACACATTTAGTGGTACAACAATCGCTCAAGCAGATTATGGATTAGAAAGCGCAGCATATGACATCAACTTTCATGGTGCTAAAGTTGCCAAAGAGGCTTGTGATAAATACACTGCATTAAATCCTGACAAACCAAGGTTTGTAGCAGGTTCCATGGGCCCCACCAATATGACGCTTTCGATTTCACCTGATGTTAATGACCCAGGATATAGAGCAACTACCTTTGATAAATTGGTTGTCGCATATAAAGAGCAAGCAAAAGGTTTAATAGAAGGTGGGTCTGACATTTTATTAGTAGAAACAGTGTTTGATACATTGAATGCAAAGGCGGCATTATTTGCAATAAACGAAGCACAAAGTGAATTAGGTACTGAGATTCCGATTATGGTTTCTGGAACAATCACTGATGCATCAGGCAGAACACTTTCGGGTCAAACGGCCGAAGCATTTTTGATATCGGTTGAGCATTCTAACTTATTAAGCATTGGTTTAAATTGTGCTTTAGGTGCAAATGCTTTGAGACCGTATTTACAAGTATTGAAAAAGAAGGCTCCTTTCTTTGTTTCAGCACATCCTAATGCAGGACTGCCAAATGAGATGGGAGAATATGATGAGACGCCAGAAATAATGGCCGATCAAATTAAAACCTTCTTAGATGAGGGATTAGTGAACATAGTTGGTGGATGTTGTGGAACAACTCCGGCACACATAAAAGCAATGGCTGATTTGGTAGCCACAAAAAATTAGATATGGCAAAATTATATAAAGAAATAGACAAGAATATCTTGGTAGCGATACCGAACCCTTCGAAAGAAGCTTACGAAATTAAAATCAAAATTCCTGAATTTACTTTTTTGGGAGTTCAACAACAACCAGACTTTGCTTCTGTATTCCTGACATTCTATCCTAAAGACAAAATCATAGAGTTAAAATCACTGAAGCAGTACTCTTTTCATTTAAGAGACATCACAGTTTCATATGAGCGATTAATCAATATTTTTTATGATCACTTGATGGAAGTTTACGACCCGCAAAGAATGAGAATTACAATGATTTGTAATCCAAGAGGTGGAATTTCTTCAAAGTTGACAATCGATTCTGATTGGTCGGCAAGGGGTGGAAAAGAAGAATTTAAAGACTGGAACCAAGGAGGCGGAGACGACAACTGGAGTGTTGTGATGTAGACTGGTGGACAAATGTCGTTTCTCGTTTTTCGTTTTTCGAAGGGATGACAAATGCATATTTAAATTCGAAAAACGAAAAAACTCGCCATAGCGAGACAGACGAAACACGAAATAACGAAGAATGAGTTTACATCCTGACTACGAAGGAAAATACGAATACAAATGGAGCCACCTGCCTAACATGCGCATCAGTGGTTTAGAACCATTAGAAGTTACTCCTGAATCTAATTTTATTAATGTTGGTGAAAGAACCAATGTTGCAGGATCAAAGAAATTCCTACGTTTGATTAACGAAGGAAACTTTGATGAAGCATTAGATGTCGCTCGAAATCAAGTTGAAGGTGGAGCACAAATCATTGACATTAACATGGATGATGGTTTGATTGATGGGAAAGCCGCAATGGTGAAATTCTTAAACTTAATTGCAGCCGAACCAGACATTGCTAGAGTTCCGATAATGATTGACTCATCAAAATGGGAAATCATTGAAGCAGGATTACAATGTGTTCAAGGTAAGTGTATCGTAAATTCAATTAGTTTAAAAGAAGGTGAAGAGCAATTCATTACCCAAGCCAAAAAACTAAAACAATATGGAGCTGCCGTTATCGTAATGGCATTTGACGAGGAAGGTCAGGCAGATAGTTATGAGAAAAGGGTTCAGATGTGTGAAAGATCATATCGAATATTAGTTGATGTAGTTAACTTCCCTCCTCAAGACATTATATTTGACCCAAATGTATTCCCTGTAGCAACAGGGATGGATGAGCATAAGAACAATGCAATGGACTTTTTTCAGGCCACTCGTTGGATTAGAGAAAACTTGCCAGGAGCACATATTTCAGGAGGAATCTCGAATGTTTCGTTCTCATTTAGAGGAAACAACACAGTGAGAGAAGCAATGCACTCTGCGTTTCTGTACCATGGTATCAATGAAGGTTTAGACATGGGAATCGTTAATCCAACAATGTTGGAAGTTTATGACGACATCCCTAAAGATTTATTAGAGCATGTTGAAGACGTTCTTCTCAACAGGAGAGATGACGCCACTGAGCGATTATTGGCTTTTGCAGAAACAGTTTCAGGAGTTGCTAAAGAAAGAAAAGTTGACTTATCGTGGAGAGAAAATCCATTACAAGAAAGAATTACTCATGCATTGGTTAAGGGAATCACTGAATTCATTGATGAGGATGTTGAAGAAGCAAGACTATCAGTTGATTTACCAATCAAAGTAATTGAAGGTCATTTAATGACCGGAATGAATGTAGTAGGAGATTTATTCGGAGCAGGAAAAATGTTCTTACCTCAGGTTGTTAAATCTGCCAGAGTAATGAAAAAAGCTGTCGCTCATTTACTGCCTTTCATTGAAGCAACAAAAGAAGAAGGTTCTACCAATGGAAAGATTCTTTTAGCAACAGTTAAAGGTGATGTTCATGATATTGGTAAAAACATTGTTGGTGTAGTTTTAGGTTGTAACAACTATGAAATTATTGACATGGGTGTAATGGTTCCTGCTGATAAAATTTTAGCGGCCGCCAAGGAGCATAATGTTGATGTAATTGGCTTGAGTGGATTAATTACTCCATCACTAGATGAAATGGTTCATGTAGCCAAAGAGATGGAATTAATGGGAATGGATATTCCCTTACTCATTGGCGGAGCGACAACTTCAAAAGTGCACACTGCTGTGAAAATTGACGAAAACTATAATTCAGGGCAAACTGTTTATGTTTTAGATGCTTCTCGATCAGTAACCGTTGTGAGTAGTTTATTGGGACCTGATAAAAAAGATTTTACTTCTGACATTAATGAAGAATATGTAAAGGTCCGTGAGAATTACGCCAAGAAAAAAGACTTCAAAAAGTTCTTATCACTTGAAGATGCGAGAAAAAACAAATTCTCAATAGATTGGAAAGAAGAGGATATTGCTGTTCCTAATAAAATTGGAAATCAAACTTTCTTAAACTACGATATTGCCGAGTTGAGAAATTATATTGATTGGACACCTTTCTTCTATACTTGGGAGATGAGAAAGAAATATCCAGACATTTTAACGGATGAGAACTTTGGAGATGAAGCTACGAAACTGTACAATGACGCTAACCAAATGTTAGATAAAATCATTGCTGAGAATTGGCTTGAAGCAAGAGCTGTAACAGGTATTTGGCCTGCCAACACCGTGAATGATGATGATATTGAAATCTACACTGATGAGAGCAGAACAACAGTAGCGCACACTCAATATGGTATGCGCCAACAGTTGCATAAAGCTAAGAATGCGTCCAATGTGAATGTGGCCGATTTTATCGCACCAAAAGAGAGTGGCAATAAGGATTATATTGGAGGATTCGTAGTGACTGCAGGAATCGGAATTGAGAATAAACTGGCAGAATTTGAAGCTGACCATGATGATTACCAAAGCATTCTTTTAAAAGCCATAGCTGATAGATTGGCTGAAGCGTTTGCTGAGCGTTTGCACGAAAGAACGCGACAAGAGTTTTGGGGATACGAAACTGAAGCGTTATCATCTGAAGATCTCATCAAAGAAAAATATAGAGGAATTAGACCTGCACCAGGATACCCAGCAAACCCTGACCACACTGAAAAGCCAGGTTTGTTTGAAATATTAGATGCAACTCAAATAACTGGTGTTTCATTAACCGAATCAATGGCAATGTTACCTGCTTCATCTGTTAGCGGATGGTATTTTGCTCATCCAGAATCACATTATTTTGGTGTAGGTAAAATTAAGATGGATCAAGTTGAAAGCCTGGCTGAAAGAAAAGGAATGGATGTGGCCGAAATGACAAAATGGTTAAATCCGAATTTGGCTGATTAGTAACTCTTTTATTTATTCTTATTCTGTTTCAGCCAATAGCGAACAATGTTAAAGGGAACAAATACAGCAGGATAAATTACAATTGGGTAAAGAAAAGAATCCCCATAGCTATGCCCAAATGTATCGTGCATAACTGTGGCGGCACACAAAATCACCAAAACATACATTGTAAAAACACCACCCAAGCGCCTGTTGGAATGTAACTCCAAACACGCCTAAAAGTATTGATGAAATCTCGAATCATTTGTCAGAATCCCTAAAATAAATCCCCCAATGAAACCAAATTACTAAAGAACAAGTGATCACCAAGTAAATGACTGCTCCTAAGAAAAAGGACAGAACGAAATCAAAATACTCAGCCTGATAAATAAGCATGCCTAACCCAATGGTCGCCCAAAAAAGGCCTATCAAAACCGTTTTCCAAACTCCCCAAGAGATGAATTCAATTACTCGCATTACATTAGTGAAAAATATCTTTACCATTTATCAGCACTAAAATTAAGGTTAATTATGTGTTAATGAACAAGAGAGAGAAGTTAATCGTTATACTTTCATACTATGGAATCTATACTCATCACAGGAGGCTCAGGGATAATTGGAAGAGAAATCATCTCAAAAATTGACAAATCGAAATTTGAAGTTCGTGTCTTATCAAGATCTAAAAAGAATATTGATGGCTGTAAAGTATTTGGTTGGGATGTTGACCAAGACTTCATTGAAGATTCGGCATTAGAAAATCTAGATCACATAATTCACCTTGCAGGCTCAAATGTATCAGCAGGAAGATGGACGAATTCGCGCAAAAAAGAAATTCTAGATTCTAGAATCAAATCAATTGAACTGATTAATTCTAAACTAAAAAAACCTCTAAAAACTTTCATTTCGGCCTCTGGAAGTAGTTACTACGGAACGAAGACTGTTGAGCAAATATTTTCAGAAGAAGATGAGATTCAATTAGCAGCATCTGACTTTTTGGGAGATGTCACCCATAAGTGGGAAGCGGCTGCACTCAAAGTGAAGTCAAATCGAACAGTCATTCTCAGAACACCAGTGGTGCTGTCAAGAACTGGTGGTGCGCTTGAAAAATTGATTAAACCAATCAAAGGCGGAATCGGATCTTCACTCGGAGATGGACAACAATGGATGCCCTGGGTTCATGTGGATGATTTGACAAATGCTTATTTGTTAGCAATTGAGAACGACTCAATGACAGGTGCATATAATGTCTGTGCCACTGAACATGCCACGAATTTAGATTTTACCAAAGCCATTGCTACTAACCTAAACAAAAATCTATGGGCGCCAAAAGTGCCCTCTTTTGTATTGAAAGCTATGTTTGGTCAAATGAGCGATATCATTCTTAAAGGCAGCAGGGTATCAGGCAAAAAAATTAAATCTACCGGGTACCATTATAAATTTATCACTTTGGATGAAGCCTTGAAAGATTTATTAAGCTGAACCTATTTCTGATTTAATTGTAAATTGAATCATGAAGTACATTTTACTCACATTTGTTTTAGTTCAACTTTTTAATGCTGCGGGTCAAGATCAGTTAATCAACACTTACACTACTAAAAGCTCAATAGCAGGAGGAACTCCTGATAGCGGAACTTCAACAACTGTGCAGTACACTTTTGTGGCAAAAAAGAAATTGACCTTGCTCAATATAGAAGATAATGAAAGGCCGATAATCCTTGAAAAAAATGATACCATTCGAATTAACTACAACACCTTTGTTGGTTACAACTTTGGATTGACAGATGATTATGAGGATCCACCAACTATCCAGATTCCGAACCAGACATTCAAAGTTTATGAATACCGCAGTAAGAAATACGTGACGGTCAAAATGATGGAAGAGCTTAAAAAAGCGCTTCAATACGAATTCAAAGGTGAGAAATTTCAAGCCATTTGCAAAGAGACTATTGACAAATCAAATTACTCAGCTGCACCTTGATTATTTCACGATCAATTTCTTCACTTCATCAACACCAGCTATTCTTACCAAATAGATTCCGGCACTTAAGTCAGCAACATCAATAGTTGAACCGCTTAACAATTGACTTGACTTCAGTACTTTCCCTGAAAGATCAATAATATCTACATGCGTTTGATCACCGTCAAATACAATAGTAACTACATCAGTTGTCGGATTAGGATACAAAGCAAATGAGCTTGCATCTGTCGTTTCAATAAGCTCTAAAGCTGTGAATGAATTTTCAGCTGCATGAGTTGCAACCATTGGAATGTATCCACCAGTTCCGTTCACATATCTTCCGTAGGTATGATTATCGGTTACCTCTGGAAAAGTCACTTCTGTGATCGGATTCATGGTCGCATCAGATAAAATCAAGGTTTCCCCGTTTGAAGTTAATTTGAATCCCGCATGCAATCCTGTTTGCGTAATGTCATTATCACACCAAACAATCAAATAGTCATTTGCTTCGATTATTGTTCCTAAAGGGAAAATCCATTTATTCAAGATAAGCTCGTCATCAGTTAAGAAATACCCTCCCAAATCAATGGCAGAACCATTATTATTATAGAGCTCAATCCAATCATCAAATTCTCCATCTTGATCTGAAACAGTGATATTATTTGAAGGCATAATCTCATTGATGACAACAGAATTTGATATCGTTAATTCATAAAATTCATGCTCAGCTCTCACTGGTGAAAACTTACCGGCATCTGCGTTATCAGCATAAACGTAATATTGCATATCAGCTGCCCCAATAGCTACATCAACACCATATACACCATCTGATGCTGCTCCATCATTGTGTAAACCGTCATCAAACATTTCCAGTTTTTGAAAAGGATCAGCTTTATAAAATCGATATCCTAAATGAGCAAAAGTTGCATCAGAAATATCAGCAGTGATAGTCACTGTTGAATTAGCGACAGGAGCAAGTTCTGAAGGAACAACATTTGAAATTGTAGGAGCTACAAGATTGTAGTCTACCAAACTTGTGAGATATGCCTCTCTGCCTGCCAAAACCTGATCAACACCATATGTTCCGTTTGGTCCTGTTCCAACTTGAGTATCCAAGTTATTCGTAAACTCAGTGTGTGTGTAAAGAGCATTTGGATCGGCTTGAACGTCAGCATCAATAATAGTTTGTAAAGCTTCAGCTCTTGTATAATAATCTCCTGTCGTTAAGTTTTCTTCAACCATTGTTTTCACATGTGCTAAGTACATCTTCTTATATCTAGCATTTGAGAAGAGTTGTGAAATCAAAGGAAAAGTGTTGTCTGATTCTCTGATATAAACATCCATTTCAGTTAAATCATTTAATCCACCAGGAGGTCCTCCACCTGAATTCACCATTTCAAAGCCGCCAACGCACTCATTCAAATCCCAAATAATTGGCAACATTCTTCCATGATCATCTTCAATTAAATAATAATTCTGTCTGAATGGACCTGTGTATGAATCAAGGTTGACCAGCACATTATTAAAAGCTAACATCCATAGAGCCCTGTCAACATCTAATGCATTCTCAATATTAGCGAAATCATTTTCTAAGGTGTTGGTATAGTCCACCAAAGCATTCCATCCTTCATCAGATTTTAATTCATAAAATTCAAAGTAAGCAGATGAATCGGCACCTAGATATTCCATTGAAGAGCCATTACCTCCAAATACACTCTCAGGATTACATTTAATTCTTGTATTGTCGCGATCAATGAAAAAATGATCTTGCATGTAGTCTTTATTAATTGATTCAGAGCTAGAAAATACTCCGTAAAAATTATCGTTAATATAAACCTTGGCATAGTTTGACAAAGGCATATCCATATATTGTCGACCAATTTCATAAGACAATACTTCTCTTACGAAAGATGGATCATTTTTACCACTTGAAAGCTTAAGCGTTTCGTAACCTTGATAGGCCTGAAAATCATAGATGTCGGCCAATTTAATTTTTAGTGGATTCTTTATATTGGACGCATTGTATGTTGAGTTCCCTTTGAAAGTCACGCCCACAGAGTCATACATTTCACCATTTATTTCGCATGTTCCGTAAAGCAGCTCATCCAAATCATTGGCATAGTAAGTATCCATGGTGGCGTCCCAATCTGTATCGGTGAAGCTTATTCTGATTTCGGTAATATTATCAATATCATAAAGCTCTTGTCCAAAAGAAAATGAAGACAAAAGAAAAGCCGAAACGGCCAATTTAAATTTAGTCATGTACGTGAATTTCGTCCTTGGACTACATATTTCACAAAAGGTTTAATACTTACTCAAAAAAATACATGCTTCACTAATAAAATTGCACTGTAGCTCAAACTTAGCTATCTTTGTGCTTAGATAAAATGAAGAAACTTTCTCTACCAATATCACTCAACAGATTAGTTGAAAAGCTAGAATCGAAAACAGACTTTTCGCCTGTTGAACTTTTGAAAATTATTAAGGACGCTAACATTTCTGAGCGTCATCTATTGCCATGGGCAGATTTTGATCATCCGAAAACTGATGGCTATGGACGTAAACTTGTTTATGCCGGAGATCATTTTGAAATAATGGTGATGTCCTGGGCAAAAAAAGATTACACTGCCATTCATAATCACGGATATACAAAATGGGGTGCTGTAAAAGTATTTGGTGCCTTAGAGCATATCTCATTTCAATTAGAAGAAAACCATCTTTCAACATTGCATAAAGAACGATTAGAAAAAGGAGAAGTACTGGCTGTGAATCAAGATTTGATTCATCAAATGGGTAATCCCACAGATGAAAATATTCTTTCAATTCATATTTACGGAACTTCAGAGAAACGTTCAAATGTGACAGAAAATTCTGCGCTTTATGAAGTTGGAAAACATGAGACTCAAATTGTAAATGGTGGTGTTTTCTATGATTTGAAGAATTCAACTATTATTGAAAGAACTCCAGGCTTAAAAGCTGACAGGTTAACAGAAATTGGCCATTATTCTTCTTTGTTGAATTTCTATTATAAATCAAACCAAAGAGGTGCGCAGTATAATAAGGCTGTCAACTATTTTCAAAACAGGTCATTTGAAGGACGATTCTCTCTTGAGCTTGAATTGGATAGCAAAGGTATTCTGTATTTCATTGAACTTAGAAAGGCTCGAATTTTGTTGGATTTACTGGGTGAATCTACCAAAACGATTGACTCAATTTTGAATGAGATTAACGACATAGAAAAATACTCTTAAGATGAAATTGGTGTATGTTCTTTCTGCTTTTTTAATCATCACATCTTGTGTGAAAGAAACCCCGGCTCCTAACGGAACGAACAATAATAATCAATACAATTACCCATCAGTTGTGGCTGAAATGCAAACTAATTTTTCTGAAGACTGGGATAATTGGAGATTCTATTTAGGAGACACGACCGTTCAAGTGCTCACTTCTTTTTCAGAAGACTGGGACAACTGGGATATTTCAGCTACAGGTTTAACAGGTGATTTGTACACCAACTTTTCGAACGATTGGGACAATTGGAAATTGACAAATGGAGATTATACTATTACCATGCAAACAGCATTCTCTGAAGATTGGGATAATTGGGACATTAATGATTCTCAAAATAATTGGCATGCTGATGTGCAAACATCCTTCTCAGAAGACTGGGACAATTGGGATGTATATGAATCATCTGGAAACATCTTAGATGTTCAAACTGCCTTTTCTGAAGACTTTGACAACTGGGATGTGTATGGCGATTTCCCGTCCGATTATCCAACAGAATACAGAGTTGCCATACTATTCGTTCCTATAATCGTTAATGTCTTGATGATTCAAGGGATTATTCAATAAGTCCTCAGAGGGCGAATGACAAAGAATAGCACCTGACCTGATCGAAGTCACCATAAGCCGACATCTTTCATCTTAAGTTTGTAAAAAAACAATTATGCACGTTAGCGAAATAATGTCAAGTCCTGTTGTGGTCACTAGAAAAGGAACTAAAATCAAACACACAAAAAGTCTTTTAGTAAGAAAAGGGATTCATGCAATACCTGTTCTTGAAGAAGATGGTGTTATAGTAGGAATTGTATCTGCGACTGATCTGGCAAAAGCAGCTGATGAAGAGGTTATGGTTGAAGAACTAATGAGCAACAGGATTCATGTTGTACAATTAAACAACCGTATTAAAGACGCAGCAGCAATAATGGTGAAACACAAAGTGCATCATTTGCCTGTTATGGATGAAGGCAAAATTGCTGGAATTATTAGTTCAATGGATATTCTGAAAACAATTGACTAAAGCGCCAACTTTGCTTTCAATAGTGATCCACCCCACTCTACTACAGTAAATCCTTTTCTTTCTTTTTTCATCTTTGAAAGATCTTGCAATGGAATTTCAATAGGTGCAGCCAAAGGTTTATATACCATCATTACCCTGATCATAGTTTCAGGTGTTGGTGTAACTTTCAGCTTTGCAATCTCTTCATATTCGTCAGTTGAGAAATGAATTAGATTGTAGGGGTTTGATTCTAAAACTGGAAGCCAAAACACAATAAACTCATTCGCTTCTCTTCTATTCAAACCAACTGCATCTAAAGAAGCCTCAAGAAACTCAGCTGTCTTTTCAGCAGGAACACAAAACCCTTCATTCACCGTAAATTGATCATCATTATTCCCTTCCCAATAAAGCGCATAATACTCCTTACCTTTTTCGTCAATTAGCGTTCCGTCAGGACTCGCCCTTACATTCCATCCCTTGTTGTATTTCGGATATGTATGTGTGATTTCTCCTTGTACATCTAATTCAACATTTACCAATGTTTCCTTTTCTGGATACAAGTATATAATAGGTTTTGCCATGCCATCCATCTGTGATTCATCTAAGACAAAAATGGTAGAATCTAGTTCGCCATTAACAAATGTTTCATGCAATTTTAGTCCCATGTAGTAGCTGTAAATTTTGATATCCCCATGGAGCAATCCTTGCTTGAAGTTTAATTCAAAATAGAGATTATCACCATCAATTCCTGAAGGTGTTTCGTAGGCCATTATTGTCCCGGTAAACACTTCATCATTCACCTGAAAAGGGTTGCCAAAAGCCTCCTTTTCCATGATATTTATAAGTTGGTTATCTCCTGGTTCTTTAGCTCTAATGGTATATGACATTGAAACTAAATCCTCTCCTCTATCATTCTTTAAATCTTTGAGGTCTTTTATCCAAAGCTTAGATTCAGATTGAGCAAAGGTCCAATCAACAGCATAAGGATAGATTGGAGATTCTAGATGCATCCCATTTTTGTAAACATTTTGAATAAAAATTTCACCATCCATGTCATAAAGAGTTGCGGCTCCATCCGGTTTACCCTGTACTGAAGTCCACTCAGCAGCAAGTTTAGTTTTGTTTCTATCATAATAAACTTCAACCAAACAGTCGTGATTTTTAAAATCACCCCATAGGTTAAAGTCATTTCCAATTACATATGACATATCAGAAGAAAAGTCTCCTGTAAAGCCTGAATAAGGAATAACATGTAACATATCAAATGATTCGGGCATTGGACTTGTCACATCTCCATCCCATTCGCCTGGTTCAAATATCCAAAGCTCTTCATCTGGCCCGTCAACCGCCCCTTCGGCAGTATAAATCTCACCATCAAAAGGTGGAATTGAATCTGCTAAATCTTCATAAATGGTATCATCTAGATCCATTACAGTTTCTTGAACATCATCATTTTCAGTTTCAGGCTCAGACCCGCAAGACATTAAAAATAAAGCTGGTATTGCGAAATAAAATATTCTCATTTGATAGGATTTTAAGCTAAGATATAAAAAAAGCCTCCCTTTAAAAAGGGAGGCTTTGTACCCGAGACCGGAATCGAACCGGTACTCCAAAGGAACACGAGTTTGAGTCGTGCGCGTCTACCAGTTCCGCCACTCGGGCATTTATTCATTTCCGCTCTGATAACGATCAGCACTGCCACTGGTAATTGGCATTCGGACGCCAAATTTAGTCATTTTTCTTTATTGAATTCTAAGGATGACTTTTTAATTTATCTAATCAATGAGATATTTCCTTTTTGATTGACTTCTTCGCCGTTTATTTGAAATCCGCGAAGCATGTAAACGAATACTGCCGTATTCAAGTCTTTATCTTTCCATCTGCCATCCCAACAAATGTTTTTCTCTCCTGTCTCAAATACTTTTTCTCCCCATCTGTTATAAATAATGAAGCTAAAATTCTCTAAGCAATCGCTATACACGCAAAGCAAATCATTTTCTCCGTCACCGTTTGGAGAGAAGGCTGTAGGCACAAATACTTCTCCGCAAATTATCTCAACATTCACTTTCATACAAGCAGTATCTGGACATCCGTTGATATCGACTCCAGTCACGCAGTATGTAGTTGAAACTTGAGGGCAAGCAATTGGCGTTTGACAATCATCACATGTTAGTTCGTAATCTGGTTCCCAATTATAAACATCTGCACCTGCGGCTCCAAGACTAATGCACTCCCCATAAGTTATTGTTGCATTCGGATAAGTTGTTACAGTAGGAGATGTAAATGATTGCACAAGAATAGAGTCCAATTTAACACAGCCGTTTCCGTCTGTTACGGAAACGACATGCATGGCCGAATCTAAATTTATTGCTGATGAAGTCGTACTAGGTGAATTGTTCCAAGAATAAGAAAAACCTCCTGCTCCACCACCTACCACAACAGCAGCAGTTCCTAAGTCTGGCAAACAGGCACTTGAAGCAGTCATTGTTGTTGTGATTGCATTTGGTTCGATTATTTCTATTTGAGAAGTGGTGACACAACCAGCAATATCATCTGTTACCGTTACTGTGTATATACCAGCACCTAATCCATTAATTGTTTGAGTTGTTTGAACTGGAGACGTGTCCCAAGAATAACTGTATGAACCTGAACCACCAGTGACATTTGCAGTGGCATCCCCATCTAACTGCCCATTACAGCTAATGCTGTTAAAGGCAACATTGAGATCAAGGTCAACAACTAAAATAGTTTGAGTCGAAAAATCTGAACAACCCACTGAGCCTACTGTATAGGTCACATCTTGAGTTCCAGAAGCTGGATCAAAGGTAGTGCCTGTCACTCCCGTACCTGACCAGGTTCCTCCGGGATCTCCAGTTATTTGAGCATTTAAATTTACTACAGGATCACCAGCACAAATAGAAAGTGTCGTCCAAGAGGGATCAACGGCTGCACCAATTGTTATCGTAAGCAATAAAGTAGCATCACAAGGAGCCGTTCCGACCGTATAAGTAATATCTTGAGTTCCAACAGAAGGGTCAAACATGTTCCCAGTTATTCCAGTACCAGTGAACGTTCCACCCGGAGTTCCAGTCACCAAAGCGCTCAAATCAACCGGAGCGGCAGAAGAGCATAAACCAGTTGGTGCTGTCCAACTTGCGTCTCCGTCAGAAGTCACATTTATATCTTGAATGTCAGTTCCCAAACAAGGGGCGGCTCCAATGGTATAGGTGATTGAAATGTTTCCATTCAAACCTGTGGGATCAAAATTACTTCCTGTTACTCCAGTTCCTGACCACGTTCCTCCCATATCTCCTGTAATTAGAGTATTTAAATCGATAACTCCTGCTGATGCACATATTGCCCCAGGTGATGTCCAAGAAGGATCTAAACTTGCCGAAACATCAATAGTGATGTTATCTGTGACAGTGCCTGCACATCCTGTCGCTAGTTCATAAGTAATCACATGTGAACCCAATCCTGCAACTGAAGGGTCAAATTCTCCGCTTACTCCATCTACTATCCCGGTGCCCGTCCAAGTTCCACCTGGATCTGCAGCACTTAAAATGACAGAAGGACTGTTCGAACAAAAAGGCCCTGCCATGGTAATCGTTGGGTCAGAAGGTGGTGGTCCGAAACTAATGTTGTCAATCCCCATTCTCAAAGCACCATCCATTCCAACAGATGTTGAAGAACCCGGATCATCATCAAAGGGCAAAAACTTAATTACATGTGAAGCAGCAGTCGCGGTGAATGTAACCGAACGCAACTCCCAATTGACATTTGGTTCATTAAATATTAATTGGCTAACCGAAATTGCCGAATTCCCAATTAAGGTATTATCCATATACACGCTCCATGCGCCAGAAGTATCTGTTGCATTTTGTTGTTTTACTACTGCCTGATAAAAACAGATAGTATAATCTTGTCCGATTGTAAAACCATTCACTGTTTGCATGATCCCCTCATGCCAAAAGAAGCCGGTGGTTGAAGCTTTTAGACCTGAAACACATGAAGTACCCGATTGAGGGGTGGCAACAATCCCTCCCATTGAGTTTGGACCCAATCCATCCAAGACATCTGAAGTTGCTTGAACTGGGGCCAAGGCCAAACTTGCCGGGTCGGTATCAGGGACATCTTGCCATGAAGGCGGAACACTAGGGGAACCAATAGGACCATCAACTTCACCGTTCGTAAAAACCTGTGAAAATCCCAATTGCCCAAAAGACATTAGTAAAATTGCAAGAAGAATTAAATTACTTTTCATTGCGTACTTAATCCTCAAGACGAAAAAAAGAGGTTAAAGGTGGGCTGAAAAGGGCGGTAGAATTCTATTATCGAACCAGAGAGATATTACCTTTTTGGGTAACTAACTCTCCATTAATTAATTCGCCTTCTAAAATATAAACAAATACAGCCGAATTCAAAGGTTTACCTTTCCAGGTTCCATCCCAACAATCAGCCTTATCTGAACTAACAAATACTTTCTCTCCCCATCTGTTATAGATCGTAATACTAAAGGTTTCTAAACACGGACTATATACACATAGCTCGTCATTTTGACCATCATCATTAGGTGAAAATCCCGAAGGAACAAATACTTCTCCGCACACTATCTCAACTGTCACTTTCATGCAATTGGTTGCTGGACATCCATTTGAGCCCACTCCCGTAACACAATAAGTAGTTGTGACCTCAGGGCAAGCCATTGGTGTTTGGCAATCAGAACAATCTAGCTGATACTCTGGTTCCCAATTATAAACATTTGCTCCAACGGCACCCAATGAAACACATTGACCGTAATCAATAATTGCGTCAGGATAAGTATTCACACTCGGCGCTTGGAAAATTTGAACTAGGATTGAATCTTCTTTTGTACAACCGTTATTATCAGTGATTGTAACAACATGCATAGCTGAATCAAGATTGATTGCCGTCATATCAACACTTGGCGAGTTATTCCAGACATATGAGTATCCACCAACACCTCCTGAAGCAAAGACAGTTGCAGAGCCGAAGTCTGGAGCGCATGCTCCTTGGCCCGTCATAGTTGAGGTAATTGCCGGTGGCTCTACAATAGTTACTGTAACATCTGTTGAACATCCGAGATCAAGATCTACAACAGTAACAGTATGGTCACCTGCAGTCAAACCTCCTGCACTTGCAGTAATTTGTCCACCCGGAGTCCAAGCATAGGTGTAATTACCTGACCCTCCAGTCACCGTTGCGGTACAACCTGCATCAGATAAACCGAAACAAGAAACGTTATTTACAGCCACATCAACCTGAGGTTCACCTACAGTAATTGTTTGCATTAAGTTGTCAGAACAAGCACCAGTAGTAACTGTATAAGTGATATCCTGCGCTCCACCAGAAGGATCAAAAAGAGAACCTGTTAAACCTGTGCCAGACCAAACTCCTCCGACATCTCCAGTAATTTGGGCGTTCAGATCAAAAGGCGCAGCCGAAGAACATAATGAAAGAGTTGTCCATGATGGATCAGGTGTGACATCCACATTAATGAGTAAACTCAAGGTTTCTTCACAAGGCGCAGTTCCAACTGTATAAGTTACATTAGTAGTACCTGTACTTGGATCAAATAAATTTCCAGCAACTCCATTTCCTGACCAAGTTCCGCCAGTTGTTCCGGTCACTAATGCATCTAAATCAACATCTGCAGAACCTTCACATAAATTCAAAGGTGCAGTCCAAGTAGGATCAACATCTGGATTTACGATAATATCATTACTCTCAGCTCCCACACAAGGAACGATACCAACTGTATATGTCACTGAAATTGGCCCTGATAAGCCGGTTGGATCAAAAGTAGTACCTGTCACACCAGTTCCCGACCAAGTTCCGCCAGGTGTACCATTAATCATTGTTGACAAATCAAGAGTTCCATTTGATTCGCAAATAGTTCCTGGCGAAGTCCAAGCAGGATCTTCACTTGGGATGACATCAATTTGTTGTGCTGATACATCATCACAAGGAGCAGTACCGACAGTGTAAGTTAAAGTTTGAGTTCCTGAAGATGGATCAAACATATTTCCTGTAACACCTGCACCTGTCCAAGTTCCGCCTGCTGTTCCAGTAATTAATGTATTCAAATCAATATCGGCTCCATTAGCACAAATATTTGCTGGTGGCGTCCAAGAGGCATCAGCAGTTGTAGTTACGACAATAGTTTGTGTTGAGTCTTCAGTACAAGGTGCAGCATTTGTATAGGTAATGCTTTGAGTTCCGGCCGAAGGATCGAACATATTTCCTGTCACTCCAACACCTGACCACGTTCCACCTGCATCACCGGTTATCAATGTATTTAAATCAATTAAAGGGTCAGTAGAACAAGCCGTTGTTGTCGTCCAGGCCGGATCACAGGCCGTTACAATTGGCTCAACTACAAAATCATCTACATAGAGGTAGACTGTAGAATATGTTCCTGCTCCGGCAGGAATAGCATTTGTATTGACATCAGTTTTAAAATTTCCGATTGTCATATATTGTTCTCCACCGGTAGCCGTGTATTGATAATTTAACTGAATCCAGTTGGTCTTATCGGTAATCACTGTTGTATTTTGAATTTGCGGAGTGATCGTAGTAATTGGGTTCCAATTCCCACCAGTTCCAGTCACTGGTGCATTAGAAAAATATAATTCTAGTCCATCATCAGTTCCGAATTGCGAATTATCAGAAAGGCTTGTCCAAAAAGAAATATCATAAGTCGTTCCGGCAACCATTGGTGTAGTGAATGTACAGTAGGTGTATTCTCTAAAACCTGGAGTCGACTGATAGTAAAGGGCGAATCCGAAGTATCCTACTCCAGAGTGAGCTGCTTGATTTCCGAACGCATTTGCAGGACAATTCACAATCCCTCCATTACAAGCATTAATATAATCAGAAGAACCTGTGTGCAGGGCAATCTTTTGCCAACCAACACAATTGTCAATTTGTGCGACTGAGGTCGGACAAACAGTATAATTTTCTAAATCTGGGTTAGGGACAATATTCTGCGCTTCGGTATTCAGAGCGGCAAACATTCCCAATAGGAGGGCCAGGATTATTCCTAAACTTCTTTCTTTTTTCATTTTCGTGTGCGTAGGGTTCTGTCAATTTACAAAAAAAGGAAGACTAATTGGCAGCTTTTAAAAACTAAACACATGATTACGAATGCTTTGTTAAATAAAACACACAGGGATGAAAATTCTTGGACACAAAAAAACCCTGATAATCTTGCGATTATCAGGGTCTATTATTTTAGATAGAATGTTTTCTTACTTCACAATGTTTGTGAATGAAGCGTTCTCGAAAAACTTGATAAATTCTCTGTCTTTAGAAGCTTTCGCTTTTAAGCTAGAGTCTTTAGAAACTGCGCTCTTAAGATTGTTTACCAACATGTCAAGGTTATTTTGACGTGCTCCGATAATTGCTTTTAAGTAGTATCCAATTGCAGATTCAGCATCTTGAGAAGCATCAATTGTAGTTAATGCAGAACTGTAATCAGCATCCAACGTTTGCGCTAACGCTTTGTTGAATGTGTTTTCAGACCCCATGTTACCAGAAGCTTCAGAGTAATCTCCGTTTTGGATATCAATGATACCTAAGTTGTACTTCACTTCAGATCCAGCAGATACAGCCGAGTTTAATAACTCAGTAGCTTTATCTCTATCTCCGTCGATTCTAGCAAGAATACCTAAGTTGTTTAATGTAACTGGGTTCTCGTTAGCACCATTTGCTTTTTCGAAGTTAGTTTTAGCGTTAGCTAAATCATTTTGCATGTAGTAAACATACCCAACGTTATTGTGTCCTCTCCAATCTTCTGGGTAGTACTGAACAGCTAAGTTGTATACTCTCATTTTCTCTCCTAAATCTTCGTAAAGAGCAGCAGTGAATAACAATTCTTCAACAGTTAAAGTATCAGGCTTAGTTTTAGAAAGCTCTTTTAACTCTTCATCAGACCAACCAATTTTGTCATAAGTAACAACAAATTGAGTTCTTCTTAATGGAGGTAAGATATCTCTTTCTAACGCTCTATAAGTAGCAGCCATTTTCTTGATTTCTTCTTCTCTCTTGTTAAGATCAGAGTACATAGTAAGAACTCTTAATACTAATGCTTTGTCTTCCATTTCAGAAGCTTCAACAGCAGCTTTAAATCCTGACCAATCTTCACCTTTACCTTGCTCACCGAACAAAGAAGCCGCGTCATACTCATACTTCATCTTATCTAAGATCTTAGCACAAGCAGCAGCACCAGATTTTGCTCTATCAGCAGCAAGATTCTGATTCTTATCTGTTTCACCTTCAGGAGAAGCGTAAGCTACGAAGTTGATTTTCTTAACCGATCTCTTAGGATTAGTCATTGCTTCAGTCATCCAAGCAGTAAATTCTTTGATGTCATCTTGCTTCATTTCAGCACCTCTAACGTCAAATTTACCTTTTGCATAATTGATTTGAGCTCCTGAATATGTTTCTTCAGTAGTTCTAACGAAATTGTCAGCTCCGATTAAAGCTTTGTCATCATTTTGAACCCATAATGGAGTAACGATAGTTCCGTCAGCAATTTTCTTCGTCTCAATTTCAATTTCTTTCTTTCCTTTAGTAGCAACACCACCAATTGTTAAATCAGCATGTTCCATATCAGCAGCATAAGGAATTACATCAGTGTAATTTACTGTTCCACCTGCTTTCAAAGGAATAGTTTGACCATTTCCAGTCGCTTTTTCACCTTGAATGTATACTGTTTTAAATGCATGATTTCCTAATTTAGGAGTGATCTCTGCATTTGCTTTTTTGTTTAATCCTTTTTCTGGAATCTTAACTGTGATACTAACGTTCACACTATCTCCATGCATTTCAACTGGATCTGGAGTAACTGTGTACTCTAAGTCTCCAATCAATTTACATCCTGTTAGAGCTGTTGCCGCTATTGCAGCTGCTGCTAACATTTTAAAATTTTGCTTTTTCATTCTATCTGATTTTAAAAACCTTTTTATTATATAAATTACCTAAAACAGTGCAATTATAGTTATTTTTTTTGAGCCTAAAAAATACTCTTTACAATTTCGTCAGAATATGCCTGATTACCGTTGAATTACTTTAAAAGTACGATATTCTGCAAGCCAGGCAAATTATCGATCAGATCTTTGATTTTTTGACCGGATTTTGGATGAATCCAATGGGGTAATATTTCAGCCAAAGGCCTCAACACAAAGGCTCTTTCAGAGATTAACGGATGTGGCAAAGTCAGTTTATCACTTTGAGAAACGTCACCCGAAAAATCAATTATATCTATATCAATTATCCTAGATTCGTAGGTCTCAGAAGTCTTCGGACTTCTCCCCATATCTTTCTCTATGATTTTTATCAGGTTTAGTAGCTTCTCAGCACTATGCGAACTTTGGATGAAAATGACGCTATTAACAAAGTCTTGATTTGCTTCAAATCCCCATGGTGGGCTTTTATAGAATGAGGATTTGGCCATAATAGGCCCAAGGTCTTTCTCTATTTGATCGTACGCCTTCAAAATATTGAGTTTTGAATCTCCAATATTAGAACCTAAGCCCAGAATTACTAAGTCAACCACCCCTAATTTTTAGTTTTAAAATTACTACTTTTGGGGCAACTAAAGAATAAATGAAGAAGATTCTACTTGTTGAGGATGAAGAAAGCCTAATTAATGTCTTAGAACTTAATTTAGAACTGGAGAACTATCAGGTTGAAATTGCCAGGGATGGTGAAGAAGCGCTCAGACTTTTCAATGAAACATTTGATTTGGTTATTCTAGATGTGATGTTGCCAAAGATCAATGGCTTTGATGTTTGTAAGGCAATTCGAAAAAAAGCTGAAACTCCAATTATTTTCACATCAGCTAAAGGAACATCTACTGATAGAGTTACTGGCTTGAAGTTAGGGGCGGATGACTATTTAGTAAAACCCTTTAATCTTGAGGAACTCTTACTCAGAATCGGCATTTTAATTGAGCGTCATTCACCTGACGAAGTTATAGAGTCATTTGATTTTGGACAAAACTCAATAAATTTCAAAACGTATAAAGTTCTTAACGGCTCAGGTGAAATCGACTTGTCAAAACGAGAAATGGAATTACTCAAATATTTGATCTCCCGAAAGAACGAAGTTGTTTCAAGAAATGAAATTCTTGATAAAATTTGGGGGACAGATAGCTTTCCCACCTCTAGAACGATAGATAATTACATTTTAAACTTCAGAAAGTACTTTGAAGAAAACCCGCGTAAACCTCAGTTTTTCAAGAGCTTAAGGGGGGTTGGGTACAAGTTTGAGATAAATTAATTCAAAAATTAGCCAACCTTCTCGCAAAATGCCCCGTCTTATATTGTAGAAAGCGGTTTTAAATTGCTTCTGGTTTTAATTTCCTTGCACGGTAACCTGAAAAGAGATATGCTACCACGACTATCAGTAAGCTCTTTTCAGGTTTTTTTGTACCCAAAACTTTCTCACAAAAAAAGAGGACCGATTTAGGTCCTCTTAGTATTAAAATAAGTGTAAAGATTAGACCTTCAAGATGTCTGCCTCTTTGGCAATCAATAAGTCATCAATTTTTTTGATGGCTCCATCCGTTAACTGCTGAACTTGTCCTTCTAAATCTTTTTGACGATCTTCTGACAAACCATCATCTTTCAATTTCTTAATATAATCGTTCGCTTCTTTTCTATTATTTCTAATTGAAACTTTCGCATGTTCACCTTCTGCCTTCGCCTTCTTCACCAATTCAATTCTTCTCTCCTCTGTCAAGGTCGGAACATTAATGATAATCATTTCACCATTATTTTGCGGATTCAAACCAAGGTTTGCATTAATTATTCCTGTAGTGATTGCATCTAAGTTTGACTTGTCCCAAGGTTGAACTGTAATTGTTCTGGCGTCAAGTGTATTCACATTGGCAACTTGATTTAATGGTCCTAACGCACCATAAGCTTCAACTTGAACACTGTCCAACATTGAAGGTGTTGCTCTACCAGCTCTAATTTTTTCTAAACCATTTCTTAGGTGATCAAAAGACTTATCGTTAGCGTCTCTTGCTTCATCCATTAACATTTGGATTTCTTCTTCCATTGTAAATTTGAATTTTAAACTGTTACTAATGTACCAATTTTTTCACCCATCACAACTTTTTTCAAGTTCCCTTTTTTATTCATATCAAACACGATAACAGGAACCTTATTTTCTCTACAAAGGGTAAAGGCAGTCAAATCCATAACGCTAAGACCTTTGTTATATGCCTCTTCAAAAGTTATAGTTTCATATTTAGTTGCTGTAGGATCTTTCTCTGGATCGGCAGTATAAATACCATCAACTCTGGTACCTTTTAAAATTACATCTGCTTCAATTTCTATTGCCCTTAAGGCCGCAGCTGAATCAGTAGTAAAATAAGGACTCCCAGTTCCTGCACCAAAAATGACAACACGTCTTTTCTCAAGATGTCTTACTGCTCTTCTTTTGATGTATGGTTCTGAAATCTCTTTCATTTCAATGGCAGATTGTAATCTTGTATAGATGCCCTCTTTTTCAAGAGACGCCTGTAAGGCCATTGAATTAATCATGGTTGCTAGCATCCCCATGTAATCTCCCTGGGTTCTATCCATTCCACCTTCTTCTGCCTGAACTCCTCTAAAAATATTTCCACCACCAATTACAATTGCAATTTCAACCTTTTCATCATAAAGCTCTTTGATGTCTTTTGCATACTCATCAAGACGATTATTATCAATCCCGAAATTCTTGTCGCCCATCAAAGCTTCACCACTTAATTTGAGTAATACTCTTTTGTACATAGTTTTTAAGCAAAAAAAATCCTGACTTAAAAAGTCAGGATTTAATTAAAATATTTAACCAAGCGAAACGCGCTTGAAACCAGTCACTTCCAATCCAGCCCCTTTCGAAGCTACATAATCAGCAACAGTCATTTTTTCATCTTTAATAAATTTCTGATCTAATAAACACTTCTCTTGATCAAGTGTAGTGTTATCAGAAACAAATCTATCAATCTTACCAGGTAAAATCTTATCCCAAATTTGCTCTGGCTTTCCTTCTTCAGCTAATTGTGCTTTCGCATCAGCTTCAGCTTGCGCCATAACTTCTGGAGTTAATTGGTGCATTGAGATGTATTGAGGTACATTCTTCAATGTTTTACCTAATCTTCCTAATTCGATATTCTCTTTTTCAATTACCGCAATTCTTGCTTCAGTTTCAGAAGCAACAAACTCGTCAGTGAAATCTTTATAAGATAATTGAGTAGCTCCCATAGAAGCAACTTGCATAGAAACATCTTTTCCAACTTCTGCAGCATCATCAACTTTAGCAGACAAACCAACTAAGGCTCCGATTTTGTTAATGTGAACATAAGTTCCAACATAAGCAGCTTCTAATCTTTCAAAAGCAGTGATTTCTAATTTTTCTCCAATAACACCTGTTTGCTCAATTAATTTATCAGCAACGGTCATTCCACCAAAGTCAGCAGCTAATAACTCTTCTTTAGTAGTACAGTTGATAGCGATATCTGCGAATTGGTTTGCTAAGGCTAAAAAGCTTTCGTTTTTTCCAACGAAATCTGTTTCACATCCTAATACCAATGTCACACCCACTGTGTTGTCATCATTAATTTTAGATACAGCAGCTCCTTCACTTGAATCACGATCAGCTCTTTTTTCAGCAACTCTTTGTCCTTTTTTACGAAGAACATCAATTGCTTTGTCAAAATCACCTTCTGCTTCAACTAGGGCTTTTTTGCAGTCCATCATTCCTGCACCTGTAGCTTGTCTCAATTTGTTTACCTCTGCGGCAGTAATTTTTACTGTTGTACTCATTTCAATATTATTTTGATTAAGCTTTAGCTTCTTTAGGAGCAGCCTCTTTAGTTTCCTTTGGAGCCGCTTCTTTAGCTTCTTTGTCAGCTTTTACTTTGTCTTTTGTGTTTTTTCTTTCTGCTAAACCTTCGTTAATAGCGTCACAAACTTTATCTAAAATTTTAGCGATAGATTTAGTTGCGTCATCATTTGAAGGAATAATGAAATCGATATTTCTTGGGTCAGAGTTTGTATCAACCATTGCGAAAGTAGGAATACCTAACTTGTTCGCTTCAGCAACAGCAATGTGCTCTTTTAAAACATCAATTACGAAAACTGCAGCAGGAACTCTAGTCATTTCAGCAATAGAACCGTAGTTCTTGTCTAATTTCGCTCTAGTTCTTGACATTTGAAGACGTTCTCTTTTAGAAAGAGTCTTCATTGTTCCGTCTTCTTCCATCTTATCGATAGATTGCATTTTACGGATTGCTTTTCTGATTGTACCGAAATTCGTTAACATCCCACCAGACCATCTTTCAGTAATGAAAGGCATTTTAGTTGGCTTAACTCTTTCTTCTAAGATTTCTTTCGCTTGCTTTTTAGTAGCTACGAATAAAACTTTCTTTCCTGACTTAGCGATTTGTTTCAATGCAGCACAAGCTTGATCAAGTTGTACGATTGTTTTATTTAAATCGATAATGTGGATTCCTTTTTTCTCTGTAAAGATATACGGAGACATGTATGGATTCCATTTTCTTTTGAGGTGACCGAAGTGTACACCTGCTTCTAATAATTCTTCAAAATTTGCTCTTGCCATTTTGATTTGATTTACTACTGACACAAATGCGCCAGTATGTTTACTTTCTTTTTTACTTCGTCAGCACTTTACTGATTAGAAGCAATTATCAAGTAGTCAGTATTGACTGAATCTTGATAATTTAGATACTAAACGGCGGTCGGCAAAACCGACCAACCATAGATAGTAGAAACTCTTAACGTTTCGAGAATTGAAATTTCTTTCTCGCTTTTTTCTGTCCCGGTTTCTTTCTCTCAACCATTCTTGGGTCTCTAGTCATCAAGCCTTCAGCTTTCAATGCTGGTTTATGATCGGCGTTAATTTCAACTAAAGCTCTAGAAATCCCTAAACGGATTGCTTCAGCTTGTCCATTAACTCCTCCACCGTCAACATTGATTTTAGCGTCATACTGACCTAAAGTCTCAGTTAAGTTAAAAGGTTGGTTAATTTTTTCCAATAAAACTGGAGTTGCAAAGTAATCCTTTACATCTCTTTTGTTTATTGTAATTTTTCCCTTCCCTTTAGAAAGATAAACACGTGCAACAGCAGATTTTCTTCTACCTAATGTGTTAACTACACTCATATTGATTATTTAATTGAATCCAATTTAATTACTTCTGGCTTTTGAGCTTCTTGACCGTGCTCAGAACCAACATAAACCTTAAGGTTTTTGTATAAAGCATTTCCTAATTTGTTTTTTGGAAGCATCCCTTTAACAGCTTTCTCTACCAATCTCTCTGGATGTTTTTCCATTACTTCTCTAGCAGTAAGAACTCTCTGACCTCCTGGGTAACCAGTGTGTCTGATATATTCTTTAACCTCCATTTTATTCCCACTCAATTCAATCTTCTCTGCATTAATAACGATTACGTTATCACCACAATCTGCGTGAGGTGTAAAATTAGGTTTGTGCTTTCCTCTAATAACGAAAGCAACTTTACTTGCAAGACGTCCAAGCTTTTGTCCTTCGGCATCTACAATCAACCACTTTTTATCAGCAGTCTCTTTGTTGCCTGAAATCGTTTTATAACTTAGTGTATCCACAATATTTGTATTTTAGTTTATATACTATTCCCCTAAATTGGGGGTGCAAATGTACGAAGGTTAATTTTATTAACAAAGAATAGCCGAAAAAATATTGGAATTAATTTTAGATGGTGATTTATCCCAATGTCTTTGTTATTTTTGCGTGCTCAAAGATACATAAATGAGCGATCCAATAAAACACGAGTGCGGCATAGCACTTTTAAGACTCAAAAAACCACTTCAATTTTATCTTGAAAAGTACGGAACGGCCTTCTATGGCTTGAATAAGATGTACTTGTTAATGGAAAAGCAACATAATCGTGGACAAGATGGAGCGGGTCTTGCAAACATTAAGTTTGATGTCGAACCAGGAGAGCGATATATAAGCAGAGTGCGATCTGTTGATCAAAAACCTATTCAAGATATTTTCAAACATGTCAATAAAAGGTTTAACGAAATTGAAGATGAGGACCCAAATTTGTTGAAAGACATAGATTACCTAAAAAAGAATGCTGGTTTTACTGGCGAATTGTTTCTTGGTCATTTAAGATATGGGACTTTTGGACGAAACGCTATTGAATCTTGTCACCCTTTCTTAAGACAAAACAATTGGAAAACTAGAAACCTCATTGTTGCTGGAAATTTTAACCTAACAAATAATGATGAATTGTTTGATCGTCTTTTGAAACTTGGACAACATCCTAAAGAAAAAGCGGACACTGTAACAGTGCTCGAAAAGGTTGGACACTTCTTGGATGAAGAAAATCAAGACCTATACGCCAAATATAAACCAGAAGGATACTCTAACAGAGATGTCTATAATTTAATCGGGCAAAACATGGATATCCCGAAGATTCTGAAAAAATCTTCAGAATACTGGGATGGTGGATACGCTATGTGCGGATTATTAGGACATGGGGATGCATTCGTATTAAGGGACCCGAACGGAATTAGACCAGTTTTTTGGTACGAAGATGACGAGATTTGTGTGGTAACTTCAGAAAGACCAGTTATCCAAACAGCTTTTAATGTTCCACTCGAGAAGGTTCAAGAACTTACTCCAGGACACGCCTTAATTGTGAAAAAAGCAGGAGATGTCTCAGTACATGAAATCAATCCTACTAGAGAAGTTAAGCAATGTTCATTTGAGAGAATATACTTTGCAAGACCTGGAGACAAAGACATATACACAGAAAGAAAAAAACTAGGAAGACTTTTGGTGCCTGACACCATGAGACAGATTGATGGTAATATTGATGATGCTGTATTCACATACATCCCTAATTCTGCCGAAACCTCTTTTTTCGGTTTGATCAAAGGGTTAGAAAAACATCAAAACACCATTAAGCTAGACTTAATAAAAGAAAAGGGACCAAACATCACTGATGAAGAATTGGCATCAATTCTTGCTAAGAGAACTAGAATTGAAAAAATAGCCATTAAAGACACCAAGCTTCGAACATTCATTACACAAGATGATGGACGAGATGATTTGGTTGCACACGTATATGATATTACTTACGGAACAGTCAGAGAAGGAAAAGACAATCTTGTTGTCATTGATGACTCTATTGTTAGAGGTACTACACTTAAAAAAAGTATCCTTCGAATATTAGATAGACTGAATCCTAAAAGAATTGTTGTTGTTTCATCTGCTCCGCAAATTAGATATCCTGATTGTTATGGAATTGACATGGCGAAAATGGGTGACTTTATAGCCTTTGAAGCAGCTATTCAATTATTAAAAGAAACTGGACAAGAGAACATCATTCAAGAGACATATGAAAAGTGCAAGCATGAGCTTACTTTGAAAAAAGAAGAGATGGTGAATCAGGTAAAAGCAATCTATAAGCCATTTTCAGCTGATGAAATCTCTGCAAAGATCTCGAAACTGTTGACTCCCAAAGACATTAAATCAGAAGTGAGAATTGTTTACCAAACGATAGAAAACTTGCATGAAGCTATTCCTGGACACACTGGAGACTGGTATTTCACAGGAGACTATCCGACCCCTGGTGGAAACAAGGTGGTTAATAAGGCCTTTATGAATTACGTTGAAGGAAGTTCTGAGAGAGCCTACTAGTTTTTAGATTTCGCATCTAGCCTTTTAACCAACAAGAAGTCAAAGGTCAATTTGACCGCAACAAACCCAAGTAATTGGATTATGCCCTCAACTTTCATATCATCTAAATAGAGATGTGCAAATAATCCACCAATAATGAGAACCAACATTATTGAGATTTCAATGAAATAGTTTTTCATTAAGCGATCAAAATTATAGTCATGATATCTTTTAGGCATATAGAAAGACATTTTATCTTTTAGAGTTGATGCCAGAACTACCAATGGGAGAAGGAGCCATCCTTCTGCTTTTAAAAAAGAAATCACTTGAGAATATGGCCCATTCGGCACGTCTATACCCGAATTGAAGACAAAATAGAAAGCTACAAAAACAGCAAAACAAAAATAGATTACAGAGGTTACCATTCCGCCATAAAAGAAGTTTTTTGAAGCCGCCGAATTCACTTTCAAAACAGCATAATGTCTTCTTTGCCTTGCCACTTCAGCCCCCAGATAATCAAAGAAATAAAAGGCAATAATCACAGGTAAAGACCAGTCAAAAAACAGATATCCAATAATCGGAAGAGCTATTTCAAGACTATATTGAAATAAAGGATTTCTTATTGCGTCTTTAAGAGCCATTTATTGAACAGCATTCAAATTATCTTTTGCTAACTGAAAATCAGGATTAATTTCAACTGCTCTCAAATAATACTTTTTTGCACTAACTCTGTCACCCTTCTTTTCATAGGCTAAACCTAAATTATTGTAAGCCTGATAATAAGCTGGGTCTAACTCTGTCGCTCTAGTAAAATAGTGAACTGCACTATCCAATTCTTCCGTCATTATCAAATGAATGTATCCTATATTATAATAAGGATCAGCCCAAGTATCATCAAGGCGGTTCAAAGTATAGTAACTCGAAAGCGCATTATCAACATAACCTCTAGTTTGATAGTACATACCTTTGTTGTACCAAGCTTCAATACTTTCTGGGAAAATTTCAATAGCTGTATTATAATAATCAAGAGAAATTGAGTCACCTTTTTCTTCAAACATTACGCCCATCTCAATGTATGCTGCATAGTAATTAGGATCTTGCTCTACCGCTGTTTGAAATGAACTCATAGCTCTTTGCCAACTCTCTTCTTTTCTTGGGTCTTCTTCAGCTCTACGGTAATAATCTGAACGGTAAATTAAACCCTTAGTAAAGTATGGTTCAGGCAAATATTGATTCACTCTTAATGCTGCACTCAAATAATTTAAGGCAATAGGTGAATTATCAAGAGCTGCATAAATTTTACCCATCCCAATTAACGCCCCAGTTTTAGAGGAGTCAATTTTTAGAATGTATTCGTAATGATATTTACTTGTTTCAAGATTCAAGTTTGCCAAACTGATATCGGCATACAATTGATGAGCTTTTAAATTTGACGAGTCTTTTTCTAATATTGTTTCTAGATCTTTTTGCGCTAACTCAACCTCGGCATGCCTTATGTAATACTCAGCTCTTTCATAAATCACCGCTGGATTAGAGGGGTCTGCGTTAAGCTTCTCCTTATAAAAGGCTAATGAATCAATCACCTCAGGAATTGTGTCATTTGAATCGTTTTGCTCATCCGCTATTTGATTAGAACCTGAACCACATGAGGCCAGCATAAGGATGAAAGAAAAGAAAGTTATTATTCTCACGTTTGGATTTTTTGTAAAAATATAATTTTCTAAGCAGTGAGAGGCGCATATTGACTAAAGGGTACAAAAAAAGGAGCTATCCGTCTCGGTAAAACCAAGACAAATATGCTCCCTCTCTTTTGGTAGAAGTAAAACCTTAAGCGTTTTCTTCGCCTTCTATACCCTCAATTATTAATTTTTCTAATTCTTCCATCAACTCAGGGTTATCTTGAATCAACGCCTTCACAGCATCTCTTCCTTGCCCTAATTTCGTATCGCCATAGCTAAACCAAGACCCACTTTTCTTGATGATATTCATCTCGACTCCGATATCTAAAATTTCTCCCACTTTAGAAATACCCTTTCCATACATGATATCAAATTCGGCTCTTCTAAATGGTGGAGCAACCTTATTCTTAACGACTTTAATTTTCGTTCTATTACCTATCACCTCGTCTCCATCTTTAATTTGAGAAGATCTTCTAATATCAATTCTGATTGAAGAATAAAACTTAAGTGCATTACCTCCTGTAGTTGTTTCAGGATTACCGAACATTACTCCAATTTTCTCTCTCAATTGGTTAATGAAAATACAGCAAGTGTTTGCTTTATTAATAGAACCGGTTAGTTTTCTTAAGGCTTTAGACATTAATCTTGCCTGAAGTCCCATTTGAGAATCTCCCATCTCTCCTTCAATTTCAGCTTTTGGTGTTAATGCCGCAACTGAATCCACCACTAATAGATCAATAGCTCCTGATCGAATCAAATTATCTGCAATTTCTAAAGCTTGCTCTCCATTATCAGGTTGAGAAATCAATAAGTTGTCAGTATCAACACCTAATTTCTCTGCGTAAAAACGATCAAAAGCGTGCTCTGCATCTACGAAAGCTGCTATTCCGCCTTGTTTTTGACACTCAGCAATTGCATGAATCGCAACTGTTGTTTTACCTGACGACTCTGGTCCATAAATCTCAACGATTCTTCCTTTAGGAAATCCTTTAACGCCTAATGCTAAATCAAGGGTCACTGATCCTGTTGGAATGACGTCAATATCTACGATTGCTTCATCTCCTAATTTCATCACGGTTCCTTTACCGTAAGTCTTTTCAAGTTTATCTAACGTTAATTGTAACGCTTTTAACTTTTCACTGTTTGCTTCTTTTACTTCTGCCATAACTTTTAATTTGACTCAAAGGAATACTACCATATCGTAAACTATTTACGGACCCTTGATTTGTTGTTGTTTTTTATTATTCTTTTCTAGCTGTCTCCTAAAATTTGTTCGGCGTGGGCTTTTGTTTTGACCTTCAAAATAACTTCTTCAATCACCCCTTTTTCATCTATCACAAAAGTCGTTCTGTGAATTCCGTCATATTCTCGTCCCATAAATTTCTTTGGACCCCAAACGCCGTAATCATTAATTACTTTTTTATCTACATCTGCCAATAAATGAAATGGCAAATCGAATTTTTTAATGAAGTTCTGATGCTTCTTCTCTGTATCAGCACTTACTCCCAAAACTTCATATCCTAGCTTAAGCATATGATCATAGTTGTCTCTCAAATTACAAGACTCAACTGTGCAGCCAGGCGTATTATCTTTCGGATAAAAGTAAAGTACTAGTTTCTTCCCTTTATAATCCGATAAAGAAATGATGTTTCCATTTTCATCTGCACAAGAAAAATCAGGTGCCGTATTTCCACTTTTTAAAGTTGTCATTTGTTTGATTACTTTTTAATCATTTCTTGACGCAATATTAATCAATATAATTTATTTCCGCCAAGAAAATCGTCAATTAATTTTATTTTTTCTTTCTAATTCAGGATTTATTATTAGCTTTAATCCCAAACACAGCAAGCATTTATGCAGTCATTTTTAGAAAAACAGATTCACCTAATTTTTGATCAAAATAATGACGAAATTTCTGACATTTCTATAATTATCCCCAACAAAAGAGCTGCTGTATACCTTCAAAAATACATCTCAAAAAGGAAAAATACCGCCTTTTTTTCTCCCGAAATATTAACAATCAATGAATGGATTGATCGGCACACCCCTCAAAGAATAGTGGGAAAGACTGAATTACTCTTCGCATTATACCACATCCACCAAGAGATAGAGGGAGAAAATCAAGAATCATTTGAAAGTTTTGCCCAATGGGGTAGCATTATTTTATCTGACTTTGATGAGATTGACAGATACCTTATTGACCCAGAAAGCATCTTTAAAAATCTTCAATCAATAAAAGAAATTGAAAACTGGAGCTTTGGAGAAGGAGAATTGAGCAGTGGACAAGAGAAGTTTAAAACACTATGGGATAAACTGATTACCTATTACCACGAATTCAATAAGCTCTTGGCGAAAGAAAATCAGATATACGCCGGGCAAGCTTATAGAGCCTTCTTAAAGAGCCTGCCCAATTTAGAGTTAAAAAAACACTACTACTTTCTTGGCTTCAATGCCATATCAAGAAGTGAGCAAAGTATCATGGAATGGCTGAAGAAAGAAAAAATTGCAAGCATTGCTTTTGATATAGATCGATTTTATTTTGACAACCCTGATCATGAAGCGAGGTATTTTTATAATCGCATCTGTAGTGAATGGAACATCTCTCCGACTCTGACAAATGACTTTAATGAAAGCCCGAAACAGATTGAAGTAATTGAAACCTCTCAACAAATCAGCCAAGTAAAGATATGCGGAGACATTATAAGAAGACTAAAAAGTGAAGGAGAGCATCTCAATGATATTGCTATAGTTTTAGCAGATGAATCCCTGTTGATTCCTTTAACAAACTCATTACCAGCCGAAATAGAACAAGCCAACATAACTATGGGCTACCCTATCAAATTCTCACATTTGAAAGGACTCATAGATTTAATATTTGAATTGCAATTCAATTTTAAAAAATTTGGATCTGGTAGACTTTACCACCGATCAATCATTGAGTTGATTCAGCATTCGTATGTGAAGCTTATTGTTAATGACCC
>Ga0316204_10000730_pt1 | contig 107880 bp, 91 predicted proteins | sample 6monrhotite_MG_2_FD_205661 | JGI IMG/M metagenome (GOLD analysis project Ga0316204, IMG submission 205661) | Microbial mat bacterial communities from mineral coupon in-situ incubated in ocean water Damariscotta River, Maine, United States -... | ecosystem: Environmental > Aquatic > Marine >...
GTAGCTCGACATGTGCCTGAGATTTAAGCTTAAAAAAGTGAGGTACATGAAAGCAGCGATAGATTAACTTAAAAAATGAAAATAGTGATAATTTGCTAAGCTAATTTTTTTCACCGAGAATTGCTGCTTGGCAAGTAGAAGTGATGACTTTGAACTTCATATCCAGTAACATACGCGGTTTTTCAGGGTAGCAACGAGCTGTCTGAGTTGTTTTTATAAAAGGTTTAAATATGCGTAGTCATTATTGCAGTGAATTGCTCGAAGAACCAGCGGGCGAAACGGTTACCATCGCTGGTTGGGTTCATCGTCGCCGCGATTTAGGCGGACTAATTTTTCTACAAATTAGAGATCGCAGCACTATCGCACAAGTGGTTATTGAACCGGATCAAGCCGATTTATTTTCCGTAGCTGAAGATTTGCGTAGTGAATTTGTTGTGTCGGTCAGTGGGAGGCTTCGTAAGCGTCCTGATAATATGATTAATAAAGAGATGGCGACCGGGACGATTGAAATATTAGCCTCAGAGATCAAAGTGTTAAATAAGGCGGCTTCGCCAGCAATTTTGATCGACGGCCATGAGGATGTCTCCGAAGAATTAAGACTAAAGTATCGCTATCTCGATTTACGTCGTCCTGAAATGCAGGAAAAATTGTTATTTAGAAATAAAGTTGTTAAAAATCTACGTGACTTTCTAGAAACCAAACACTTTGCCGATATCGAAACACCTATCCTGACAAAAGCTACGCCAGAAGGTGCGAGAGATTATTTGGTTCCGAGTCGAACTAACAAGGGCTCGTTTTTCGCTTTACCTCAGTCTCCACAACTATTTAAGCAGTTATTAATGATGAGCGGATTTGATCGCTATTATCAAGTGGTTCGCTGTTTTAGAGATGAAGATTTAAGAGCCGATCGGCAGCCAGAATTTACTCAACTCGACATCGAAACTTCTTTTATGAGTGAAGAAGAGATTATGCAAATGATGGAAAAAATGATCTGTCAATTGTTTCAGCAAACTTTAAATGTTGAGTTGGGCGAGTTTCCTAGAATGCCTTATGCAGAGGCGATGAAACGTTTTGGTAGTGATAAACCCGATTTAAGAGTAGCGATTGAACTGGTTGATGTCGCAGATTTGGTCGCGGATGTTGAATTTAAAGTATTTTCAACGCCTGCTAATGATGATAACGGACGTGTAGCCGCAATTTGCGTTCCAGGTGGTGCGACTTTAAGTCGTAAGCAAATCGATCAATATACTGAATATGCTGGGCGTTATGGCGCAAGAGGCCTAGCATGGATCAAAGTTAATCAAATAGGGCAGGGAGTTGAAGGTGTTCAATCGCCAATTGCCAAATTTTTATCGGATGACATAGTTAATCAAATTCTAGAAAGAGCGGGAGCTAAAGCAGGCGATATCTTACTCTTTGGCGCGGATAGCAAACGTGTGGTAACTGATTCTCTTGGTGCATTAAGGCTCAAAGTAGCAGAAGATCTTGAGTTAGTTGAAGATGTTTGGAAGCCTTTATGGGTAGTCGATTTTCCAATGTTTGAAGAAGACAAAGGAAGAATGCACGCGCTTCATCACCCATTTACCGCGCCAAAAGAAAATGATGTTGAACAATTAAAAGCTGCACCAACGGAAACCTTGTCGCGCGCCTATGATATGGTGTTAAATGGCTGTGAAGTGGGTGGTGGTTCGGTTCGTATTCATGACCAAACCATTCAAGCGGCAATCTTTGATATTCTAGGGATTGATGAACAAGAAGCCAGTGACAAGTTTGGCTTTTTATTAGAAGCTCTTAAATATGGCTGTCCCCCACATGGCGGGATCGCTTTTGGTTTGGATCGACTTGTGATGTTGATGGTTGGAGCTGATTCGATTCGGGATGTAATCGCCTTTCCAAAAACAACCACTGCAAGCTGCCCACTAACATCGGCTCCGTCCAAAGTTTCACTTGAACAACTTGAAGAATTGTCGATTCAGACAGTAAAATCTAACAAAGGTAATGAATAATTTTCTATTAATTTATCTTAAGTATCGGAGGAGTTAGTTATGGCCGGACATAGTAAATGGGCCAATATAAAACACCGAAAAGCAGCGCAAGATGCAAAACGCGGAAAGATTTTTACTAAAATTATTCGAGAGATCGTTGTTGCTGCTAAATCCGGTGGACCAAATCCTGAAGATAACCCTTCTTTAAGAGCCGTAATTGATAAAGCGCTTGGCGCTAATATGAAGCGCGATACGATTGAAAAAGCGATTGCAAGAGGTGCAGGAAATGCTGACGGCGACAATTATGATGAATTAACCTATGAAGGTTATGCTACAGGTGGAGTCGCTATTTTAGTAGAGTGTTTAACTGATAATAAAAATCGAACGGTCGCTGAAGTAAGGCTTGCTTTTAGTAAGTCTGGTAGTGAATTAGGAACATCTGGTTCAGTTGCTTATTTGTTCGAGAAAAAAGGGCAATTGATTTTTTCTTCTGATATCGATGAAGATTTGTTGATGGAAGAAGCTCTTGAAGCTGGTGCTGATGATATTGTTAATCATGATGACGGTTCGTTTGAAGTTTTGACCTCCCCCGAAAATTTTATGTTTGTGAAAGAAGCACTAAAAGAAAAAAATATTCAATGTGAGGCGGGAGAAATAGCAATGTTGCCTGCAATTCAGGTTGAACTCGATATTGATACAGGGGTTAAAGTATTGCGCTTGATTGACCGATTAGAAGATCTGGATGATACTCAGAATGTTTATAGTAATGCTAATATTCCTGCAGAGTCGTATGAGCAACTTTAATTTAGATTGTAGAGTAATATAAGGAAATTATACTGCCCCCATTGATTGCAAAAGCCATCGGCTATTGATAATCAATCCATTACTAAAGTTATTTCGCATGAGCAAGCACTTCGCCAATGTGCTGGTCATTTAGCTAAGCGATTTTAGGCGTGAGGAATTAGCTAATTTTACTAGTTACTTTCTACAAGTTGGAACTCTGATTGTGGCGCGATAATTGGTTGAGAAGGCTAAAGTTCAACAAAAGAAAAGAGTTGGACGATAATCCGTAGCGCCTTATGAGATCTTGTCTATTTGTGATTAGGGATAATTGAAGAATCTAATCAAACTTGCTTCGTTCAACACTATCAATGAAAAGATAATACCTAAGGATTCTGTTCACCCCAACGTTTAAGTGCCAATAAAACAGGCGCAAGACTCTCTCCTTTTTTCGTAAGTTGATAGACCGCCCTGACTGGATGTTCATTATAAATCTTTCTGTGTATTATTTTGTCGGCTTCGAGCTTTTTCAGACGCTGTGAAAGTGTGCTGGGTACGATACCTTGTAAAGATTTTTGAAACTCCTGAAACCTTACGGTCTTATTTTCAAGCAGCTCTCTAAGAATCAATACTGACCAAACATCACCTATAACATTGATAGTTCGGGCGACAGGACAAAGGGAATCATAATTTTTAGCCATTTCGAAATAATACCAGAAATTTTATTAAAAACCTATTGACTATTTATTAAATAGCAACTATTCTTTTAATAGTGATATTGAATAGGGTATGAGTAATGATTAAAATTTTTATAAGCTTATTTCTTACATCTATGCTGTTAGGTTGTGGTGTAAAATCGTTGGTAGTTCCGCTTGTGGGCATTCCGGCCTCTAACTATTTAACTCGAGAGTATTATGAAGAAAAACATCAACTATACGATGAAAAATATGACAGTACAGTGAACTTTAAAACTTACCGCATTCCAAGAGATGGATATACGATTTACGCTCGTGAATTTGGAGGGACGAGCGATGAACTAAAGCCCGTTATTATTTTAATGCATGGATTCCCTGATAGTCTTCACCTTTATGATCGTATCGCACCACTTCTTACTGATGGTTACAGAGTCGTAAGTTTTGATTTCCTTGGGTGGGGTAAATCTGATAAACCAGAAAATCACAATTACAATACGGCAAGCCTGTATCAGGATCTGGAAGCGGTAATTAGTTATATAAACGTTGAGGAAGTTTCTCTTGTTGTTCATGACGCATCCGGGCCTCCAGGAATTGAGTGGGCGTTAAATAATCCATCTAAAATGGATACATTGGTATTATTAAATACATATTACTACCCTATGGAAGGAATGTTTAAACCGGAAGCAATAGCAAATTTTTCGACCCCAGGCATTATGCGAACTATTCTCAGAACAGGAGCAGGGCGCAGCAATTTAGGTTGGAAAATCGGTTATCAAGATCAACTCGCCAAGTTTTTCTACGATGAAGTGCAAAGAGATATCTTGATGCCTGTTTTAACACATCAGTCACTAGATATTCGAAATGCATTCTTTCAATTGAATGAGGTATTAGACAAAGAATCGCTTCAGCGTTCTAAAAATAAGCAGCTGCTAACCGAGTTTGAAGGTGAAGTGAAAATAATTTTTGGTAATGAAGACCCTTATTTGAATAGTAAAGTTGCAAAAGAATTTGATCGGGTTTTTCCAAACTCTTCCCTGTTTCTAATTGATCAGGCTTCTCATTTCGTGCAACTCGACAAGCCCGAAGAAGTTGCCAAAATAATTTTAGATAATTCAAACATTCAAGTTCTGCCTGATTAACTAATCAAGCAGAACTCACAAGGGGCCGATTTATTATCAAGAATGATAATCAGCATATATTTAAACTGTCGTCTGTTCAGTCGAAAGAAGGGAAAGCTGCCTTGCAGCACTTTGAAATGCCGATAGACTATTTCGATACAATGTTATATGTGGATGGTACGGAAAAGTTTGAAAAAAAGTGAGGCTTTTCTGGAAATTGTAAGACAACTAGCTTGAAAAACGCCGATATTGTGACTGTCGATGACCGTTTATTGAATTCTTGTGCTTAATTAAAAGTATAAGCGTCCACCCAGTTGCCATTGGGATTCAATTTTCGAGTTATCCAGTTCATGATATAGCCGTGAAGGTCGTTCAGAATCAATTCTATTGTATTCAAGATGTAAGAATAAATTCCTAGTCATCTGATAAGCAAAACTAATAGTAATCGCATCACCAATTTCATCATTGTTATCACCATAAATACCGTCTAAGTCCTTAACTTCAAATTTTTCGATTCTGCCACTTAGTCGATAATTTTGCCATTTTTTTGTCAACAACAAAAAAGCGTTGTTAAAGTCAACATCCACTACATCAAAATCGTTAATTACACGCATTTTTGTTTCACCATACATAGCTTGAAAAAGCAAAGTTAGGTCATTTTGCATCTTCCATTTGAACCCGAGATTTGAAAATCGGGTTATCCAATTATATTGGCCGTCTTCGACATTATCCGTGCCTCCGCGGTTGTCATAACTTCCTGCAAGAAGCGTTAATTTATTACGCCAGTGCCACTGGCCACTAATATGGTAACCAATCTTTGAATCAATTTCTCTAAATGGATCGGAGCGTTTGGCCTGCAATGATAAAGGTTGCCCTGGACTAAGTGCTGGAAAATTTGGAAAATCAAGCATTTCGTTCCAAAAGCTTTGCCTAGAAGACAGAGTCCACCCATGCCAAGCTAGCATTGAGCCATTAGGGTCATTATGACTAAGAAGCGCTAGATTTAGTGTTAGATCATGTTCTGAGCCAGAAAACCTCCCAAGCCTAGTAATACTTCCTTCAATACCTAGATGTCGGACTTCTTCACCTATCCATGTATTCATTGTTGAATAGCTCAAAGTATAGGGAGATGACCAACCTGTATTAATGTTTTCTAAAGATACTTTTGGGTACATAAAGCCGCTACGAAGCTGGTAACGCAAGCCATTTTCAGTTGGTAAACTCCGGTATTTAAAATAGCTTTCGGTGACACCTAGAGCATTTTTTTCGCCGTCTCCGTATGCATTGGTTATTAGGTGAAAGCTGAAGTTATTTTCCCAATCTATTTGATAATTAAGTGCCAATTGCGCCAGCGAAAAATTTGAACCATCAGAATAGCGGAATTTACCATAGTCACCCACAATATAACTCTCATAACCCTTGGTAGTTGAAAATCGGATATCGACAAGACCGGATAATTTTTGTTCAGTTGCGTAGGTTAAATGGGATGCAAGATACAGCGCTAACCAAATAGTCATGTGACAAAGAAAATTAATTGTATATTTATATATAGTCACTTTGTTTCAACCATTGCATAAATTCATCAGCAGGAAGTGGTCTACTGATATGGTAACCTTGAATTGTCTCACAACCCTGCTGTTGCAACCAATTCATGGCCGATTCTGTTTCGACACCTTCGGCAACCACAGTCAGCCCCATATTATGAGCTAATTCAATAGTTGATTTCACGATGGTTTTGTCATCGTCATCTTGTGGCAACTTTTTAATAAACGACATGTCAATTTTCAACTCATGCATCGGTAATCGTTTTAACTGAGCTAAGGAAGAATAACCAGTACCGTAATCGTCGATAGAGAGTTTAAAACCAGAATCATAAAACTTTTTAAGTATAGCTATTGCCCTATCGGGATTTTCCGCTACAGCGCTCTCGGTAACTTCCAAATGTATGGCATTAACATCCAAGCCATATTGCTGAACAATAAAGCTTACGGAGCCGTAAAAGTCATCGTTATTCAAGTTTTGCGCTGATACATTAATGGCTATTGAAATATCTTTATTTTCTTTTTTCCATTCAGAATGTTGCCTCGCTGCCTCCTCAAGTACCCAGAGAGTTAACAGATCGATTTGGCCGGTATTTTCTGCAATAGGGATAAACAAATCGGGTGCTACGATTCCTTTTTCTGGATGCCGCCAACGAATTAATGCTTCAACATGCATTATCTTACCTGAAGCCAAGTCCAGTTTTGGTTGGTAAAATAATTGCATCTGATTATCTGTTATGGCGTCGTGTAAATCATTCATTAAACTCAGACGTTCTACCTGAGAGATATCTTGGGCTCGATCATAGAGTTTGAATAATTGCTTCTCATTACGTGCCAGCTGCAAAGCAGAATCAGCCATTCTCAAAAAATTACATGGATCACTATCTGCTTGATTACTTAAGGCAACACCTATATTAGTTTTTAGGTGCAGGGTCATTGCATCTGTACAGTAAGGTTGCTTCATAATTTGTGTGATTTTCTCAATCCAGCGTAATACAGATGATTTAGATATATCGTTAACCAGTAAAACAAATTCATCTTCTCGTATATGTGATAACTGTTCAACCTTCTGAATAGATTCAAGTCGCTTACCAACGACCTTGATCACTTGATCGCCAATTTCATGTCCAAAAGATTCGTTAATTTCTCTAACATGGTTGATTTTTATCTGAAAAATCGCATGTTCCAGATCTTTCTGGGATAACCAGCTATCCAATATTTGTAGTAATCGATTTCGGTTTGGTAAGTTAGTTAATGGATCATGTAAGGCATTATGAAGTATCTCTCTTTCTCGCTCGATAACAGCTTTTTGCATTAAACTAAATTCATTGGCAAGCGCGCCTAGCTCGCCTTCATCGTCTATGGTCACTGATTTTTCATAATGGCCACGAGCAATATGTTTTGCTTGTGTTACAAGCTGTCTAACAGGATGGCTAATCGCCGCTGCTATCAAATAGGCTCCAATGAAGGACAAAAATATAGTGAGACCGGTCAGCAAAGATAACAGCATCCAACGTTGCTGCAGTGAGGATAGTAAATCCTCTCGTGAGCCATATAAAATGGCAACTACTTCTTTGTCATTCAATTTACCCAAAACGATTGGTTTGCTACTCTCGAAACCAGAAGCCGCGGCGTTGACAGCAGTATCGCAGGTTAAAGTCTTTTCCTCGGTCCGGTTGTATAACGATTTGTCAGAGCTAGCAAATAAGGTACAGTTAGAAGAATTTGAAAGGAAAAATTTTATATGAAAACCATTAAGATTATAAAATTCGCTGGCTAGAGAATCGTTTATTCTGTTCCCCAACCCTATCCAGCCAATGCGCTCCGGTCCGACTTTCACTTCAGAAACACTAAATTGAAAAACCTGATTATTTTTTTGATAAAATTTTGTGTTCTCTGATTTAGAAAGCCAACCGGTGGACTTTGAAAATTCTTCCCCCTGTTGCTCACCGAGCATGAGATCCGTGGTACCGTCTGGAAGTTCATCACGAATAATTTGTGCGTTAATTATTCCATCATTGTTAATAGTCATTGCTAAATCAGCATCGACCCTTTTGCGAAAGTTTTCTAAAACCACTAAAAAGCTACGTCTGTCGTCTGTAAAATTTTCAGCTAGGATCTTGTTACTCACCTGATTAAAGTTATTTAGTGTGAGCTGGCTTGTAGCAAAAATAGTTTCGAATATAGTGGTGGCAGAAGTTAACTCTGCTTGCAATCGTTGCTCTACCTGTTCTTTTATCGCGAGCCTGATAGACCAGAAAACAATAACCTGAACGAGCAACATTAATATAACAAAATAGAAAAAAATTCTACTCTTCAGACTTCTTAAAAGTGTAAATTTAGAAATCATTTAATAATCTTCTAGGAAATCAAAATCTTCACGATTTTTTTGTTTGTTTTCGTTAATTATGGGTGTGTTTAACTTTACTTGAAAATCATTTTTGCCTGGAAGAGTGATTTCCTGTGACAACTGGTTATCTTTTTCTTTTAACTGCGGATGCCAAATTACTAGTTGGTAGCGACCAGAAACAGGTACATCAATAACAGCCTCTCCCAATTGATCAGTTTTCGTATATAAAGGGGTGTCAACCACCAGAATATAACCACTCATCCAATCATGAATATTACATCCCATCAGGACTTTACCAATTGATGACAGTTGCTCAACAGATTTACTATCGCCTTTTTTAATTCTGAATGAAAAATTATTTTTCGATGATACCGAATAAATATGGTGAGTGATATTATCTTCATTAATAAAATTGACTGACATCCCTTTTTCCATTACAGAAATATGGGGTAAGAATGCCTTTTCACTTTGAGATACAACTGGGGAGGCAGGTTTAACAAAGTCAAGTTGTTGAGCGTCAAGCGGAAGAAGATAAATTGCCAAGCCCACAGCCGGTTTATCATCAATATCGACTACTTTAACAGTGATTTCATTTGCCAAACTATTAGCGATGTGTAATTGACTAATTAACAGCAATAACATGAGCGTTAGTGTTGCCCGTTTCATAAACTCCCCTAAATTAAATAATCTTATAAAACAGATGACATTAGTATAGCTGATGTTACAAAGTTTGGCAGGGATTTCGGGCGCAAAGTTTTTGATTTATCAGGTTAAGCTTCTCATGGTCACATCAGTCGTATTCATGCCAAATTAACATGATCATTGTTTGTTTTTGCGTTTGAGAAATGCCGACTGTTGTCTTATTTTTTTAACCGATAGTTTACAGTATGTAATATTACGTTCAGCAGATTTAAGTAGTTGTTTAATAACGGTCGTTTCGGATTAAAGGTTTTCCTTTAACTCTACTTTTTCTGCTTATTACGCCGCTTGATTTCTTCAGCGACTTTTTCACAACCATTGGCAAAAACAGCAGATTTTTTGGGTATGCTATCACAATGGCGTTCTTTTTTAGCTAACTCTGAATTTGACATCTTTTCATACTTCCCTTTTCCACAAGCGGCTATAGAAAATACCATTAGTGCCATTAAGCTGATTTTTATTAATTTCATATTTTTATCCTTATTGTTTTATTTAAGACTATTTTTCCTAAAGAAATAAGAGCTGCATTATTATTTTAGTATAAACAAAGGCTTTTCTATTGTTTTTATTTATTCACTCCACCTTATGTTACTGAGTGAGACGTATCAGGCTGTGATTTTCCAGCCGCTGTTTGCAATCTTTTAGTGCAGCTTTAAAAAATCCACGTAAGTGCTTTTTTAAATGCTTGGTTGCGTTGCTACCGTCAATTGATTTTAAATGACAAAATACCGCCAGAGCATAGGTGGCCTCTTCTTCGCTTAAAAATACTTGTCGAACTGGTGACTGAGCGCCACCGCAACCTCCACAGCCGCCCGCACGTGCTATCACCGCGCTGTTGGCAAACATAATTCCAAAGCCCATAAAAATCCCAGTTAATTCGCCAGCCATAGGTCGGTAGTCAGCTCCGCCAGGTGGTGGTATTTTTGCTGTACTTGCCAAATGATGTGATAAACCATGGGCAAAATGGGCTATGATTCCCTCAGGGCTTTTTAGTTGCTGAGGGTGATAACTAAAGGGGATGCTATTACTCGGCTGAGGATAACTGCTAACAAATGGAGCAGACTGAGAATTTGCTCCTTGCATCATTACTGATTGGTTTAACGGCACATTCGCATTTTTACCACGCAACGCTCCATCAATAACAATCGGTTGATTGGATGGAGATTCATTATTACTTACAGTCAAACTAATTAAACGTGTAGGCCAATGAGCCATACCGGCATACTGCTTGACCTGATCAAATATCAAGCTTGCCATACCTTCTGCCGAAGTTTCCTTACCGGGAAAGTGTTTGTTATCGGGGATCACTAAAACAGATTCATTCAGAAAAACATCTTTATCGAATTGATCGAGTGTCCATGCGTAACAATTGAAAATCCATTCAATTATTTCTTCATCGAGTAGGGATTGTTTGGCTTTGAATATGTTTAGCATGTTTCTTATATTTAGTGTTTTGGAATTAAAGGGTATGTTACACCAAGTGGTGAATAGTTCCATGGGAAGATTCTTGCCAGCAGACAAATTCTAGGCAGGCATTGGATTACTTCAATAGGCTCCCTGTTATTGAGTAGCAGCGCAACAATTTGTAATTTTTATCAGTTTTTTTGAGAAGCGTCATATTTTTCTATACACTGTGCCACTGGTTTAATTCATTGAGGTTTATTTGTGACAGATCCTACTATCTCGGGGCAATCCCCAGCAGGCAAAAAAGGTTGGTTTGATCGATTTTTATCTACCGTTGAATGGCTTGGAAATCTATTACCGCATCCTGTGACTTTATTTGCTCTATTTGCTATGGGGGTAATTCTATTAAGCGGAATTTTAGGTTATTTTGATGTGAGTGTTGCAGATCCTCGCCCAGAAGGTGCAAGAGGAAGAGCGGATAACGGGATGATCGAGGTTATTTCCTTGATGAATGCGGCAGGAATTCAGCGCATCTTCACCAATTTAGTCACTAATTTCACGGGGTTTGCCCCTTTGGGAACTGTATTGGTTGCAATGCTTGGTGTTGCCGTAGCCGAACATTCTGGTTTGTTATCTACGGCCATGCGCTCTATGGTTATGGGTGCTTCTAAAAGAATGGTGACTTTAACCATTGTTTTTGCGGGTATAGTTTCAAATACAGCTTCGGAGCTGGGTTATGTTGTTCTTATTCCGCTTGCCGCTATGATATTTTACTCTCTTGGTCGACACCCCTTAGCTGGCCTAGCAGCCGCTTTTGCTGGGGTTTCTGGCGGCTATAGTGCAAACCTATTTTTGGGTACTGTCGATCCGCTACTCGCCGGTTTTACAGAAAGTGCAGCGCATTTGATCGACCCTAGTTATGTCGTCGGTCCAGAAGTTAACTGGTATTTTATGCTCATTAGTACCTTTGTAATAACAGGGGCAGGGGCTTTTGTAACGGAAAAAATTGTTGAACCTCGTCTTGGTCCCTATAAGCCGCAAAACGCTTCAATTGAGTTAAGCGAACAAAAAATGGATCTACCCAATAAACAAGAAATACGCGGTTTAAAAGCGGCAGGATTAGCCTTGTTGGCGGTTGTGATACTACTAGGAATTACGGTCGTTCCCAATGTTGATTTGCCGGGTTTTGGCGCACTATTAAACCCCGAAACAGGCAGTATTACGGGCTCGCCGTTTCTAAAAAGTATTGTGGTTATCATTTTCATAACTTTCGGTACCGTTGGTTTTGTCTATGGACGAGTTGCTGGGACTATGAAAAATGATCGTGATGTAATCGATGCTATGGCGAAGAGTCTTAGTAGTCTAGGACTTTATATCACCTTAGTCTTTTTTGCGGCGCAGTTTGTTGCCTTTTTTAAATGGACAAATTTGGGTACGGTTATGGCGGTGAAAGGTGCAGCGTTATTGCAGTTTTTAGGTCTAGATGGGTCTGAAGTGTTTGTAGTGTTTATCATTTTATGCGCAATCGTTAATCTAAGTTTGGGTAGTGCTTCGGCGCAATGGGCGATTACGGCACCAATATTTGTACCCATGTTGATGTTGATTGGCTTTGCTCCAGAAACCATTCAGGCAGCTTACCGTATTGGTGATTCTGTATCGAACCTCATCACACCAATGATGAGTTATTTTGGTTTAATACTCGCTATTGCTGCTCGTTATCAGAAAGATTTAGGTATCGGTACACTAATATCAATGATGTTACCCTACTCAATGATCTTTTTTGTCGTTTGGACAGCTTTATTCTATATATGGGTATTTCTACTCGGATTGCCTGTTGGACCAGGTGCGGAAACTTATTATAGTGTCGGTTAACTTTAGTTATTCGTCATTTATGGTTTGCTTAGCTATGCGAAATCAGATCATAATCAAGATGAAAACAATATAACGACTAAAATAACGGTTAATAACATAAACCCCGAAATAAATTGCCAAAACAACGCTTTGTTTTGGTCTTTTTTATAGGTCGGATCATCCAACAAATAGTCAGGGTTAGGATGATGAATATCTTGTAAAAAATCATCCATTGATGAATAACGTTTTTCTAAATCGAATGCAACGCCTCGCTCTAAAGCTCTATCAAACCAGAGGGGAATAACAGGGTTGAATTGATTGGCGCTGCGGTAACGTAGTCGGTCATAATCTAACACCGATTGACATTCTTCTATCGCGCTGCCATAGGGTAACTCACCGGTAAATATTTCATAGGTGATGGTGGCGAGTGCGTATAAATCTCCTTGAATGCCGGAATTAATTCCGGTTAAATACTGAGGATCAGAATAACTGGCTGTGCCGAGCGCACCTTCGTGTTCAATTGGTTTAAATACTTCTGCGATACCCGCAACGTAAACAGAGCCAAAATCTAAAATTTTAGCGTTGCCTTCTTCAGTAACCATCACGTTGCCGGGTTTAAGATCTTGGTGGATGGTTTCTTGACTATGAAAGGATTGTAAACCTTTGGCTATTTGTTCGATAATTTTTATTGCAACTTTAGGACGAGGAAAAGGATTCTTTTTCATCCATACTTCGAGCGTTTCACCTTTAACATATTCCATAATGTAATAGAGAAAATTACGTTGACGACTTTGTCTTAAGGTTTTAGCAACAAAAGGGGTATCTATTCGTTTACCAATCCATTCTTCTTGGATAAAGCGATCGATATAAGAAATATCGTTTTCAAAATTAATTGAAGGCGTCTTCATAACAACCGTTTCTCCGCTATCTTCGTCTTCAACTAAATAAAGTTGACTGCGGCTGCTAGCAAAAATCTCTTTGATAATTTTAAAACCATCGATTTTCATTCCACTTTCTAATTCTGGAGGGAAGGGCAAGCGAGTTAACTTAGTATTAAAATCGTTAAGGCTTTGCTTGGGGAGGGTGACTATCTGCAAAATAATGCAACTAATATTATCATCACTATTATTTTGTTTTGCGAGTTCGACAAGATAGTTGGATTTTTCTTGTGCAGATTGCTCAGACTGTAAGCATTTGGCAATTTTATCTTCGCTAATAAAATCGTGAATACCATCGCTTGATAATAAAAAACGATCGCCTTCTTTTAATTCAATTTTAGAATAATCTATATTGAGTTGACTATCCATACCCACCGCACGAGCGAGAATACTTCTTCCTTTACCGATCATTACAGTATGATCATTAGTTATTTTTTTAATTTCATTATTTTCTAATTTGTAAATTCTACTATCACCAGCATGAAAAATGTGAGCGATCTGTGATTTTAATATCATTCCACTAAATGTACATAAATAACCTTTTTCATCATTGGCAAATTCATGGCTTTTACGATATAACTTTAGGTTAATTGCGGTAAGTATTTTTTGTCCAGCGTGACTCACTGACCAAGTGTCCGGAGTTTGAAAATAATCGCCAATAAAATTAGTAACTGCGGTTTCGCTGGCTACTTTACCCGCTTCAGCACTACTTACTCCGTCTGCGACGGCAAGAGCAATTCCTTTGTTTTCTAATTGGTGAATATTTTCGGGAATAAAACTACCAACAAAATCTTCATTTTCCTTTTTGACACCTTTAGTGGTACTGCTACCAATTTCAACAGTTAGATAAACTCTTTCGGAATCAGTTTGAGATCCCTTGATGTTATCAGATGAAGTTGTTTGCTCTTTTGTTGTCATACAATAAAGTCCATAGGGCAAGAGCATTATAAGCGGATTATGCAAAATATATCGTTAAATGACACATTTTCGACCTCTCCCTAGCCCTCCCCTTCCAAGGGGAGGGGATTTTACTCCCTCTACCTCCGGGAGAGGGTTGGGGAGAGGGGCTTTTGGTGGTTAATATTTTATAATGCTCTTGCCCTGATAAAGTCCACGAATTTATCTAATTAATCGTTTAAGAATCAAAGTGAATAAATAAAAAAAGCCTCACAAGGAGGCTTTACTGGTTAGTAAAACATGACCTTCCTTCTACTACTCTACATCAATTAGATGAACACTTCCATCGGGTAAAACTTCGGCCATATGTCCTTTTGGTTCATCAATAAACCAGCAGAAGAAAAATATAATTGCAGCAGAACCAGCAATCACAAAAAAGAATGTACTATAATCAACAAAGGATAAGATTGTTAAATAAGTAACAGCACCAACGTTTCCATATGCACCAGCCATGCCAGCGATTTGTCCTGTCATTCGACGCTTAACAAGGGGAACAATTGCAAAAACTGCACCTTCTCCAGCTTGCACAAAGAAGGAACAAAACATAGTGGCGATTACGGCTGCCGGAATCCACCACCCGCTATCAATATTTCCAAGTACTAAATAGCCAATAGTCAGGCCACCAATCAAAAACATTAAGCTCTTACGTCTACCAATTTTATCACTTAAATGACCACCGGTTGGGCGAGCAACGAGGTTCATAAAAGCAAACCCAGAAGCAAGTAAGCCTGCTTGAACCGCGCTTAAACCTTCGAAGGTTTCTAAGAAAAATAAAGGCAGCATCGAAACTACAGCAAGCTCTGAACCAAAGGTTACGAAGTAAGCGACATCTAAAATAGCGACTTGTTTAAATTTATATTTTTCTAAATCAGAAACGCCATTTTTTAAATGGTCTTCATTAACCTTATATATTGCATGAGTTTGAAAGGCAAAAAGTAATACTAATGCGACCCACATAATATACATCGTTTCAGTTGTTAATAGCGAAACTCCTGCCGGTGATAGCTTCCACGATAGTACGCCAAGAGCTAAATACATTGGAATGTTCATTAGTAAATAGAAATAGAAATCGCCTTTACTAGTTACTTCTAAACCACCTGATTTTTTAGGCTTAAAATAAGTTGAACCCTTGGGTGTATTACGAGCAGCAGTGTAATAAAAAATACCATATAATCCAGCGAGTACACCCGTTAGTCCTAGCGCGTATCTCCATCCGTCATCGCCGCCAAATAAAAGTGCGATAGTTGGTAAGCTCATCGCTCCAGCAGCAGAGCCAAAATTACCCCAACCGCCATAGATACCTTCGGCAACGCCCACTTGTTTTGCTGGGAACCATTCACCGACCATGCGGATACCGATAACGAAACCAGCACCAACAAAACCCAATAAAAATCTGAAGAGTGCAAGTTGTTCATAGGTGGTCGACATTGCAAAAGCGATACAGATAAAACTGGATATGACTAGCAATCCGCTGTAAACGAGCCGCGGACCAAATTTATCAACTAGGATGCCAATCACGATCCGCGCAGGAATAGTCAGCGCCACATTGAGTATTAGCAATGCTTTTACTTGAGCTGTTGTTAAATCAAAAGCTTCTTTTATAAATACCATTAATGGCGCATGGGAAAACCAAACCACAAAGGTTAGGAAGAATGCAAACCAAGTGATATGTAACGTTTTTATTTTAGGATCCTTAAAGTTAAGGATGTTAAATTTATTGGTTGTTGACATTTATTGTTCCCCTTAAAGGTGAGGATGTAACTCAAATTAATCGAATATATATTTGTTGTTTGTTTTGCTGCCAGTAGTTTAGCAGGGCGTGGTAGAAAAACCTGATCTGGGTCAAACAAGACAGCAAAACAAAAGTTTTATTCTTTTATTTCTTAGTTTTTCTACCTATAAAGTGATAGTATCTACTACCAAAGTGATAGCGTCTGCGGACTTTTTTGAAAAGAATATTTGGATGTTTGTCGTAAGAGTAATAGAATGTTTTTTCTTTTTATTCTGTCTCAAAGAGGGCTGAATGGATTTTCAAAATAAACAAGCGCGCCGAGTATTGTTAATGGCAACTCTCGCTTTTGCCGCCAACTTTTCTGTTTGGACTCTTTATGCGGTGATGGGAATTAGCATTCAAGAGTCGCTCAATCTTACTTCTACCGAATTTGGTTTTCTTTTAGCCTCTCCAATGTTAACAGGCGCGCTACTGCGTTTTCCAATTGGTTTTTTGTGTGAAATTTATTCGTCGAAGAAAATTTTTATTGCTCAAATGATCATTATTATTCCTGCGATTTTTTCGTTGCGCTGGATTGAAACCTATTTTGGATACATCTTAATCGGATTCTTAATCGGTATTTCAGGTATTTCTTTTACTATTGGAATTCGTTATGTATCTGCATGGTTTGAAAGTCGTCAGCAAGGTTATGCCATGGGCGTTTTTGGTGCCGGAAATGCGGGTGCTGCTCTTACGCTTGCACTTGCCCCCCTAATTATTCGTTATTGGGGTTGGGAATCCATTGGCGTTTTTTATTCAATTGGCATGATAATAATGGTTGTTTTGTTTGCCTTGTTAGCACCGGAAGAAACTCGTTATATGGAAAAGCGCCGTAATAAAAGTTTTGAGTTTCATCTCGCTCCGTTAAAAGAAATTCAAGTTTGGCGATTTGGCTTATATTACTATTTTGTATTTGGTAGTTTTTTAGCATTACTTTTATGGTTACCTCAATATTATATGAGTACCTATGAACAAGATTTAGAAAGCGCGATGTTGCTCACACTCCTTTTTGTGACTTCTTCAAGTATGGTTAGGGCTCTTGGTGGTTGGTTTTCAGATCGTTACGGAGGACGGGCAGTTAATTGGGGTGTTTTTTGGGTTTGTTTGGTTTGTCTATTTTTCTTGAGTTATCCACCAACGACTATGATTATTCATGGCGTCGAAAAAGACGTTAATTTATTTATTGAAATAAATGTTTGGATATTTACTTTTCTTATTTTTATTATTGGTATCGCGCAAGGTTTTGGTCGAGCTAGTGTTTATAAAATCATTCAAGATTATTACCCAGAACATATGGGGAGTGTTGGTGGAACTGTCGCGACTATCGGAGCTTTAGGTGGCGTCACCTTGCCAATTATGTTCGGTATTGCTGTTGATTTAGTGGGTATTCATACCGCATGTTTTATGTTGTTGTATGGGATTTTAGCGCTTTGTATGGCGGTGATGTATTTCTCGATCAAATCAGAGCAACATAAAAAATTATTAAGGGATGCGATAGCGAATAATTTTTTGGAAAAATAATTCATCAGAAATTTTTCATCAAGAGTATTTCAAAAAATAATAAATAATTGGACACCCACAACATTGTTTTTTAATGACATGTTAATCATTATCCATTCAATCTAGTCCATAAGAAACCAGCGAAAGGCATTTTATTGTGAAAGAGATTGGCTATTATTGGTGTGAAAAATAATTTGGATGTCCCTGTGTTTCCCTGTGTTTCATTTGGATGTCCTGATTTTTCTATTTTTCTGATTTTTGCGATCGGTGTGCGTATTTTTCTGGGTGTCCCAGATTAATAAGCAAATGAGAAGCGGGCGTCAGATCGTAGATATAGGTACTGATGTCAATAGAGCGAGACCTAGTATATTTTATCAGATGGAGCAGAGTATGTTAAAAAATTATCAGAAACTTCATCCTTAATTTAGGGGGAATTGTTAACTCATGAATGGCAATGATTTTATACGAATTACCAACCAAGCGTTTGTACCATTTCTAAAAGATTTGGGTTTTGTAGTGGAAGCGCCTTTAGTCAGTGGGCGCTATTACCGCGTGAATTTCACTAGAAATGATTACGTTATTTCTGTCTCTTATGAACCTGGTGACGAAGTTCTTTTTGTTATAATTTTTAGTTGTGAGGATGGAGAGCTTTCTAACATTGATGACCGGATAAAGACCCCTCGTCTTGCAGATCTGAATCGCGAATATATGCCAATTATTACGGATACGGAACATATTGAAAACTGTAAGCGATTTGAATCTGTTATCGTTAATGACAAAGAAGAGAGTCTTTTATTGAAAGCCGCTAAAGAGCTTTGCCTCGTGCTTCCAAAATATCTATGCTCTTAAGTGTAGTCGTCAAATTAAATTGTAGCCGCCCAAATTGGCGTCGTAACTTTTACCAAATTATTCATCATAAGATTTCGCAATTTTATGATGAATTTGCCACGCTCACATCATAACAAAATGTCATTTTCCCAAATTAAAATCTAACACTTTTCCAAACAGCATCATAAAAATTCCTATCATAACGTTAGATATTATGATTAATGGGGACACATCTTTCCTCGCTCTATTTGTTAAAGCCCCCCCCTTTTTTTTCTCAAGCAATCAATGAGGAATATTTTGCTCAACTGCCCACACGGCCGCTTCGACTCTTGTTTTAAGCCCGAGCTTTTTCAGCATGTTTTTAACATGGACTTTGACCGTTCCTTCGGTAATGCCAAGCTTGTTGGCGATTACTTTGTTGCTGTTACCTCCAGCGATAGCGCGAAGAATCTCGAATTCTCTGTGAGTTAAATTTTCAATAGGATTGACATCATTGGAACCTTGTAGAGAGCGCGCAACTATTTGAGATAAAGGCTCACTTAAGACGAGATCGCCACTTAACGCTCTGTTGATTTTATTGATCAACTCTTCCGGTTCGGAATCTTTTAGTAAGTATCCATCGGCGCCAAATTTTAAAGCTTGAATAACGTCAGTTTTATTATCCGAAACAGAAAAAATAATAACTTTCGCTGTTAGTTCCGCTCGTTTAAGTGCAATTAACGTATCAATTCCACTGAGTCCTTTCATGTTGAGATCGAGCAGGATAAGATCGGGATTATGTTTGACTGATAGGCTAATCGCTTCTTCTCCCGAGGAAGCTTCAGCGACCACCGTTAAGTTGTCTTCTAAAGAAATTAGCTGAGCAACTCCATTGCGCAGCATAGGGTGATCATCAACTAAAATAATGGTTGCTTGGTTCATTTTGTTCTCACTTTATATTTGTTTTTATACACTTAAAACTCAAAAAATACCCGAGTCCCTTTTGGGTTTCGAGGTTCGATATTAATTTCGGACATTAAAGATTTTGCTCTTTCCTGCATAATACCTAGTCCAAAATGTCCCTGTTCTTGAGAGATTTCGTCGATTCCAATTCCATCATCCCATATTTCAACAAGTAATTTTTCATTATTGATTGTTAAACTAACACCTGCTGTCGCAGCCTGTGCATGACGATGTACATTAGATAAGGCTTCTCTAACGATTTGCAATATATGAATTTCTTGATTGGCGGAAAGACTATTTTCTGAGATTAAAAAATCTAACGAAATATCATGTTGGCATTTTTCAGAAAATTCGACCACCGTTCCTTGTAACGCATTAACTAATGAAGGATCATCAAGCTTAAGACGAAAGGTGGTTAATAATTCTCGCAATTGTTGGTAGGCGGAATTTAATCCAAACTTTAATTCGCCAATGGTTTCTTCAATACTTGTTTGATTTGAATCTTTCTGCATTTTTCGCGTGAGTAAGCTTGTCTGAACTTTTAAATAGGAGAGGGATTGTGCTAAAGAGTCATGAAGTTCTCGCGCAATGACAGCTCTTTCTTCAACTATCAGCAAACGGTTTTCAGCGTTTCGTCGATTTTCAAGATCAATCGCTGTTGCAACAATATCAGCCATGGCTCTTAACATTTGGGTTTGCCATTTATGTACAGATTCATCTTGGGTAATATGCCAAACGATAAAGCCATATTGTTGGTTGGGTTTTTCTAAAGGGTATTTTAATTGTTTTACCTGATCAGTTTTTTTGCATTCGATTGAGTTGCTTTTAGCAAGTTCCGATTTTTCCGATAAATTTCTTTCTATGGTAATTTTGCCGATACCAAGAGCTTCTTCTAGTTCGTTGATAATATGTTCATCAGTCTGTTTAAAGTCATTGCTGGCTAATTTTCTAGCTGCTTGATAGAGCACTTGAAGTGACCGGTTACTGTGAGTTAACGCTTTTGTTTTTGAGTCTACTCTTTGTTCAAAGTCATGATAGGTTAGCGCGAGTTCTTCAGACATACGGTTAATTGTGCTTGCAAGAAGTCCCAGCTCATTATTTGCTTTGTAATTTGCCTTAATACTAAAATCGCCCTTTCCTGCGTGCTCAGCAACTGTCACTAGTTGTTTTAGTGGGATTACAATTGCTCGATTCAGCCGATAGAGTACAACAAATGCAATGAGTAGAAGCGTAAATAGACTAACTCCCTGTATCGTTCTCAATGACGCCAGTTTTTCCTCAGAACCCAATTGCAACAATGTCACTAATTGGTCTATTTCTGTGACAAAATGATCGAAAGATTCTACGCTGGTTAATGAATCAACCGGTTGAACTATTTGTGTTTTTATTTCTTCCCATGAGGAGAGTATTAGATAATATTGTTTTTCGACCTCACTATGTTTATTGCGCCCAGCAATGCCACCTAGAAATAAATGGGTGATTCGATCATCAAAGTTGATCATTTCATTTTTTACCTTATCTCTGCGTTTGATAAAGTCTGCTGAACTCTCATTGGGATTTTTTGTTTGATTGTTTTCGGCAGAAATAATTGCTCGAGAAATTCTGATCGCTTGCATACGCAAGGCACCAGCTTGATTAATCTGAGCTGCATCACCGCTTAAACTTTCAGAAACCAGCATTGAAGCAATCATTCCCACAACTCCTAGGGTAATAATGATTGCCATAATTTGACCGGCGCTAGCAACAATTGAAGCGCCAGAGGAAACCTTTCGAACTGGTTGTTTTAATTCGCTATTTGGAATCGATTGCTCTTTCGATTTGAGTGTCGAACCTTTAATATTTTTTCCCATTTTTGTTATTTATCTCATTTGGTGTCAGTTACATAATAAGGAGCTTAATAAATAGATCAATCGAATTTGTGAATAAATGAACAACTACTACCAAATAGCTTATTGCCCTTGGGAAATACGGGAGTAATCGAGTCCCGTCAAAAATAACCTTACAAATCAATAAAGTATGAGTTTTTCTTGCCTACCTCTTTAGTAGTAGAAAGCATATTTTTCGATATTTTCAGGCTTCGTTGCCTTGATCCAGATCAAGAAAATCAAGGGGTAGATTGATAATCTGCAGCGGCAATCTCGAGATGACGAGGATTATTTATCCGTTGTTATGGTCAATTTCCCGATTGAATAAAAAGAATATTAATCAAATTTATCCTAAAACAGTAGGAGCACATAATGTCAGATATCAACAAGTGGGACGTCGAAGATCCCGAATTTTGGGAATCTGAAGGAAAGAAAGTTGCTAATCGTAACCTCTGGATTTCAATTCCTAGCCTGCTTTGCGGTTTTGCCGTTTGGCTTTATTGGGGAATTATTACTATCCAAATGCTAAATCTTGGTTTTCCCTTCGCAAAAAGTGAGCTGTTTACCCTAATGGCAGTTGCTGGAATAACCGGCGCGACGCTTCGAATACCGAGTAGCTTTTTTATTCGGTTAGCTGGTGGGCGAAATACTATCGTGTTTACAACTGCTTTGCTAATAATACCCGCGGTTGGTGCTGGTATTGCGTTACAAGATATAAATACGCCATTGTGGGTATTCCAAATTCTTGCGCTATTGTCAGGTTTTGGTGGCGGAAACTTTGCTTCATCAATGTCAAATATTAGCTTCTTTTTTCCTAAAAAACAGCAAGGACTCGCGTTGGGATTAAATGCCGGTCTTGGTAATTTTGGTGTTACTACGATGCAAATTTTGGTTCCACTTGCAATGACTTTTGGGTTATTTGGCGGCGCTCCAATGGAGCTAGTTAATACCTCTGGGACTTTAATTGGAAAGATTCCAGCGGGAACTGATGCATGGATTCAAAATGCTGGTTTTGTGTGGTTACTATTTCTAGTGCCACTGGTTGTGGTCGGTTGGTGGGGTATGAACAATATTAAGGCTTCCCACGTAACACCTGATTTACCGAGTCCTATTGGTTCGTTTGCAACGATTTCTGGAATGCTTTTAATTGGCTTTATGACTGCAATATTTGGCCTTTGGTTAATGCTTCCTGAGAAGGTTGGAGGTTCAGGTTTTGGCGTCAGCAAATGGATCGTATTACCAATTGTTATCGCATTAACAGTTTATTTATTGAAGTTAATTCCAGGTCAAATAAAAGAAAACTTGAATCGCCAGTATAAAATTTTTGATAACAAACATACTTGGGCCATGAGCGTTATATACACCATGACATTCGGTTCCTTTATTGGATTTGCGGCTGCGTTTGGTTTATCAATTAAGGTTATTTTTGGTTTTCAACACATCATGGTAGAGGGTGTTATGACTCATAACACCGCTAACCCTAACGGTCCTAGTGCTCTAATGTACGCTTGGATGGGGCCATTTATTGGTGCGTTAATTCGTCCGGTCGGTGGTTGGATTTCAGATAAAGTTGGAGGGGCGCTAGTTACTCAAATCTGTGCGATTGTCATGGTAGGTTGTGCGGTTGGTGTTGCCTATTACATGCAGGCGGCTTATTCCTCGGCAACGCCAGAAGAGTTCTTTGTTCCATTCTTTATCTTGTTTTTATTGTTATTTGCAGCGACTGGTGTGGGTAATGGTTCTACTTTCCGAACAATTTCCATGGTATTCAACAAAGAGCAGGCTGGTCCAGTATTAGGTTGGACATCAGCAATTGGCGCCTACGGAGCGTTTATTATTCCTCAAGTTCTTGGTGAGCAAATCAAGGCGACAACTCCAGAAAATGCGCTTTACGGATTCGCAATATTTTACGCGGTTTGTATTGTCATCAACTGGTGGTTCTACTTAAGAAAGAATGCAGAGTTCCATAACCCATAATCAAAAACATTTTTTACCACAGAGAGCACAGAGGACACAAAGAAGTAATTATTTAACTAGTGTTCGAACGAACTACTCAGTGATCTCCGTGCCTCCGTGGTGAAATGTCTTATTGTTTTAGATTTTAGATTTTAAGAATAATTAGTTTTGTAAACGGAGAAAATAGATGAGTCAATTTTTGGATCGCTTACAGTTTTTTAAGAAAAAGACTGGCGAATTCTCAGACGGGCATGGTGAAACAACCAATGAAAGCCGCGAATGGGAAAACAGTTACCGTCAGCGATGGCAACACGACAAGGTTGTGCGTTCTACTCATGGGGTAAATTGTACAGGTTCTTGCTCATGGAAAATTTATGTAAAGAACGGTCTAGTGACGTGGGAAACTCAGCAAACAGATTATCCTAGAACTCGCCCCGATCTACCCAACCATGAGCCCAGAGGTTGTCCTCGTGGTGCTAGTTATTCTTGGTATCTATACAGCGCCAATCGATTAAAGTATCCGAAAATTAGAAAGCCATTAATGAAGTTATGGCGTGAAGCCAGAAAATCGATGGAGCCTGTTGAAGCGTGGGCTTCAATTGTTGAAGATAAGGAAAAGACTTATTCTTATAAATCTAAGCGCGGCTTAGGCGGTTTTGTTCGCTCTAGTTGGGATGAAGCCAACGAAATGATTGCTGCGGCAAATGTTTACACTGCCAAGCAATATGGTCCAGACAGAATTATTGGTTTTTCTCCAATTCCTGCCATGTCAATGGTTTCTTATGCTGCGGGTTCTCGCTATTTATCGTTAATCGGTGGCGTGTGTATGAGCTTCTACGACTGGTATTGTGATTTGCCACCTGCGTCGCCAATGACTTGGGGCGAGCAAACAGATGTACCAGAATCAGCAGATTGGTATAACTCAAATTACATTATCGCTTGGGGTTCTAATGTACCTCAAACTAGAACGCCGGATGCTCATTTTTTAACTGAGGTTCGTTACAAAGGCGCAAAAACTGTTTCTATTACGCCAGATTATGCTGAAGTTTCTAAACTGACTGATGAATGGTTAAATCCTAAGCAAGGAACAGATGCTGCTTTAGGAATGGCTTTCGGTCATGTTATTTTAAGAGAGTTTCATTTAGAAAATCCAAGCGAATATTTTACTGATTATGTTCGCCGATATACTGATTTTCCGATGTTGGTTATCCTTGAAAAACATGATGACGATTCACTTTCTGCTAATGGTTCTTTCAAATCGACTCGTTTTTTGAGGGCTTCTGACTTGGCTGGTGATTTAGGACAAGAAAATAATCCTGAATGGAAAACTATCGCGATTGATGAAAATTCGGATTCAATGGTGTCTCCACAAGGGGCAATTGGTTATCGTTGGGGAGAAAAGGGCAAGTGGAATATTGAGGCGCGCGAAGGTAAAAAAGGTAAAGAAACAAAATTAAAATTATCCTTGATTGGTGGCGATAATTCGCCAGTGGCTTTTCCACATTTTGCAGCAGATAATTCCAATACTCATTGGAATGCTTGTGACCAAGAAGCCATTCAGGTAAGAAACGTGCCGACTAAAACAATTAAGGGCGCAAAAGGTAAGAAATATTTAGTTGCCACAGTTTACGATTTAATGATGGCAAATTATGGTTTGGATCGTGGACTCGGTGGTGGCAATGTTGCGGTAAGTTATGATGACGACATTCCTTTCACACCCGCTTGGCAAGAAAAAATTACCGGAGTGTCTCGTGATAAGGTAATCCGAATCGCACGAGAATTTGCAGATACTGCCAATAAGACCAAAGGTAAATCAATGATCATTGTTGGTGCAGCAATGAATCACTGGTATCACATGGATATGAACTATCGCGGCCTGATTAACATGTTAATGATGTGTGGTTGTGTAGGTCAGTCTGGTGGCGGTTGGGCTCACTATGTTGGACAAGAAAAATTAAGACCGCAAACAGGCTGGTTACCATTAGCCTTTGGGCTTGATTGGTCTCGTCCGCCTCGTCAAATGAATTCAACCTCATTCTTTTATAATCATTCCTCTCAATGGCGGCATGAAAAAGTAAGCATTCACGAAGTGCTTTCGCCGCTTGCTGATAAAAATGAATTTTCTGAGCATATGCTAGATTATAATATTAAAGCGGAACGTATGGGTTGGTTACCATCTGCACCTCAGTTAAATCGAAATCCTTTACAACTCACAAGGGATGCTGAAGCAGCAGGAATGGATCCAAAAGCGTTTACTATTCAAGAGCTAAAAAATGGTAATTTAAAATTTGCTGCCGAAGCTCCTGATGCGCCAGAAAATTTCCCTCGTAATATGTTTATTTGGCGATCTAATTTATTAGGTTCTTCCGGTAAAGGTCATGAGTATATGCTCAAGTATTTACTAGGTGCTGAAAAGCACGGAATCATGAACCAAGATGCAGGTATGGTTGATGGAATCAAACCAACGGAAGCTGAATGGGTTGATGAAGGTGCAACAGGAAAACTAGATCTCGTGACAACGTTAGATTTTAGAATGTCCTCAACTTGTATGTATTCGGATATTATTTTACCAACGGCTTGTTGGTATGAAAAAGATGATATCAATACTTCAGATATGCACCCATTTATTCATCCATTATCAACAGCTGTTGATCCTGCGTGGGAAGCGCGATCTGATTGGGATATTTATAAAGGAATTGCCAAAAAGTTTTCGGAAGTTTCAAAAGGACACCTTGGTGTAGAGAAAGATTTAGTAACAGTGCCAATGCTTCATGATACACCGGGAGAATTATCACAGCCTTTTGATGTAAAGGATTGGAAAAAAGGTGAGTGCGATTTAATTCCCGGCATTACCGCACCCAATATGATGGTGGTAGAAAGAGACTATCCAAAAACTTATGAAAAATTTACATCTCTAGGGCCTTTGTTAGAAAAATTAGGAAATGGAGGAAAAGGTATTTCTTGGAATACCGATGAAGAGATTCAATTGTTGGGCGACCTTAACCATCGACATACGAACGAAGGAATAAGCAAGGGTCGCCCAATAATTGATACTGCAATCGATGCTGCAGAAACGGTGTTAACTTTAGCACCGGAAACTAATGGAAACGTTGCAGTAAAAGCGTGGGAAGCATTAGGTGAATTTACTGGGCGGGATCATACTCATCTTGCTAAACCAAAACATGATGAAAAAATCCGTTTCCGTGATGTTCAAGCACAACCACGTAAAATCATTTCTTCTCCGACTTGGTCTGGATTAGAAGATGAGCATGTTAGTTATAACGCTGGCTATACCAATGTTCACGAATATATTCCTTGGCGAACAATTACAGGTCGGCAACAGTTCTATCAAGATCATAAATGGATGCAGGCTTTTGGCGAACAGTTTGTTTCTTATCGCCCACCAATTGATACCAAAACGATCGATTTAGTAAAAGGAACCAATGAAAATGGCAATAAAGAAATTCTTTTGAATTGGATTACGCCGCATCAGAAATGGGGAATACACAGCACCTATTCGGATAATTTGTTGATGCTTACTTTATCGCGTGGTGGTCCCATCATTTGGATGAGTGAGGTTGATGCTAAAGATGCTGGCATTGAAGATAATGATTGGGTTGAAGTGTTTAATGCCAACGGAGCAATTGCTTGTAGAGCGGTTGTTTCCCAGCGGGTAAATCAAGGCATGGTAATGATGTATCACGCACAAGAAAGAATCGTCAATGTACCAGGAAGTGAAATGACGGGTACTAGAGGAGGGCATCATAATTCGGTAACTCGTGCGGTGATGAAACCAACACATATGATTGGTGGATATGCACAACAATCTTGGGGATTTAACTATTACGGTACGGTTGGTTGTAATCGTGATGAAATGGTGGTTGTCAGAAAAATGGCAAAAGTTGATTGGTTAGAAGGTTCTGATTCAGATGACTTACCGCGTCCACTTCCTACTAACCCAGAACAGGCATAAGGAGAAGACCATGAAAATAAGATCTCAAATTGGTATGGTGCTTAACCTTGATAAATGTATCGGTTGTCATACTTGTTCAATTACTTGTAAAAATGTTTGGACGTCTCGTGAAGGCGTTGAATATGCTTGGTTTAATAATGTTGAAACCAAACCGGGTATCGGTTATCCGAAAGAATGGGAAAACCAAGATAAATGGAAAGGCGGATGGGAGAGAAAATCTAACGGCGATATTCAACCAAAAATAGGTGGTAAATTTAGAGTATTAGCAAATATTTTTGCAAACCCTGATCTTCCAGAAATTGATGATTATTACGAACCTTTTGATTATGACTATCAACATTTACACACAGCTCCAGTATCGAAACATCAACCAACAGCTCGACCTCGTTCACTTATTTCTGGCAAGCGCATGGAAAAAATTGAATGGGGGCCAAACTGGGAAGAAATTTTAGGAACAGAATTCGAAAAGCGAAGTAAGGATAAAAACTTCGACGATATGCAAAAGGAAATGTATGGCGAGTTTGAAAATACCTTTATGATGTATTTGCCTCGTTTATGTGAACATTGTTTGAATCCTGCTTGTGCGGCAGCCTGTCCTTCTGGAGCAATCTATAAACGTGAAGAAGATGGTATTGTTTTAATTGATCAAGACAAATGTCGTGGTTGGAGAATGTGTATTAGTGGCTGCCCTTACAAGAAAATTTATTTTAATTGGAAGTCGGGTAAATCAGAAAAATGTATTTTCTGTTATCCGAGAATCGAAGCGGGAATGCCAACAGTTTGTGCGGAAACCTGTGTCGGGCGAATTCGTTATTTAGGCGTTTTACTTTATGATGCCGACAAAATTAAAGAAGTCGCTTCAACGGAATCAGAAACTGATTTATATGAACGTCAGCTTGAAGTCTTTTTAGATCCGAATGACCCCAAGGTTATCGAGCAGGCTAAAAAAGATGGTATTACTGATTCAATTATTCAAGCGGCACAAAAATCACCAGTGTATAAAATGGCGGTTGATTGGAAACTAGCATTGCCTCTGCATCCTGAGTATCGAACATTGCCAATGGTTTGGTATGTACCATCTTTAAGTCCGATTCAAAATGCTGTTGAAGCTGGAACTTTAGGCATGGCGGGCGTTTTACCAGATGTTCGTTCTTTAAGAATTCCAATGAAATATCTAGCAAATCTTTTGACCGCAGGTGATGAAGAACCGGTCATAAGAGCTTTAGAGCGTCTTTTAGCGATGCGAGCCTATAAGCGAGCGGAGCATGTTGAAGGGGTTGAGGATCTAGAAGTTCTTCAACAAGCCGGATTAAATAAAAAGCAGGCTGAAGAAATGTATCGTTATTTGGCAATTGCTAATTATGAAGACCGTTACGTGATTCCAACTGGTCATAGAGAAATGAACGTTCCAGAAGCTTATGGTGAAAAAAGCGGCTGTGGTTTCACCTTTGGTAATGGTTGTAGCAGTGGAAACAATGATATGAATATGTTTGGTGCTAAAAAAATCAACAAGCGTAATATCATCAAAACTGTCAATGTGGGAGATTAGCCGTGTTAATACTTAAAGTTATTTCCCGATTGCTTGATTATCCTTCTGCGGAATTATTTTCTGCTTCAGAAGAGCTAATTGGGGTCGTTAACAAAGCAGATAATATTAGTACAAAAAATAGAGATTCGTTGGTCGATTTCGTTCAAAAATTAACCTCTAGAGATCTTTACGATGCACAGGAAAGTTATGATCTTCTGTTTGACCGAGGTCGTGCACTGTCGCTACTTTTGTTTGAACACGTTCATGGTGAATCACGAGATCGTGGTCAAGCGATGGTTGATTTATTAGAAGTTTACAAGTCAAAAGGGTTTGAGGTTGATTCATCTCAATTGCCGGATTATATTCCCTTGTATTTGGAATTTTTAAGTGAACAGGAAGCAGACTTTGCTGAAGAATGGTTAGGCGATATTTGCCATTTGATGACAATGCTATCAGAACGTTTGATCGACCGAGAATGTTATTACTCAGTTCTATTTGATTCACTAATTGATATTTCTGGATTAGAAGTTAATCGAGAAAAAATTACTGAAGCAGTCAAAAAAGAAGAAAGGGATGACACCATTGAGGCAATTGATAAAGAATGGGAAGATAAAGAAATTAAGTTCGACGATCCTATTTCTAGCAACGGCGTCATTCCATCCGGTGAAAACTGCCCTAGCGCGAGCTCCGGCGTTCACAAGTCAAATAATTCACTCGATCCCAATAAAATACAAAATATTCCGATTAACTGGCAAGAGAAAGATGCCGCCCAAGTTGCTGGATTGTAAGGAGAACACATGTCTAATTTAAATAATTTATTATTTGGGGTTTATCCCTACATTGCAATAATGATTTGTATTATTGCTAGTTGGATACGATTTGATCGTGAACCTTACACTTGGAAAGCTGATTCAAGTCAGATGCTAGATGGGAAGGGGTTTCGCATTGCAAGTAATTTTTTTCATGTAGGTGTTATTTTTATTCTAATGGGGCATTTTGTTGGATTGTTAACACCTGAGTGGCTTTATCATCATGTGATTTCTAGTGCTGATAAACAGTTGGTTGCGATGGTAAGTGGGGGATTTTTTGGAGTAATTTGTTTAATCGGATTGCTAATGCTTATACGTCGTCGATTAACCAATGAAAGAGTTAGAGCATCTTCAAAATTTTCCGACATCATGATTTTATTTATGTTGCTTGTTCAACTAGTTTTAGGTTTATTGACTATTGTGGTATCAATGGATCATATGGATGGCTCTGTGATGGTCATGCTAGGTAATTGGGCGCAATACATTGTGATTTTTCAGCCAGAAGCGGCCGCGGCAGCAATTGCACCTGTTCATATTATCTATAAACTTCATGTATTTGTCGGTCTGACAATGATTTTATGCTTTCCATTCACCCGTCTAGTACACATCATTAGCGTTCCAGTTTGGTACTTTGGTCGGCGCTATCAAGTGGTAAGAGAAAGATAAAGCATAGAGCGATGTATTAAAGCAAATAAACGCCTCCAAGGATTATCCAAGGGGGCAATTTTTTATCAGAAAAAAGAGAATTAAATATGAGTTCATGTAATTCACACCATCACGTTGAAGAGCAAAAAAATCCTTCGGAGCCTCTCCCGATTATTTCGGTCGATGGTGTTGTTATAGAAGAATCTGCTTTGGCTAACGAGCTTCAATATCATCAAAATCCGGATTTTGAATTGGTTGTTCAGCAAGCGGGACAAGCTTTGGTTGTAAAGCAGCTATTGATTGCTTATGCGATCAAACAAGGGATAGAGGTTAATGAAAAGAACGAAGAAGAAGTATTACAAAAGTTAATGTCTGAGGAAGTGAGTTATAGTGATCCAAGTGATGAAAATTGCTTTCGTTATTTTCAGAACAACAAGAGGAAATTTACCACAGCTCCATTGATGGAAGTTGACCATATTCTTCTTGCTGCAGAAAAAGAAGACTTACCGGCTAGCGAAGTTGCTAAAAACCAAGCGACAGATATAATTAATCAATTAAAAGTGGATCCATTTTTGTTTTCCGAATTAGCTAGTCAGTATTCCGCTTGCCCATCAAAGAAAACGGGTGGTTCCCTTGGACAAATAAGTAAAGGGCAAACTGTTCCAGAGTTTGAACGTCAACTAGAAAAATTGGCACAAGGGTTAGCAAGTAAACCGTTAGAATCTCGTTATGGTTTTCATGTCGTAAATGTTATACGAAAAGTTGATGGTAAGGAGTTAGGTTATTCGATGGTTGAAGATAAGGTTCGAGGATATTTGACTCATAGAGCTTCTTATTTAGCTATCCAAGCCTTTATTCAAAACTTGGTGGCAAAGGCAGATATTCAAGGAATAGAAATTAGATTCGTTGAAGAAAATATCGTTGTTTGATTAAAGCACTATTTACCACAGAGGCACAGAGGCACAGAGATCATGGAAAAAATGCAAAGTTTAATAGAGCCTATTCACAATAGTTAATCATTTATTTTTAAATCCATATATGAGAGGTTAAAAAAAAGCCAGCAAGTTAAAGCTTACTGGCTTTTTATTTGGTAGGTATTTTTATGGCTTGTAAGTTATCATAAACCAAACTTTATCTCTTGATGCATATGAAGTATTGTCACTATCAAAGCTAGCAAGTTTTAGCAGTCCAGAAAAGTGTTTAGAGAACTTTTTGGAAACAACAAAATCAATTTCTGTTCCTAAATCAATACCACCCTCGTCAGTTGTAAAATCATGATAAACCACTTTGAATTTATAACCATTGACGCCGTAAGTTGCATTTAGATAAAGATCTTCAATTCCTGCAACAGGTGTTCCTAAAAACACATCAGCCCAACCTTGGAATTTGTGCAGTGTTGCTAATGAAGTTGTGAAACCTCTTCCGCCAGCGGTATCTCCACCAAGTACTTCCATACCAGCACCAAACGAGGCAGCGTCAACTTTGTAGTTACCTTCAACTAAATAGTAGTTGGCGTCGTAACTTGCCGGGTTATCACCAGCATCTGATTGAGAAGCAAATTCTAAGTTATAAGAAAAAGCATTCATTTTTCCAGCATAACGAATTCCGAAGGTATTATTTGACAAACCAACTGCATCTTCATTATCGATAGAAAAATAGTAACCGGATAGTTTGCCGTTAGATAACTTGTAGTCCGCATTAAATAAAAAAGTATTATGAGTGTGGTCGCCTGCGCCAACTGTTTCGCCAAAGATGCGGTTTACATTGAATACGTAGGCGGCATTAAAGCTAAAGTCTTTGGAGAATTTGGTGTTAAATGTCAGACTATCATAAGTTTGTTCATTTTGACGCCAGCCAACGCCACCAACAAATCGTTGATTACCAAGTAAAATACGCTGACGACCAATTGCCGCTTTGGTATCACCACTGGCATATTGAAGATAACCTTGGTTCAGTTCTGTTCCAACAGGGTCAGCAATAATTGGATATTGAGCTCTGTCAGCACCAGAGGTTCCCATACCGGAGTTAAAGTTGTCTAAACCTAATTCGGTGACGTCGTCGAATTCAAATACGGTTTTTATGCTATCAGACCATTTTGTTTTAACAGTTGCTCTGGTTCTTAGCGTAGATGCTGATGCATCTTTATTAAAACCATCTTGGTCAACGGTTTCTATTCGGTATCTAAAATTTAGGTCGACTGTAGTGTCAACGGCTTCTTGGCTTTTTGTTTCTGCCACGGCGGTAAAAGATGTTGCTGCAAGAACACTTGCGGCTAGAATATTTAATTTGAATATTTTTCTCATTTCGAATCCCCTTCTAAGGATGCTTTTTACTTCTTGATTGTGTGAATGATAGGAAAACTTATTTTTTTGTTTTGCACACATTTCCTGTGCAGTTGTAATGTACGCTTATGGGTGGTTTCATTATTGATCCATATCAACTAATTATAGCAATAAAACCTTTAAAAACAGGCACTAACCATTAAGTGGTATGTAATTGAATGGCCAACTAACACTAAAGTGGTAGAGATTAAATCCCTAAGTATTTTGTTGATATTTTTCAAGAAAAAATAACAGCTTTTAAAACTGATTTAGATCATAAAAGTAAAATTGTTAATTTGGCTAGGTTGTAATAGAATGATTGTCACAAGATGCTTTTGTTTTACAAAAGTATTGCTAATGTCATTAATTTATTGAAAGTTCTCCGAGTAATATGTAGCTAAGTTTGATTTTTGGATACAGGGACTAAAATATTAGTCCTTATCGCAAATAGGTTCATATTGCCGTAGCTGTAAGGTTAAAAGTTGTAGCTACCAGGGTTAAGTGAGAAATTGCTTTGCCTCCCGAATTTGGAAAGGAGTTAGGTTTATTTTGAATCAGCAAGAACAGCACTTGAGCGACCGTCATGGTCGTAAATTTCCTTATTTAAGACTATCTATAACCGATGTCTGTAATTTTTCCTGTGACTATTGTTTACCTGACGGTTACCAGTGTACCGAAAAAAAAGAATTCTTATCACTAAATGAAATAGAAAATCTTGCCATCGCTTTTTCTGAGCTGGGTACATATAAAATACGATTAACTGGTGGAGAGCCAACACTAAGAAAAGATTTCATTGATTGTATTAAGCGTCTTAAACGAATTGATGGTATTGAACAAATTGCTTTAACCACTAATGGTTATAAACTAAAAGAAAATATCGGAAAATGGGTTGATGCAGGATTGACTCATTTGAATGTTAGCGTCGACACCTTGGATGCCAATTTATTTAACAGTTTAACTGGACATAATCGATTAAAAGAAATTCTTTCAGGTATTGATCTAGCCTTAACGCTACCACTAAAAAAAATAAAGTTAAACGCTGTTTTGTTAAAAGATATCAATAGCCATCAATTCTCTCAGTACACGGATTTACTAAAGAATAAAAAACTGACTATCCGATTTATTGAGCTGATGCAAACCGGCGACAACTTGGATTATTTTAATCAATATCATGTTAGCTCTCAGTCATTAAAAAATTACCTGTTTGCGAACGGCTGGACAGAAAAACTGAGAGAAGTATCTAGCGGGCCAGCCATTGAATATTTTCATCAAAATTTTCAAGGAAGCTTTGGTGTTATTGCTCCTTACTCAAAAGATTTTTGTGATACTTGTAATCGACTAAGAGTATCATCTACCGGCAAGTTTCATCTTTGTCTATTTGGTGAGCAAGGAGTTTCAGTCAGAGAGCTTCTACAATCAAGGGAACAAAAAGAAGTGTTAAAACAGCAGCTTGGTAAACTTTTATTAAATAAAAGAAAACAACACTTCTTGCACCAAAATGATACTGGAGATACGCCAAACCTTTCCGCTATTGGAGGATAGCTACAATATTTAGTAACCCTTATGGATATTTCTTTAATTGTATTTTTAATCATTGTTGCTGTTTCCGCTTTTAGAGGTTATAAAAGTGGCGCAGCGGTTATTTTTACCCGAATCATCAGTTTGTTAGTCGCTTATTGGATCGCACTGTCTTATTCTGATAGCTTTTCGGAATGGCTTCAGTCAATCACGCCTATTACTGGCATCCTGTCTAAGATTTTATCCGGCATAATATTATTTATTCTTGTTAGCATTATTATGTCCTTATTTTTTAGGCTAATCGCAAAAGTTATTGATTCTATTCAATCAAACCCAAATACAGATAAACCCTCTGTCAGTCAGATTTCTTCAATTATCGGCGCTTTGTTTGGTGGCGTTATTGGTATTGGAATAGGTATTTTTGCCATTTGGTTTTATACCACCTTTCAAAGTATCCTACTGAGCAAAAAAGGAATGGAAAGTCCCGTTCAAAGTGAGTTTCAAGGTAAGGTAAAAAATATCGCGACCAAGGCGATAAAAAGTGTCGCAGGTGTCGTTACAGAGCAGCAAGAATTAGCCAAAACTGGCGCGTTATTATTATCGGATCCAGCTGCTCATATCCAACGTGTACAAAGAATATCTCAGGCAAAACTTATTCCTAATTTCTTACGTAATCCTGATGTTAGATACGCTTTAGAGAATAAGAACCCAAATATGCTAGTCGAATTGCCAGCCTTTAAACACTTGTTAGAAAATCAAGATTTTGTAGAGTTAGCCAAAGCATTGGAACTTACTAAAGATACAGACGCTATGAAAGAACAGTTGGCGTCTAAAATAATTACCTTGTGGAATCAAGTCGCTCAAGTACAGAATAATCCGAAATATATCGAAATAGTAAATGATCCAGAGCTCAAACAATTACTGCGTTCTGGCAACGCATATCAAATGCTGAAAAGTACAAAGCTGGAAGAGTTATTAAAGGTTATTTCCTCAGTTAAAATAGACGATATTTCATTCGAAAATAATTCAAATAACCGCTCAAATACTCAAGAGCCGAAGAAAATCCATCGATGGGTTGATGAAAATGGAAAGGTTCATTATTCAGATGAGAAAAAGGAATAGCGTTTTAATTAAAGCTTTCCTTTATTAAGCGAATTTAGTTGTTCCATCAATTCGAGATTGTTATACCGCTCCAGAGATAAATCTTCTGCATAATCAGGTAGTTTTTCATCCAAAACCCATTGAGCACACAATTCTCCGCTAGCGCAGGCCGCCATGGTGCCAAACCCTGACATTGCACCGTTAACAAAAAAACCTTCAACCGTCGTTTTTCCAATAAGCGGCCAATTTTCTTCGGTAGAGGTATAGTATCCACCGTAGTGTGCGACTTTTCGAGGTAGTTTTCCATAGTAACTTTTAAGTGCTGGATTGAGTCGAGCGGCACCACGCAATACTATTTCCGGGTAAAAATCGTCGAGTTCAGGTGTCCAAGATTCTGTAACTGAGGATTCATTAAACGCCCAACCAAGTTTAAGCCAGTTGCTATTGTCTCCGCCTTCTGGACGACAATGAATTGCTCCGGGAAGTTTTTGAGTCAGCCAAGCAAATTCAGATTCCTTTTCTAGCAAGTTTTTTTCTTCCTCATCCCAATCGATAATTTGAGGGTCAAGGTCGATAGCAAAAGGTTGTTTTCTAGGTATTGCATTCAAAGTATCTGGGAATGCAATTTTTTGCTGTAGCACATTGGTTACTGGCAATTGAACATCTAACATCTGCGCAATTTCATTTAAAAAAGGTCCGGCACAATTAATAATTCTTGTCGCATTTATAGGATTTGTTTGTCCTTCAATTTCGACACTAAAGCCACTACCTTTTTCAATATTGATTACTTTACCGGTTATTCTTTTTCCACTGGTCACTTTAAACTCTTCTAACATGAATGACCCAAGCTGCTGAGAGTCAAGTATTCCTGCGCGTCTAATATGAATGATGTTTTTTACATCTGGATCGAAATTTGCGAAATGCTTTTTTACTAAAGATTCACTTTCTAGAATATCAACACCATCAGGAGCACTTTGCCAAGCTTCAGATTCTGCCGGTTGATAGTTATTTGAAAGAACAGAATTATGATATCGAATTAAATCCAACGAACTATCACTATAACTATCAGTAAGCTCGCTAACTAAATCTGATATATCATTTTCTCTGGTTGCAAGAATGTAGCCTCTTCGAGTCATATTGATCCGTTCACTAGTAATGTCGGATATCTGCTCCATTAGATCGATACTGTGTTCGGTAAACTTCTTCATCGTTGGATGAGGCCACCAATTTCGATAATTTTCACCGGATTGAGCCGAGGTAAAAGCCATTGGTTGATCTTGTTCGACAATGGTAACGCTTTCTTCTGGAGCCATTTTTTTTAGATAGTAAGCCGTTGCGATACCAATAATGCCAGCACCAATAATAAGTGTATCTGTATGATGAGAAGCCATATCTTTCTCTAAGCTGTGGAGCAGATAAAATTGTGCTAGTTTGGCTGAAAGCTTTGATTCGCATCATGACAAATTGAAAATATTTTTGCAATACGCCATTCGTCATTTATCGCGCCTTTAGAACCATAAAATATAATAAACTCTCTGAATTAATACAGAGGTTGTCCTCAGTGATAAGAAGTTTTTGTTCAAAAATATATTCTTCTTAGTCTTATAAAAAGCCTAATAACTTGATTTAGCTCAATAGAAAATGGGGCTAATGGATTATTCTCGGCAGATGTGTATCCGTCGATAAATGTAAAACTGACGACCAGAGGCCACTATAAACAATGAAAACACCACAATATTCAACCAAACTAACTGATTTAACCTCCCCTCCCGATCTTAAAAAAAGTGATGGAACTGGGCCAATGGCTCAAAAAAGACCGCTCTATAAAAATTATATGCCGCCTTGCAATCAAGCATGTCCTGCTGGTGAGAATATCCAAGGTTGGTTAGATAAGGTTTATAACAATCAATTTGAAGAGGCGTGGCAGTTGTTAATTGAGAATAATCCAATGCCTGCCGTACATGGTCGGGTTTGCTACCATCCTTGCGAAACCAGTTGTAATCGAGAAAATGTTGATAACGCTGTGAGCATTCATCAAGTTGAACGTTTTCTTGGTGATATGGCGATTGAAAAAGGTTGGACGCCATATGTCGCTCCTCGTCGGTCAAATAAAAAAGTATTAATCGTTGGTGCGGGGCCAAGTGGAATTTCTGCGGCTTATCATCTCTGTCGCTTGGGGCATGAAGTCGAAGTACGAGATGCTGGACCTATTGCGGGAGGAATGCTTCATTTCGGAATTCCAGCTTACCGTTTGCCACGAGATGTTTTAGCCAATGAGATCAAACGAATTGAAGATATGGGCGTTAAATTTACTCTTGATCACAAGGTAGATGATCTTCGTAAAGAAAAAGAAGCAGGAAGCTTTGATGCGGTGTTTGTAGCAGTAGGCGCACATGTTAGTAAAAAAATTAATATTCCAGCAAGAGAAGCAGGAAAAATTATGGATGCGGTTAGCTATTTACGAGATGTCGGAACTGGTAAAGAGCTAAAACTCGGGCGTCGGGTTGCTGTTTATGGTGGTGGAAATACCGCGATGGATGCCGCGCGAACAGCTAAAAGAATGGGCGCGGAAGAAACTATGATTATTTACCGTAGAGATATGGCAAATATGCCCGCGTTACCTTTTGAAGCAGAAGAAGCGTTGGAAGAAGGGGTAAAAATAAATTGGCTACGCACCATTAAAGAAATTGATCTTGACCAAATTACCGTCGAAAAAATGAAGCTAGATGAAAATGGTCGTCCAGTACCAACTGGAGAATTAGAAAAGCTATCCGCGGATTCATTGATTTTAGCTTTGGGACAAAATATTGATTCGAAATTATTAAGCAGCTTTCCAGAAATTCAATTTGAAAAAGATGGAACGGTAGTCGTTGACCAGCAAATGATGACTTCGGCGGCAGGAATTTTTGCCGGAGGCGATATGGTTCCCAGTGATAGGACGGTGACGATTGCAACAGGCCACGGAAAAAAAGCAGCGCGTCATATTCATGCTTTCTTATCGAGTGCTGTTTATAACCCAGCAGAGAAAACACCGGTGGTCGAATTTGACGCTTTGCATCTTTGGTATCACACCGATGCGCAAGTTTCAGAACAACCTGCAATACCTGTCGAACAAAGAACAGAATCGTTTAATGAAGTGTTAGGTAGTTTGGACAAGAAAGAAGCGGTGTATGAAGCGAGTCGCTGCTATAGCTGTGGCAATTGTTTTGAGTGTGACGGGTGCTATGGGGCTTGTCCAGAAGATGCGATTATTAAACTAGGTGTCGGACGTTTTTATCAAGTTGACTACTCCAAATGTACAGGCTGTAGCGCTTGTACATTGCAGTGTCCAACCGCAGCGATTCATATGGTCGATAATATTAGTTTGTAAAGGCTCGTTTGTAAAAGCTAAGTTTGTATACAGTGAGTTAAAAAATCAGGTTATAGAAACCAGAATATAAAAATACCGGTAAATAATTATGACAAAATCTCGAATTGAAAAAACGATTGATGGTGGTGAAGCGGCTGCCTATGTCGCATATCGAACCAATGAAGTTTGCGCAATTTATCCGATCACTCCTTCATCAAGTATGGCTGAACTTGCTGATCAATGGTCGAGTGAAAGCACCAAAAATTTATGGGATAACATACCGCTAGTTGCAGAAATGCAAAGTGAGGCAGGTGCTGCTGGGAGCGTTCACGGAGCGTTACAAACAGGAGCGTTAACGACTACCTTTACAGCATCACAAGGTTTGATGTTGATGATTCCGAACATGTACAAAATTGCGGGAGAGCTAACACCAACGGTCTTTCACGTCGCAGCAAGAGCTTTATCAACTCAAGGCTTATCAATTTTTGGTGATCACCAAGACGTGATGGCGGTTCGTATGACAGGCTTTGCATTGTTGGCATCTTCATCGGTTCAGGAATGTCATGACATGGCTTTAGTTTGCCAAGCGGCAACGCTAAAAAGTCGAATTCCTTTTATTCATTTTTTTGATGGCTTTAGAACCTCTCATGAGGTCAGTAAAATTACTCTATTAAGTGACCAAGAAATCCGTGCAATGATTGATGACCAACTAGTTTTTGATCATCGCTCGCGGGCTCTGAACCCAGATAAACCCTTTATGCGTGGAACGGCACAGAATCCGGATACTTATTTTCAATCTAGAGAATCCGCCAGTCGCTATTATGTCGATACAATTAGTCATGTTGAAGAAACGTTAGAAGAGTTTACAAAACTAACTGGTCGAGAATATAAACTGTTTGAATATTTTGGTGATCAAGATGCTGAACGGGTCATTATTATGATGGGTTCAGGTTCTGAAACAGCAGTTTCTACTATGGAATATCTTAACCAAAATAATGAAAAGGTTGGGGTTCTTCGGGTTCGTCTTTATCGGCCATTTAGTGCAAAACATTTCTTGGCCGCTTTACCAAAATCAGTTAAAAATATTGCCGTACTGGATCGAACAAAAGAGCCAGGCAATAGTGGTGAACCACTTTATAAAGATGTGTTAACCGAGTTAGGGCAAGCTTATGTGGGCGGTCAACTTGCAACGATGCCTAAAGTGATTGGAGGACGTTACGGATTAAGCAGCAAAGAGTTTACGCCATCAATGGTTGCGCGAGTATTTGGAGAGCTAAACCAATCAAAACCTAAAAATGATTTTACAATCGGTATTAATGATGATGTTTGTTTTTCTAGTTTAAATGTAACGGAAAAAATAAATATTGAAGATGACTCAGTGGTTCGTGCGATGTTCTTTGGTTTAGGCTCTGATGGAACGGTTGGCGCGAACAAAAATAGTATTAAAATTATTGGAGATGAAGAAGGTTACTATGCTCAGGGTTATTTTGTTTATGATTCAAAAAAAGCAGGTTCACAAACGACTTCCCATTTGCGTTTCGGGCCTGAGCCAATCAAAGCACCTTATTTAATAGAGTCGGCTAACTTTATTGCTTGTCACCAATTTAATTTTGTTAATTACGTTGACATGTTAAGCAATGCTAAACAGGGTGCGACATTCCTTCTAAATAGCCCTTATGATCAAGAGCAAGTTTGGCAACAAATTCCTGTCGATGTTCAGCAAGTTATTATTGATAAAGAAATCAATTTTTATGTGATTGACGGTGCAAAGGTTGCTCGCTCAGTTGGCATGGGACGTCGAATTAATACCGTTATGCAAACTTGTTTTTTTGCTTTGTCTGGTGTTATGCCTAAAGAGCAGGCGATTGCCAAAATTAAACAAGCTGCCGAAAAAAGTTATGCTAAAAAAGGTGCAGAAATTGTTCGCAGAAACTTTGCCGCGATAGATCAAGCGATTGAACATTTATATCAAGTTGAAGTGCCTGAGAAAGTTTCAAAAAATAACAAAAGTTCTGGTTATGGAAATTTTGAGCAAGCACCGGAATTTGCAAGAAAAGTGACCGCGGAAATGTTTCATGGTCGCGGTGATTTAATTCCCGTTAGTCTGTTGCCAGATGATGGAACTTATCCAACCGGAACCAGCAAATGGGAAAAGAGAGATATAGCCCATGAAATTCCAATTTGGGAGCCAGAATTATGTATCCAATGTGGTAACTGTTCGATTGTTTGCCCTCATGCGGCTATTCGAGCAAAGTTTTATCCGATTGAAGAGCTTGATGGTGCTCCAGAATCATTCCGAACAACTCACGTTACCTCAAGAGGGTTTCCCGATGTTCGTTACACTATTCAGGTGTATCCAGAAGATTGCACAGGTTGTCAGTTATGCGTGAAAGCTTGTCCAGCAAAAGATCCCAATGATGAACATCATTTTGCGATTAATATGCAGGAAAAAACTTTGCATTTAGACGCTGAAAAAGAAAATCTTATCCATTACGAGAAAATACCATTCCAACCGAGAGATAGAGTTGATTTTTCTAACGTGCGTGGCGTTCAATTTCTTGAACCCTTGTTTGAATTTTCAGGAGCTTGCTCTGGTTGTGGAGAAACACCTTACTTAAAATTGATTAGTCAGTTGTTTGGCGATCGATTGATGGTGGCCAACGCGACTGGTTGCTCATCAATTTTTGGTGGCAATTTACCGACAACTCCTTGGGCTAAAAATTCAGAAGGAAGAGGACCTGCTTGGTCAAATTCGTTATTTGAAGATAACGCAGAATTTGGTTTTGGCTATCGCTTAACGGCAGATAAACATCTTGAACTTGCTAGAAAATTATTAGTTGAATTTGATCCTGCAAAGCTTGATGCTCAATTGGTTAAAGAAGCTCTCGAAGCTCCCCAAGCTAAGGAATCTGAAATACGAAAACAGAGAGTTCGTGTTGCAAGGATTGAACAAAAACTAAAACAACTCGATTTGCCTAAAGCCAAAGAATTATTATCTGTGCTGGATCACATGGTCAGACGTTCAATTTGGATTGTTGGTGGTGATGGGTGGGCTTACGATATTGGTTACGGAGGCGTTGATCACGTATTAGCTGCGGGTCGAGATGTTAATATTTTGGTTATGGATACTGAGGTTTATTCCAATACTGGTGGTCAAGCATCTAAAGCGACACCGATTGGAGCGGTGGCAAAGTTTGCCGCCGGCGGTAAGGTAGTCCCGCAAAAAGATCTTGCATTACAAGCGATTGCGTATGGCAATGTTTATGTGGCGAGAGTCGCTATGGGAGCGAGCCCTCAACAAACACTACAAGCCTTTCGAGAAGCGGAGGCTTACAAAGGTCCAAGTTTGATAATCGCTTACAGTCCTTGTATTGAACATGGTATCAACATGGAAAATGGTTTAATTCAGCAACAACGCGCGGTTAAATCCGGTTACTGGCCACTTTATCGATATAACCCAGAACTTAGATCGGCACACCGTAATCCTTTTATGCTTGATTCGCTTAGACCTAAAATTAGCGTTAGGGATTATGCTTACAAGGAAAATCGTTATTTGAGTCTCACCAAAACTCATCCAGAGGAAGCAGAAAGGTTGATGGAAATGGCTCAGATAGTGGTTAATCAAAAGTGGTCAGTTTATGAGGAAATGGCAACAAGAGATGCGTCAGAATTTATTCCAGATACTCGTCAGCGGGGTTAATTAACCATACAAAACATAAGGCAATTCTTGTTGTATTAATAGTCGCTAATATGGCATCATCAAGAGATAGTGCATTGGACAATATAGTGAAGGGATTCTGGTCATGGGGAAGAGCTAAAATAATCAAAAATTGGCCTCATGAAAAGCACTGTAACTTGGAGGTTCGAGTATGCCCTTTATCGTTTCAGAACGAGGTCGTTTAATCACCCTTATTTTGGTGATGGTGTCTTGTGTAACCTTATCTGTTTTTGCCGCAATCTATGAATTGTATAGTGCCGCTTATGACGATCATGTCGAGCAGCTTCAGCTGTCAGTTCATAGCCAAAAAGAGATGATTGCCGCAGTTGGGCGTTTTGATGCTAAAAATAGCCAAGACGATCATCCAGGAGGTGCTTTAGGCGGTACTTTAAGTCAAATAGTCGATGCTCATTTACATTACAAACTTCCAGGTGAATCCAGCGAGTTTATTCTTGTTGAACAAAAAGATGATTTATCCAGTGTCATTCTTCTCCATAACAATCAAGAAACACTTTTCACCGACCAATATTTATTAGGCGGAAATTATATTCCAGCACCTGATTGGTTTTCGGGCGTTAATTTAACAATAAAACACTCACCACTTGGTTCACTTCATTTAAATGGTATTTTGGCTGTTTATGATCATGTTCTAATAAATGGTCACCAGTTTTTATTGGTATCAAAAGTGAATGAGGCGGAGATTAGGCAGCCATTTATCAATGCAGGTTTGATCACTCTAGCGATAGCAAGCTTATTGATACTTGTTGGAGCGGTTATTATAACCAATCAAGTTAACCCGATGATTAGTGAACTCAATAATCAATTGGCATTTAGTCGAGCTCTGTTAGATACCGCAGTAAATCCAATTATAACGGTCGATAGTAAAGGCAAAATACTATCTTTTAACCAAGCCACGTTAGCCATTTTTGGGTATCAAAGAGAACAGCTAATCGATCAACCTATCAGTCGACTTATTCCTGATTTTGATCGAGCTGACGCAGATGAAAATACAGGCGTTTGTTCAGACGGAAAAGAGCTGACTGTCCAACTATCGGTTGGTAGTACTCGGATCGATAATAGAATCATCAATGTGTACATAGTAACCGATATTACCAAGCGAAAACGGGCTGAGTTATTAGTTCTTGAAACAAAGAGTCGGACTGAAGCAATTATCAATACGGTGCAAGATGGGATGATTACCACCGATCGTTGGGGTACGATTCAAAGCTTAAACCCTGCTACTGAAATGATATTCGATTATAGCGAAGGTGAATTAATTGGAAAAAATGTCGATGTGATTTTACCCGATATCGATCAACAATATGTTCTAGGGAAGTCAGTTCTTGCTCAAGGAAGAAAAAAAGATTCTAGCACCTTCCCAATGGAGGTATCAGTTAACGATTACTATATTGACGGCGAGCTCTATTTAACGGGAATGGTTAGAGATGTTTCCGAACGTATCGCAGCCGAAGAAGAGCTCAGGCGATATCGAGAAAAATTAGAAGAAATGGTTTCGTCAGCGACGTCAGAAATTAACGCAATTGTACAAACGGCGGTTAACGCAGTGGTTTCAATTGATGGAGAAGGCATTGTTCATACTTTTAATCCCGCTGCGGAGCGAATTTTTGGATGGGCTGCAAATGAAGTAATTGGCAAAAATGTCGCCTTACTGATTCCTGATATGGATGAAGCAACGCACGGCCATTTTATTCAGCGCTATATAGAAACCAGAGAGGCTCATATTGTGGGGATAGGTCGTGAAGTACTCGCTTTGAGAAAAAATGGTTCCAAGTTTGCTGCTCACCTAGCCGTGGGGCATAGGGATCTTAACAATGATGAGCATTTATTTGTTGGTTACATTTCTGATATTACTGCGCAAAAACAAACTGAAGCAGAGTTGATTCAAGCCAAAAATAAAGCCGAAGAAGCCGTTAAAGTTAAATCAAACTTTTTGGCAAATATGAGTCATGAAATTAGAACACCGATGAATGCTGTTATTGGTTTTTCTGAAATTTTACTTCAAGATAACAATCTAACTAAAGAAAATCATCAGCATGTTTTGACAATATTAAGTTCAGGAAGAAATTTGCTGAGTATCATCAATGATATTTTGGATTTATCTAAGATAGAAGCGGGCGGTATTGAGCTAGAAAATATTTGTTTTCATCTATCCAATGCGATTAATGATTCTTTAAGAACTGTGGAATTGGTGGCTAGCGAAAAAGGCTTAAAATTAAGTTGTGATGTTTCTCCTGCGCTCCCAAAATTAGTTCTAGGTGACCCTGTGAGGCTTCGGCAGGTAATGATTAATCTAGTGGGTAATGCGATTAAATTTACCCAACAAGGTTATGTAAAAGTTCAGATAGAAGCAACAAAAGAACCGAATGAAATTTTGTTTAGTATTAGTGATACTGGTATTGGTATGTCTCAAGATGAACTAGCCAACGTCTTTGAGGCATTTTCTCAGGCGGATGCGAGTATTAACAGACATTTTGGTGGAACGGGACTAGGAACGACAATCAGTAAACAGATTGTTAAATTAATGGGAGGGCGAATTTGGGTCGAAAGCGAAAAAGGAAAAGGTAGTACTTTTTATTTTACCGCTCTGTTAAAAGAAGCTGAAAAATCCGCTAGCTGTTTATTTGGTAACAGTGACTACATTCAAACAGATTATCATTCTCCGCGTGCATTTAATGTTTTATTGGCTGAGGATATTCAAGCTAACGCTGTTCTTGGTATTTTGCGTTTAGAGCAACAAAATCATCAGGTTACTTGGGTTGAAAATGGTCAAAAAGCGGTTGATGAAGCGCGAACAGGTAATTACGACCTGATACTAATGGATGTTCAAATGCCAGAAATGGATGGACTAATGGCTACTCGATTGATCAGAGAGGAACTTGATGAGCGGATTAAAAATATGCCAATCATTGCATTGACCGCCAGCGTTATGATGGAAGATTTGAAATTATGTAAAGAAGCCGGAATAAATGAAGTTATTGCAAAACCTATAGATTTCCCTAAACTTTTTTCCACCATGGAATCGCTGGTTCCTGATTATGCTGGGACAAATAATAGTGAATTTTCTCCCACAAAAATTTCTATTCAAAATCAGATCGATTTTTCTTTGTTAGATGAACTTATTGATTACCGAAAGGGCGTTGACACTTGGATTGATGAAATTATTTACGCTAAGGCACTACTTGATTTTGCAAAAGAACGTAAAGGTGATGCTAAGCATATTGGTGAACTACTCGAAAACTCGAGTGATAATCTATCGGCTTGCAAGGCGAAAATACATGCTCTTAAAGGTGTTTCGGGAAGTTTGTTTATTACTCGTGTTGCAGAAGTTTCGGAACGTCTGGATGAGTCGTTAAGAAATGAGAAAATTGAACAAGCCTTCAAAAATATCAGAGAGTTAGATTTGGCATTGATTTCAGCAGTTGAGATTATCTCACGATTACAAATACCACAAGATGCTTGTGCAGAAAAAAAGCAAATCAATTTGGATCGTATCAAAACTATTATCGAACAAATTGATTTGGCTTTAGAAGAGCTTAATCCCGATGCCGTTCAGCCACACATACAAGAATTATTGCAGTACCTTATTTCTAAAGATGTCGCTCCGGTTCAGCGAGCGATTGATCATTTTGATTTTAGCGATGCAAAAAAAGAGCTACTGATTCTAGCGGAGCGTTTAAATATCTCAATTTAACGATGGCTCGACAATTGATTGATTTCATGACTTTTGGCACATGATTCAACAGTTATTTGCTTGTTAGTATATGGGGAATTAAAATGTATGGAGAGCACAACAATGACTGAGCTAGAAACCACCCCCACTGGGCAAAAATCACGAATTAATCAGCTAGATATTCTCAGAGGTTTCGCTTTGCTGGGCATTCTAATTATGAATATCCAAAGCTTTTCGATGCCGGGAGCAGCCTATCTTAATCCAACGGTTTGGGGAGATTTGCAAGGTGTAAACTTAATTGTTTGGACTGCTAGTAATATTCTTGCAGACTCAAAATTTATGGGATTATTTTCAATACTTTTTGGCGCGGGTGTTTGCTTGTTTGCCGAAAGGGCGTTACAAAAAAATGGTAGCTCAACTTTGTTGCATTATAAACGTAATTTTTGGCTGCTAATTTTTGGTTTACTTCATGCCCATTTTATTTGGTATGGGGATATTCTCGTTTGTTACGCATTGTGTGCCTTTTGGGTTTATTGGTTTCGTAATAAATCAGTTAGATTTCTAATTATTTCCAGTTTGCTATGTCTTTCAATTGCTTCGTTATATTCTTTGTTCGTTAATTTTGCGCTTAATAATAATTATGTTCCTCAAGATGGTATTGAAGAAATTCTTTATTTTTGGCGTCCCAATCAGACACAATTAGCGGCAGAAATTTCGGCTTATGCGGGTAATTTTTTTGAACAAACGCAAAGACGTAGTCACGATGCTTTTTTCTTAGAAACACAAGTTTTTCTAAGCACCAATATGTGGCGTGCCGGAGGTATGATGTTATTGGGTATGGCGTTATATAAAAATGGTGTATTAACTGGTAAGCGTACTAATACATTTTATTTTTGGCTGATATTGATTGGATTGATTATTGGGTTTTCACTTTCAAGTTATGGGGTTGTTCAAAATTTTTCAAACCATTTTGATGTAAATTATTCGATGTTTTTGGGGAATCAATTTAACTACTGGGGAAGTATCTTTACGACATTAGGCTACATTGGAATTGTTAACCTTATAATTAACAAAGGACTAATTAAAAGTTTACAAAGACGTTTGGCAGCAGTTGGACAAATGGCATTTACTAACTATATAGTTCACTCGTTAATATGCACTTTTATTTTTTATGGTTTTGGGTTGGGATTATTTTCTCAGGTTGAAAGAACCTATCAAATCCTAGTTGTCGTTTTCATTTGGATATTACAACTCTGGTATTCGCCAATCTGGTTAAAAAACTATCGCTTTGGTCCTCTCGAATGGATGTGGCGGAGCTTGACCTATTGGCAAAAACAAACGATGAAGAAAAGTTAGTAGTTCAGAACTATGGAATACCTAAAACCAATATTTTAATCAATCCAACTTTTGTTGCTATTGTCTATATGCCGATCTAGTCTAGTTAGCCGTCTGTGACAACACCCTTAATAGTGGTGCTAAGTTTCGTACCACAATTATCTGCCTACGCTTATTGAGGCCAGTTTATATAAATTTTGCATTGCTGACCCGACTAATTTTAATATCTATATTTACTTTAGAACGAGTTTCACTTAAGCTGTCTTAACCGATTAAGTTTTGATGCGATCTTGTCAAACTTCTTTCTTAACGACAAATTGGCATGATATAGGAAATATGAGTCTATGAGTGATGAGCAAATCAACTTAAAAGCTATAAGATGGCTTACTTATATGATGTTTTTGATGTTTGCCATGACCACCGATGCCGTTGGTGTGATTATTCCCGAAATTATTAAAGAATTTAATCTTAGCCATACTCAAGCTGGGGCTTTTCATTATGTGACGATGCTCGCGATCGCTGTGAGCGGGATATTTTTGGGGTACTTAGCCGATAAAATGGGTCGAAAGCCTACCATTTTGTTAGGCCTTATGATTTATGCCGTTAGTTGTTTTTTATTTGCAATTGGTAATACTTATTTATTTTTTGTTGCTTTACTTTTTTCGTCAGGGCTGGCGATTGGTATTTTTAAGTCTGCTGGACTGGCTTTAGTTGGCGATATTACTCACACATCAACAGAGCATACTAAAAGTATGAACATGGTTGAGGGCTTTTTTGGAATAGGTGCAATCATAGGACCCGCTATCGTTACCTATCTGCTCGCTAACGGCTATTCGTGGAAATATTTGTACATTTTTGCTGGATTAATTTGCATCCTGCTCTCAGCGGTTACTTGGTCTGTAAAAACACCCGATTTAGTTCGTAGTCCTAAGGGAACAATTAACTTAAAACGAACTTTCAAAATGATGAAGAATCGCTATGCATTAGGTTTTTCGCTAGCTATTGCTCTTTATGTAGTAGCTGAAGCTGCAATTTATGTTTGGATGCCAACATTATTTCTTAAATATGAGGGGGATTTAACTTGGCTTGCGGCTTATTCGTTGACGATCTTTTTTGTATTGAGAGCGGTAGGACGTTTTATGGCCATCTGGGTTTTGTCGAAGATCTCTTGGTCTAGTGCGATGACGTTATTTAGTGGCGGTATTTTTGCTGGCTATATAGCTTCTATGACACTTGGGCTTGATTATGCGGTGATTTTTTTACCTCTTACGGGGTTGTTTATGGCAATGATTTATCCCACGCTTAATTCGAAAGGTATTAGTTGTTTTGCAAAACATGAACATGGAGCTGTTGCAGGTTTAATCCTATTTTTTACCGCCGTAGCCGCAACCATTGGGCCTCTGGCAATGGCTGCTTATAGCGATTATATGGGTGGAGAGGCTAAATATGGTTTTTATTTAGCGACTGGTGCTGCAGGTTTGCTTTTTGTGGCAATGCTTTATAACTCAATTAAGCAGCCAGCCGCTAAGCAATTAGAATTATTTTCTAGCCTTTAACTCTTCCACTAATCCTAATATTTGGAAAAATTTATGAGTATCGACCAGTTAGGTAACAAAGCCTTTATAAACAGGCTTTCGGGTTTAGATTTACCGATATCTAATGATGCTGATCGGCAAAGCTTTTCTGATCGTTTAATTCAATATGGCGTTCAATTAGAACAGTTGTTGCGAGAAATCTATGATGATGCTTTTGAAGATCAAATATTTAATTCTTTGTTGTATCAACTGGCGGATAACTTTTCAAAAAGAAGCCCAAACCTAAAGTTAAGAGATCAACGACTAGCTAATAGCGAACATTGGTATTTAGGGCATGATCAAGTGGGAATGGCTTGTTATGTTGACCGATTTGCGAAAAATCTCAATGGATTACGTTTAAAAACACCCTATTTAAAAGAATTAGGTGTTACATTTTTGCATTTATTACCTCTTTATCAATCGCCAGATGGAGAAAATGACGGCGGCTACGCGGTATCCGATTATCGAAAAGTTAACCCTGAGCTTGGTGACATGGCTCAGTTAAGAGAATTTATTGAGGAGTGTGATAAAAACGATATTCACGTCGTTTTAGATTTTATTTTTAATCATACTTCGGATGAACATGAATGGGCTAAAAGAGCGATAGCTGGCGAGAAAAAATATCAGGACTTCTATTTTCTTTATGATGACCGAAAAGTTCCCGATCAATTTGACCCATTTTTACGTGAAATTTTTCCTCATGTTCGACGCGGTAGTTTTAGCTATCGACAAGATATTGATAAGTGGATTTGGACGACTTTTAACAGCTATCAGTGGGATTTGAATTATGCTAATCCTAATGTTTTTAGCGCGGTTATGGAAGAAATGCTATTTCTAGCTAATACCGGCTGCGACGTACTGAGGTTAGATGCTTTATCTTTTATATGGAAAGATCCAGACACTAATTGTGAAGGTCGACCAAATACTTACAAGTTAATAAATGCGCTTAATTTGTGTTTAAGAATCGCGGCACCATCGGTTGTTTTTAAGTCTGAGGCAATCGTTCACCCAGATAATGTGGTTAAATACATTGATCCGCAGCGTTGCCAGTTATCCTACAACCCGCTATTGATGGGCTTGCTGTGGAGTAGTTTAGCAACTACCAACACTGAATTTATCAATCAATCCTTATCTCATCGGTTTGCAATTAATCGGCAATGCGCTTGGGTCAATTATGTTCGTTGTCACGATGATATTGGTTGGTTTTTTGATGATAAAGATGCGGCTTGTGTTGGCATTGAGCTGAACCAGCATTTAGCTTTTCTGAATGACTTTTATACCAATAGCTCTGCAGCACATTTTCCATCGGGTGTTTCTTTTCAAGATGATCCGAGTATTGGTGATCAGCGTTTATGCGGCTCACTTGCATCACTTTGTGGATTAGAAAAAGCAATGGAGCAGGATAATCAGGCGGAGATCAGTTTGGCGATTAAAAGGATTTTGCTGTTACATAGTGTGATCTTAAGTATTGGAGGTATTCCTCTGATTTATGCTGGTGACGAAATAGGAATGTTGAATGATTATAGTTATTTGGACGAGCCTACACAGAGTCACGATGCTAGATGGGTAAATAGACCGATCATCACAACTCAAGCGATTGAGCTATCAAAGCGCACAAACACGCCGCAGAATATTATTTTTCTGGGCATGACTAAAATGATTGCAATCCGTAAATTGCACCCCGTCTTTGGGAATGTGGCGACCGAAATAATTAAGACAAATAACCCCCACCTATTCGTCTATCAACGAAAACTAGGCGATCAAAAGCGGTTAATTGCAGTTTGTAATTTCAGCAATTTGCCACAAACACTGGAGATTGATAACATTCGTTCAGCCGAGCAAGATGAAGTGTTTGTAGATTTGATTTCTGATGAAAAAATAATAATCAGTCAAACTAAAACCCTCAATTTATCTGCTTATCAAGTTATGTGGTTAAAATACGAATAGAGCTGAAGTAAGTGATAAAACTGTGAGTCAATCGGGAAAACAAAAACTAACACTGAAAAGTGTTGCTAAGATTTTGGGTGTATCTAACGCCACAGTTTCTAATGCTTTTAATAGACCCGATCAATTATCCCCTAAAAAGCGGACAGAAATATTAGCTGCTTGTCAGGAACTAGGCTATTCAGGGCCGAATCAAGCGGCTCGCTCTTTACGTAAAGGAAGTTCGGGTATTGTTGGTCTAGTATTGTCGGACTCCCCCAAATATATGATGAGCGATCCGGTGGCGAACCAATTTCTACAAGGTGTTACCCAACATTTTGAAGAAAAATCGGCTAACTTGCTACTGATCTCTGGTAATCAACCTTCGCTATCCTCTGTTGCTGATTTTGTTGATGGTTTTATCTGTTATGGAGCACCAAGAAACGAAGCAATTGCCGATGAGTTAGCTAATACACATAAAAAGGTCGTTACCGTTGATTTTGATATTCCGGGTCGTTCATCTGTCAATATTGATAATGAACTTGCTGCTTATCAGATTGCTAGTGAAGTTATTGACAACGCGGATCAACGAATTGTTATTTTAGGGCTTCGTCTAATCGATTCTAAATACACTTGCCGGGTTCATGATAACGAACTAATTAGTACCGAGCATTCGATTGCACATCGACGATTGGACGGCTATTTTAGAAGGGTCGAGGAAGTGGGCGGAATCATTAGTGGTGATCAAGTATGGAGCATACCCGAGAGTAACGATCAGGTTGCGGCAATCGCTGCAAAAGAAGCCTTAGAAACTAAGCATCGCCCTGATATATTTTTGTGTATGAGTGACGTTATCGCGTTAGCGGCAATGAAAGAAGTATTAAAAATGGGGTTGAGGATACCAGAAGACATCAAAATTGTGGGTTTTGATGGTATCGGCGAGGGGAGAAGGTTTCATCCGAGTTTGACCACGGTAGAGCAATTTAGTATCCAAAAAGGAATAAAAGCAGCCGATTTATTTCTGGAAGATAAGAAAGAATCGGCGATATTACCCTTTAGAATCGAATTAAGAGAAAGCTCTCAAGAGTAATATTTGTTCATGCTGCATTGCCGCAAAGAGTTAAAAATACGCTGTTAGTCAATCCTTGTCCTATTTTTTGATGCCGTTAGAACGAAGCAATCTTACTTACTAAAAATCCTCACGATTTATCAATAGCAAGATGAGTGAAACAAGCGAATCATAAGCTTTTCCAGCCAATCTTGACTTTATTAATTTGTAATTCTTAGATTTTGAATAAAGTCTCTATCCTCTCAATTTGAGATATGTAGATATTCTGAAAGAAGTTATTCTGATAATAAATCTGACTATTTCTATTGATTTCTGTTTTTTTCTCGAATAGGATAACTTAATCGATTAAGTTTTATTGCTGAATGGTTGTGGTGAGCAATCCTTCAAAGTTCGATAACTCACTATCAAAGGGGAAAGATCATGATTAATTTAAAAAATAAAAGATTTTGTTTGGCTGCGGTTGCGTTAGCCGTTAGCGGTAGCTTATATGCAGCGGAAGAAGAAGTAAAAGAAGATGAAAAAGCTGATGCGCTTGGATTGAATAATATAGTAGTCACAGCGTCTGGTGCTCGTAGAGCGACCGTAATGGAATCGAGTTTGTCGGTTACCAGTCTTTATGCATCTGAATTAGAGGTTGCTTCTCCAAGAAGTACCGCAGAAGCGTTTCGCGTTATTCCCGGAGTTCGTTCCGAATCCTCCGGTGGTGAAGGTAATGCGAACATCGCGGTGCGTGGGTTACCAGTCGCATCTGGAGGAGCTAAATTCTTGCAATTGCAAGAAGACGGTTTGCCAATTGTAATGTTTGGAGACATTGCATTCGGAAATGCAGATATATTTATGCGGTTGGACGCATCGGTGGCGTCTATCGAAGCGATAAGAGGTGGTTCTTCGTCCACTGCAGCAAGTAACGCGCCGGGCGGCGTTATCAACCTAATTAGTAAAAAAGGTGAAGATGCCGGTGGAAGTGTATCGACTAGCTTTGGCTTAGATTACGATGAATTTAGATCTGATTTTGAATTTGGTGGTCCGATTAATAGTAGCACTTATTTCCATGTGGGTGGATTTGTGCGCCAAGGTGAAGGACCGAGAGAAACGGGCTACACAGCAATGAAGGGTGGCCAAATAAAAGCGAATTTAACCAAAGACTTTGATAAAGGCTACGTACGATTATATTTTAAGAATCTTAATGATCGTTATCCCGGTTATTTGCCAATGCCAATGACTGGCAGTGGGGATTCTATCGATGGTTTTGATTCTAGTTCAGACACGCCTCATTCAGCATATTTAACATCAACGCTTCGTTTAGGAGCCGATGGAGAGCGCTCGAGAGGTGATATTCGAAACGGAATGAACCCGAATGTACGCTCAGTAGGTTTTGAAGCTTCTTTTGATCTAGATAATGATTGGAGAATTGAAAATCGATTTAGAACTACCAGCATTACCGGCAATTTTGCTTCACCCTTTCCAGCAGAAATTGGAAACTCAGGTGATATGGCCGCAAGTATTGGTGGCGCTGGTTCAAGTTTAGTTTACGCCAATGGTCCACAAGCAGGCACTAGCTTTACTGGAGCTAATGCGATGCGAGTTCACACATTCGACGTCGAGCTCAATGACTTTGGGTCGGTACAAAATGAAATGAGGTTGACCAAAGATTTTGAAAATACCTCTATTTCATTTGGTTATTACAAGGCAAACCAAAACATCAGTATGTCTTGGTTATGGAACTCCTATTTAATGGAAATTAAAGGTGATAACGCTGCATTATTAAATGTTGTTGGTGATGATGGAACTGAATACTCGGACAATGGATTATACGCTTATGGTGTTCCTTTTTGGGGCAATTGTTGTCAGCGAAATTACGATACTGATTATAATATTGACGCGCCGTTTATTGCATTAACTTCAAAATTTGGTGATGTAACAATTGATGCAAGCTATCGCAGAGATAGTGGTGATGCAAATGGTACTTATGCCGGTGCTGTGACCTCTGAGGTGGATATGAATCGTGATGGTTCTATATCAATACCAGAAGAAAATGTTGCATCAATCGATAATGCCAATGCTTCGGTTGTTAATTACGATTGGAGTTATAATTCTTTCTCCTTGGGCGCTAACTATATGATGGATGCGGATACGGCTATTTTCGCGCGTTATAGTAAGGGTGGACGTGCCAATGCTGACCGCTTGTTGTTTGGTAAGGTCAGAGCGGATGGTTCAGTAGCAGAAGAAGATGCAATCGATGAAGTAACTCAGCTAGAAGCAGGTGTTAAGTACCGAGCAGACGCCTTATCATTATTTGCAACAATATTTTCTGCTACAACAGAAGAACAGAACTTTGAAGCAACGAGTCAAAGGTTTTTTGACAGAGAATATGATGCAATGGGGTTAGAGATAGAAGCGGCCTATATGATAGGAGATTTTGACCTACGTGGTGGTTTAACTTGGACCGATGCTGAGATCTCAAAAGATGCTTTAAATACGAGCGTTGTTGGTAATACTCCTCGTCGTCAAGCTGACTTAGTTTACTCATTTATTGGCCGATACAATCTAGATAGTGGCTCGCTCGGAATTAGTTTAATTGGTACTGGAGATTCTTATTCTCAAGACAACAACGACCTAGTGTTAGATGGTTATAATCAAGTGAATGCTTTTGCGGGATATGATTTGAATGACTCCTTAAGCATTAGTTTAAACCTAAATAACTTATTTGATACGGTGGGTGTCACAGAAGCAGAAGAAGGATCTTTGCCAGCAAACGGTATCATTCGTGGAAGAAGTATTAATGGTCGTACTACATCGCTAGTTGTTAAGTATGAATTTTAGTCTTTAGTCTGGTCTGTCACTCCTTAGCGGCCTTATTTTTGAGGCCGCTTTTTTTTGGGTTAGCAATGAGTAAATTAATTTGTTTTGGCGAAGTTTTAGTTGACTTAATAGACAATGAGTCTAAATCCGGCACCGATATTTATCCCGGAGGAGCTCCCGCAAATGTAGCAGTATGCTTTGCCAAACTCGGAGGAGAGAGCACTTTATTAGGTGGTGTCGGTGGTGATGAGCATTCTATTTTTTTGACAGAGCAGCTAACAAAAAATAAAGTAGATATTCGATATTTAACCCACTTTCCTCATGCGAAAACAGCAAAAGCAGTCGTTTCTCTGGATCAAAACAATGAACGTTCGTTTCAAATTTTTAGAGAGGACACTGCTGATACTTTAATTAAAGCCGATGACCTAAGCGAATCAGTATTTTTAAAAAATAATATTTTTCATTTTTGCTCCAATACTCTAACCTCTTCTTCATTGTTGTCCACCACATCTACTGCATTAGAAATTGCGGCGGAAAATGAGTTACTAGTCAGTTTTGATGTGAATATTCGATTAGGCTTGTGGGATGAAACATCCCTTGTAGAATCTCGGATTTCTTCATTATTTGACTACTGTGATATTGTCAAAATGAGTAAAGATGAACTTGAATTTTTAGCAAATCAATCTGATAAAGACGTTAAAAGTTATATTGATTATTGTCTAAAAAAAGGTGCTAGTTTATTGTTAATAACAGACGGAAAAAATCCGATTATTTGCTATGGTAAAAATATGCAGCAGAGCGTAATTTCGCCAAGGGTTAGCGTTGCTGATACTACCGCTGCTGGTGATGCCTTTATAGGTGGTTTTTTATGGAAAATCTCTCAATTGTTGGCCGATAGAAATAAAAAAGAGTTGGCATCGATCACTGCTAGTGAACTAAAAAACTGTATGCAATTTGCAGCAATTTGTGGCGCGATAACCTGTTGTTCAAAAGGTGCGTTTGATGCAATGCCTACTCATAAACAGATTAAAAATTTTAATAATACTTCTATGGTTTAAAGAGGAATTGCACTAATTATCTCGGGTTCAGGTTAATTATTCCGAGTCCAGATAAATTATTAGAATTTGTGTATAAAACTCAGAAACGCGCCCTCCTCGGCGCGCCTCGTGATTGAAGGCGGAATTCCAAGATCTGATCCCGTGCATTGCGAACAGCCGATGCTTAGATAATCAATAACCCTTGTGATATAGCGTGCCTTTGCACTTGGGGCAAGGCGGTACATGACCTGTTTGCTTAAGATGGACTTCCTGTCCACATTCTTGGCAGGTCAAAGTGCCAGCAGAAGTCATTTCTCCGGTTTTGTAAGTTAATGACTCTTTTGTTTTATCGCTCAAAGAACGAAGAGCATTGCCGGTAAACTCTAACACCGTCGCGATAGAGGATAGTGCTCCTGCGCCCAATCGAGACGGATTAAACCGATCTTTAGCCTCTTCACCCAGATGCTGAGCATGAGATATAACCTGATCTAGGTCGCGAGAAAGGTATTGTTTCAATTCTTCCCCATGCTCTTCGGTGAATTCTCCAAGTGCCGTCAACTGTTCTTGGGATTTTGCCAGTGCAGTAGACATTGATTCACGACTACGCTCTTTGCCCGCTAAGTAGAGTTCGTTGAATTTACTGGCAAGCAAATCGTACTGCTGCTCCAGTTTAGCTTTTTCATCATCATTTCTTTCCATGGTCATTCTCCTGTATATGCGACATAGAAGGCAATGCCGCAATGCCTTGTAGTTGTAATGGTCAAATTTCATTTTCATATTACAAAAATAATTAACCTTGATTTTTGTCAGGTTCAATAAACAATGTTTTACTTTAGCTTTGAGAAAGCAATATTTGCAGCCGCCAAAGTCTTCTCAAGTGTTTCGTCATTATGAGCAGCGCAGGTAAATCCTGTTTCAAATGCTGAGGGTGCCAAATAGACACCTTGATCTAACATCGCATGAAAGAACTTTTTAAAAGCATCTTGATTCGAGTTAACCACTTGTGAATATCGAGTAATTTGTTTCTCTTTGGTAAAAAATAAACCAAACATGCTACCAACATGATTGGTGGTAAAAGGAATATCGTGTTTATCCGCAAGTGCTTGCAATCCTTCGACTAATTTTTCACAGTAATCATAAAGCGGAGTGAAGAATTCTTTTTGCGACAGCATATTTAATGAGGCTAAGCCTGCCGCCATAGCGACAGGGTTTCCTGAAAGAGTCCCGGCTTGATAAACTGGGCCAGCTGGTGCAAGGTACTGCATAATTTCTCTTTTACCGCCAAATGCGCCAACCGGCATTCCTCCACCGATAATTTTCCCCAGAGTTGTTAGATCGGGTGTGACATTATAAAGTTGTTGAGCGGTTCCCGGTCCCACTCGCAGACCACACATTACTTCATCAAAAATCAAAACCGCTTTATGCTCATCACATAAACCTCTTAAGCCCTGTAAAAAGCCATCAACAGGTGGAATACAATTCATATTGCCCGGAATGGGTTCTACTATCAATGTTGCTATTTGGTCTTTATTTGATTCAAATAATTGTTTTACGCTATCGAGGTTATTAAATTCTGCTGTGAGAGTATGCTTAGCAAAATCTGCGGGAACGCCGGGTGAGGTTGGTTCGCCCAAAGTTAACGCACCGGAGCCTGCCTTGACAAGCAAACAATCAGCATGACCATGATAACAACCTTCAAATTTAATCAGTTTATCTTTACCGGTAAATCCTCTAGCAAGTCGAATGGCAGACATGGTTGCCTCAGTACCAGAGCTCACCATACGAACCTGATCAATGGAGGGGATCATCTCACACACTTTTTTTGCCATGGTTAATTCGATTTCGGTTGGCGCACCAAAGCTTAAACCGGAAGCCGCCGCGTTTATTACAGCTTGTCGTATAGTTGGATGATTATGTCCGTGAACCATTGGTCCCCATGAGCCAACATAGTCGATATATTCGTTACCATCAACATCGGTGAAATAGGCACCCGATGCTTCTTTGACAAACACAGGTGTACCACCGACACCGTTAAACGCACGGACTGGTGAGTTAACCGCACCGGGGATATATTCTTTAGATTGTTGGTATAATTCTTGGGATTTGGTCATTTTGTTCTCTAATGATTAATATTAAGTTTACTTTAAACCGACTTGCCAGTTTACATCTTTTTCATATTTGGTTAGTTGATCCTCGACACCTAGGATGCAAGCAAATAATGCCATTCTGACGAGTACACCATTATCTGTTTGACGGAATATTGCCAGTCCCGGCTCTTTGTTTAGATCGTTATCTAATTCGTTAGCGTTATTTCTAGAATCCCTTGGAAGTGGGTGCATGATAACGGCATTGGGTAAACAATGGTCAGAATAAATTTGTTTATTAAGTCTAAAGTAGCCTTTGTAACGATTGGCTTCTTCTTCCGATTTAAATCGCTCTTCTTGAATTCTTGTTTGATAAATAATGTTGGCCTGCGAAAGCCCTTTGGCTAAATCGCTTCCTATTTCCACTTGATGTCCTGCATTGGTTAGCATATCAAGGTAGGTAGTTGGTAACGCTAGCGCTTCCGGTGATACCAATTGAATCTTTAGGTTGCTATAGAGAGATAGCAAATGGCAAAGAGAATGTACCGTTCGTCCGTGTTTTAGATCGCCTAGTAGTGTCAGACTAAGTTGCTGGATTGATTGCCCAAGTCTTGCCAACTCATTTTTTATAGTGAATAAATCCAATAGAGCTTGAGTTGGGTGCTCATTTGGGCCGTCACCGCCGTTGATTACTGGGACACGACTTCCTTTGGCAAACTCTTCAACCGAATAAGCTTTTGGATGACGCATGGCGATAATATCGCTATAGCCGGATAACACTTGCGCAGTATCATAGAGTGATTCGCCCTTAGCAAGGGCAGAATTGGAAAGTCCGGTAGTTTCTCTAACTTCGCCACCTAACAAATTAAAAGCGCTGCCAAAACTTACTCGGGTACGAGTGCTAGGTTCAAAAAACATATTTCCAAGAACGGCACCTTCTAAAACACGAGTCATCTTTTGTCGGCCAGCATAGGGACGCATTTTTTCGGCAACTGAAAACAATTGGTCGATAGATTCAAGCGTTAATCCTTTAACCGATAATAGGTGGTTGCATCTATAGGTCATACGTATAGTTCATGCGGAAATACTCTGCTAGGAAAGTATTGCTATTTTAAACGGTTTTGCTTGCCTTGGGCAAAAGCTTTTTAGAAAATCGTCTTTTTAGGACTGGTTTGTTTTCCATTCGATTAATTTATTGAGTTTTGGTTTTATTACCATCTGGCAATAAGCTTGTGAAGAGTTTAGTGCGTAGTAGTTATGGTGTTCGATTTCTGCTGGATAAAATACTTGAATTGGAACGACTTGAGTCACTATTTTTTTATCAAATTCCTTTTGATTTTGTTCGATACATTGTTTAATTTGTTCTTCTTCATCACGATCGGAATAAAAAATAATCGAACGGTATTGAGTGCCTCGATCATTTCCTTGTCGGTTCAAAGTGGTTGGATCGTGAGTAGCAAAAAAGACCGATAATAGGGTTTCAATATTAATTTGTTTATTATCATAAACAATCTCTATCACTTCTGCGTGACCGGTATTTCCCTGACAGATCTGATGATAATCTGGATTGAGACTAGCACCTCCCGCATAGCCGGAGGTTACTTTAATGACGCCATCTATCCGCAAAAAAATTGCTTCGAGACACCAAAAACATCCTCCGCCTAAAATGAGTTTATTCTGTCTGGTACAGCTCGCTGTATGGCTCATAGCATGATATGACCGAGAGTTTAGGTTTAGAGGTATGCTATTTGCAATCGTTGCAAACTTTTTCGATCTGATCGGCAACTGGTGTTAGGTTGATCCCAAGTGATGCGGCTTTTTCTAACACTTGATCAACGGATTTACCTCTTGCATGAGCAAGCCCCCAAAAAATAGATGAGCGAGTGCCGGTTTTACAATAGGCATGAATTTTATCGTTGCTTCCGTCGATTACTTTTAGGAATTCATCCAAGGCTTCTTTTGGAATAACTCTGCCAGCGACAGGAATATGGATAAAGTTGATTCCATTTTGTTCTGCAACGGCTTTTATTTCAGCACAAGTTATTTGATTGGGCTCTTCACCTTCAGGACGATTACAGATCAGTGTTTTAACACCCTCATCGGCAAGTTGTTTAATGTGGTCAATCTTAATTTGTTCTGAAACTGAAAAATTATCGTGGAGTTGTATTTTATTCATAATAGTCTCTTTGTAATCGTATCAATAGTTAATAAAAGTATTGGCGGTTAAAACCACCAGTGGTTAAAATGTTAACTCAAATAAGTTGGGGAACAGAACGAATTAGTATGTAAATTCCCATAATAATTAAAAACATCCCGAACATTTTTTTAAGTTTGTTTTGTGGTACTTTGTTAGCAATTTTATTTCCAAGCGCGCTTCCTAATCCCCCAACAACAATCATAATACCGATGACCAGCCAATCGAGAGAGAGTCCCGATTGTTCAAGAACATCCAGATATTTAACAAAACCACTAAAGGATTTTAAAGCGATAATGACTAGGCTTGTAGCGATCGCAACTCGCATGGTTAACCCACCGAGTAAAACTAGCGCTGGCACAATTAAAAAACCGCCGCCAACACCAACCACTCCCGTAACAATGCCAACCACTAATCCATCAATAATAATCTTAACAACATGACGCTGATGATCGGATTCTTGCTCAATATTTTTGTTCGGTCGGAGCATAAAATAACTTGCCAAAAGCATGACGCCAGCAAAAATTGCAAGTTGCATTAGTCCAGACAAGTAGGCTGAAAGCCACGCACCGCCGTAGGTGCCAATCATACCTGGGATACCGAACATCCAAACAGTTGTCCAATCTACCTGTCTTTGTTTTATGTAAGGAAGGGAGCCGAGTAGGGCGATAGAACCAACGATCATTAGCGAACCCGCTATAGCGACTTTTTCCGGCTGATCCACTAAGTAAACTAAAACGGGAACCGTTAATATCGAACCGCCTGATCCCATTAAACCAAGGCTTAAACCAATTGCACATGCCCCAAGTAGCGCAAATATATTGAGTCCCATACTGTTCCTTTTTTACAGAGCGTCGATTGGAAGTTTTAGGTAGGCGATACCATTTTTTTCTTTTGGCGGCATGTTGCCGGCTCTTATATTAATTTGAACGGCGGGTAAGATAAGTGCTGGCATATCTAAAGTCGCATCACGAGCGGTTCTGAAATCAATAAATTCCTTTTCTGAAACATCATCGTTAACGTGAATATTATTAGCTTTTTGTTCAGCGACCGTTGATACCCATGCGAACTCGTTACGACCTTCTGCCTTATAATCATGTCCTGTGAATATGCGAGTATCATTGGGTAGTTCCAATATTCGTTTAATCGATTTGAATAGCGTTGCAGCATCGCCACCAGGGAAATCGGTTCTAGCGGTTCCAAAATCAGGCATAAACATGGTGTCACCAACAAAAACCGCATCTTCAATTAAATAGCTGACACATGCTGGAGTGTGTCCGGGGGTGTGCATTAGGTGAATTTCCGTTTCACCGATTTTTAGCGTGTCAGCTTCATTTAACAGTTGATCAAATTGACTGCCATCAGCTGGAAATTCTGGTTCAAAATTAAATACACTTTTAAATGTCGATTGAACATCTTTGATGTGAGACCCAATTGCAATAACACCACCAAGTTTACTTTTTAAATAGGGCGCGGCAGAAAGGTGATCGGCATGAGCGTGAGTTTCTAAAATCCAATTAATTGTTAGTTGATTGCTTTGAACGTAATCAATGACTTGATCTGCGGATCTAGTAGATGTTCTACCTGATGAGGCATCAAAGTCGAGCACCGAATCTATAATGGCTGATTCTTTTGATAGCTTGTCAGAAACTAGATAGGTGACGGTAAAAGTCGTTTCGTCAAAAAAGGCTTTAATTTCAATATGGCTCATTTGTTTTCTCAATTAGTCAATTGCTTTAGGTTTGGCATGTTGTGAGTATAATATATTAGATAGCTCTAATGTACAAAGTATTTGAAAAGTTTAAACTAATAAGAAATGCTTAACGCTGACTTGGCTTGAAACAAAAGGAACTTAAAGGCTTTGCTTTCGCCATTCGAGCATTCCTCCTTTCAAGTTATAAACGTTGGTTATTCCGTTAGTAATTGCCATTTGAGCTGCTTTAGTAGAGCGCCCTCCGCTACGACAAACAAATAAATAAGTTTTATTGGGATCTAAGGTCTTTAGATCATTTTTAAAATCGGTCTGCAGAGTGCTAAAACGAACTCCCTGAATATGTCCTAGCTCATCGTTCCATTCCTGTTCTCGACGAACATCAATCACTTGGTCAAAACTATTCCACTCATTGGTTGCTTGAGTTGGATCAATATCAACAATTGACTTACCGGTAATTTGGGAAACCAATCCACTTAATTGGCGAATTAACGTTTCAACAGAGGTGGTGGTATTGGATACAACTCGATCCATGCTCTTGGTTGTTTCACTTGCATCATGATCAATGAGATTAGCTTGATCTTGAATAACTTCGATGGAGGAATTTATTTCAGAAAAATTTTCAACTAAGCTGCTAATTGATGAATTGAGTTTATCACCTCTATCCGCAAAGTTATCGACAATTGAATTGATAATCTTATCACTCTGATTAACAATTTCTAAAATTTCATTAGTTGTATCCTGACTATTTTTTGCAAGTAATTTCATACTATCGGCAACTACTGCAAAACCTCTTCCCGCATCTCCCGCTCTTGCGGCTTCGATAGCGGCATTGAGCGCTAGCATTTCAGCTTCTTCACCGATGTATCGGATAGCAACAGTTTTCTCCTGAATTTCAGAAAACTTCTTTAAAATAGTTGTTAGATCTGTTCTGGATTTTGTCAGTTGTTCTAAATCATCAACAACAGAATTAATTCTTTGCATGCCTTTATTGGATGTTTCTTTTGCAGAGGTCGACATGTTGGTAATTTTGTCAACCATCTCGGAAAGCACTGCGATTTTATTATTGATACTTGCAAGATCTTCTGAAGTAATATCTGCATTGTTTGCACTATCATCTTGAAGCGTTGATATCATGCTAAGGAATTGGTTAGTCTGCTCTTTTTTATCTTTTTCTTGATTTATTTCTAGCGACTCATTTTTTTCAATAGATTTTTCCAATTCGCGTTGAGAGGTTTCAAGAAGGTTTTGCCAACCTTTTACTTTTTGTTGAATCGTTTTTTGTAATAAAAGATAGGTTGGGACGGCACCAATTAATATGCCAACAATAAGAAAGAAAAATTCCATAGCTGTTCCTATATGCTTTAATCCATTGAACAAGCTTAGACCTAAGGTTCAAAAAAATCCAGATTTTTACCCGAAAATAGGTACTTTGGATTATTTAAATATTTCGACTAGAATAATATTACACTTTTTTATAGATTTATAACCTTTCTCTAAATGAGGTTATTGGTGTTTTGGGAGAAAAGTATGGCAGAATTTGAAATTATTAAACCTCTAATTGGCGGTATGTTAATCGGTTTATCATCGGCTATTTTAATGTTAGGTCGAGGTCGAATAGCTGGAGTTTCAGGAATTTTTGAAGGTATATTAAGACCTCGAGCCGACGAAGTTTTATGGCGAGTTTTGTTTATTTTGGGTTTGTGTTTTGGTGGGCTTGTTATGTCATTTATTTATCCAGAACGGTTTAATTTAGAGACAAATCGTAGTATCGAAATGATCGCTTTGGCAGGTCTTTTAGTTGGTATTGGTGTCCATATAGGTTGTGGTTGTACTAGTGGTCACGGGGTATGTGGTATAAGTCGAATTTCTAGTCGTTCCTTAGTTGCGGTACCTACATTTATGTTTGTTGGAGCACTGGTGGTTTGGGCGGTCGAAAACTTTGCGGGAGCTCAATAATGAAAAGACAAATTTTGACTTTTGTATCGGGTTTTTTATTTTCAATTGGACTTAGTATTGGTGGAATGACAATGCCAAGTAAGGTGATCGCTTTTTTGGATGTTGCCGGTAATTGGGATCCGAGTTTAATGTTTGTGATGGTTGGTGCAATTGGCGTTTATTCACTAATTTTTCACTTGATAAAGCCAAAAATGGAAAAGCCTGTTTATGCCGAACAGTTTAAACTCCCAACACGATTAAAAATTGATTTTCCGCTAGTTGTTGGTGCTGCATTATTTGGAGCAGGTTGGGGACTTGGTGGTTTTTGTCCTGGACCGGCTTTGGCATCAAGTTTTTTGTTTGATATTCGAATATTAGTTTTTATTGGCCTGATGGCTTTGGGAATTTATTTAGGTAGTATTATTCAACTTTACATCCCTAGATCTTTTTATAGAAATGATTAGTTGTTGTAGAAAAAAGCAGAATAAGGAACAAATTAAAAAACAAGTTAACATTGTTAAAAATTTATTAATGTTAACTTGTAAATTTTGAAATTAAAATTGGAAATCTACACCAAATTCTAATTGATGCATTTTAAAGCTAATCGTTTGAGCAGGGTCAAAACTAGACGTACCGCTCACTTCAACTTCAGGAGCGTACATAACAAAAAATGTCCATTCGTTTTCGCCTCGTTTCATTGTATAACCGGCCGTAAAATGATCTTCGACAACACCCGGAGCAAGAAGGTTAAAATTAATCTGGCTTGATGCGATAGGTTGATCGGTTGTGCTGTAGCCAACTCGGAAAGTATCGTCTCCCACCGTCCATTCGTAACCAAGCTTGTAGACTGATACATCGTCCCAACCAAAACCTGCGCCATCTGAACCACCTAAACACCCCGTACCGGTTGCAGGTAATTGTGTTGGTGAGCCTGCAAAGAGCGTATTGTTAAGAGAATCGATACAGTTGGTAAGAAGTGGATTTATGCCATTAGATATTGCAGCAACATCGGTGTACATTATCGCTTGGTAGTCGAATAATAAAGTTGAATTTTGCGAAGTTTCCCAAGCGATACCGACTGTATAAGTTGAAGGAATATCAAAATCTCCACCTTCGGCAAAAAGTCCAGCATAATCGTCAAACTCACTCATTTCCATTTCTGATTGATAAGAAATTCCTAAAGTGAAATGGTCAGACAAATCAAAATTTGCGCCTAATTTAAAACCAAACCCCGTCGATGTATCGTGACCGTTATTAGTTAGTGCCGCAGGATTAAGTGAGTTGTTGGCAAAAGGTGCTAGTCCTGTCGCTTCAAAAGCTTGAGCTGCAAAAATAATACTTGCTCCGAGAGCAACCGATTCATTTGCTTGATAGGCAATTGAAGTATTCACAAATAGTTGCATTAAATCAACGCCAGTATTTCCGGCTCCAAATACGCCGGGAGAGTTAACAATGGTTCCGCCAACATTAAGACTGGTTGGATCAAGAATGCGAGCACTGCCGCCTCTATAATCACTATTCATTCCGCCGTTTCCGTAGAGAGAAATACCCCACATCATCTGATCATCAATTTTTGATGAAAAACCAAAACTAGGAATTGGAAACCACTCACTTGATGAATCAACCGTTCCAGTATTATGTGAGAATGGAATTTGGCATGGAACAACGCCTGGCTGACTACAACCTTGGAAACCGCCCAATACAGGAGTAAAACCGTTAGGTAGTGATGGTTCACCCGATACATTCACGCTTCTAACGGGATTGAAGAGAGCGATGCCCCAATCCATTCGTTCACCCACTTGAAGTAAACTTGCTGGATTATTTGCAGTAGAAATACTGTTTCCGCCTTTAGCGACACCAGCACCAGCCATACCTTTTTCTTTTGCGCCATAACCGTGGGAAAAATATCCGTTGGTTGCAAGAGCATTGGTTGATACAATGCCCGAAAGAGCGACAGCTAAAGCAAGCCTTGTTATTTTCATATAGTTACTCCCCTAGTTTTCTATGCTCGTTAAAGTAGGTCAACTTCCTGGATAAACAATATAGTGGTTAAGCTAGCTCCAGATGACATTACAACATGGTTTTCTAATTTAAGAATTGCTAATATAGCAGGAACTGATTAGAATTTGAACGAATTTATTGATATGTATCAATTTTCGCTACTCATTTTTATAGTAGCTCATTTATAGAGATTGGCAAATAATGACAGAATTTACTCCTATTATAGGGCTTATTGGTGGAAGTATCATCGGCTTGTCTGCCGTGGTTTTGTTGCTGTTTAAGGGAAGGGTCGCAGGCATTTCCGGTATTTTAAATGGTGTTTTCACTACTGACGGAAAAGAGCTTGGTTGGCGTTTGTTATTCCTTTTAGGTATTGTTCTTGGTCCTTTTATAGCACAGCTATTTGGAAGTTATTTGCCGTCAAATATTGAGCTTTCATGGACAACTATCATCATCGGTGCATTTTTGGTTGGTTTTGGGACTAATCTTGCTGGTGGGTGTACCAGTGGCCACGGAATTTGTGGGGTAGGACGTTTTTCTCTACGTTCAATTTCGGCAACGGTTGTATTTATGTCGATTGCCATGGTAACCGTATTTTTATCGAGCTATTTACGAGGAAGCATCGGATGAAGTTAATTGTGGCGTTAGTCTCTGGATTGCTTTTTGGTATGGGATTAACCATCGCTCAAATGGTTGACCCTAATAAGGTCTTAAACTTTTTAGACGTTACTGGAAATTGGGATCCTAGCTTACTTTTTGTCATGGCTGCGGCTTTTTCAGTTTTTAGTTTGTTTTATTGGTTACTAATAAAAAATCGTAGTGTTTCTTTGACGGGCGTACCCATTAGCATTGGACGAATTACAGTGGTCAATAAGCCATTAATTTTTGGAGCTGCAATTTTTGGTCTAGGCTGGGGATTAACCGGTGTTTGTCCTGGACCCGCGGTTGCCAATATTTCGGCAGGAGAACCCAAGATGTTGGTATTTGTTGTAGTGATGATTCTTGGAATGAAAACTTCTGAATGGGTAAAAACTCGAATACTAAGTTAACATCTATGAGTGAATAATCCGCTAGTAGAATCGGTCGATTTAGTTATTAGGGTAAGTAAAAAATAATGATTGCTTAAGACAAGCTAGCCGTTCAAAGTTTTAAAGTTCGAAATTATGATAAACGTTTTGAACATCGTCTAGTTCGTTTAGCATAGACAAAAATTTATCAAACATTTCAACATCATCTGGATTAATTGGTGTTGTATTTTGAGGGATAAATTGTATTTCGTCGACTTCAAATTCCAATTCAGCAAATGCTTCCATTAAAGATTGTTTGGCTTTAAAGTATTCGTTGTGTGGGGCAAAAACGGTAATCATACCGCCTTCACTTTCTATATCTGTGACATCGACATCTGCCATCATTAATGTTTCTAATACCGCTTCTTCGTCATCGTTTTTAAATACAAAAATTGCGCTGTGATCGAACATGTGGCTAACACTACCTTGAGTGCCAATTTTACTGTTGGTTTTAGTAAAACAGACTCGAACATCACCAAAAGTTCGATTAGGATTGTCGGTCAAACAATCGACAATCACCATACAATTTCCAGGTCCATACCCTTCATAGCGAGCGACCGCAAAATCTTCACCACCGCCACCTTTTGCTTTGTCGATAGCCTTGTCTATGACGTGACTAGGAACTTGATCTTTTTTGGCGCGATCAATTAGACCTCTAAGCGCTAGATTGCCATCAGGGTCAAAACCGCCAGATTTGGCACAGACGTATATTTCACGACTATATTTGCTGTAGATCCGAGCGTTGGCATCCGATGTTTTTGCCATTGACTCTTTTCTGTTCTGGTAGGCTCTACCCATAATTTAATCCTAATAATCGAGGCATGATGAAAAATGAAACATTTTACATTGCTTTGCCCTCAATAGGAAACTCGGTTTGGTCGGATCAGATAGTCGAACAGCGTTTGTTATTGGCATTCACTGAAAAAGAAATGTATAGTGCGCGCTAAATTTGAGCGGTTGATTGTTATTTAATCAATTGGATGCTCAATCGATAGAGTTTATAGATTAGGAATAACTATGTTCACAGAAGATTTTTATACGCGATCCGACGAAAACTTTATATTTTCCAAACAGCAAGGTAGTGATTTTGCTAAAAACATAGCGGGAGATTTTAATCCGTTACATGATATAGATAATAGTCGCTTTTGTATTCCTGGTGATTTGTTATTCTCTGTGATGTTAGGTGAGTTTGGTGCGAGTAAGCAAATGCATTTTGATTTTCAGGGAATGATTAGCGGTGATATGCCTGTTCATTTTATTCAAAATGATGAGTCAATTGTTGCTCAGAACGATAAAAATAAGCAGCTCTTAAAATTAACAAAAAGCGGTGATATTACTCAAGATCAAACCTTTATCGAAGGGCTGATTCGATCTTATGTTGCGTTTTCGGGAAAAACCTTTCCTCACATTATAATTCGCCTAATGAAACAGCAAGGTGTAATGATTAATACTCGTAAACCGATGGTGATTTATGATCAGATGTCACTATCTCTTGAATCTTTCTCAAATGTGGCTCCGGAGGTTATTCTTAAAGATTGTGATTTTGATGTAACAGGCAAGCGCGGAGTCGTTACTATGAACTTTGATATTAGAGCTTCAAATGAATCAATCGGTGTCGGCGAAAAGAAAATAATAATGAGCTCTCTTAGACCTTATGAGCAAGGTGAAATTGATTATTTAGTTGATACTTATAACAAAGCTAAAGAGTCCGCCTCGTTTTAGTTGTTTGTTGTAGCTTTTATAACCGGTAGTAATTAAGTCTATGGATATTCAAAGCTCTTCTCGTCTTAGTTACCAAATGATGACAGCGGCAGATGATCTGCTGTTGTTTCAGCTCGACCAAGATCCAGAGGTTTTGCCACTGAAGCAGCCGAAACCATCAAGAAGGCTATCGTAAGAAATAATAGGGCTCGCGCAGATACCAAAATTAATTATATCTCAGCGATAGCCTTTGAGGATCATAAAGCCTCGATAAATATCATGAAAAAGCTGGGAATGAACTATTTAAAAACTGATCTGCACAAAGATCCCTTAGGTGATCATGAACTTGTTTTTTACCAATTAGATTTAAAATAGCTGCGTAGGGATACCCTGAGTTTCTATTCACTCGAAACGGCGTTAATAATAAATGGGATCCCTTTCCAAACCTGAATATGTATATCGACTCGCCAGTCTTCAAGAATACCACTAAAACCTTTAATTAAACCTAAATTAGAAACTGAGTTTAGTTTCATGGTGACTCTTTGGCTTTTTCCCGCGGGGACTTCAAATCCATCTAAATCAAATTGTGCAATAGTCTGGGTTGTTTTCATAACGTAAATTTGACTATCCTCTATTTTTATATCGTATTGAGTTGGATTAGAAATGATCACCTCAAAAGATAAATGGCTGGAAGCGGTTTCATTGGTAAGCTGTGAAAAACTCGGAAGGTTATAGTTAAATGAAGACCAGTCGATTTGATACTCGGCTTTAAGTAACTGACTTTTATGGTGTAAGCTCACAATTAATTGGCTATGTAAATAAAGGGTGCTTGTTAGAACCAAGAGCATCATAGAATAACCCAAAAGCATTGGTTGCCTTTTTATTGCTGACATAGATTTGATATCTTTTAATAATAGACTCGCAATTTTTGTTCCTGCGGGTATTGCGATGGTTAAAAATAGAATATTGGCTAAAAATAATATACTGATAATTTCTATCAGGGTTAGCGTTTCGTAAGTAAAAATAAATTGGCTAAGAATTAATAATGGAAAACAAAATATAAGTCCAAAAGATAACGTCAGTAGTGGTCGAAAAAATAAGGCTTTTAAAATGATAGAATATTTAGTTCGATGCCTTTGTAAGGTCGGCGAAATGAAATCTAAACCAAAGGTGAAAAATAGAAATAAGTAACTTAGCGTTATTGATAAGATAGTCGTCCATTGATAAGGATAGTAGCCCAGCCAAAGAATAAATGATTGAGCTGTAATATAAAGTATAAAAAGCTTAGATTCTTCCCAAGCTTGATAGATTAAAGGAAACTCTTTGCTCTCCCCATTATCAAACTTAGCGTCTTTCTCAAATTCCGCCGAGTACTTCTCTTTTATTGGAAACAGCAAGATTGATGCAAATACCAAAGAGCCGGAAATAATTAAGTTGCTGAGTACAACCTTTGTTTGGGATTCAAATAAAAAATTACCTAGTTGAACGGATATCTGATGCCAAGATTGAGGAAAAAAATAGTCAAGTAAGGCATTTTTAATCGCTTCTTGATTTAAAAGCATTAGGCTTATAAAAATCCCAAAAGCGACTAGCGCACAAAGACTATAAATTCCAAGCCAAGCAGCCGAGCGGCGTTTAATCTTAGAAAGAGATAGCGGAGCACTAATGCAGGCCAATTTTAGTTGTTGAAAGATTTTCATATAGCCCCATGATAAACAAAGAAAGTATTGTATTACATAGGTAACTGATACAATAGAAGTGAAATTGGTAACATTATGATAATAATACAAAAAAGGTTTGATGAAATAGGTGAAATTATAGTTCATTAACAGCTTTCGACCAACTAATAAGGTAATCGACTCAATGAAAATATTTGCAATTTTAACCATATTCTTTTCTTTGTCCGTTAATGCTGAAACGACAAAAAAGGAGTTTTTTGAAAATTTAAAGCACTTGTGTGGCAAAACTTTAATCGGTAAAACAGTTTTTCCTGCAGATCCAGGTCATGATTTTGCGGGTAAAAAACTTGTCATGCAGGTGGCAAGTTGTAGCGATACTGAGATAAAGATTCCATTTAAAGTAGGAGAGGATACTTCCAGAACTTGGATTTTTACTTTGCTCCCAGAAGGCTTATTGTTCAAGCATGATCATCGATACAAGGATGGCAAACCTCATAAACTGACTATGTATGGTGGAATGGCCGACGATAATGGCACCCCTTTTAAGCAGAGCTTTCCGGCCGATGCACAGACTCATCAACTAGTACCCGAGGGCAAGACAAATGTGTGGACTGTCAGTTTCGACCTTAAGAAAATGACGTTTATTTATTACCTTGAGAGACACAGCAAACCTCGCTACAAGGCGGTGTTTGAAAGTCAAGAGTAGCTTTTTTGTATTCTCTTATAGATAAGAGTAGGATAAAAAATGAGTGAACTCTTTATTCGCTAACGCAACTGTTTAGGAATTGCTAAAATCATGTACCGCTTTATCGTTAGAACGATTATTTTCATATTTGTGATGAGTCTTAGTTTGTACATTGGGGCTCATTGGAAATTGAGTGAAGATCTTAAATATATCAAGAAACAACTGTCGCCAATGACTCAGTTTGATTATGAAAACTCTTCCTTAACTCTTGATGGAAAGGTTGTTGTTAGTGGGATAAATTTGTATTTTCGCGCTCAAGATATTAACGTAACGGTCAACCGAATTAAATTTTCTTCTGGCTCTATTTTTAGGATGGCATTTCTCAGAGATATATTTGATGAGGACTTTTCATCCAGTGATTTCTATTTAAATATTGATGGAGCCGTTATTCCATTGACTCCGTCTTTGGTCAAATATATTTCAGAAACAGAGCAACCAAGCATTCTTGATAATCTAGAAGCCTCTGCTTGTGGCAGCGTAAAAAGAATTGGTTTTAAAGAATACTTTAGCATGGGGTATGACTACGTTGTTTTTTCAACTGAAGGGCGTTTTCACCAAGACAGTTACAACGGAAATTTGTTAGGTCATGGATGGCTTGATATAGAAGAGACTTCTAAGATTGATTATCAAATAGATATCGCCAATGTGTTTGCTGAGCAAGACAAACTATCGCCTAATCTGGAGGCTGGAAACCTTGAAAAACTGAAGCTTAGAATTGAAGACAAGGGGTTCAATCGACATAAAAATGAATTCTGCGGTATAAAATCCAATCAGACTGCAGAGCAGTTTATTGAAAAGCATGTTAAAGAGATAGCTCAGCATTTAGCTGCTGCCGGCATTAAAATGACTCCTTCTGGAAAGAGAATATACAAGGAGTTTATTCAACCTTCGAGTATAGTTGAACTTTCTATTCAGCCAGAAAGCAGTTTCTCGTTTAATGATTTTGGTTATTATGATGAGAAAGAGCTTAGAAGTTTATTGGGACTAAGCTTTACTGTTAACGGTCAAACAACCGAACAAATTTTTAATGGATGGTCGCTCGATAAATTTAACCAAATCGATACGAGAGCGGGAAAGGTTCAGGAAGAGCCTATTACAAATAAGCGTTACGAATTAATTACGATTAAGCGAAGTTTTGAGCTTGAAGATGTTTCTAAAGCAAACCTGTTTATTGATCAAGAAGTTAAAGCGGTAAGAGATGATGGTAAAGAATATGTCGGCAAGTTAAGACGCATTGAGAATGAAAAACTATACATCGCTATGGCTATTCAAGGTGGCGTAGTTCAAGCTTCTTTGGATCGAAGTCGAGTAGCCTCATTTTATGTTTATCGATAAGTTATACTGGTTTTAAAATTACCAAAAGCACTACAGAAAATAAAATAAGAACTGGATATTCATTGAACCAGCGATAAAAAACATGAGTTTTATTCGATGTTTTATTAGTAAAGTTCTTCAGGTGAGAGCCGCAGATAAAATGATAAACAACCAGACTTGCGACCAATGCCAGTTTTATTTGAAACCAAATTAGCGATAACAAACCCGGATTAACCACTAGCATCCAAGCTCCGAGCCCTAGCGTTAAAACCATAAAGGGTGTGACAAAACGATATAGCTTTCTCGCCATGATTAATAGATGTTGATAAGTATCTTCGGATTCCGTCATGGCTAGATTGACATAGATTCGTGGTAAATAAAATAAACCGGCGAACCAACTAGTCATAAAAATAATATGAAATGCTTTAAGCCACAAATAAGTCATTTAGGTTTTCCCGTTTTAAGAGGTGCCATCTCAAGAAAAGCTATTTTATACTAACTTGGGTGTTGGTGGCAGTAGAAAAGTTTGTTGTGATTTATCGGTAGGAGCGCGCCTCTGTGCTGAGAAAAAGGTTCACTGAGATTCGCACCGATACGGGCACTCCTACCAGAAGTTTACTTCATTGATACTGGGCCTTTAATATCACTCATTTTTAGATCACCACTGCCTTCTTCTATTATGGTTAAGCCATTATGCAGCGTTTTAAGGTTTATATCACCAGAGCCATCGTCAATGGTGACTAATCCGAAAACGTCAGTAATATCCATGTTACCAGAGCCATCTTCTATATTCAGAGTGCCGCCAACTTTTTCAATATTCATACTTCCTGAACCATCATCAATTTTGATATCACCACTGACTTGATTTATAACCATACTGCCAGAGCCATCGTCGATCTTTAAGTTACCTTGGATATCGGTGATTTTCATGCTTCCAGAGCCATCATCTATTTCCACGTCATTTTTGATCTGGTGAATCGTTATTTCGCCAGAGCCATCTTTGACTTTTAATCGCATATTGCTGGGTAACCTAACGATTAGATCGATCTTAGCGTTGTTACTTCCCCAGTTAATATGATTATCAGGGTTTGCATCGGCGACAAGTTCTGCATAGCCACCTTTAGATTTTAGGCTTAATTTAAAATCATCATTATAGGCTTCAATATTTGCGGTTACTTGAATATCACTAATAGAATCATCGCCGATAATTTTTAAATAGCCTGCGGCAGCATCAATATTTAATTGAGTAAGCTTTTTTGCAGACAAGTTAAGGTTTTTGATTTCTTTGAAATCTAAAGATTTTGCGTTGACTGTTACGCAGCCTGATAGCGATAATGTTAAAACAGTTGCGATTACAAATTTTGAATTAAAGTTAGACATATTTTCCCTCATTTAAATTTATTATGATGAACACTGGATAACAAGGTAATCAATAGCAATCGGTGTGCCATTAGAATAAAGTTCAAGTTATCAAAGGGTTAGCCATTTGTTAATTAGTGGTTTTATTATTTTGACCAAGAAAATAGGGTTGTTTTTAACAAAATCACTAAAAATTGGTAAATTAACTAACCGGATATATCTTTAGACGAAATTATTGGGAAAAAGGTTTGATTGTATTACGCACGGAAATTTGTCCAAGTGAAAAAACCTCACTTCTCCCTAGCTTTCAATAGCCTAAACACTCTCCATAAAAGCAACAAAAGCCTTAGCAAATCTCGCAGGTGAATCTTTATCCATATTAAAATAAAGTGACGGTTCAATTAACTCAGCTTCCATTAACGCAAATTGATTATCGAGTCTTACAAAGTCTAATCTTGCATAAAGGGTTGTTTGAGGAAGTTTACTTAGTGCATTTTTTGCTGTTTCAAGTAGCGATGACTCTGGTTCGATTTTTGTCAGCTGACCGCCATGCTCTTCTTGGACTCTAAAATCATCCGATTTAGGTTTTTTTAATATCGTATGACTGTATTCACTATTAAAGAAAAATAGCGAAAATTCTCCCTCATTGATCACTGACGGCATAAAAGGTTGTAACATGAATTCTCTGTTGTTAAACAATCTTTCAAGCTTTTGATCTTCGATATCCGTGTCCGATTTTGAAAGCCTAAAAGTGTCATCGGCGTTTGCACTAATGCAAGGTTTTATAATTAACTCTTTGGTATCAAAATGCTCAAAGGCTTCATCAATTTGATTATCAGAATACTTTTGTTGCCAAAGGGTTGGAACAATGAGTACACCTTGAACAGACAATTCCGACAGGTAGTTTTTATTGATGTTCCATTTGATGGTTTCAAGGCTATTGGCTAAAACGGCTTTCGATTGGTTGATTTTTTCAAGCACCGATAAAAACTCTTCACTATGATCTTGGTAATCCCAAGGTGAGCGAATAATCACTGCGTCGTAATCATTCCAATCAACCTGTTTGTCTCGCCAAGATATTTCTTCTGCCTGCCATCCTAGCTCAGAAAGCGGCTCAATGGTTAATGAATCATAACATTCAAAATCGTCTAATTGATCCATGCTTAGTAAGATGCATTTTTTCATGATTTTGTATTCTCTATTATTTTTTTCTATTTGGTTCGATTAGTGTTTGGTAAAAATCTAACGCTTGTTCGATTTGAAATTGATTAAAAACCTGAATATTATTTTTTCTTAGTAACCTAGTGGTGATCCCTTCACCGGGAATTTTTTTACCATCAAACCGGCCATTGTGAATTAAGCCGCTCCCACAAGAGGGACTCGATTCAGTTAAAATTGCGAGTTTGATATTGTTTTGTTTGCAAACTTCTAATGCAGTTTTTGCTCCGCGAATAAATTTTTGAGTAACGTTGATGTTTTCAATGTTAATCACTTTAGTATTATCATCGTTTAGACTTACAATTTCTGCTGGTTTTCGAGGTGTTGGTAAGCCACCACTTACTTCTGGGCACAAGGGGATTAGTAAAGAGAGTTTTTTCCAGTTTTTGATTATCAGGTTGTAGACTCGCATATCGCCGCCGTCATATCGTACCTTTTCTCCGAGCAGACAAGCACTAATTAAAATAGGATGTTTGGGCATAAGTCACTCGACAGGTTTAACCTCGATTTAATAAAACCAAGCTATCTCATTAAAAATAGATTGTAAAGTGAATTAACGTTATGTTTATTCCGTCAAACTTTCACCCGGTAGGAGAGCCCATCTCGGCGCGAACAAAATTAAACACTTTCGCGGCACAGAGACTCGTTCATACCTAGATAATAGAACTGGCTGACTGAAATCGGTATTTATGATTAGATACGGTATAATTACGCGACTTTAAATGCTGGCGATAATGTTACTCTAATTAAAGATTTGAGTGTAAAAGGTGCTAATTTTACCGCCAAACGCGGTACAATCGTATGTAATATTTCGCTAACATCTAATCCTGAGCATATTGAAGACCGAGTGAATGGGGCTAGAATTGTATTGCTAAGTTGTTATTTGAAAAAGTCGAATTAGCTTTCGATTGATATTAAAAGTTTTAATAAACAAATGGAGAAGATAATGAAACAAACAATGAAAAAATTTATTAGATTTACTGCCAGCGTTGCAACAGGGTTTATTTTGTTAAGCCAAACAGCTATTGCACAACAATCTCTTGAGGAGCTTGCAAATGGCGATCACCGAAGTGAGTCTAATAAAGCGAGAAATGAATACAGACATCCAGTGGAAACGCTCGAATTTTTTGGTATCAAGCCCAATATGACGGTTGTAGAGATATCTCCTGGAGGTGGATGGTACACGGAAATTTTAGCACCTTATTTGAAAGAAAAAGGACACTATGTTGCGGCGGGCTTTGATCCTAAATCAAAAGTAAACTACTACAAAGTTAATGCCAAAAAATTTGCTGACAAGTTAGCCTCTAAACCTGAAATTTATGGAAAAACGCAAGTCACTATTTTTGAAGCACCTAACAAGTTAGACTTCGCTGAAGCAAATTCTGCTGATATGGTTGTGTCTTTTAGAAATGTTCACAGTTGGGCTCGAAGCAAGCAGACAGAAAATGTTTTTAAAGCGATTTATGAAGTCGTAAAACCCAATGGTATTTTTGGGTTAGTTCAACATCGCGCCGGCGAAAAAAAGCCAAAGGATGTCAGCGGTAAGTTAGGTTATATAAGAACCGCTGATGTGATTAAAATGGTAACAAAGGCAGGGTTCAAACTAGTTGAGCAAAGCGAAATAAACGCGAATTCTAAAGACACTAAAGATTATAAAGATGGAGTTTGGACACTACCTCCAAGTTATCGATTAAAAGATAAAGATCGTGAAAAGTATAAAGCGATTGGAGAAACAGATCGTATGACACTTAAATTCGTGAAACCTGCTACGTTATAAAATTACTTTAAGACAAGGAGGTCTTATTGCTTCGTAACAATTTATGTTGAATGAATAGAGAAACAAAAATCACCTATGAAAACAGTATTTAATAAGCTACAAGTAAAACTCAACAAGCTTGATCAGAATAAAATATTTCAAGGCTGTGTGATCTTCGTTATCATTTTGTCAGCTTTAGCGATTGGCGTAAAAACGCATAATATTCCTTTAGAGTATTTATCTATTTTGGCTGCTGCCGATGTTGCCGTTACGGTTTTTTTTGCTTTAGAAATCGTTATTCGATATTTAGCAACCAATAATTTCAAACAGTTTTTTTCCAAGGGCTGGAACATTTTTGATACAACCATTGTTATTGGAAGTTTAATTCCGGCAGGTGGTAGTGGCGTTCTTTTGGCGAGGTTGTTGAGAGTTTTTCGAGTGTTACGTTTGGTATCAATGGTTCCAGAGCTTAGGTTGTTGGTTAATGCATTGCTAAAAGCGATCCCTAGAATGGGATACATTGCGTTACTTATGTTCGTGATCTTCTACCTCTATGGTGCGGTTGGTAGCATTTTGTTTGAAACGATTAATCCTGTTTTATGGGGTGATGTTTCGATTGCTATGCTGACCTTGTTTAGAGTGGCAACCTTTGAAGATTGGACAGACGTTATGTATGAAACCATGGCTTTTTATCCGATCAGTTGGATTTATTATTTAACCTTTATCTTTTTAACGGCTTTTGTATTTTTGAATATGATGGTAGGTACTGTTTTAGATATAATGAGCAAAGAGCATGAAAATTTTCGTGCAGAGAGTCACGGAGAAACGGCAGAAGGTGGAGAGCCTGCAAGTCGTGCTCAGATAGAAAAATTACAAACCGAAATAGTGGAAATTAAGCAGTTGTTAAAAGAGAAGAGCTAACAACAAGGCCCGCTTAAAACTGACCTTGCTGTTTTAGACTTTGTAGTCAAATTAAAAACTATATCTTAGTCCAAGCGTTAAGTTACGACCTACACGGGGCGCTAAGTCTTTTACAAACGAGCTATGATCTCGAGCATCTTCATCAAGTAAGTTTTTACCTTTGATGAATAAATAAAGCTGCTGATCGTCTTGATTAATCCGGTAAGCGACTTCTAGATCAAGTTGTTCAAAACCCGGTGTAACCAATTCATTTTCAGCTAAATTATCTTGGGTTTGATATTTAATCCAGCTAAGGCTTGAAGATAAATCATGATAGTCGTAATTTAATATAACGCCTATTTTATTGGCAGGTAGTCTAGGAAGGTAACCGCCACTAGATAGCTCTGCATTTACCCAGTCACCAAACAATTCGCCAGAAAATAAATGCTGGTCGATTTGTCCAATTGGAAAAGAAACCTGAAATTCCATTCCTTTAAAATCAGTATCTTGTTGTTTATAGCAACTGAGCGTTAGTTCATGCTCTTCTGCTTCGTGAATGGCATCTTCTGTTAGACAACTATCTGTTAAAGAAACAATATCTGAAAAAATGAAATCATTAAATTTGTTCATGTATAAATTGATTTCACCGGTAACTTTATCAAACTCAAAACGATAAGAAATGTCGAGGTTGTTTGATGTTTCTTTAGTTAACTCTGAGTTGCCGATTTCAAATGATTGAGTGGCTAAATGTGGGCCATAAGAAAAATATTCTTCAACACTTGGAAAACGATTAGCATGAGCAAAGTTAATTGCGAATAAGTTATGTTCTTTTAGTGAGTAGACTAGGCCGGAAGAAAAACTAAAACCATTTTCAGATTTAGATGAATGTCCAATGGCTGATAAAGATTGAGACTCAAATCGAGCACCCAACTCCCACTTTAATTTATCAAAGTACTTTTCTTCTAACCAAAACAGTGCCTGATTATCGGTATCAGACTTAGGGATTATCGCTTCTTCACCTATGGCGGAAAACTCTCTTGAGCTAACTTGTACCCCGAATACACCATTCCATTCGTTCCAACGGTCATGCTTGATCCAGCTGCGGAATTCTCCTGCTTTATTGGTAAAGAGAGTACCTATTTCATCACCTTCTAGTTCGAAATGTTCGTAGTCTGTATAAGACAAACCAGCGAAAAATGTTTCAACTCCAGCAAAAATATTATCTTGCTTTGTTTGAAAGTCGAAACGTGTTTGTTTCATATCAATGGTCACACCTTCGTCATGATGAACTTCTTCTTCGTGATGCTCATCTTCATGGTGCTCTTCTTCCTCATCGTGATGTTCTTCTTCCTCTCCGTGGTGAGCGTGACCAGGAACACCATAACTTTTGTCAATTTGGTTAACAGAGAAACCCCAATAACCTTTGCTTGTTAGTCTCGTTACTCCCACACTGCCACCATTGGTTTCACTCGCACTGTTTTCTAAGATGCCAACTTCACCGTGGTCTTCTTCATGCTCTTCATGCTCCTCTTCATGACCTTCTTCCTCGTGCTCATGCTCTTCATGCTCTCTAAGGGCTTCGGACTCTGCGTAGCTAGGAATTAATAGATCGTCATTCGACTTACTAAAAGCATCAATGTGCCAATTCCAGTCTTCGTTGCCTCCATCTAGGGTAAAAACGGCAGCTGTTTCTCCGGTTGCATTGTTACCAAATCTTAACTCGAACCCTCCAGATATATCATCAAGTTGGTTTTCATTGATTTTGCGGTCAGTAGTGTTAATTACCCCACCAATTGCGCCACTACCATAAAGTAGGGTCGCAGGTCCTTTTATAATTTCAATTTGCTCTGATAAAAGGGGCTCGATTCCAACATCATGATCTGCACTATTGGTCGAGGCATCTTGAACGCTCATTTGGTTATTAGTTATTTTTACTCTGCTACCACTTAATCCGCGAATTACAGGTCTAGAAACTGCGGGACCAAATGAAGATACGCTAAGACCTGGTTCGGCCTGCAATATTTCACCCAAAGTCGCTGCTCTTTTACTAATTAGCTCTTCACCAGTCAGCAAGGTCGTTGGTGTCGCCATATTTAGTACAGTATGTTCTAGCGGGTTTGCTGTAATAACCAGTTTATGCTCCGGCTCAGTTTCTAATGAAATAACAAATGGATTGTCAAAGCTGCTAGAGTCGTCCTGACTGATTTCTATTTGTTGATGAAAATGCCCTTGTGTTCCCGCTTTTACATCTAAGGTATGTATACCGATTGGCGCATTTATTTCGGCTTTTCCTTGGGCGTCAGCAATGGTGCTGATAGATGTATCTTTGATTTCAATAACCGCGTTAGGTATCGGTTTTCCATCAATATCTTTTAATTGGACATGGAGGGTTTTAGCGTCTATTGATAAATGTAAAAGTGCAGCAATGCTTACAGCTGAAAGTAATATTTTTTTCACGTCATTTCTCTTCTTAAAATATAGGTGCGCGCTCTGTCTTATCTAAAACTAGAAGTCGCACATTAAATAGTTAAATTGGTTTTATATAAATAGCTTTTAAGAGAAAAAAGAAGGAGGTGCTCTGGCCTGAAAACTAGGTAAGGAGGCTAAATTGTAATTTGAAACCGCTTTAGCGCATCGGTAGCTTTTAAAATTAGGTATTTGATCCGAGTTGATGGAGCCAATAACTAAATCATCACCGTCCGTTGCATGAGCAATACAAGAATGCTCGGTTTGTTGAATATGTTCTTGGCTATATTGATGGTGCAACACTACATACTGGGTGAAAACCCAGCTAAATAGCAGTGCAAATATAGCAATTTTAGATTGTTTCGCGAACATTCAAGCATTCTCTCATAGAGAATATTTGTTACGCAATAGGATTTGGTAAGAATATGTAAGTTTAGGTGTCGGCGATAACCTGTTTCTAATGGTCGATTTAATAAAAAGGTTTAAGCCAGAATAAATAAGAATGGGCAAATAAAACCCGCCAAAACAATTAGACCTCTTTTTCCCAATACACCGTTGCGGCCTCTAATCATAAACAGCGCTGATATGGATAAAAAGATTAACATCACCGCAAAAAGATCAGAAAAATAGACCCAGCCATTTTTTATTTCATTTAAGTGTAACTGATTGAATATTTTTAGAATCGGACGAGAACGAATAGTTTCCACTGTAACTTGCTGGGTTTCGAAATCGACAAAAATGTTAGTATCGTTTTCTAGAAATAATTTATAACGAGTACCTGATTCCCAAAAATCAGCTCGTATATCTGAAGATAGTCCAAGCTCTTTTACTAAATAATGATCCAGTTGAGGAGAATCAATATGTTGCTTAAGGTCTTGGATAACAACCGTCGATTGAGATACTTGATAGTTGGGATTCCAGTCATCAATATGATTAACCGCAATCCCAGAGATAGAAAATATCAGCGTCATGCCAATGCAAAAGTAACCGATATCTCGGTGTAACGAACGATTGAGCTTAAACCAACTGATTTTGTTATTCGTACTTTTAGTGTTTTCAATACTTTTAGCTGTTTTAGTCTGCAATGGTGACGCCCGTTGGAGAAAGTTGATAAACTGTCATACCTGATTTAATGGATCCCTTGTCAAATTCTTCGTTGGCTTCTTCTGCTAAATGACTTAGATAGGCAACGGCTTTTTCCTTGCTAAGTTCCATCCCCACCAATTTGCCGGTGGCGTAAGCTGTTTTGCCTTTGGCGTTAAATGGAAAAACCATATCGCCGTCTTTTACTTTGATTCTTAAGGTTTGATATTTTTTGTCTGATGCTAATTTCATCCAGCAACCACGTTTTTTGCAAACAGAAATGATAGCACCTTCCACGGTAACATCTTTGTCTAAATAATCTTCAGGATTTTCTAGAAGTGTTGATATAGCAACTAATTTGCTCATATCGGCACCGGTTCCAAATTTTTCAGCGGTTGCGGGGAATGATATTAGGGTCAATAATAGGATTGAAATCCAGCTTTTCATTTTTTTCTCCGGTTGAATTAAATGATATGAGTTTTTGTTAAGCTGTAATTATCTCATTTCATTTGTAGTAGGTTCAACAGGATAATGCAAAATTGTCGTTAGATTTAATTGTCTTAGGTCAGGTTTAATTGTGTTAGTTCGGATAAAAATCATTAAATACTATCAGCGATTCCAATTAACAATTTTTCTAATTTTTTTGCCTTAAGTTCAATTTGGGAAACCTTTTCCTGATCAATTTTCGGTATTCTATTCTCCAGCTTTTTCATTTTCCCTTCTAACCGGCTCATTTTTTCTTCTAATATTAACCAACTTTTGGATAACTGCGTTTGGTTGGCTGCAACTGTGTTTTGGCAAGCACTCAAAATGATACACATGATTAAGGTAGCAGCCATTGAAATAAGCGGTTTGGTAAGATGTTGATTAGGCATTTTCAGTTCCTTGCGATTGGTTTTACCCTATAAGTCGAGTCGGTGAGCAGGAAAGTTTGAATTCGGCTCTAGGTTAATGCTAATTCTTGGTTTTTATTTGCTTCTATTTACTACAATCACTGTCCCTAAGCGGATAAAATCGTTAAAATCACGCTATTGTCGAGAAGGTTAACCCTTCTCAAATTAAAATCATCAAATCTTTTATGGCTAGGTTTATTATGACTAGGTTTGGGCATGAAGATAGTAAACAGAGAAAAATTAAGGCATGCAGCAAGAATACAATCCGCAAGAAATAGAAACCCGAGTACAGGATACTTGGAATAAAAATAAAGCCTTTAAAGCGGTTCAAGACAATAACAAAGAAAAATTTTACTGTCTCTCAATGTTGCCATATCCCAGTGGTCGTTTGCATATGGGACACGTTCGCAACTATACCATTGGTGACGTTATTTCTCGCTATCACCGGATGAAAGGAAAAAATGTATTGCAGCCGATGGGTTGGGACGCTTTCGGTTTACCTGCGGAAAATGCGGCGATTAAAAACAAAGCTCAACCTAGTACTTGGACGATTGAAAATATTGCTTATATGAAGAAGCAATTACAGAGTTTAGGTTTTGCTTACGATTGGGAAAGGGAAGTAACCACGTGTAAACCGGAATACTACAAATGGGAACAATGGTTTTTTACTAAATTAATCGAAAAAGATTTGGCCTACAAAAAGACTTCCGCAGTCAATTGGTGTCCCAATGATGAAACAGTATTAGCGAATGAGCAAGTTCATGATGGCTGTTGTTGGCGTTGCGATACACCTGTTGAAAAGAAAGAAATTGATCAATGGTTTATCAGAATTACGGCTTATGCCGAAGAGCTATTGCAAAGCATCGATGATTTAGATGGTTGGCCGGACAGTGTAAAAACTCAACAGCGAAATTGGATAGGACGTTCCGAAGGCGTAGAAATGTCTTTTGGATTAGAAGGTTCAGATGAACAAGTTAGTATCTATACCACTCGGCCTGACACCTTAATGGGTGTTACATACCTAGCCGTAGCAGCTAAACACCCAATTTCCGATAAAGCGGCTCAATCAAATCCAGAGCTGACTCAATTTATTGCGGAATGTAATCAAAGCACAACCGCTGAAGCAGACATTGCCACCATGGAAAAAAAGGGGATGTCTACCGGCGTTAAAGCGGTTCATCCGGTAACTGGTGATTTGGTTGATATTTGGGTCGCCAATTTTGTGTTGATGGATTATGGCTCCGGTGCGGTGATGGCGGTACCCGGGCATGATCAGCGGGATTGGGAATTTGCCACCAAATATGGGATTGAGATTACGCAAGTTATCGAACCACTTGATTCAAGCGAAATGGTTTGTGATCTATCTAAAGAGGCTTTTACAGAAAAAGGCCGACTAGTTAATTCAGCTCAGTTTGATGGGTTAACTTCTGATGAAGCTTTAACAGAAATCGCTAACTGGTTAGAAGCAAAAGGTTCTGGCAAAAAACAAATTAATTACCGAATTAGAGACTGGGGTGTTTCCCGCCAACGTTTTTGGGGGGCGCCTATCCCAATGATCAAATTAGAAAACGGTGAAATGGTCACCGCCAAAGAATTTCCGGTTGAATTACCAACGGATTTAATTCTTGAAGGGGCGAATTCGCCTTTAATTAACAATGCTGATTTCCAAGATGTTGTGGTTGACGGAATTCCCGGCAAGAGAGAAACGGATACCTTTGATACTTTTATGGAATCAAGTTGGTACTATGCTCGATATACCACTCCAGATTGTGATACTGCGATGTTAGATAGTGAGGAAGCCAACTATTGGTTGCCCGTTGATCAATATGTTGGTGGGATTGAGCATGCCACGATGCATTTACTTTATTTTCGATTCTTCCATAAGTTGATGCGAGACGCAGGATTAGTTAACTCGGATGAGCCAGCTAAAAAACTATTAACCCAAGGTATGGTGTTATCCGAAACTTTCATTACAAAAGATAAAAAGGGTACCAAACAATATCATTCCATTGAAGAAGTGGAAGTTGAAAAAGATAGTAAAGGTAAAGCCATTAGTGCGAAGTTAATCGCAACTGGCGAGCCAGTTATTTTGGCAGGCATGGAAAAGATGTCCAAGTCCAAACAAAATGGCGTTGATCCTCAAGCTTTAATTAATCAATACGGCGCAGATACTTCAAGACTTTATACCATGTTTGCTTCACCTCCTGAGCAAACTTTAGAATGGAAAGATGACGGTGTACACGGTGCTTATAAATTTTTACGTCGCCTATGGAAAGCCTATCATGACAACGGATTAGATCTTGATGAGCAAGCTATCAACCTAGCTAACCTGAATAAGCTTCAAAAAGCCTTATATAGAAAAACCAATGAGACCATTGAAAAAGTCTCAGATGATTATGAACGTCGCCATTCTTTTAATACCGCAATTGCAGCCATTATGGAATTAGTGAATGCTATTATTAAGTTTGAAGCGTCGTCAGATACTGATACAGCGGTTGTCAAACATGCGCTTGATACAACGGTGCTATTATTGTCGCCAGTCGTTCCTCATATCAGTCAAGAGTTATGGTCGCTTTCGGGAAGAGAGACCTTGATCATTGATGAAGAATGGCCCGTGTGCGACAAAAAGGCTTTAACCAAAGATGAGATATTGATCATTCTACAAGTGAACGGAAAGACTCGCGGAAAAATTGAAGTTGTCGCTGATGCAGATAAAGAGACTATCGAAAAATTAGCCTTGCAAGATGAAAACGTTGCTAAATTTGTTGATGGTAAAACTATTAGAAAAGTGATTGTTGTTCCCGGTCGGTTGATTAACATAGTTGCCAACTAAATGAATAATCGTGTGGTAAAAATGAATAAAAATTCAGACTCAAGCCTTTATCCCGGTTTATCCAGTTGTGATTCACTCCGAGGCTTGGTGATTTTTGTTGTTTGTTTAATATTATCGAGTTGCGGTTTTCATTTACGCGGCACAACATCTAGCAATATTCATTCGAGTGAAGGTCTATCCGTATTCGTTGGATTTTCGAGCGATGACCGTTTCTTTGAGCGGCAACTGAAAAATGACTTAAAGCTCGCTAACGTTACTCTTGTCAAAGATGCAACTCAGGTTAATCATCATTTAATTATTGTTAATTCATTTATGGAAAAAAAATCAATTGGAATTGATAGCGTCGGAAGAAATAATGAGTTTGAAATTAGTTATGCAATTGATTTTGTAATTAATAACAACGGCAAACAAGTTATGCAAGATTCAAGCGCTTCAAGATCAGAATCAAAAAATGTTGTTCCCGCGACTAAAACTATTGTTGCTCGACGGAGTTTGTATATCGACCGAAGCGATCCGATTGGAAAAAGAACCGAAGAAAAAAAATTACTCGAATCGATGCGACAAGAGCTTTCAAACAAATTAGTTAGACAATTTATTTCCGTAACAAACTACTCTCTCGGCTCTAAAGCGTTAGATAGTGGGGAATAGTTAACTCAATGTCTTCATTTATTAATATTGTTAGTAGTGATGAGGTTTTATTGCAACAAGAAGCTTGTGACCGGATTATCTCTGAGGCAAAAGACAAGGGTGTTGTTGAGCGAGAAATTGTTGATGTCGTTGATAAGTTTTCTTGGAACGATTTGTTAGCCAATAGCAATAGTTTATCTTTGTTTGCAGAGCAAAAGCTAACGGATATTCGATTTAATAAAGCGCCAAAAAAAGATGCTCAACAAGCCTTAGTTGAACTGCTTGCGAACGCGGATCAAGACAATCAGTTTTTGATTAGATTGCCAAAGTTGGAAGGCCGTCAAAAGAATACGAAATGGTTTAAAACTATCCTAGAGTCAGCCAAGCTGCAAGAATTGTGGCCACCAAAACCTTATGCCTTTGTTGATTGGATTAATAACCGCGCAATGAGATTAGGATTAAAAATTGACCCTGATGCCGTCTCAATGTTGGCAGAGCAAACTGAAGGCAATTTATTAGCGGCCAATCAGAGCTTAGAAAAACTTGATTTATTATTCTCTGATGAACAGATAAATATCGAAATGCTAAAAGAAGTGATATCTGATAATGCTCGTTATTCCGTTTTTTTGTGTTTAGACGAAACCTTAGCAGGTCAGGGGGAACGAGCTGTCAAAATGTTAAAAAAATTTCAACAGGAATCTATTGCGCCGATTTTAATATTGGTAAATTTAACTCGAGAAATTAGTCATTGTACTCAAGTTGCGATTGCAGCTAACAGTGGTCAATCACCCATGCAAGCTTTATCTAAAAGTTTTCTTTGGGATAGTAAAAAGAAAATGATTGTTACCGCATCAAGACGATTACCCTTAGCTATATGGCAAAAATTGATGGTGCGTTGCGCTTATTTAGACCGAATGGTTAAAGGGCAAGAAAAGGGTAATATTTGGCAGGAACTAGAATCTTGTTTATGGTTGCTGAGTGGCAAGAAAATTTGGGGCGTAAAGCGTGGCTAGTTTTTCTCTAGTTAAAAATTGGCAAGGCCGTTGGATTTGAAATCTATAACACCTATTGTGAAATCGATAACACCTATGGAGTTAGTTTTTGGTGGAAGTTTTGACCCAATCCATTTGGGTCATTTGAATGTCATAGCTAACCTCGCTAAAACGTTTCCTAGTTTACCGATCAGAATAGTTCCTTGTTCGATTCCCGCGTTAAAGAGTCAAACGGGGGCTAATTTTGAACAAAGGGTTGATATGATTAACTTATCGCTCAAACCCTTTCAGCAAGTAGTGATTGATCAACGGGAAAATCGAAGAGATGGAAAATCTTATACAGTAGATACTTTGCTGAGTTTATCGAAGGAATTTCCAGAACGACGATTTGTGTTGGTTGTGGGAGCTGATATATTAGATTCTATGAGCCAGTGGTATAGATGGAAAACTTTACCGAAACTATGCCATTTATTGGTGGTTAATCGGCCTAATTATAAAATGGATGATTTAGCAGAATTAACCGAACAGTTAGGATTTTCTGAGGTAAAAGGAATTGATGAGTTAATGGCAAGCTCCAATGGATGTTATAGTTGTCTAAACATAGAAGAAGTTGATGTTTCGTCGACAGAGATAAGAGAAAATTTTACCAATGGACTATCTAATGATAAGTTCATTTCCAATGATGTATTTAATTACATTAATAATAATTTGATATACAAGTAAGAGTTGTGACCTAAATGAAAAATAAAACCTTAAAAGATTTTGTTGTTGAGCAGTTAGAAGAAATAAAAGCACAAGATATTAAAGTGATTGAGTTGCCCGATGACAGCAGTATTGCAGACTATATGGTGATTTGTAGCGGAACCTCTTCTCGCCATGTTAAATCGATTGCCACTTTACTGATCAAATCACTTAAAGAAAAAGAAATACCACCCATAGGGGTCGAAGGAGAAGATGTTTCAGAATGGGTTTTGGTTGATTGTGGAGATACTATCGTTCATGTGATGCAGCCAACAACCAGAGATTATTACCAATTAGAAAAGCTGTGGGAAAAAGATTTAGATAAGACAAGCTAATGACTCATCCGGTTTTGTTGAAATGAAAATAAAGCTAATAGCCGTTGGAACCAAGATGCCAGCTTGGGTTGAGACGGCTTTTAAAACCTACGCACAACGCTTACCAAGAGATTGCTCTTTGGAACTTATTGAAATTCCTGCTGCCAAAAGAACACGTAATCAGTTAGCGACTAAGTGGATGGAAAAAGAGGGCGAATTGATCTTAAAATCAATTGATGCCTCTGATTGGGTTGTAGCGCTGGATGTTGAGGGAAATAGCTGGAGTACCACTCAACTGGCAAGCCAAGTTACTAAATGGCAATCAATGGGAAATAATGTCGCGTTGCTAGTCGGTGGTCCAGATGGATTATCGCAAGCCTGTTTAAATCGTGCCAACCAAGGTTGGTCCTTGTCGTCACTGACTTTGCCTCATCCGATGGTCAGAGTGGTGTTGTCAGAAGCGATTTACCGAGCTTGGTCTGTTACTGTTAATCATCCTTACCATAGAGAATAATTTGTTGGCTTTTTTGGGACGTCATTTATCAATGCTAAAAACGACCAATCAAATTAAAGGGCATGCTTTTAAAGATCATCGTCAGGAACGACAAATTCTAGTCTCCCGAAGTATTTTTGCTTTTGTCTTTGTTACAATTTTAATGCTATCTCTTCTTGCTCGTAGTTGGTATTTGCAAGTTATTAAGCATGAAGACTATCAAACTCGATCAAACAATAATCGGATCAGCCTACAAAGAGTTGCGCCGAATAGAGGATTAATTTTTGATAGAAATGGCGTCCTATTGGCCGAAAACCGTTCAGTTTATTCTCTTGAAATTATTCCAGAGCAAGTTAAAAATCTTGATGATATTTTGCAGCAAATTAAGTCCTTGGGTTTAGTAGAAGATAAGCATATTGAGCGATTTAAAAAACGTCTACTCGGTGTTCGTCGTTTTAAAAGTATTCTCTTACGCTCCCGTTTAGTGGAAAAAGATGTCGCAATTTTTTCTGCAAATGGACACCGTTTAAAAGGTGCTAGAGTTGAAGCTAGACTTGTTCGTTATTATCCTTATGGGGATCAAATTGCCCACGCTGTAGGATCGGTGAGGCGAATAAATGACCGTGATCTTCAGCGGATCGATCAAGTGAATTATCGCGCAACAAGGCATATCGGCAAAGTTGGGCTCGAAAAACATTATGAAGATATCCTACATGGCACAATAGGAAGTCGGACGGTTGAAACCGATGTACAAGGTCGGGTTATTGGAAAACCCTTAACGGAAATACCTCCTATTCCGGGAAAAAATCTGAAGTTATCAATCGATATTAGACTCCAGTTGGCTGCCTCAAAAGCAATGGATGGTTTTCGTGGCTCGGTGGTCGCTATTGATCCAAGAAATGGTGACGTGCTAGCTCTTGTTAGCAACCCAGGATATGACCCGAATGAATTTGTTACCGGAATTTCGACAGAAAATTACGCAAAACTGATCGGCTCAGCCGACCAACCTTTATTTAATCGTGCTTTACGGGGGTTATATTCTCCTGGCTCTACGATTAAACCTATGCTTGCTTGGGTCGGATTAGAAAATAAATTGATTACCGAAAAATCAACAGTAGAAGATCCCGGTTATTGGGTGATCCCAAATAAGGAGGAACGAATATACCGAGACTGGAAGAAAGGAGGGCATGGTCATAAAGTAAATGTTTATACCGCGATTACTCAATCTTGTAATCCTTTTTTCTATGATTTAGCTTACAGAATGGGGATCGATACCATCGCGGAAAATATGTTCGATTTTGGTTTTGGTCAATCGACAGGGATTGATATGGGTGAAGAACTCACGGGTATAATGCCCTCAAGAGATTGGAAGCGAATCAATCGACATACCGACTGGTTCCCCGGCGAGACTGTTTTAACCGGTATCGGACAAGGTTATTGGAATGCAACGCCTCTGCAACTGGCCAATTCCGTATCAGCGATAGCTAATAGTGGAGAAAGATATAATTTGCGTCTAGTCACCGCTATCGAAGAAAACAGTGATTGGCAAGATAAACAGCCACAATTAGCAGAAAGGCAGGTTGATTTTGGCGATGGCAAAAATTTAAAAATTATCAGAAAAGCAATGCAAAGAGTGACGAGACGAAGTTGGAATGGTACCGCCCAAACAGCTTTTGATGGTGCTACTTATGATTCGGCAGGTAAAACCGGTACGGTTCAACTGACTAAATCGGCAGACGAAGATGAAGAAGAGGAAAAGGAAAAAAAGGTTATTGCCAAAAAATTCCATGATAATGCCGTTTATGTTGGTTATGCGCCGGTGACTAATCCAGAGATCGTAATTGCGGTTGTTACCGAAAATGGTGGCCACGGTGGCGAAAGCGCAGCCCCAGTTGCACGTTTGGTACTAGACGCCTATTTTAATGGAACCGAGTAATGGCATTTGTTGACAGAGACATTTCAGATAAGGGTGGTAAAAGTTTAGCCCAAAAGCTGCATATTGATTTGCCTTTGCTTGCAGGAGTGTTGGTCTTAATGGGGTTTGGATTATTGATCTTGTATAGTGCTTCTGGGCAGAGTAGCCTTCAGTTAAATCGTCAAATTATTCGTTTGGCAATTGCTTTTGTGACAATGCTTTTTGTTGCGTGGATCCCCCCTCGGATATACAAAAAGTGGACTCCATTGATTTACGCAATTGGTATCCTGTTACTGGTGGCTGTGCTTGTAGTGGGAGATGAAGGTAAGGGTGCTCGGCGTTGGCTAGATCTCGGTTTTTTTCGATTTCAACCTTCGGAAATTATGAAGTTAGGAATACCAATGATGATTGCTTGGTATTTTAGCGAGCGAAAATTACCGCCTAATTTTAGAGAGTTATTGGTTGCCGGAATTGTTATTGCGGTTCCAACCTACCTTATTTTGATTGAACCGGATTTGGGTACCTCAATATTAATTGCAAGTTCTGGTGCGTTTGCTATTTTTCTAGCAGGAATTCGTTGGCGAATTTTATTGTCTTTTGTCTCGGTTGCTATTGTCTATGCGCCGCTTCATTGGCTTTTTGTAATGCAGGCTTACCAAAAACAACGGGTTCTTACCTTTCTCAATCCTGAACAAGATCGTTTAGGTAGCGGCTATCATATCATTCAATCACAAATAGCAATCGGTTCCGGTGGAATGGATGGTAAAGGTTGGCTGCAAGGTACTCAGTCCCAGCTTGAATTTTTACCCGAACGTAATACGGATTTTATTTTTGCGGTATTGGGTGAGGAGTTTGGTTTTTATGGTGTATTATTATTGATAAGTCTGTATTTATGGATCATTGGGCGTGGTTTTTTTATCGCGATAAAGGCCCAAGAAACCTATACTCGATTGTTAGCTGGCGCAATCACATTAACATTTTTCGTTTATGTTTTTGTTAATATTGGAATGGTGACTGGAATTTTACCGGTGGTTGGACTGCCCTTACCCTTAGTTAGCTATGGTGGAACCTCAATGGTCACTTTGATGGCATCTTTTGGTATACTGATGAGTATTCAAACCCATAAGAAGTTATTACCTGGGTAAGAATCAGGGTTTCAATTGGTACAAATTATAAGTTACAGAGGTAAGTTATTAGTTATGAACCGGCAGTTAGTCAACCGTATTTTTGTTTTGTTCGGAATAAGCTTTTTTCTTTCCGCCTGTTCGATTTTTAGCAAAGTTGAACAGGATTCCGCGCCAACGAAGCCAATTAATTGGGCTCAAGTGAAACCCGTTATACCTAAGCACGAAACAAAAAGCCGATACGGAAATCCTAAAAGTTATGAAGTTTTTGGCAAAACTTACCGAGTCTTGGAGTCATCCCAAAACTTTAAACAGCATGGCGTTGCGAGTTGGTATGGTACAAAGTTCCATGGTCGCAGAACTTCCAGCGGTGAAACCTACGATATGCTGCAATTAACCGCGGCTCACAAAACCTTGCCAATACCTTGTTATGTAAAAGTCATTAATAAAGATAATGGTAAAGAGTTAATTGTTAGAGTGAATGATCGGGGGCCTTTTGCAAAATCACGAATCATTGATTTATCTTATGCGGCTGCACATAAGTTAGGTATGGCCCACAAAGGCACCGCTAACGTGGTGATAGAAACGATTCATTTTGATGAAGATACAAACAAAGTTGCGTCAAAACCAACGCTTCAAGCACGGCCTTCAATCAATGAATCGAATAAAGGCAAAAATCGTTTTATCCAAGTTGGCGCTTATTCAAATCATGAAAGTGCTCAAAATTTGGCCAAAGTCCTTGATCGAGAAATCAAATTGCCGGTTAAAATATCCTCAGTGAAAAAGGGCGGCAAAAAACTCTTTCGGGTAAGAATTGGCCCTATTCACACCCTCGAACTGGCTCAAAATTTAGCCGAAACATTAAATATTAATGAACTCGGCAAACCTAGTATTGTCTACCAAAATTAGTGGTATAATCACCCTCATATAGCTATTAACTAAGCTTATAAATACTCAAATTTGAGTTCTTATATGCTCTCTTGAATCGTCACAAGGTAATTTAATGACAAACTTCTTCAAACAAGCGTTATTCTGGATATTGATATCCAGCGTCAGTATTACAGCCCAAGCAATTACACCCGCTGCACCAGGTCTATCCGCTAAGTCATTTGTTTTGATGGATTATGACAGCGGTAGGATGATTGTTGAGCATAACCCTGACATGCCGGTTCCACCCTCTAGCTTGACTAAAATGATGACCAGTTATGTGGTATCCGCTGAAATCGAAGCAGGTAATCTTAAATTAACCGATCAAGTTCACATTAGCGAAAACGCTTGGGCGCAAAATCCAACATTTAAAGGAAGCTCCTTGACTTGGGTGGAAGTCAATACTCAGGTGAGCGTAGATGATTTATTAAAAGGTGTGATTATTCAATCAGGAAACGACGCTTCAGTTGCTCTAGCGGAACATATTGCGGGAAGTGAAGATGTTTTTGCAAAACTAATGAATCAACATGCCAGGAAATTAGGAATGTTGAATACCCATTTTGTCAATTCAAGTGGGTTACCTGCACAGGGACACACTTCGACGGCTAGAGATTTAGCTATTTTGACTGCAGCGCTCATTCGAGATTACCCAGAAGAATATGCCTATTATAAAGAAAAATGGTTTACTTATAATGGCATTAAACAGCCAAATCGTAACTCTCTTTTGTGGGATGAGTCATTGGATGTTGACGGAGTTAAAACCGGTCATACCGATGCGGCGGGATACTGTTTAGTTTCTTCGGCGATTAAAAATAACATGCGATTGATCTCGGTTGTTATGGGTACTAACAGTAAAAATACTCGAAAAGTTGAAAGCAAAAAATTACTGTCCTATGGTTTTCGTTTTTTTGAAACGGTGCAGCCTTTGCAGGCAGGAAAATTGTTGCACCAACAAAAAATTTGGATGGGCGATAAAGATATTGTTGACTTAGGTATTTCTCAAAATATCTATTTAACAATCCCTCGGGGTAAAGCTAAAAACTTGAAAGCGCGTTACGTTGTTGAAAAAAATATCGAAGCCCCCATTAAAAAAGGACAGCTTGTCGGTAAGGTATTCTTTTCCCTAGGAGAGGAAGATCTCGCTGAGTATCCATTAGTAGCACTAGAAGAAATTAAAGAAGCCGGCGTGTTTGGCCGAATGTCTGACTCTGTTAGCCGTTGGCTCGACTCAATTTTTTAGTAACTGATTAAATGACGGCTTTTTGCTTGAAGGTATTGATATGAGTAATGATGATTTATGGGATTTTCCCTGTGACTTTATGTTTAAAGCCATGGCTCATGCTAATCAACAAGCAGAAGATCAAATTCTTTCGGTGATCAATCAGCATGCTCCTGGAGACTATGCTCCCAAACTTAATCCCAGTAAAAATGGTAACTATGTTGCTGTAACGGTTACCTTTCGAGCGACATCTAAAGAGATGTTGGACGAGATATATCTTGCGGTTAACTCGCTAGAATGTGTCAAGGTTTGTTTGTAATTTGGATGTTGAAAACCAAGGTGTTTTTAGATCATTAGGTCTTCAGGACTATCAAACCGTTTGGAAATCGATGCAGGATTTTACTCTGCAAAGAAATGATGAAACACTTGATGAAATTTGGTTTGTAGAACATCCCCCTGTTTTTACTCAAGGTCAAGCCGGAAAAGCAGAACATCTTTTATCTCCGGGAAAAATTCCTGTTGTTCAGGTCGATCGTGGTGGGCAAGTGACTTATCATGGTCCTGGTCAACAAGTAGTTTATTTTTTGGTTGATATTAGACGAAAGAAAATCGGTGTAAGACAACTGGTTTCCGCGATTGAAAAAAGTGTTATCGAGTTGTTGGCAAAATACAATATTGAATCTTCCGCTCGACCTGATGCTCCCGGAGTTTATGTTGGAGGAAAAAAGATTTGTTCACTCGGACTAAAAATAAAACGAGGTTGTTCTTTTCATGGATTGGCTTTAAACGTAGCCATGGATAAATCACCATTTTTAAGAATCAACCCTTGTGGATTCGAAGGGATGGAAGTGACCCAAATTTCTGACTTTGTTTCTGATAAAACTTTGGCAGATGTAGAACAAGACTTTCGAAAGATCATCCCTAAACGATTAGATTACAGATAGCCCTTATGAAAGATCAAAAGAATATTCCAATAAAAGTTGTCGGTGACCAAAAACAAATCGTCGGTAGTGGAAATAAGTTTGAAACTGAACAAGGTTTTTCTGCGATAAAAGATGGTATTAAGGGAAAAGCTGGCGCGAAAAAAAAAATCATCGGTGGAAAACCCGATTGGCTGAAAGTTCAGTTGCCTAATGGCAAAGGCTATCAAGAAGTAAAATCCAATGTTCGTGGCAATCAATTAAGCACCGTTTGTGAAGAATCTAAATGTCCAAACATCGGTGAATGCTGGAGCGCTGGAACCGCAACCATTATGTTGATGGGTTCAGTTTGTACCAGAGCTTGCCGATTTTGCTCTGTCGACACCGGTAATCCGAAAGGTTGGCTAGACTTAGATGAGCCTAAAAATTCTGCTGAATCAGTTAAGTTAATGGGATTAAAATATATTGTTTTTACTTCTGTCGATAGAGATGATATAGATGACGGTGGCGCGCATCATTACGCTGAATGTGTGAAAGCGGTTCGTCAATTAAATCCAGAAACTAATGTGGAAGTTTTAACTCCTGATTTCAAAGGTAACTTAGGCGCGCTCGAAGAAGTACTAGATTCAGGAATTGTTGTTTTTGCACAAAATATTGAAACCGTCAAACGCCTAACTCATCCCGTTAGAGATCCAAGAGCGAGTTATGAAACTACCCTTAAACTTTTAGAACATGCTAAACAATATCGTCCTGATATCTTAACTAAAACGAGTTTAATGCTTGGGCTAGGTGAAACTGATGAAGAAATAATGGAGACCATGCAAGATCTAAAAGCCATAGGCTTGGATATCGTCACTCTTGGGCAATATTTAAGACCGACACCTAATCATCTTGCGATTGAACGATATGTTAAACCCGCAGAGTTTGATCAGTATCGGCGTTGGGGATTAGAACTAGGATTTAAAGAAGTCGTTGCCGGCCCTTTTGTTCGATCTAGCTATCGAGCGGAGAGGGCGCTTGAGGGGAATAATGCGGGGATTGAGAATTAGTGACTAAAATTAAGGCTATCCATAGATAGCCTTGCATCATCTTGCTCAATATTATTTTTATGGCCTACTAACAGCAAGGAATGAACGATAGACTACTCATTTTTTGGGGGGGGTTAAGATAAACGGTGGGATTCAGGCTATAAATTTGCTATTTCAACCTCAGCACATTGGTTCTTAGAGCTAAATTTGGAATGAGGTAGCTGAACTGGAGTGTGGTTGCTTAGTTTAATCCAATCGCCTTTTTTAATTTGATCGGGTCTTAATGTTATTGGATAGGCGACCGCTTGGTTTGAATAGGCTTTAATAATTTGAACTTCTCCTGCAGGCAAGTCGGACTGATTTGAATAGTTATTTTGGTAATAAACACTTAGTTTTTCACCGATAGTAAAGGAGTTGTTTTTTGTAGTTAGAATTAATTCGTTGCTATGTTTACTCGTTACCTGAGCAAAAGTATGTTTTTGCTTAATATGTTTGATTCCTTGTAGAATTAAGTAATTACTTGCTGCGGTAAAGGCCTGCCCAGGGGCAGTTTTAACGTATTCAACCAGTACCTTATTGCTATTGTTAGCCGATGTTAGTGGTTGGGGAATATTATTCAGGTCACAATTATCTAAAACTGCCGAAACAGAATGAATCCAGGGTTTTATTGGATGTTTACCGGTGATTCTGAGAGATAGTTTTACTTGACTGTTTTTAGGTGAAACAAACCAACGGTCTATTTTCCCATTAATTTCGTCAACCCATCCACCTTCTGGTTTAAAATCAAAAGGTAGTTGGTATTCTTCGATAGATAGTTGGAATTGAAAGTTATCATCTATCTCATCGACTTCTAGGTAACGGCTTGCATCGATTAAGTCTGCAAATAACTGGCCGATCGAAGCGGGAATTTCGCTGTAGTCAAAATTGTTAGCATCTTGTTGTTTGACTTTCAGTGGAATACCTGAATAGTTTTGGATTGGTAGGATATGGATTTTTGTCGGCGAATCTAACTGAGAATGCCATTTTAAATGACTGTATTTTGAAGCAGATTGGAATTCAAGCTTGGATGTAGGAATATCCGTTTGAGCATCATTTGCGCTGATGTTGGTTGAAATAAGGGATAATCCACTTAAAGCTAGGATAAATAAATAGCCGATTTTTTGAGCGGTTAGAAAGGTCTTAGGCATAGTTTCTTCACATCAATAAATGTTCACGATATAGGAGGTATCGGCAGTAGAGGTTGGGGTCTTTAGTTTTGAGGTAAATTACAAGAGTAAAAATTTAGTTTCTTTCCGATAGTTTTTGACGACGCTCGGCAACCAATGATTGCAGAGGGTCATGATTTGAAGCTTTCGCTTGGAGGACTTTTATATAGTCATTATTAATGAACTCGATTAGTTCTTCTTTATTAGGTTCAAAGACCTTTTTTCCATGAGAGTCTGCAAAAATATAGCGGTCAGTTGTTTTGGAAATAATCATCAGAGAGACTTCTGTCCAGCGATCTTCTGTTAGCATAATAGCGACTTCTGAACCGGGGCCTAATTTTCGCAATACTCCTTTCGCTTTAAAGCGTTTTGCAGCTTCACGTTTTTCTTTTTCAATAATAGCATCTTGCTTTTGTTGTTTTTTTGTCAGTAGTTCAAGTCTGCGTCGTTCAATTTGCTGTTTTTCCTCTTCTAACCTCCTTAAAACTGCCTGTCTAGCTTGCTCTTCTAGCATTTCTTTTTTTTGTTCATCTGCGATTGCTCGTTTTTGAATTTTTTGGAATTCAATTTCTAGAACATCTAGTTTTGATTGTAACTCTAGCTCCAGCGATTTAATTGCATGACTGAAATCTATCGCATCATCTTGAATAAACATTTGTAGCTGTTCGTTCAGAAAATCCTTATCACTAAATGCTACAGTTTTAACAAGTTCACCAGAAAGATTTACAAAATAGATTTCTTCTGACAGTTCATTGATCATTAATAAATGGGTTTTTATTTTTTGCTGGTCAATTTTTAAATAATAGCAGCTACCTTCTTTTAGTTGACTGATCTCAAAATGTTGCGAAGGTTCGGTATTCCACGTATCAAGTGGGTCAGTATCGTAGATATCCTCAGCAAAAATATCTGCAGAAATCATTAGGTCAAGAACGATCCGCTTTCCATCAAATTTATCTCTATGCAGTGCCTCAATTTCGTAAAAAAATGAATCAACATATTCATTCGACAATGCCATATCCTGAAAATGATTGTATAAGCGTTTGAGTGTGGATGTTACATCAGCGTCAAATCTTGTTTGAAAAGTGGGGTCTGCTAATGGACAGCTAATACTCCATGAAATAGTATCCATGTCTGTTAATAGCTGCTGACACTGCTTGCTCTGAATTCCGTGTTCGACGATTAGATTGTGAAGAATTTTTGATACTTGATTCTCAAAAAAATCGAGTAGAAAAATTGGGATCTCTTCACCATCAGTTTTTGCTTTAATTAACTGGTTTGTATAGTAATCGGCTTGGGCGTTTCGAGATTTTTTATCGATATCTGACAGTAGTTTATTTTTGTTAACTTTAACTTTTTCATCAAAACCTGACAGATACTCTAGAAGCCTACGGTGAGCGATAGAAAAGATTTTTGCAGAGATGTCCGTCTTACCGACTAATTTTTCAAGCAATAGCTCAATGGCATGCATGAGATAATGGGTAAGTTTGCCAGAGGACTCGTCGAAGAGATACCCGGTATTAACCAGCTTTTCCATAAAAAGAATAGCCGGGTGTTTTGGATTATCGATAAAACTTAAATCACTAAGGGCGAGTCGGGTAAAAATAATCTGCAGGTTATTTAATATTGAGTAATAACGTCGTTCAAACCTTGTGTTGAATCGCAAATAGTTAAATAGTATTTCAACAACTTGAATAGCATTTTTCTCGAATGAGGCTAAAGGTCGTCCTGTTAAATAATCGACCTCGTTAAACATTTTTAGGATGGACATGTCGGTTGATTGATTTTCAACGATTTTATTCGACAAATAGCTCAAGGCATCCGATAGCTCTTGAGGAGTGATTAGATCCTTTCGCCAATCAGTTTTTCTAGGTTCGTAGAAGATTTTTTCTTCAAGTCGCCTGTTCTGTTTTAATAAGGTTCTGAGCTTCCTAGACATAGGATGATTCTTCTTTCGTTCCGTTTTTTAAATATAGCCGAGTAATGGGCTTAATCCAATAGATAAGTCAGATAAAAGAATGATATTGATAACTTTTTAGCACAAATGAGTCCTAGTGTAATTTTGTCATTAGTATGTTGACGAAAAAACAGCCAGTTTAAGATCGTTGTCTAGTCAAAAGGGAGAATATTAGAAAAGAGCGAATTTCAATGGTCTTATGAGTTGGAGAGAGATTTGATTAACCTTCAAAAGCGGTTAAAATGTTGCGTAATCTAGAAGGCAGAGTGTTATTATACTTTGATCTTATGAATCATTAAATTAACGAGATTGACAATATATTATGAATTTCCTTGAATTTGAACGCCCAATTGCGGAAATGGAAGCACAAATCGAAGAGTTGCGATTAATGGGTGATGATAGTGAAATCAACATAACTGAAGAAATTGAACGCTTACAAACTAAGAGTAGAGAGTTAACCACTCAAATCTTCGCTAAACTTGATGCTTGGCAAGTGGCTCAATTGGCTAGACATCCTATGAGGCCCTACACCAAGGATTACCTTAATTTAATTTTTACTGACTATGATGACTTGGCTGGTGATCGTGCGTTTGCGAATGACTTAGCGATTGTTGGTGGTCCAGCTCGATTAGAAGGTCGACCAGTTATGGTGATTGGTCATCAAAAGGGTAGAGATACCAAAGAGAAGATTGCTCGAAATTTCGGTATGCCTCGACCAGAAGGTTATCGAAAAGCTTTGAGACTGATGGAGATGGCGGAGAAATTTAATTGGCCAATTATCACTTTTATTGATACTCCCGGCGCTTATCCCGGAGTCGGAGCAGAGGAAAGAGGACAAAGTGAGGCGATAGCGCGTAATCTGAAAGTTATGTCTCAGCTAAAAGTGCCAATTATTTGTACAGTTATTGGTGAAGGTGGTTCTGGCGGTGCGCTAGCCATTGGTGTTGGTGACCGAGTTAACATGCTCCAATACAGCACTTATTCGGTTATCTCTCCTGAGGGCTGCGCTTCAATTTTGTGGAAGAGTGCTGACAAAGCGCAAGATGCGGCAAAAGCTATGGGAATTACAGCCAGACGATTAAAAGAATTAGATTTGATTAATGCGATCGTTGAAGAGCCTGAAGGCGGTGCACATAAAGATCACCCGGCTATGGCAATGCTTCTAAAACAACAATTGTTAAATGATTTAACCCAACTTGACGAACTTGATGAAGATTCTTTGTTAGATAGCCGTTATGAGCGCTTAATGTCTTTTGGTGTTCAAGAAGAGTGGAGTTCATCAAATAGCTAAACAAACGCTATCTAATTAATTCTATTAGCGATTGTAATAATCATAAAAAGGTTACTAATGAATCAAGTTCAAGCTGCCTTATTCGATTGTATTGAACAGCTAAGCTTGAGACTTCCTGAAAGTTCACTTGCTAGGCCATCCGTTTTGGTTGCGTTCAGTGGCGGACTTGATTCAAGAGTTCTTCTTCATGGGATTTATCAAGCTTATCAATCGGATTTGCTCGCTTCAGTTCGTGTAGCTCATGTTAATCACGGATTGCAAAAAGAGGCCGATCAGTGGCAAGTGTTTTGTCAGCAAATTTGTGACCAATATCAATTCCCCTTATTAACTCGGAAATTCCATTTATCCTTGGAAAATAAAAATAGCGAACAAGCAGCAAGAGAAGCTCGTTATCATTTTTTTGAAGAAATTATCCAAAAAAATGAATGGATAGTTTTGGCTCATCATCTTAACGACCAATCAGAAACTATTTTATTTCGTTTATTAAGAGGAACGGGGTTGCATGGACTAACAGGTATGCCACGTTCTAGGCCACTTGGACAAGGATATCTGTTGAGACCTTTTTTAAATATTTCTCGTGATGAATTACAAGCTTATGCTGAAGAACACCAGCTTGAATGGATTGAAGATCCTAGTAATCAAACAAATGATTATTCGAGAAACTTTTTACGTAATAAAATCATACCCATGTTGTATGATAAATGGCCACAGTTAGACAAGTCGCTGAAAAACTTTTCTCAAATAGTGGATGATCAGGTTAGTATTTTAGATGAGGTGGCTAGAGAAGATATAAAGTCGCTATCATTTAACGATAAAAGCTTAGATATCGGCGGCTTCAAAAATCTGTCGAGGGCAAGGCAAAGAAATTCACTCCATTATTGGGTAAAAAAACAATCATTGCTTTCGCCGTCTAAAATTGAAATAGAAGAAGTAATCAATCAATTGGACGCGGCTCTAGAAAACGCAATTAAAGTAAAGATTGGTGGCGGTTGGGTTAGAAGTTATGATGGTAAACTCTATTTTTGCTTGTTGGAAGAGCCAAAAGTATTAGTCGAAGAGGTTGTTTGGAATGATTTGTCTGTCAATCTTCTATTAGAAAATGGCGTTGAATTAATCCTGTCTGATGAGAATGTTGTATCAGAAAAAAAACAACAGAATAATTTACAAATAAGAAAACCTTTGTCCAACGAAGTGGTTAAAATTTTGCCTAGAAGCGGCGGCGAATTGACGACCCCAAATTATCGAAGGCATTCTACGGATTTAAAAAAAATATACCAAGAATTAAAAGTACCACCGTGGAAAAGAAAATGGTTGCCGCTGATCTATTATAATGATTTGTTGGTCGCGGTCCCTGGTGTATTTGTTGAGCAGTCAGTCATTGCTCAAGATGGTATTAAATTTATAATAAACAAATAGGTTAATAAAAACATGAAATCAAACTTCTATCACTTATTTTTGATTTTTCTGACGGTTTTCGTTGTTACAGCTTGTGCGACAACAAAACAACCAGAAGTTTCGAAAGTTATAACCATTGAAACAACCCGTTTTGTTGATGTGGAAAAAACAGTATCACAGTTTAATACCAAATATGGTTCTGAAAATGTTTTGATTGTTTTAGATATTGATAATACTATTTTGACTAGCGGTATCGATTTAGGTGGTGATATTTGGTATCAATGGCAAAGGGGAAATTTGTCGATTAAGCCAAAAGAAAATCAGAAGGTTAATTGCCTTTTTGAAGATAGTATCGGTTTACTTTATGAGTTAGGGCCTATGAACTTAACGGAAGATAATTTACCTAGTGTAATTTCTGCATGGCAGTCGCAAGGCAACAATGTGATGGCTCTTACTTCTCGCGCACCTAAATATCGTGCCGCTACAGAAAGAGAACTGAATAATAAAAATATCAACTTGGATATTTCTCCTCTTTCGTCTAAAGATGTAAGATCACCAGTTTATCGTGAAATAAAAGGACGAGAATTAAGTTATATGAAAGGAGTTATGATGACTTCTGGGATGAATAAAGGAGAAATGTTGGAATATATTTTAGATAAAACCAAACAAAAATTTAAAGCGATTGTTTTTGTTGACGATTCTCAGAAAAATATTGATAACCTTTATGAAAAATATGCAAATCATCAATCTCTCGATATGAGAATTTTTCACTATATCAATGTTGAAGAAAAGAGAAAGGAAGTTTACGGAAGCGTTATTAATCAAGAGCAAGTTAATAAAATGGAATCAGATTGGAATGAATTAAACCAGGTTCTAAATAAAATTTTTCCTGCAAGAAATTTAGAAACAGGATGTTTGGATGACTAGTCTGAATTCAGACTAAGTTTTAATAGGTTCTATTTGCTTGAAAAAAAATCGATAATTGACTCAGACATATTCATAGCGTCTTTGTAGCCCAAGTCGAGTAACTCTTGGGTATATAAATTTTCGAATAAAAGATAGCTCAGTACCGTGGAACCTTCGTTATCATCGATGCCGATTCTTCGGAAAAAGAATTTCACCATTGCGGGTAAGGTGTGAAAATATTTTCCTGATAGTTCGCTTAAATCTTTTGTTGGAGAAATTGACAGCGTTTCGAGCATTTTTAAATTTGTTTCTTTTTCGCGAGTTTCTTCGGGAATTAAATTAAGTGTTTTATTAATACGTCTAATTCTTTCTAAATCACTATCAAGACTATCAACAAAAACGCTGTCTAAAACATGGCCGGCGATATCCGCAGTTGTTGGATACATTGTTTGGTTAGGTATTCTTTCTTTTTCCTCTTTAATCGGGTCGACACCGACCACTAAAATTCGATCAGCACCTAGGTGGATAGCAGGGCTGAGAGGAGACAAAAATCTGACAGAACCATCACCAAAAAACTCGCGATTAACTTTTACCGCTGGAAAAACTAAAGGGATTGCTGACGAGGCAAGTAAATGTTTGCGTTCTATTTTACTTTTACAGCCAATTCGACGGTGTCGTTTCCAGCTTTTTAGTTCATCTTTACCTTGAAAAAAAGAAACCGATTGCCCAGTTGTATAACCGCTTGCGGTAACACAAATCGCATCAAGTTGATTATTGTTGATAGCTTTTTGAATGTTATTGTAGTGAACTACTCGAGCAAGTAATTCTTTGAGTGGGGTATTATTCAATAAACTAAGTTGTCTGGTTTTATGGTAGTCGGAAACAAAAATTGATTTTGTCCAGCGCGCGGCATTGTGAACAATTCCTGTAAAGTCAGATCGGAAAATTTTATCAACTGAAAAACTTTGCCAGACTTTTTCCAAACTGCGGATCCCAACAGCCGGTGAGTGAGCATAGCTTGCTAAAACAGTTGCGTTGATTGCTCCTGCAGAAGTTCCGGTGATGATAGGAAATGGATTGCCGCAATGAGTTTTAAACATCAGTTTTGAGATTGCTTTAAGAACCCCAACTTGGTAGGCGGCTCTGGCTCCGCCGCCCGTTAATACCAATCCTGTTTTAGGCTGGTCAACAGCGTTATAACAAACTCGAGGCGTATTGCCTTGATGACGACGTTCGATAAAATTTTGGTGACCTTGTCGATTTTGGTCTGAGTTGTTATTTTGGTTTTGCAATTCGCTGGTTTCCGTAAAATATTATTTGCAAATTTTAAGAACGCCAAACCCTTCTCATGGCTTTGTAAACACGCATAGGGTACCAAGACTGTCCACGACTGCCGTTATAACGGGCAAGAGCTAAGGTCGTATCCTGCTTTTCTTTTTGTAAGTAAAGACTGAGGATCGCACAGCCATATCTTAAATTGGTAGCAATATCGTGTAAATTATCGTCAGGATGGCCGATTTCGTCTATCCAAAATGGCATGACTTGCATCAAACCTCGTGCTCCAGCACTTGATATTGCATAGTGGTCGAAATCACTTTCCACGTTGATTAGTGCAAGAACCAGCATTGGGTCTAAATCAAAATTTTTGGCCTCTTTATGAACGAGTCGCAAAATTGTAAATCGTTCATCCTCTGGGATATGTGGTGAAACCTTTGCGAGTCTTTTCGCTTGTTCAAATAGCCAAACTTCGGCTTCAAATTTATCGTCAAAAGAACTCTCTGCTTTTGCTATAGTTGCGATTAGCTTTTTTCTAAATTGGCTATCCGGTTTTTCCTGTTGTGTTTTTGATTTGTTGTTAGTTGACGGTAGCTGAGAAATACTATTGGCGGTATTTTTGGCACTAACGCAAGTTGCAAACACTAGGCAAAGTGATAGCTGTAGCACTTTGCTTAATGATCTACTTATATATGTGATTTTTACCATTGTTTGTTTTGTTATTTGTTGATTCCCTACTATTTTAGCTCATTTTTTCCATTAACAATGAAAAAGCGTTATCAATTTTGATATCTAATTTGTCATTATTGCGACGGTGTTTGTATTCGAAGGTACCAGAGTCGATTCCTCGTTCACTAATAACGATTCTATGCGGAACACCAATTAATTCAATATCCGCAAACATAACGCCGGGCCTTTCTTTGCGATCATCAAATAAAACTTCTACCCCAGCTTGTTTTAATTGCGTATAAAGTGCTTCGGCATGCTCGGCAACTCTTGGTGAACGTTTCATATTCATCGGCACGATCGCCACTTGAAAGGGTGCAATATTTTCCGGCCAAGTGATGCCATATTCATCATGGTTTTGTTCAATGGCTGCTGCGACGATTCGAGATACACCAATTCCGTAACAACCCATAGTTAAGGTAACCGCCTTACCGTTTTCACTCAGCACATTGGCTTTCATAGCTTCACTGTATTTTGTACCTAGCTGGAATATATGCCCAACTTCAATTCCTCGTTTGATGGTTAATGTGCCCTTTCCATCTGGGCTCGTATCACCCTCAATAATATTGCGGCAATCAAAGATTTCATTATATTGAGCATCTCTTTGCCAGTTAACGCCGGTTAGATGAAATCCATCTTTATTTGCGCCACAAATAAAATCGCTTAATATTGCCGCATCTCTATCGACAATGATTGGAATGTTTAGTCCAACAGGACCAACGGAGCCAGCATTACATCCTGCAACCGATAATATTTGTTGATCGCTAGCCATAACTAAAGGGTTTGCAACGAAGGGATGCTTTTCAATCTTTATTTCATTGAGTTGATGATCGCCCCTTAAGCAAACCGCTATAACTGGGTGATCTTCATTTCCTCTGACAAATAAGGTTTTTAATATTTTGTTGTTTGTAGCAGATAACAAGCTAGCGACTTGTTCAATTGTCTTAGCTTCAGGAGTGGCTATTTCAGCCATACTTTCGCTGGCATCGGCTCTTGATTCAATATTGGGAGCGAGTGATTCAGCCTTTTCAACATTAGCGGCATAATCGCTTTCACTGCTAAAAGCGATCGCATCTTCGCCGGAATCGGCTAGAACATGAAATTCATGAGATTTTTCACCGCCGATTGATCCTGTATCGGCAATTACCGCTCTAAATTTTAGGCCAAGACGTTCAAAAATTCGAGAATAGGCTTGGTACATCTTCTGATAAGTTTTTTCTAGGCAATCATCTTTCGCATGAAAAGAATAGGCATCTTTCATCAGAAATTCACGGGCGCGCATAACCCCAAAGCGAGGACGACGCTCATCTCTGAACTTGCCTTGGATTTGATAGTAAACCGCTGGCAATTGTTTGTAACTACGGATCTCATCTCGAATCATTGAGGTGATGATCTCTTCATGAGTTGGCCCTAAACAAAATTCTCGACCATGACGGTCATGCATTCTGAGTAATTCTGGTCCATATTCTTGCCAGCGACCTGATTCTTGCCAAAGTTCAGCAGCTTGAACCATTGGCATAAGTATTTCACCAGCACCAATGGCATCCATCTCTTCACGGACAATATTTTCGACTTTTTTTAATACTTTTAAGCCGGTAGGCAACCAAGTATATAATCCAGAAGCTTGTGCCCGAATCATGCCAGCACGCAGCATCAAGCGATGGCTAGCAAGCTCGGCATCGCTTGGATCTTCTCGTAAGGTTGCAAGTAAATACTGACTAGTTTTCATGGGTTAAATCTCAAAAAATAAAAATGACGTTGTCACAATAAAATATATTAGCTGAATAACCAGACATTTTACTTTCCAGCTAGGATAATAGCGAGCGAAAAAAAAGCCGATTTTAGACTTTATTTTCATTAAATTAGTCCTTATATTGGAGCAGGTAAAATAAATGGGATATTTGTAGGGCTTGATTATTATGAATCGGCTCTAATAAAACAAATATTTATCCATTCAGTCAGTTTAACTAACGCGTGAAACGATAAGATTTAACTATGCCAATATACGAATATAAATGCACCCAATGCGAACATCGTTTAGAAAAATTACAAAGAATGAGTGATGATCCGCTTAAAGATTGTCCTGAATGTGGTAACTCAACTTTAGCTAAGTTGGTTTCTGCATCATCGTTCAAGCTAAAAGGTACGGGCTGGTATGAAACGGATTTTAAAAATAATAAAAAATCGGAAACGACAAAAACGAGTGAACCTAAAAGCAGTGAATCAAAAAGTAAACCTGTTAAAACCGAGAAGAAATCAACTGACAAAGCTAAAAACTAGTCTTTCGACCAAAGGCTAATTTTTATGCTTTACTTAGTGTAAGCAGCATTTCTTAAACTTCTTGCCGCTGCCACAGGGGCAAAGGTCATTTCGCCCAACGGTTCGATGAATACTGGTAAATGGTTCGATTGAAATAGAGTCTTCGACGTCTGATTCGAGTTCCGATTCGGTCCCTAATAGTTGGTCAAAATCTTCATCTTCTAGCGCGAAATCTTTTCCTAACATGCCAACACCAGATATTAGATTAGGTAATACCCTAAAACAGCCTTCAGTATCTGGTAACTGCTGATAAAGTTCGGGCTCTTCTCTTTCCATACTTTTTTCATCGATAAACCGGGCGAGTATAAAGTTAAGAACCATCACCGTCCGGTGAGCTTCTTCATTTTCTTCTGGTAGCGCGAGCATCCATGATTCCGTTAACCAATCAAATCCCTGTAAATAACCAGCCGAAAATTCAGTTAATGCTTTGTTGGCTTTATTTTTCGCAGTTAGGCCAAGTTTTTTAGGAAGTTCGATCGTTCCACCTTGATCAAACAATTGACTGCATTGTTGCCACCAAATGATTAAGTTGCTAGTCAATAATTTCACTTGCTCCTCGTTATCAAAATGAGGTTTTTTGTCTTCCGTGATAACTAATTGTTCAATCCATTCTGAGGGTTGAACTTCATCAGGGCTGGATGCCATAGAGGTGATAAATCCCAAGCAGTGATAAAGTCCTTCAAAGGACTCTTTGATACTTTGCTGTTTAAAGCAGGATTCCAGAGCTTGAATATTAAGCGGTGTCATAAGCAATTTGTCATTTTGGCTAATTTGAAAAGGCGTTAAATTTGGTCAAACCAATTTACCAGCAGAATTATAACCTAGTTAGGCGGTGGAGATACTGTAAATCTATTAGAATATCTTTTTCATGAAAAAAAGCTTGCTATTAGACTGTTCGAGAAATAGTTGTTCAAGAAATAGTTATTATATTACTTTGAGTTTGGCAAGTCGGTTTTTAAGCTGACTTTGTTGCGGGTAACCCAAGGCAAGAGCATTATAAGCTGGTTATGCAAAATATATCGTTAAATTACACATTTTCGACCTCTCCCTAGCCCTCCCCTTCCAAGGGGAGGGGATTTTACTCCCTCTACCTCCGGGAGAGGGTTGGGGAGAGGGGCTTTTGGTGGTTAATATTTTATAACGCTCTTGCCCTAGCAGGTAACCTGTTGATAGCCTAAAGACTAACCTTGTAATCTATTAAGTGTAATGAATTTTATAGGAATAGATGGATATAGGACCTCAAGGATGTCTCAAGCGGATTTTTAAAGTAATATATCTCTATTCCATCAAGAGTCGGACTAATAATAATGAGCGAACTCTATATTGCTAGACAGCCTATCTATGATAATCAGTTAGAAGTGGTAGGCTACGAATTGCTGTATCGCGGCAATGAAAAGCAAGCCGCAGATATCCATGATGAGTATCAAGCAACCTGTGACACTATTATCCACTCCTTTATGGATGTTGGTATCGATAATTTAGTTGGTAGTGCTCAAGCTTACATTAATTTTCCTCAAGAATTTATTGTCGGTGATGTTTTTGCGCCATTTTTCACCGAACAAAGCGTACTGGAATTGTCGCAATATATTAGTCCGACAAAAGAGGTAATAGACGGACTGCAAGGTTTAAAGTCGCAAGGGTATAAGATAGCTCTCGATAATTTTAAATACGATGAAATCTCAATACCCCTCTTAGAACTGGCCGATTATGTCAAGATTGATGTGCTGGATAGCGATGAAGAAAAAATAAGGCAACAACTGGATTTAATTAAAGATTTTGGCGTGAAGTTAATTGCTCAAAAGGTTGAAACCCAAGAGATGAAAGACTTATGTGCTGAATGTGGGTTCGATTTCTTTCAAGGCTTCTTCTGTCAACAACAACTCAAAACTGATCCATTCCACCAGTTGAAAGGTGATCCACTATATGGTCTGTCGTTCCATTAAACCAGCCTGTTTCTTTTCTCTTATTCGATAACTCTCTCCTTTAATTTGTAA
>Ga0316204_10000731_pt1 | contig 107717 bp, 86 predicted proteins | sample 6monrhotite_MG_2_FD_205661 | JGI IMG/M metagenome (GOLD analysis project Ga0316204, IMG submission 205661) | Microbial mat bacterial communities from mineral coupon in-situ incubated in ocean water Damariscotta River, Maine, United States -... | ecosystem: Environmental > Aquatic > Marine >...
CGCGCTCAGCAGCTCCTCGCTGCCGACGTCTTCCGTCAGCTCTCCCTCGGTGCCTACGACGACCAACTCGATCGGGCATAGCCCGGGCGACTATCTGTGTCACGACGCGGTTCGTCGAACGGATACTGAACTTCGGCATGCTATCGGACCCTGAAGCCATTTTGGACGATATGGCGCAGGACGCGGGACCGCGCAACCGGTGGGCTTGAACCGGTCCCACGGCGGTGTTCCTGCACGACTTCTCGGAGCGTGGCTGTTGCCGTCAGTCATGCCGGTGGGCACCCATGACCTCCAGGGCCGGTCCTCACTCGAACTGGTCGAGACTGCGGTCGCCGGCAAATCATCGCTTCAAGGGTGTGGTGACGACGTCAGCATCCGCCAGCACCGCCTCACCGACTGACCCCTCACCCCTCCGGCTCGAAGTCCTGGCAGATCTGGTCGATGCTATCGGTCAACACCGTCTCGACGACCATCGGGATGTTCGCCCCGCACAGGTCCGCGGTGATCCCCTGGTCGCCCAGCATGTCGGAGAACTCGTACAGCCGCGTCGCGTGAAAGACGTCGCAGTCGAACTCACCGCACCCGCAGCTGCCGGGCTGGTCGCAGAAGTTCAGCCCTGCCGCGGAGCCCGGGTCCCCGGCCACTGTGATCACCGCGACGCCGTCTTCCTGGCCCGACTTCACCGTGTCCACAAGCAGCCCCCGCAGCGCCCCGAGGTCGCTCGGTGGCGTGGTGCAACCGAGACCACACGTGTTCCCGCCCAGCTGGTCGTACGCACCAAAGTCGTCGACGTCGGTGACGAGCACCAACACCAGCAAAGCGTCGTCACGAACAAACTCGGTCGTATCCGCGACCAGCAGGTTCACCGCGGAGGTCAGCACGTGCTCGCAGCCCGCTGCCGGATCCCCAAGCCCACCGATCTGCCCGGCCGCGCCGTTGAACGCCAACGACATCAACTCCAGCTCCGTCGTCGTCGAGTCAAACCACGGCTCCGGCTCCAACCACCCCAGCGGCGTCAGGAACCCATGGTCGTTCGCGGTCGTCAGCCCCACGCGGTAGTCAATCCCGCCGCCGTTGAGACCTTCGAGCGTGACCAGGATCTGGCTGAACGCGTTCGTCGCAGCCAACGCCGCGCGCTCCTCGATCATCGAGCCCGAGGAGTCGAGCGCAAACAAGATGTCGATCGCCTGACAGCCCGAGGTAGGCCCAATCCCGGTCTCGCCGTTGCCCACGTCGAGGATGAGTCCGCCTCCGCTGGTGTCAGCGCTGTCCGAGGACGTCGAAGAGGTGGCGCTCGTTGGCGTGGTCGTAACACCGGCGCTGGGGTCCGTGGTGCCCGATCCCGGTGGCTGCCCGGAGGTTCCGTTGTCGACGACGATGCAGAGCTCTCCCGCGCACGACAGGCCTGGGTCACAGCCGCCGCCGGCGGTGCAGGCACAATCGAGCGAGCCCACCGTGCAGCTCTGTCCGGTGTCGGAGTCACAGGCCATGGCCGTGCTCAGCAGTCCGCCACCAAAAAGTCCCAGTCCAATGATCAAGCCCCGCATCCACAACCATCCTCGCGCCCCGGGAGCTGCGCTGGCAAGGCCTACACCCGGCCATCGGTGACGCGGGCGCTCAGGGATTGTCTGGCGCGCCAGCCGGAACGTCGGGTCTGGCCGAGCGTGGCTCGATGACGTAGCGGTGAAACGCCCATGCGGCACCGAACCAGGCCATGCCGAGGAACACCGAAGGATCGAGGTCCTTGGCCAACATGATCAACACGAACACGCTCGACCCCGCGTACAGCAGCGGGGTGACAGGGTAGCCCCAGGTACGGTAGGGGCGGTGCATGTCGGGCAGTTTTTTCCGCAGCACAAACACCGCCATGACCGTCATGGTCCCGGTGATCAGCATCGCTGCAGACGTGTAGTTGACCAGCTGCTCGAAGCCTTGGCTGAGGATCAACAAGATGGCCAAGCCCGCCTGCATCCACAGCGCAACGGCCGGGGTGCCGAAGCGGCCAAGGCTCCCCGCCTGACGAACACAGTGTCCGTCCTTCGCCATCGCGTAGGCGATGCGCGAGCCTGTGATCACCGTGCCGTTGATCGAGCCCAGCATCGCGAGAAGGATCAGCGTGGTCACGACCAAGACACCGAACCCACCGAACAACGACTGCGCGGCCGCGGTGCCGGCCTCGCCCGTGTTCGCGAGGTCGTCCATGGAGAACACGGTCAGGAACCCGACGCACAGCATGAAGTACAAAACGGTGACGCCGAGCGTTCCGCCGACCAACGCCCGCGGCAGGTTGCGTCCCGGATTGCGGATCTCACCGCCCACGAAAATCGCGGCGTTCCACCCGGAGTACGCGAAGTAGACCGGCAAGAACGCGAGCGCGATGGCGGAGATGCCTGGCAGCTCGAACGTCTGCGGCGTGGCAGCCGACCACGCGCCCTCATGCTCGGAGAACAGGAGCACCGCGACGCTGACCACGACGAGGATCGCGATCGGCACGCCCGTGAGCGCGACCTGGAAGCGACCCGAGAGCACCACACCCACGTGGTTGAGCGCGGTCAGGGTGACGACGATGCCAATCGCCCAGAACATCGTCGCGTCGATCGGCAGGCCTAGTGTCGCGGGGACGTCATAGGCCTCGCCAAAGACGATCGGAAACTGAAACGCGGCGGTCGCCACAGCCATCGCGGCCAGCGACCCTGGAAAAATGGCCAGCAGTTGCAGCCAGCCGGCCGCGTACGCCCAGCCAGGCCCGTAGGCGCGCCGCAGGTACGGATAGTCGCCGCCCGCGGTGGGCATCATGCTGCCCAGCTCCGCCACCGAGAGGGCACCGCACAGCGCCGACATGCCGCCGACCATCCACATCACCAAGAAGGCGCCGGGACGATCCATCTGTGCAGCCACGACCGGTGGCGCGATGAAGATCCCGATGCCAAGCATCGATCCTGCCACCAGCGCCATGGCAGGTAGCGCCCCGAGAGCACGCGTCTGTTGGGTCGAGTCGGACACAGGCGAAGAGGAGCCGGAGCGTACCCCAGCCGTGAACGTTCGCCCAAGGACGCGCAAGGACGCCCCAGGGATTCCCAAGTCGGCGCAGATCCCCCCGGAGCAGCGTCACAGCAGCAGTGTGACGTCCGCGGCACGCGCGTTGACACCCCACGAGGCCGAACGTACGTTCGCGCGGATTCCGTGCGATTTCTACGCGTCATCCTCGCAGCCACGCTCGGCTTCGCGCTCGCGGCCGGCTGCAAGACGGGGCCCGACCTCTCCGCCGACTACGCCCAAACCGCGCGCGAGAACTACGAGCTCGCCGTCGGCGAGTTCACCGACAAGGACTGGGAGGAGGCGATTCAGTACGCCGACTTCGTCCGGATTCGATTTCCGTTCTCTCGCTACTCCGTCGAGGCCGAACTTCTGATCGCCCGCGCCGAGTTCGAGCAGGGCAACTACATCACCTCGCAGGATGCGTTCCGGCAGTTCGCCAAACTGCACCCGACGCATCAGCACACGCGCGATGGATGGGCCAGCTTCATGGCCGCCGCCTCCGCGTTCATGAATGCGCCGCGCGGTTTCTTCTTGTTGCCCCCGCCCGAGCAGCGCGACCAAACGCCGCTGCGCGAGGCGATGACCGAGCTGCGCTACTACTTCGACCACTACGCCGGCACCAAGACCGAGGTCTTCGCGGCCAAGCTGCGCGACGAGGTCAAGCGCCAGCTGCTCGAGCACGAACTCTACGTCGCCCGCTTCTACCTGGATCGCGACAAGCCCGAAGGCGCCATCGGCCGGCTCGAGTCCGCCCACGCCACCTACCCCGGCATCGGTCTCGACGGCGAGGTCTTGTTCTTGCTCGGCATCACGTACCTGCGCATGGACGAGATCGAGCTGGCGCGGAACACCTTCACCGAGTTGCAGACGCAGCACCCGGCGCACCACCACGGCAAGCAGGCGCGCATCTACCTCAAGTACATCTACGACGAGTTCGGGCCCTCGGATCCGAACCGGCAGCGCCCCGATCGCGAGCTGCCCAAGCCGATCCCGCCCAAAGAGCCCAAGAACCGCAAGCGCCCGGTGAAACCCGAGGCCGCGGCCCCGGTACGGCCGCAGGGCACGACGCCCCCAACGTAGCCCCTCACGGGCTGGAGTCCCCGCCGGTGTAGCCCCTCACGGACCGGAGTCCCCGCCGGGCTCCTCCGGGACCCCCCTTCGGGGTGTGGGGTCCCTGCGAAGCCCTGGGTCGGCGGCCTCAGCGTTCGGGACTCTCTATTATCTTTCCCGCTACGCATCCCTTCGGGACGCTTCCCTCTCCTGCTGAGAACGGAAGCCAAGTCCCGAGCCCCAGCCGACCCATGTCGTAGACCGGAGGCGCAAGCCGACCGTTTGGGGTGAAGCGAAGGCAGCTTGGCTGCCGCAGCGAGGGGCCTTTTCGAAAGGCCCCTGCCCAGCTCAGGGTAGGCTTGCCTACCATGGATGGGCAACTGAAGCATCACCTGACGGTCGGACGCGACTACTACCAAGCGGGTGAGTTCGACAAGGCGACGCCGCACCTCGAGGCCATCCTCGAAGCGCACGACGACTTCGCGGACGTTCACAACATGCTGGGCGTCATCCACTACGAGGCCGGCCGTCCGAGCAAGGCGCGGGAATCCTTGGAGACCGCGCTGCGCATCAACCCGACGTACACCGAGGCGGCCCTCAACCTCGCCGTCGTCTACAACGAACTCGGCAAGTACGACGAGGCCAAGGAGGTCTACGCCCAAGCGCAAGGTCAGCGCGACACGACCGGCATCGACAAGCTCGACAGCTTCGTGCGCGGCAAGATCGCCAACATGCACGCCGAGCTCGGAGATGCCTACGTTGCCGTCGGGCTGCTCGACCACGCGACCAAGGAGTACGGAAAAGCGTTGCGGGTCTGCCCGACGTTTGTCGACATCCGCACCAAGCTCGGCAACACGCTGCGGGATCTGGGCCGCATCGAAGAGGCCCTCGATGAGTTCGTGGCGGTGCGAGAGTCGGCCCCCGACTTCCTGCAGGGGCGGATCCATCTTGGCGTCACGTTGTGGCGCGCCGAGAGGATCGAGGAAGCCCGGGCGGAGTGGGAGCACGTGATGCGTGAAGATCCGACCAACCGCAGCTGCCGTGTCTATCTGAAGATGACCGCGACTGCGAAGTGAGCCTGAGCGGCGAGCTCGACTCCCTCCGTTCGGCGCGGCTTGTCCGCCGACACGGCCCTGGCGGGGTCCTCGGCTTAGGTCCAAGCTCGAGGGCCGTGTCGAAACGGCACGGGGTCGGCGGATCGCGGCGGCGTTGGGACAGGATGTCGCGCCCGTCGTGATCTGCGTCTCGGTCCTGCCCGGAAAACGTTGTTTCGAACGCCGTTAGAGCCACGATGGCTGGCCCCGCCCATTGGTTTCCGCTAACGTTCCGCCGTCGACGCCATGGGGTTCAACATCACCGAGAAGTTCCTCGACTTCGCCCTGCTGGGTGCGGAGTGGGTCATGTGGGTCCTGGTCTTGCTGAGCCTGATCAGCGTGTACGTCATGGTCGAGCGCCTGCTCTACTTCGGCGCGGCCACCAAGGCGGACGCGGACGTCCGGCGCAAGCTGTTCGAAGCCCTCGGCGACGACGACTTGGACGCAGCGGCCAAGCTCACCCGCGACACCACAGGGCCCGGTGCAAGCATCATCGGCGAGATGGTCGCCGTCGCCTCCAAGGGCAAGGCCGCGCTCCAAGCCGCCATGAACAGCGGTCACTCCGAAGAGAAGCTTCGGCTCGACCGCAACCTCAGTTTCTTGGGCACCGTCGGCGCCAACGCTCCGTTCATCGGTCTGTTCGGCACCGTCCTGGGCATCATCCAAGCCTTCAACGAGCTCGGAAAGTCCGGCATCAAACCCGGCGGTGAGCAGAGCGCCGCCGTCATGGGTGGCATCTCCGAAGCTCTCGTCGCCACCGCGGTGGGGCTCCTCGTCGCCATCCCCGCGGTCACCGTCTACAACGTCTACCAGCGTCGCGTGAAGCGGACCCTGGCCCACGCAGACAGCCTGGCCACATCCGCCTTCGCGATCATCCTCGAGAAGCAGGGCTTGACCGACAAGCCGCAGGAGGACTGATCGATGGCAGGCGGAGCATCCAACGACGACGACGAAATCGTAGGGATCAACGTCACGCCCCTGGTCGACATCATGTTGGTGTTGCTGATCATCTTCATGGTCACCACCAGCACGATCACCAACCCCGAGGGCCTGGCGATCGACAAGCCCGAGGCCAGCTCCGGCAGCACGATCGAGGGCGCGAGCATCCTGATTCAGTGCGATCCCGAGGGCAACGTCGCCGTCGACGCCGAGCCCACCGCGAACGACGATGAGATCAAGGCGGCGATCGCGGCCAAGCTCGCCGAAGACCCGAACGTCCAGGGGATCGTTCAATGTGACGAGAAGTCCAACGTCGGCCAGATGGTCCGGCTCATCGATCTCCTGCGAGACGCGGGCGTGAAGAAGTACGCCATCGCGACCAAGAAGCCCGCTGCCGGCGGCTGATCGGCTCGCGAGTTTCTCGGCCCCCCACCCGTTCCATCCATGGCGCGCCCCCGATCCATCGTCGAAGAGGTTCTGCCTCCGCTGATCGTCTCGGTGGTGATTCACCTCTTGGCCTACTTCGTCGTGGACTGGGTGAAGCCGGTATGCGGAGACGGCGTGGTGGCGAGTTCTGAGGAGTGCGACGACGGCAACCTGCGGCCCAACGACGGCTGCACCCCGATGTGCGAGATTGAGCCGATCTGCGGCGACGGAATCATCGAGGGTGACGAGAAGTGCGACGACGGCAACACGCGCGACGGCGACAGCTGCAGCAGCCGGTGCGATGAGCTGACACTCGAGCTCCGCGACGTCGAGCTCGCTCCCGAGCCGGAGCCCGAACCCGAGCCGGAGCCCGAACCCGAGCCGGAGATCGAGGTGGAGCCTCCGCCCGAGCCGCCTCCCGAACCTCCGCCGACTCCGCCCAAGAAGGTGAAGAAGCGGGCGCCCAAGCCCTCCGAGCCTTCAGACCCCGCTCCTGCCGACGCACCACCCGCACCCGCGATCGAGCTGCCGATGGACACCGTCATCAAGGGCAGCAACTCCGGGGTCACCGTGATCGGCGGCGACAAGTCCCGCCCGGGCGTGGCCGGCGGGAGCCGAGATGGCGTCAAGGGCGGCCGGCCCGGCGGCAAGGGCACGGTGAAGGGTGGCAAAGGCACCGCGCCCACCGGACCCGCCAAAGGTACGGGCAAATCCTGGGCCCCCAAGAGCGAGCTGTACATCGCGCAGCTCCCCCGCGCCCTCAAGCAGGTCAAGCTCGAATGTCCCGCGGCCCGCGACCTCGGCATCTCGGGCACCGTCGTGCTCAAGGTCCAGATCCGTAGCAACGGCACCGTCCGCAGCGCCAAGGTCGTCAAAGGCATCGGCAACGGCTGCGACGAGATCGCCCAAAAAGCCCTGCGAAAGACCAAGTTCAAGGCTGCGGTGGGCACGGACGGCAAGAAGACGGACTTCGAGATCGCTCGCTACGAGTACGTCTACAAGGCCTCGCGGTAGCGCACGCAGCACGGGACGTTCCGCTGCTACTGTGCGCTCGATGATCCGCATCCGCGGCATGCACAAGAGCTACTCCACCGGCAAGGTGGTCACCGACGTACTCCGAGGCGTCGACCTGGACATCGAGGACGGGGAGTTCATCTCCATCATCGGCCCCTCCGGTTCCGGCAAGAGCACGCTGCTGCACGCCGTCGGGGGCTTGGACAGCGACTACAAGGGTTCGATCGAGGTCGATGGATCCGACCTCGCCAAGCTCAGCGACGCACAGCTCAGCGTCTATCGCAACGAGACGGTCGGCTTCGTCTTCCAGTCCTTCTACCTGTTGCCGCACATGACGTGCCTGGAGAACATCGCCCTGCCCGCGATGTTCAAGCGCGGAGGAGAGCTCGACGAAGCCGGCGCCAACGCCCGCGCCAACGCCGTCCTCGAGCAGGTCGACCTCACCGAGAAGGCGGACGCGCTTCCGACGATGCTCTCCGGTGGTCAGCGTCAGCGCGTCGCCATCGCTCGGGCTCTGTTCAACAAGCCCAAGATCATCTTGTGCGATGAGCCGACCGGCAACCTCGACAGCAAGACCGGCGCCGCCATCTTGGACCTGTTCCGGACGCTCAACACACGGGACGGCATCACCGTGCTCATCGTGACCCACGATCCGGGCATCGCCGCTTCAACCGCCCGCAAGATTCTCGTCGCCGACGGGGCCCTGACCGAGGTGGAGGACGCCGACAAAGCCCTGCGTCACGACAACGACGACGGGACCAACGAGGAGGCACGGACATGAGACTCAATCGTCTGCTGCGGGTGGTCACGGCCAACCTCAACCGAAGCCGAAACCACTTCCTGCTCGCTTCGGTGGGCATCGTCGTCGGCATCGCCACGTTCGCCTTCTTCATCTCGCTCGGCCTCGGCGTCCGCACCGTCGTCCTGGGCAAGATCTTCCCGCTGGACCAGCTCGAGGTGGTGCCGAAGTCACTCGACCTCGCGGTCGGGCCACTGTCTCTGGGCGGGGGTGCAGTCATCGACCAAGCCAAGGTCGAGGAACTCGAGGCCATTGAGGGCGTCGAAATCGTCTACCCGAAGATGCGCATGACCGTCCCCTCGATCGCCACGGGCGGGAAGGAAGTGCTGGGTACCGATCTTCGCGCCGAGATGGTCGCCGACGGCATCGAGCCGGACCTGGTCAAGAAGGACGTCGATGGCGACCACCCCTTCCGCGACTACGAGGACCCTCAGAGCCCCGACTATGTGGCTCCGCAGGCCTGCGAGGCGGATGCGGACTGCGGCGAGGACCGCTACTGCGGCGTGCCGCCTGGCTACAAGGAAGTCCGGCGCAACAAGGACAAGAAGGAGGGCGCACAAGAGCCCGCCAAGGTCTGCCGCCACTACATCCCAATCCTCGCCTCCGAGCACGTTATCGAGCTCTACAACGGTGCACTTCGGCGGGCGCACGGTTTTCCGAAGCTCAACCCCGACTTCGTCGTGGGCATCACGTTCGACCTCAAGATCGGTGCTTCGATGGTCGGTGCTTCGGCCAAGGACAACATCATTCGCGAGAGGGGCATGTTGGTCGGCTTCTCGCGCAAGGCGATCACCTTGGGCATCACGATGCCCATTGGCTACACCAAGCGGTTCAACGTCGCGTTCGGCAAGCCTGAGGACGCCCAGCGCTACCACTCGGTGATCTTGATGGTTCCCGAGAAGGACGACGTGGCCGCCGTTGCGGTCGCGGTCGAGGGCCTCAACCTCGAGGTCGCAGACACGGGGGCCGAGCAGGCCGCGATGCTGATCGCGATCTTCATCGCGGTGTTCAGCCTGGTCAGCGCCGTCATCGTCGGCATTGCGGCCGTCAACATCATGCACGTGTTCTTCATGCTGGTGTACGAGCGCCAGCACGAGATCGGCATCATGCGAGCCGTCGGAGCCTCCCGCGGGGACATCACCGCGATCATCCTCGGCGAAGCTGCCGTCCTGGGTGTGCTGGCCGGGTTCGCGGGCGTACTGCTGGCCCTGGGCGCCGCGGAGATCTTCGATGTGGTCTCCACGAACTACATCCCGGACTTCCCGTACAAGCCCGAGAGCTACTTCATTTTCCCGTGGTGGCTGATCGCCTCCTCACTCGGGTTCTCGGTCGCATTCTGCGTCTTTGGTGCCTTCCTCCCAGCCCGCCGCGCCGCGCGTATGCAGCCGGCGATGGTTCTGTCGGGGCACTGATGGCCGAGCCGCTCACCGGAGGCTGCTTCTGTGGTGCCGTCACCTATCGGGTCGACGCACCGCTGAAACACGCCCGCAGCTGCCACTGCTCGCGATGCCGCAAGGCGTTCAGCGGTGCGGGGTCCGCCTACGCGGAGGTCGAGCCTGGCGCCCTGACCTGGACCCAAGCCGAGCCCGCCATCCACCGCGTCGACGAGGGGCCCTGGGGCATCGCATTCTGCGGCAGCTGTGGCTCCACCCTGGCCGGCATGGTCGGCGCACAGGCCCACGGCGTCACGCTGGGCTGCGTGGATGGGGACCCCGGCGTGCAGATAGAGCACCACCAGTTCGTCGGGTCCCGCGCGCCGTGGGACCACATTGGTGGAGACGCACCCCAGCACGACGAAGCTCCACCGCAGTAGGAGCGGTGTCAGCGTCAGCCCTCGGCGAGGATCTCGGCGCGGTGATGAAGCACCGACTCGAACAGCAGGTCGAGGTCGGCGAGGGTCGTCCGGTGGTTGGTGATGTTGACCCGGATCACCGCCCGGCCGTGTACCCGGCCACTGCTGGGCACGGCCACGCCGCTCTCCTGAACCCGCACGACGATCTCCTCGTTGAGCCCGTCGTCGGCCTCATCGGTGCCAGCGCCCACGCAACGAAAGCACGTGATCGCGAGGTCGGTTGACGCGACGACCACCGCCTCCTGACACGAATCGACCCGCGCCGCGAACTGCTGGGCCTGCACGCAGTTCTTGAGCACCTGCTCACCCAGCGCGGCCAGACCGTGGGTCTTGAGCACCATCCACACCTTGAGTGCCCGAAACCCTCGGGACAGCTCCGGACCCGCATCGCAAAACCACGGGTCTCCACTTCCGGTTCCGCGGGTCGCCCGTTGCAAGTACGACGCCCCCTCGCGAAACGCAGCACGATGAGCCTGTGCATCCCGCACCAAGACGCACCCAACGTCGTACGGGACATGCAGCCACTTGTGGGCATCGAAGGCCACCGAATCCGCGTGCTCGATCCCCGCCAACCGGTCGCGAAGCTTGGGGTGCAGCCGCAAGCCGATTCCGATGGCGGCATCGACGTGAAGCCACAGCGCGGAGGCTCGGCAAATCTCACCGATCGCCTCCAACGGGTCGACGGCACCCGTCAGGGCGGTGCCCGCTGTGGCCACCACCGCGAGCGGCACCAGGCCCGCAGCGCGGTCCCGCTCGAGGGCGTCTCGTAGCGCCTGCGCATCCATACGGAGGCGCTCATCGGAGCGAACCTTGACCAGACAGGCACGCGTCATACCCAGCATCCGCAGCGCCTTCGCGACGGAGATGTGCGCCTGGTCCGAGGTGTAGACGCGGACCCCCTCGAGCGTGTCCACGCGGCCGTGACGAGCGACCGCCAACGCGATCATCGTAGCCATCGACGTTCCGCTGAGCAGGATGCCCTGTGCCGACTGCGGGAATCCGACGAGCTGCTTGAACCATCCCAGCACCTCCCGTTCCACGTGCACCGCCGCATGTTCGCGCCCTCCAACATTGGCATTCATCGCCGCGGTGTAGATCGCAGCCACGATGCCCTCCGCCGTTCCCGACCCATGCACCCACCCAAAGAATCGGGGGTGCGTGTTGCCAACCCCAAACGGGAGCACGTCGCGCTCGATCGCCGCACACACGTCGGGCAGTGGCGTCGGCTCCCAGGGAAGCACATCCCCACCCCTCCGCTGCGGCGGCGCCTGCCAAGCCGGACGCTCCCGAACATTGGCCATGGTATCGATCGCCTGATCGAGGGCCTCATGCGCAAGTCGGCGAAAGACGTCCCAATCGGCAGGGTCGAGGGTCTTGTCACGCTCGCTCATTCTGCTGCCGCGACCCTACCGACTCCCTTGGCGAATGTCCCACCGGACGGAAGCTCTCGCTGGACAACGAAGCGCCGGACACGTCGACGAATCACTCCGCCAACACTCGGCGAACCCGAGGTCTCCCCAGCCGTGGCCACAGTTGTGATCCGCGAGCGCGGGGCTGTCGGCGACGGATTCGCAGAACCCCTGCCAGCATGGGATCTGTCGGTTCGGTTCGCGCAGTCGGCGTGGCAGCTGTGGCAGCTGTGGCGGCTCCAGGTGGGTTCCGTCGGGACCGTCGCCGTTGTCAGCCACGCCGTGGCACGGCTGGGTCACGTGGGGTACGCCATCCATCGCGTTGGGCACCCGCACCCCATGCTAGTGAATCGTCGTCTCCGTCCGCAACCGATTGACGAAGCGAGCCCTGAGCGTGTCACCAAGCCGGACCCGAAGCGTCGGACCTGGGACTGGCCCGTTGTGCGCCCAGAGCTGCATCGCCGGCCGCTCGCCGATCCTGAGCGTGCTGGGTCCCGCGACGGATTCGACTTCATGCACCCGGCCCGTGGCCGCCAGCTCGTCAGGGGAGGCGCCCGCGAACTCCGCGAGCAGGCGATCTCGGGCCGAGAGCGCACGCGCCGGGGCCTCACCCGACGCGGGCTGACCACACCCCACGGGCACAAGCGCGGCCCCAACCGCCGCGCTGAACCTCCCGCGCGTCCACGGCGGACCCCCCGATCATCTCGCGTACCCATGGATGGCTCACTCCCGAGCGGGGCGCTTCCCCCCCAACAGCGGGTTCGAGCTCGGCGAGCGCAACCTGGACGTCGCGCTGCGCCTGGGCAGGAGCATCCCGTCGGAACGCCTCTGGGGCGGGCGCCTCAACTCTCCCACGTAGACTCCGCCCCGCACGTTGTCATCGTCTTCCCGATGTAGGGGTTCTGTGGGTCTTTCGACCGCTGAACCCACTTTCCAAGACCCCTGGGCCATAGGACACTCGAACACGAACAGCTCGGTCCGCATCTCCGGCCACTCCGCGAGCGTGGCGTGGTGGTCGTGTCTTCCCGTGGCGCGCCGCCGGGGGCATTCCCCCTCGACTTCGTTCACACGTCGCTGCTCCTAAGGCGCAGTGCGTTGCCGATCACCGACACCGAGCTAAGGCTCATCGCCGCCGCTGCGAACATCGGAGAAAGCAGGATGCCAAACACCGGGAAGAGAACCCCCGCCGCGACCGGCACGCCCGCAGTGTTGTAGGCGAAGGCGAAGAACAGATTCTGCCGAATGTTGGCCATCGTCTTACGTGACAGTCGCCGCGCCCGAACGATGCCTCGCAGGTCACCCTTGACCAGTGTCACGCTGGCGCTCTCCATCGCGACGTCGGTGCCGGTGCCCATCGCGATGCCCACGTCGGCGAGGGCCAGCGCAGGCGCATCGTTGATGCCGTCTCCGGCCATGGCCACGATCCGGCCTTCGGACTGAAGCGACGCGACGGTCTTCGCTTTTCCATCGGGGAGCACACCGGCGATGACCTCGTCAATGCCAAGCTTGGCCGCGACCGCCTTCGCCGTCGTCTCGCTGTCCCCGGTCAGCATCACCACCCGCAGGCCCTCTTCGCGGAGTGCTCGAACAGCCTCGGGCGTGCTCTCTTTGATCGGGTCGGCAACGCCAATGATGCCGGCGAGTGCCCCATCGACGGCCACGAACATCACCGTCTGGCCCTCTGCCCGCAGCGTCTCGGCCCTCGCTCGCAGCGGCTGAGGATCGACGGAGACCTCCTGCATCATGGCAGTGTTCCCCAGCGCAACATCATGACCTTCGACCCTGCCCCGGACTCCCTTTCCGGTCACGGACGCAAAGTCAGACGTCGCAGAGAGTTCGTGCTCCCGCTCCTGTGCACCGCGTACGATGGCCTCCGCCAGCGGGTGTTCGCTACCTCGCTCCAGCGCCGCTGCCAGGCGCAGGACCATCCCCTCCTCCATGCCCTTCGCAGGCTCGACCGCAACCAGGGAAGGGCGACCTTCGGTGAGCGTGCCTGTCTTGTCGACGACCAGCGTGTTGACTTTGCGCAGGACCTCGATCGCCTCTGCATTCTTGAACAACACGCCGATGGACGCGCCCTTGCCCGTGGCGACCATGATCGACATCGGTGTGGCGAGCCCGAGGGCGCACGGGCACGCGATGATGAGCACCGCCACCGCGTTGATGAGCGCATAGGCCATCGCCGGGTCCGGGCCGAACAACGCCCACACGATGAACGTGACGATCGAGGAGAGGATCACCGCGGGCACGAAGTACGACGCGACAACGTCGGCGAGTCTTTGAATCGGGGCGCGGCTGCGTTGAGCCTCAGCCACCATCGTGACGATGCGTGAGAGCAGCGTCTCGGATCCAACCTTCTGTGCCCGCATCACCAGAGCTCCGGTGCCATTGACGGTTGCACCGATGACTTTATCGCCGGGCGCCTTTTGCACCGGAATGGGCTCGCCGGTGACCATCGACTCGTCGACAAGACTCGTGCCTTCAAGGACCTCCCCGTCGACCGGAAGCTTCTCGCCGGGGCGCACCCGCAACCGGTCCCCCTGCTGGACCTGGTCCAGCGGCACGTCCGATTCGCTGCCGTCGTCCTGGAGCAGGCGCGCGGTCTTGGCCGCCATACCCAGCAGAGCCTTGATCGCCGCGCCGGTCTGGCTGCGCGCCTTCAGCTCCAACACCTGGCCAAACAGGATCAGCGTGACGATCACCCCGGCCGCCTCGAAGTACACCGCGACCTCCCCACCGTGACCTCGAAAGGACGGCGGAAAGACCTGAGGAACCAGGGTCGCGACCACGCTGTACAGATACGCAACGGTCACGCCCAGCCCGATCAGCGTGAACATGTTGAGGCTCTTGTTCTTGACCGAGCGAACCGCCCGTACATAGAACGGCCACGCGGACCACAGACAAACCGGGGTCGCGAGGGCCAGCTCGATAAAGGCACGCGTCCTCCCCGGCAGCAGGCTGGAGATGGGACGACCGGGCAACATGTCGATCATGACGATCGCCACCAACGGGACCGAGAGCGCGCCGGCAAACCACAGCCGCCGCGTCATATCCCGCAGCTCGGAGTTGTCCTCCTCGCCATCCAAAGATACGTCTCGCGGCTCCAAGGCCATCCCGCATTTGGGGCAATCGCCGGGACCGATCTGCTCGACCTCCGGGTGCATCGGACACGTGAACACCGTGCCCTCGGGCGCCTCCACGGCTGGGGGCGCGTCGCCCAAGAACGCCTCGGGATCGGCCACGAACCGCTCACGGCATCGCCCGGAGCAGAAGTCGTAAGTCTGCCCATCGTGCTCGGCCCGATGCTGACTTGGAGGCTCCACCGTCATTCCGCAGACCGGGTCGCGGACCGAGGATGAGGACGAGGATGAGGACGAGTGGTGACAGGTCGATTCAGACATCGGGCGTTTCCTCGGGGTCGGATTCGAGATCGGGGTCAGGTTCGAGATCGGGGTCGGAGTCCGCGGCACGAAGGCGCTTTGCCAACCGGCGCTCCTCGGCGGCGCAGTAAAGGACCGGCACGACGAACAGCGTGAGCAACTCGATCGCCATCCCGCCCACCGAGGGCAACGCCATGGGCATCATGATGTCGGCCCCGCGTCCCTGGGATGTGATGACGGGCAGCAGCGCCAAGATCGTAGTTGCTGTGGTCATCAGACACGGCCGCACACGCCTTGAACCCGCCTCGAGGGTACGGCGCCGCACGTCCTGCACGCTGGTGGGCGGGTGCTTTTCGAAGCACTGCTTGAGGTACGTCGAGATGACAACGCCGTCATCGGTCGCGATGCCGACCAGCGCGATGAACCCGATCCAGACCGCGACCGACATGTTGACCGTGTGGACCTGAAACAGGTCCCGCATCGAGCTGCCAAACAGCTCGAAGTCCAAGAACCAAGGCTGGCCGTAGAGCCAGAGCAAGATGAATCCGCCGGAGACCGCGACGGCCACGCCCGTGTAGATGATCGCGGTCGTCGCAACCCGGTGGAACTGCAGATAGAGCAGGATGAACACGAGCGCCAAAGCGATCGGGATCAGCATCGTCAGCCGCTTCTCACTGCGGATTTGATTCTCATACGATCCGGCGAACTCGTAGCTGACCCCGTCAGGGACCTCGAGGTCGCCACTGACGATCATCGCCTCGATCATCGCGCGCGCCTGCTCGACGACCTCGACCTCCGCGATGTCGGGCTGGCGATCGAACAAGACGTAGCTGGTCAGAAACGTGTCCTCAGCCTTGATGACCTGCGGACCTCGCACGTACTGGATCTCCGCGAGCTGGCTCAGGGGGATCTGTTCGCCACCGGGCGTGGGCACAAAGACGCGGTCGAGCGCCTCGAGGCTGTCGCGCTCCTCCCTCATGTAGCGCACCCGCACCGGGTAGCGCTCTCGCCCCTCCACGGTACGGGTGAGGGTCATGCCTCCCAAGGCCACCTGCAGCACATTCTGCACATCGACGATGGTGAGTCCGAACCGACCGATCGCCTCCCGATCGAGTTCGATCTCCAGGTAAGGCTTCCCCACCACCCGGTCGGCGAACACCGTCTGAGACCGGATCGTGGGCACGCCTTGAAGCGCCGCTTCGAGGCTCAGGCCAAATGCCTCGATCGCCTCCAGCGTGGGGCCATGCACCTTGATCCCCATCGGCGCCCGCATGCCGCTCTGCAACATGACAATGCGTGCGCCGATCGGCATGAGCGTGGGCGCGCTGGTGACACCGGGACGCTCGGCCGCGGCGACGATTTCGGTCCAGATGTCCGCAGGTGTGCGGATATGGTCGCGCCATTGCCGAACCCGGGTGCCGTCTTCCTCCACCCGATACTCCGGGAGGTAGGTGATGACGGTCTCGAACATGGACAGCGGTGCCGGGTCGAGTGCCGTGTCGGCGCGACCCGCCTTCCCCACCACGCGATCAACCTCGGGGATCTGGGCGATCGCGGCGTCGATCCCCGAGAGCAGCTCGAGGACCTCGCCCATCGATGCGTGCGGCATCGTGCTGGGCATGTACAAGAACGAGCCCTCGTCGAAGGGCGGCATGTACTCCCGCCCAAACCCCGGGAGAGCCTGCGCGAGCTTCGACACCGGTTTTGCCGTCCGAACCTGCTGCGGCAGCTGGCCGAACACCGTGTCGAATCCCAACCAGGCGGTGGCTCCGAACAACACGACGGCCGCCGGAAGGAGCAAGAACAGCGCCTTGTGGCGAAGGATCGCCCACAGTAGCTTCGGATAGGCCGACTCAAACAGCCGGAACGTGCCCATCACAAGCAGGATGAGCCCCCCGACGAACACGACGTTGAACGCGAGCCCTTCCTCCGGGCCCAGCGGAAGCCAATCTTCGGCGAGCAAGAAGGTCACCGCGACGATGGCGAGCAGGTTCTCCGCGACGGTGATGCCGCGACTGACCGTCGCAGCGAGAAGCGGCCGTGCGAGCCGGTACATCCCCAGACCGAGCACGAAGGACCCTCCCAGTACGGAGTAGCGCAGCAACATGCCGCCGAGTCCCAGCAACACCCAATCGCGCGCATGTTCGGCGCGAAAGAGCGACCGAGCAACGCGATGAATGCCCGTGTTCGAGGCCTTGGGTGCGGCGGGACGCTCGCGAAACACGACCAGCGCAGCACCTGGAAGCACCAGCAGCGCGAGCAGAAGGACGCCCCCCATCGCGAAGGTCTTCGTGAACGCCAGCGGCCCGAACAGCCTCAGTTCCGTCGAGGAGAGGCCGAACACCGGTAAAAAGCTAACCACGGTCGTGAGCACCGAGGTCACGACTGCCGGAGCAACCTCGGCTGCAGCCCGCCGCACGGTGGCCGAACTCGAGGCGCCCGGCGGGGCGTCCTCGAGGTGCTGGCTGATGTTCTCGACGAAGACGATGCCGATATCGACCATCGTCCCAATGGCGATCGCGATCCCGCCCAAGGCCATGATGTTGGCGTCGACCCCCGAGAGTTTCATCGCGACGAACGCCGCGAGGACCCCGAGCGGAAGCATCAACGCGATCAAGATCGAGCTCCGCATGTTTCGCAACATGACGAGCACCACAATGATGGTGATCAAGATCTCCTGGAACAGCGCGGTGGAGAGCGTGCCGAGCGTCTCCTCGATCAGCGTGGTCCGGTCGTAGAACGGAACGACGGTGACCTGGCTGATCGTACCGTCTTCGAGCGTTCGGCTGGGGAGGCCGGCTTGGATCTGCTCGACCTTCACCTTGACGGCGGAGATGACCGCCAACGGGTTCTCCATGTAGCGGGCGACAACCACACCGCCCACCGCGGGCGCTCCCTCGTCGTCGAGCGCTCCGCGGCGCAACGCGGGGCCCATCGAAACCCGGGCCACGTCTCGGACCCGGATCGGAGTGTTCTCGCGAGCGACGATAACGGTCGCCTCGAGGTCTTCGAGGTTCTTGATGAACCCGAGCCCACGCACCATGTACTCGACACTGTTGACCTCGAGGGTACGGGCACCCACGTCGAGGTTGCTGTTCCGGACCGCGCTCGCAACCTGAGCGAGCGTGACCCCGTGTGCCCGCATCGCCTCGGGGTCGACGTCGACCTGGTACTCCCGGACAAACCCGCCCACCGAGGCCACCTCGCTGACGCCCTCGACGGACTGCAGAGCGTACCGGACGGTCCAGTCCTGAATGCTCCGAAGCTCGTCGGGATCCCAGCCACCGACCGTTCGCCCTTGGGCGTCTTGGCCCTCGAGCGTGTACCAGAAGACCTGTCCCAAGGCGGTTGCATCGGGACCAAGCGTGGGCGAGACGCCGTCGGGCACGGTGCCCGGTGGCAAGGAGGCCAGCTTCTCCAGCACGCGCGAGCGCGACCAGTAGAACTCGACGTCGTCGCTGAAGATGACCGAGATGGTCGAGAAGCCGAAGGCGGACGAGCTGCGAACCGTACGCACGCCCGGGATCCCCAGCAAGGCGGTCGTCAATGGGTAGGAGACCTGGTCTTCGATGTCTCGCGGGGAACGTCCTTCCCACTGCGTGAAGATGATCTGCTGGTTCTCGCCGATGTCCGGGATGGCATCCACGGGGACCGGGTCTCGAGGCATGGAGCCGCTGTCGAACGAGAACGGGGCGACGTAGATGCCTGAGGCGACGAGCATCGTCGCGAGCAGGAACACGATGAGTTTGTTGTCGATGAACCATCCGATGAGCGCCTCCCAGGCGCCATCGGGTGCGTCGTCATCCGGCGGAGGATGAGCGGTCAATGCTGGTGCCCTCCTGCACCCGCGCGGCCGGTCCTCGCCGGTCTGCTCGACGGAGGACGGAGGTAGCCGCCCGCGGCGATCTCCTTGCGAATCTCACCGCAGTCCAACATGGACGCGCCGAAGTACGGGTTGTCGACGGTATCGCCTGCCTGCAGCCACAGCGCGCCCTCGTTGCGAGAAGCCATCGGGCAATGGGCCAAACGAATCGGTCCCTCGAGCGGGTTTCCGAAGCTCACCAGCAACCGAATGACGGCTTCACTCAGCGGCTCGAATCCCTCCCGAGCATCCTCGAGAGTCTCGGCCTTGGAGACATGTTGTCCATGGCCCCGTAGCCCCGCCGAGTTCTCCGACCACGCCTCCTTGACCTCGGTGGGTCGCTCGAGTTCCACGGCTACGACGGCATCGGTGAGCGCTTCCGCGGAGGTCTTGGCGCGCCCTAGGTCGTCGTCCGCGAGCGCCACCTGCACCGCGAGATACGCCGATACGACCGGAGCGAGCCCCTGGCGCTGCTCGTCGGACAACTCCACAACACGGTCCCATACGCCCTCTTCGTGGTCGTCGGCCGAGGTCATCATGCTGGCCCCACCGCGGATCTGAAGGTCAGCATCCAGCGCGAAGGCGCCGCGCGTCACAACCCTCTCACCCTCGGCGAGCCCCGCGACGACCGGATAGACCTTGCCAAGCCTGGGACCGAGCCGGACCGTCCGGGCTTCGTAGGCGACACGATCCTCCGCGTCCACCTCCACGTACACTACGGCGCGCCGACCGGTGAACAGCGGCGCGGTCGAAGGCACCACCAGGGGCGTGGGCGATCCCTCGGCGTGTTTCGTCGCGACCGTTGCCTCCGCGAACATGCCCGGACGGAGACGACCATCGCTGTTGTCGAGCTGCACACGAACACGTGCGGTCCGGCGCTTGGCGTCGAGGATCGGATCGATGAACGTGACGGTGCCCTCGAAGACCTCGTCCGCCACCGCCTCCACCGAGACTTGTACCGTCTGTCCCAACGACAGGCGGGCAAGATCGCTCTCGTAGGCATCGAGCTGGACCCACAGCGTGTTGAGGTTGGCGATGCGGTACAGCGACGCGCCCGTCTCGATGTAGACCCCCTCGGTCGCAATGCGCTCGATCACCGTTCCCGAGAACGGGGACCGGATGGCCACCGCGCGGGTCGGTTTTTTTTGGCCTTCCATCCGCGTGACCTCGGCATCGGGCACACCAAGCAACGCGAGTCTCTCGCGCGCCGCGTCGAGCGCAGCATCGGCCGCCCAGCGCGAGGTTTCAGGGCTGTCGCGCATCCGGTCGACCTGCCGTTTCGCAACGAGCAGGTCCTGGTGGGCTGCAAAGACCTCGGGACTATAGAGCGTGGCGATCACCTGACCTTTGCGGACACGTTTACCGGTCTCTTTCACCCGAAGCTTGTCGATGCGTCCACCGATCCATGCGGTCACGGTCTTGAGCGAGGCCTCGTTGGGCTCGATGCGCCCCAGAAGACGCAGGTCGGCGGTCGCATGTGCCTGACGACGAACCGGGGCCGTGGTCAGCTTCGCCAGTATCCGGGCCCGCTCCGAAAGCACGATGCGGTCGCCAGGCCCGCCGACCTCGTCGCCCGCGTCCTTCGGCACTGGGATCAGGGCCATCGGGCACAGCGGGCATTGTCCGGGCTCGGGTTGTCGAACCTGCGGATGCATCGCGCACGTCCACGTCGTCGCGACCTCGGACGCCTGTGCATGGGTGTGTTGTTCGTCCTTCGTCTCCGTCTCCGTGCCGGACGACCACAGCGCGACGACGGTGGCACCGAGGCCGACACCAACCGCAACGAGTCCGAACGCCCGTATCGCGCTCCGGGGTCTGGCCGGCTGTTGCGGGCTCAATGCTGGCGGCACGTCAACAGCGGCGTCGAACGAGTCCGATCGTTCTTCGGCCGCGGTTCGATCGTCATCCGAACTCTCAGGGTCAACGTTGCTCGTCATCGGAAACCTCCTGCTGTGGACGGGATGTGCGGACAGGGCGGCCAACTGCGCGCTCGAGCTTCGCCAGATGGGTGCCGTAGTCGGCCTGCGCCGCGAACCGCTCTCCGCGAAGGCCCAAGAGCGCTTGCTCCGCCAGCAGAAGCTCCGCCACGGTCGCGCGGCCGGAGACAAAGCTGGCCAGGACTGACTCGAAGGTGGTCCTGGCTTGTGGGATCAGCGTGCTGCCGTAGAAGTCGACCCGGCGGACGGCGTCGTCGACAAGCGCCACGTGCTCAGCGACCTGAGCGGCGACACCGTTGCGAGCGTCGAGGGCTCTGGAACGAAGCGCTGCCCCGCGGGCGCGGGCCTCGGACTCGCCAGCCTTGTACGCGCGAGACCACAGCGGAACCTTCACGGACAGGGAAAGCGCGACCGCATCCTTTCCGCTGTCCGTAGGACCGGGGTTGGCGGGAGCCTCCCCGGTGAGGATCCAGTCGACCCCCACCCCAAAGCTTGGTGCCCGCTCGGCCCGCGCCTCACGCTCGCGCTGTCCCGCCGCGTCGGAGAGCGTGGCCAGGGTCTGCACGTCGGGGTGCTGTGCCGCCGCCGCGCGAAGTTCGTCCGGCGTCTCGGCCAGAGCTGCGACCGCGGGCTCGCCCGGAGTGACCGGCGTTGGAGTGTCGTCCGGCGCTCCGAGTACCCGCACCAGCTGGATACTCGCGATCCTCTGACGCTCGAGCACGCTTGCGTGCCGGTCCCGAGCGCGGGAGCCCATCAGGTCGACCTGCGCGAGGTCCGAGAGCTCGGCCGCCCCGACGGAGAGGCGCCCCCGAACCTGCTCCGAGAGGCTCTGCAAGACGTCGATCTCATCGCGCAGCACCTCGGCTTGCCGATGCAGGCGCCACAGCGCCCAGTATGCGGCCGAAACGTCAGCGGCGATGTACAGCGCATGTCCCTCAAACCTGCGCTGAGCAGCCTGGGCTTCGAGTTCCGCAGCGTCGCTCCCGGCCCTGAGTTTGCTCGGCCACGGGAACCACTGCGAGGCGCCGAACCGGTGCCGCTGGGGACCGACGCGGGTCTCCACGCTCCGCACGAAAACCGCATAGGTGATCGTCGGCTCGGGCAAGCGGCGCTCTTGGTCGGGACGAAATGTGCTCGCTCGCCACGACTCAAAGCTCGCCCGAAGTGCGGGGCTGTGGGCATAGGCGTACGCCAAGTAGCCGCCGAGCGTGCCGTCGAACTCCCGAGCAGGATCGTCACTGTCCGTTTGGGACACGGGCTCCGACAGCGTCGCTTCGACCGCCTGAAGATCCCGAGCCAACTGAGGCGACGTCGATGTGCACGCGGACAGAATCACGGTCAGCGATCCGAGGATGTACAGGCCGCAGCGGCGGCCAAGGAAGGTCATGGAGGGTCCTTGAAGACACGAGTAGACGTGAAGGCGCAGACGACCTGGGGCCGCTGCGGTCGCGCAGGTTTGGCGACGACGCCCTCAGATCAACAGCGCTTGGTCACGCAGGAACACGCGGAGCTTCCGCGGCGGACCTGTGCTCATGCCGTGGCCCATCAGACCCAGGCTGGGGGCCGGGAACGGCCTTCGCAGCGGGGACGAGCGACGCACATCTGGCGCCCATGCGTCCGGCGGATCGCCGACCACGCCGGCGACCAGCAGGCTCGTGGGCTCCTCGGATCCGCAGCAGTCCGGCCTGCGCGCAGCGTCTCGGGCGAGGCCCTCGGCCACAGTCTCGTCGCTCTCGCACGGACATGCGCAGCCGCTCGTGCGACCCGCGTCGCCGGGCAACCCTGTGGCCCAACTGGCGCCCAGAAGCACCACAAGTGCCACCAGAGCCGCGACGAGCCGCGACCCGTGGTGGCTCCGCTTCGGTGCCGCCCGCATCATGCGACAACTTGTCGCACCCGAATGGACCTGTCAAGGCTCGGGCTCCGATGGGTGAGGACGAGGCGGTCCGCGTCGTAGCCGGTTGCGGAGATGCCACTTCGGTGAAGGCCGCGCACGACGCGTCGCCTCACCGAGACACGATCGGACCTCGCCGGGTGAGCGCGTCGGCGAGGTGACGCAACAAACGTAGGCTGTCCTACCAACAGACCCCGACGACCGGTCTCGGACACCCCGCGGCGAGTGCTAGCGTCCGCGCAGGGACCATGACTGACCGTACGCTTACTCGAAAGACCTTCCTTGTGCAGCTCTCGTGTGGACTGGCCGCCTTCGCGGTCGGCTGCGACAGCGACGACTCGGACGGAGACGGCACCGACACCGACGCGACGACCGATCCGACAGGTTCGACCGACCCCGGGACCACGACGACGGATCCCGGCACGACGGGTTCGGGAACGACCGACGCCACGGGTGCAACGACCTCGGGCGGGGAGAGCAGCAGCTCGAGCGGAGGCGACACGGGCTCCAGCAGTGGCACCGGGACTGGAACCACGTCCGGGTCCAGCACGGGTGGCGAAGCCAGCGTCTGCATCGAGGGCATCGTCGCGGCCGTCATCTCGAACAACCACGGGCACGTGCTCGAAATTCCGCTCGCCGACATCGAAGCCGGTGTCGAGGTCAGCTACGACGCCATGGGAGCGTCCAATCACTGCCACGAGGTCATCTTGACCCCGGCAGACTACGAGGCGCTTCGGGCCGGTGAAACGGTCGTCAAGTTCAGCTGCAACGGCGGAGACCACGAGTACGTGCTCAGCTGCAGCGAAGGCGCGAGGCCGCCCGGCGAACCTCAATGCCAAGACGACCCGAACTTCGGCGAGTGTCCGTAAGAGGCATCGCAACACCGAAGCCCGCCGCACCTCGCGACGGGCCTCGTTGTGGCCGACGCCAGACGCTCACGACCCCGGCGCAGGAGTCGTCTCTCCTGGTTCGGTAGGCTCGGTCACCGGAGGCTCGATGCTGCTGTTGCCCGTGTGCTCACCGACGCACTCTTCACAGCTGGTCTGGGCTTCGCGACACTCTTGCTGGGCCTCCCGGCACAGCTCCTGGTAGCTGCCCTCTTGCGGATGGCGGTCGGCGATGTCGCAGAGCTTCACCTCGACCTCGCAGATGCTCGCCGAGAGACTGCACAGGTCGTGACACGCCTGGGTGTCGGTCATCGCGTCATTCATCCGCGCCGCTTGCTCCCCGGACAAACGCTCGAGGCGCTTCTCCAACTCCGGAACGCTGTCGCCTTCCTGAGTGCCGAGGGGATCCGCGCCCTCGCGAGTCTCCAGGGTTCGCGTGCCTGGGGTGACGGTGCCGCCCGCGGTCGGGCCACAGCCGGTGGCCATGGAGACCACAACCCAGAGCATCCCGGCGGTTGCGGTTCGGGGAAGGCTTGGCAGGGTCATCGTTCGATCTCCTGTCGCAGAATCGACATCATCCGAATCGAGCGGGCGTAGGTGCCAGCAGCCAGCGCATCATCGCCGGTTCGCGTCGCCGCGTCACCGAGCAAGACCAGTGCTTCTGCACTGGATCGATCCAGCGGAACGGAGCGCGCAGGGTCGAGCATGGGCACCAACAGCGTACGAGCCTTGTCCGCGTCTCCACGGTCGATCCACTCGGATGCGATCCGTGAGGCCAGCTCGAGCCGCAAGATCTCCGCCTCGGGTAGGCCGGAGGGCACGGCGAGGTCGAGACCTCTTTGGAGGGTGGCCATCCGTGTATCGCCTTGCTGCGCGTCGGCCTCGCGATGGGCTGCCGCCACGGCTTGAATGTAAGCGAGTCCCGCCGTCGTCGGTGTACTTGCGACGATTTCGTGGGTCTGCAGCCGTGCGTCGGGCTCGGCCGTCCGAGCCTCGGCAACGGCCACCTCCTGAGTGGCCACTCCGGGTTCCAGTCCGGGTTCCTTCGAGCTCTCGTCACAACCGGCGAGCCCGCTGAGCCCGACGACCGCCGCCACCATGGCGACCTTGATTCGACCGAACGGCATGGTCATCGTGCTCATCCCTGATTTCCTTGCGGACCGCCTTGGCCGGGTGCGTTGCCCAGCGCTTCGAGACGTCCAGCATAGTCCGAAGCCATCGCTTCGACCCGTGCCGTGCCCGTGGGTTCCCCGCTGAGCCGGTCCAGTGCGGCCAGGCCCGCCCGCGCTTGGGTCGACAGAACGTCGAGTTCCTCGGCGGTGATGGATGAGGCTGCGGGCGCCTGAGCGACCGGAGACTGCTCGGAGAGCTCAGGCGTGTCGGCGGTGAGCACCGGGACGAGGACCACCGCGGCCGCGACAGCGAGCAGTGCAACGACGGCGAACAAGACCGGACGGGTCGAGCGAACCGTGGAGCTGTCCGCATCTTCGTCAGAGTCTTCGTCAGCCTTTGCGCGAGGCTTGTCGGCCTTGCCGCGAAGCTCGATCGTCCGCCAGACACGGGCTTGGGCAAGCTCGGACAACTCGTCGACCTGTCCTGGGACGGGCTCAGCCCAGCCGGCCAGCGTCTGTACTGTGGCCACATCGATGTCGGCGTGGGGATGGCCATCCCCGAGCGCAAACTCCACCGCGAGGTCGCCCTGAGGCGAGTCGTCCAGCGGGTCTTCGCCCAGTGCTTCCAGTTCCAGCGCGATACGCTCGCGAATCGATTCCGGACTCGGGTTGGAACCGGGACTGGGGTCGGGGCTGGACACGGAGTCCTGGGATGGTTTTCGGTCAGGACCGCTCATGATGCCCCTTCGAAGTCTTGCTGCGGCGACTCACCGTAGCGTTGCACATAAACCTTGCGGAACGCTTTGCATGCCCGGAAGAGCAGGACGTCGAGCGTTCCGATGGAGACGTCCATTTCGGTTGCGGCCTGCTCACGCGGCATCTGCTGCATGAGCCGTAGCTCCACGACCTTGCGATAACGCGGGTTGATGCCCCCCAGGCATGTGTCGATGCGACCTCGCATGACCTCCGCCATCTGTAGGCGGGAGACGGCGGCCTCGCTGCCGATGTCCCCGGGATCCGGGAGGAGGTTTTCGAACCCAACCAGCCAAGCTCCCATCCGCCCGCTCTTGCGGAGGTGGTCGAGGCAGAGGTTCTTGGCGATGCGGATGAGCCACGGCAGCAGCCCCCGTCCTTGCCACTTGAAGCGGTGGAGATTCTCGAGGGCCCGCACGAAGGTGTCGGCCAGGAGATCCTCGGCGAGGGTCCGGTCATGCACGGTCGGCACGATCGCGTACCGGTACACCTGTGGGGCGAACCGTTGATACAGAGCGCGAAACGCGGCCCGGTCTCCCGCCTGGGCGCGCTCCACCAGCTCTCGCTCGTCGTCCTTGGACTCATCGTTGTTTGGGTCCGTCACCGATTTCCCACTGCGTTCGCGGCGTTGCGCATCGTTTGCGCGAGTCAGGGCTGGTTTGCCCGGGGATATGACCGCAGGAATGGGCGTCACTGGCGACGGAAGCTCCTTCGCCCCCCTCAACGTGCGCCGGGGGGGGACCTTACATCGTGCCGACAGGCCCGGAAAACGTTGGTTCGCTCGAAACCCTAGAGCGACCCATGACGTCCAAGTGGCCACGAGGGCGTTTTCGGCGCCCAGGCATTGACCAAGGCCTCCCCTGGCGGTATCGCCCCTTCGGCCGCCTCCCGTCGCCCCTCACTCACGAGTCCCCTGCTGTGTCCCCTCTCCTGCTTCCCGCGTTGTTCCTCGCTCTGGCTCCCGAGACGTCGGCGGATGACCCCGCCCAGGCGGGGGATCCCGACGCTCCGGCGACCGCGGAGTCCACGCAGCCTCCGCCCCCCTCCGCCGCTCCCGTGCCGCAAGGTCCGGTCCGAGAGGCACCCACCGTGGGGTTGCGCGACGACTACGAGCCGCCCTTCCCCTCCGAGCCGCTCGAACTCAGCGGTGTGCTGACCGAGGCCGCCAACACCAACCTCGATCTCGTGCTCGGCCAGACCGACATCGAGATCGCCGAGACCCAGATCCTGGCGGCGATCGGGGCGTACGACGTGTTCCTGACCGCCGGCCTCAACGCGTCGTTCAGCGAGAGTCCGCAGCGAGGTTCGTCATTCGCGTTTGCCCTCGGGTCACGCTCCGTCGGCGCGGACTTCGGCTTTCAGCGGGCGCTCGAAACCGGCGGTGACGTGTCTCTGACCCTTGGGGTCAACCGGACCCTCACCGACCAGCCGGTCAACTTCTTCGACGCCACTCAGGGCGCGACCACCCTCGCGGCCTACTCCCTCGTCCCCACGCTGACGATCAATCACCCACTGTTGCGAGGAGCCGGACTCGAGGTCAACCGTGCCAACCGCGACAAGGCTGAGATCGCGGTGACGCAGGCTCAAGCGGCGCGACAGCTCACCGCGCAGAACCTCGCCCGCGACATCATCAGCGCGTACTGGGACGTCTTGTTCGCCCACCGCGACCTCGACAACAAGCGGCGCAGTGTCGTTCAGGTGGAACGGCAGCTGGAGCGCACCCGGGCCCTCGTGTCCGCCGGTCGCCTGTCCCCCGTGGACATCAAAGCCGTCGAGCAAGCCATCGCCACTCGCGAAGCCGACGTCCTCGCGGCCGAGAACTCCCTACTGGATACCAGCCTCAGCCTTCGCACGCTGCTTGGCCAAGACTTCGCGGACCGCGACCTTCTTGGAGTCTTGCCAGCGACCGACCCCACCGTCGTTCCGCGCAAGATCGACATGAAGGAAGAGATCGACCACGCGCTCCAGGCCAACCCCCAGATCCGGCAGCTCGAACTCGCCCGATCCAGCCTGCGCATCGATGAAATGGTGGCGGCCAACAACCGGCTGCCGCAGCTCGATTTTCGCGGTTCGATCACCCCCCAAGGCCGCTCGGTCGACTCCCTCCCCACCGCGACGACCGGCGACCCCGGCGCGACCGGCGGGTGGGGCGAGGCCTTCCGCAACGTGTTCAGTGAGGACGTCGCCCAAGATGGCGTGCTTGCCGACTGGACCGTCACCGGCTCCCTCACCTTGACCTGGGACGTTCAGAACCGGACCCCCAAGGCGCAGCATCAAGCCGCCAAGCTCCAGATGCGTCGCAACGAGGAGCAGATCCGGCAGGTGCGTCAGCAGATCTCCGCCGGTGTCATCCGAGCCGCCAGCGGACTCCGCACCGCCGGCAAGTCGATCGAGGTCGCAGAGGTCTCGTTGGAGCTCGCGCAAGACAACCTCGAAGCCGAGCAGGCCCGCTTCGACGTCGGCCGCGCGACCAACTTCGACGTGCTGGAGCGCCTCGACGACATCGACACGGCCGCTGCATCCGCCCTCAGCGCCCAGATCAACTACCTCAAGGCGCTCGCCCAGTTGCAGGCCCTCAACGGTGAGATCCTGCCCGCGTACGGCCTCGCCGCAGAAAAATGAGCCTCGCGCCCCGGCCGCGGGAACCCCGCAGGCTTCTCGCTTGTCCCAGTTGTCGGAGTTCCGCGCCGCGTGATAGCTTCACGCAACGTGGATGAGGCCGCTACGCGGTGCCCACACCTGGCCTGAGAACGGCCCAAAACGTCCTGGAAGCAGGGCCCCCGGAAACGGGACTACGGAGACGGAGAACACACATGTCTGCAGCCGAAATCGCCGACAACCGCTGGGAAACCTCAGCTAGCAAGCCCCCGATCACGTCCGCTGCTGGCATCAGCATGCTCATCCTCATGAGCGGCTTTGGCCTGTTCTTCGTGTGGATTCTGGTCGGTTCCGTCCAGGGCATGATCATGCCCAAGACCGAGGGACTCGCGGGCGAGTACAAGAACCTGAACCAGCAGCAGGGCAGCGGCGAAGCTGAAGCCCCCGCAGCCGTAGAGTAGCGGCCGAGTCCGCTGCGCTTGGGGCGAGACCACTCGTCTCCCTCTTGTGCGCTCGCGGGTTCGACATCCAGCCCCGCCGACAAGTCTCGGTGGGGCTCTTGCGTTGGTTCACGCGAAACCGACGAACGACATCATCTGCCCGGTGCCCGCCCCGTCTCGTCGATAGGAGAAGTAGCGGTCTTCATGGGCGTGGGTGCACGCGCCGACGCGCTCGATGTTGTCGGCCAGCACTCCGGCGTCGCGAAGCTGCTCGGTCACCACCCCGACCAGATCGATGTGCGGCTTGGCGTACGACGTCATGTCCACGAACGTCGCATCGAATTGCTCGGCAACCTCCGGCCCGACCTCGAACCGCGCCAACTCGATGCACGGCCCGATCGCGGCGACGAGGGTTGTCGGGTCGACGGCCAGCGAGTCGACGGCGGCCACAGCAATACCGGCCACGGTACTCCGCCAACCGCTGTGCACGGCCGCCGCGACCGTACCGGTGATATCCGCCAGCAGGATCGGCACGCAGTCTGCCGTCAAGACCGCCGCCGTGACTCCGTCCTCGCGGGTGCACCACAGTCCGTCCGCTTCCGAAGACCCGGTCAGCGAGGTCGCCCGCAAGACATCCCCGCGATGAACCTGGTTCACCCGCCGCAGCGTCTGCGGCGGATACCCACCGGCATCTGAGACGCGCCGGAGGTTCTCGGCGACCGCGTCGGGGTCGTCCCCCCACTTCAACCCCAGATTGAGCGAGGCGAATCGGTCCGAACTCACCCCGCCGAGTCGATCGGTGAAGCCGTGCTTGAGGCCGGGAATCGCGGAGAGCTTGGCGCTGCGTTCGAGCACGCCGCAAGGCTAGCAGGCGTTGTTCCGATGGGCGTTCGGCCCCGAGGAGCATGGGAATCTGCCCCTCAAGGCGTGGTTCGCAGCACCGTGACGAGCGTCTCCAGCTCGGGTGGCAGCGCGGCCGTGAAACGCACCATGGCCCCCGTCTGCGGGTGCTCGAACCCCAAGAGCTCGGCGTGCAGCGCATGCCGGCCAAGACCGGTCCACAGGCCGCGACGCACCTCGTCCCGCGGGGGCTTGCCGTAGAGCGCATCGCCGAAGATCGGCGCGCCGAGGTGGCGCGCGTGCATGCGGATCTGATGGGTGCGCCCCGTCTCCAGCGTGAAGTGGGCGATGGCCGCCGTCTGCATCCGTTCGACGATCTTCACGTGGGTCACCGCGCGCCGCGACGAGCTGCCCTCGACTGGGGCGAACCGCTTTCGCTCCGCGGGGTCGCGGTTGTGCGGCGTGTCGAGGGTCCGCGTGTCGAACTCCGGCACCGCGCTGAGCACCCCCATATATCGCCGCTCGATACTGTGGGCCTGGAACTGTGCGGCCAACGACGCCGCGGCCGCGGGGGTCTTGGTGAACACCATCGCGCCGGAGGTGTCGCGATCGAGTCGGTGCACAACCCCCGGACGCGTGGCGTCGTTCCCAGGCAGGACCGGCAAGCCGTCCGCGCCCACGCCGAGGTGATGCAGGACTCCGTTGACCAACGTGCCGCCCGCATGTCCGGCGGAGGGATGGACCACGATCCCCGCCGGCTTGTCGATCACGAGAAGGTCCGCATCCTCGAAGAGGATCGATAGCGGGACCGGCTCGGGGACGGCACGCAGAGGTGCCGGAGGATGAAGCACAACCGAGACGACCATCGGCGCCGTGACCTCGAGCGACGGCTTGAGGCAGCGGCCATCCAGCGTCACTTCGCCCGCCTCGAACGAAGCGCGCAGCGCGTTCCGGGACATCACATGCCCCGCCTCGCGCAGCGCCGCCACCAGGACCCGATCGAGCCGCTGCCCGAGCGCATCCTCGCCCAACGCGATTCTCAGCGGCGCTACCAGATCTTGCTCTCGAGCGCGGCCATCGGCTTGATGACGCGATCGACGATCGCCCGATCGTAGAAGTTCTGCTTGAACATCTCGGGCGTCACGCCGCTACGGAACAGGTCGCGACCCTCGGTGATCAGCTCGGACAGGTCCGGCTCGTCAAAGAACGAATCGTTCTTGAGCGATTCCTCGATCTTGGCCTTGTTGTAGAGGTAGATGTCCGAGGCGATCGCCCGCGCTTTTTGTTGCGCACGCTTCTCATTGTCGATGATGGCGGCCATCGCGATCAGAATGCCAGAGTCCGGCCGAGGCAACCAGCTTCGGGCATACATGTGCGCCCGCTGGACGTGGCAGACTCGCCCGGCGTGGATCCGTCCCTGACCACCCTCAGCGAGAGTCTGAGCTCGCTGCTGGCCGCCACGGTCGCGTTCGCGATCGGCACCTCCGTGGTGCTCCGGGACCGCAAGCGGGAGCAGTTCGTGCTCTACGCGTTCTTCTGCTTCAACCTGGGCCTGTATCACCTCGGCCGATTCTTCTTCGGCTTCTCGGGTGTCCACCTGTTCGGATGGTTCGCCCAGACGATCTCGCTCCTTCTCCCGTGGAGCGCCGACCGGGCCCTGTCCAGCTTCGTTCCGGCGGTCGACCACCGCGGGGGCCGGATCCAGCGATTCACAGGCCTGTTCCTCGTTGTCGCCCAGACGGTGTCGTTGTTCTTCCCGGCGCTGGAGGAGCACCCGCTTTGGGACGTCGTTCCATTCGTCCTCGTCGTGTTTGTGATGGGCGGGCTTCTGTTTGCCGCCACCCGCGTCTGGCGTGCGGCCCGGGCCGCCGAGGGCACCGCCGCCGCCCCCCGCCTGCGCTACCTCTTCTACGCGACCGTGATCGCGCTCGCGCTCGGCTCGCCGTTCGTCCCTGCGGTCGGGCCCATCGTCACCGCGGTCTATCTCTACTTCGTCGCCCAAACGCTGGTGCGGGAGCGACTGCTCGACCTGCCCGAGGTCGCGTTGCGCATCGGGTCGATGGCGTTCCTCATAGCCATCGTCACCGGGTTGTACGCGCTGCTGCTGCTGTGGATCCCCACCGCGGACAAGGGCACCCGTTCCCTGTTCGTCTTCAACACCGCCGTCGCCTCGTTTGCGGTGATCGTGTTGATGGAGCCGGTGCGCACCGAGGTCGAGAGCCGGATCGAAGGATGGTTCCTGCGCGACCGACCGATCCTTCGCAGCATCTTGGTGCAGCTGCGCCACAAGCTCACCGGTGTCATCGACTCCGATGAGATGGCGCGCGTGGTGATGGCAGAACTCGAGGCATCGCACCGGGTGACCCGGGCGACGTTGTATCTGATCGACCGTCAGGGCACGTCACTCACGTTGGCGAGCCACCTCGGACCCACCTCCCTGCCCCGCCTCGACCTCGCCGCCCGGCGGCCGCTGCTGGACCGACTTCTGCACGAGGGCCCGATGCTCCGCGACGTGCTTCAGCGTTCACGCCAGCGGGAACGCCCTGAGGACCTCGCCGAGCACAACCAGGTGCTCGAGACCCTCGAGGAGCTCAAAGCGTCATTGGCGTTGCCGATCGTTGGGCGGGCTCGGCTCGATATCGACGATCCCGGGGCCGCCCCCCAGCTACTGGGCGCGCTGTTCGTCGACGACGAGCGCCTGCTCGAGCCGTTCTCGCGCGAGGAGGTTCGATTGTTCGAGGGTGTGGTTGCCCAGGCTGCGACGACGCTTCAGAACTCGGAGGTCTACGAGGCGCGCAAAGAGCGGGACCGTTTGGCGGCGCTTGGAGAAATGGCCGCCGGCCTCGCGCACGAGATCCGCAACCCGCTGGGTGCGATCAAAGGGGCCGTATTGGTCGTCGAGCCCAGCAAGGACCAGTTCGACGAGGACGTGCAGGAGTACCTCGAGATCATCGTCGAAGAGGTGGACCGGCTCAACCGCGTCGTCTCGCAGTTCCTCACCTACTCCCGCCCGTTTGCCGGCGAGCTCGGCAAGGTGCGAATGCGAGACGTGGTCAAGGCCACGCTGCGTCTGCTCTCCGAGGAGCAACGCGAGAAGGTCAGTTTTGACGAACCGACCGACCTTCCCCCGGTGCGTGGTGATGGCGACGCGTTGCGACAAGTGCTGCACAACCTGATGCTCAACGCGTTCGACGCGATCGAGCACCGGGAGGCCGAGGGCCGAATCGGGGTCGACATCGACTTCCGCCGCCGCGGCCTGCTGAGGGCCGACGCGATCGCGGTCACGGTCTGGGACAACGGACACGGGCTGTCCCACCAAACGATCACCAACCTCTTCGTTCCGTTCCACACGACGAAGAGTGGTGGCACGGGGTTGGGACTGCCGATCAGCCAGCGCATCGTGGAGAACCACCGCGGCGTGATCGAGGTCGGCAACCAGCCCGATGGTGGTGCGCGGTTCACCGTCCTGCTGCCCGTCACCGAAGCCGATGCGGCCGCGAGTGCGGTCGGGCGCCCACAGCTCGCCGAGGCGGCCGAGGACGAAGATCCCGACCGAGACTCGGGCGATGATCTCCCCCAGGCCGAGGTGGCCAACCCGCCGCAGGGTGTGGGACCGTAGGGCGTGTCGTTTCCACGCGTGCTCCTCGTCGACGACGAGCCCAACCTGCGCAAGGTCTTGGGCGCGCTGCTTCGGCAGGAGGGCTACGAAGTCCACGCCGAGGCCGACGGACAAGCGGCGCTCGAGAAGGTCCGGACCGTTCCTTCGGGAACGTTTGATGTCGTGCTCTCCGACCTGCGCATGCCAAGGCTCGACGGCATGGGGCTGCTCGAGGCGCTCAGCGATGAAGATCCGGATCTCCCAGTCGTGATCCTGACCGCGCACGGAACCGTCGACAACGCGGTCGAGGCCGTCAAGCTCGGGGCGTTCGACTACTTGGAGAAGCCGTTTGAGCGGGACCAGATTCGCTCTGTGCTCGCTCGCGCCGTAGCCCGGCGCGCCCGCAGTGGCGCCTCCCTCGGACAGCGCGAGTCTGCCCCGAAGGCCTCCGAGAGCTCCGAAGCCCCGGTCAGCAGCGACACCCTCGACCCGAGCGTCGAGGTGGGCATGATCGGGAACTCGCCCAAGATCGACGAGGTCCGCGAGATCGTGCGCACCGCCGCCGCGAGCCCCTCTACGGTCCTCATCACCGGCGAGAGCGGCACCGGCAAAGAGCTGGTCGCCCGGGCCCTGCATCTGGGTTCTCCCCGGCGCGAGCAGCCCTTCATTCGGGTCAACTGCGCAGCCATTCCCGCAACGCTCGTCGAGAGTGAGCTGTTCGGCCACGAGCGCGGAGCGTTCACCGGGGCGGTCTCGTCTCGTGCGGGCCGCTTCGAGCTGGCGCATGGCGGCACCCTTTTCCTCGACGAGGTCTCCGAGATCCCGATGGAGATGCAGGTCAAGCTGCTGCGCGCGATCCAGGAATCGGAGTTCGAGCGCGTCGGCGGCGTGAAGACCCTTCAGGTCGATGTCCGGATCATCGCGGCCAGCAACCGCAACCTCGAACAAGACATCAAGGACAAGCGGTTCCGCGAAGACCTCTACTACCGCCTCAACGTGGTTCCGGTCCCGCTCCCAGCCCTGCGAGAGCGCATCGAGGACTTGCCGCGGCTGATCAGTCACTTCGTCGAGCGCTGCAACGAGCGGCTCGGCAAGCAGGTGCGCGGCTTCTCGGTCGGCGCGCTCGAGGTCCTCGCCCAATACGGATGGCCCGGCAATATTCGAGAGCTCGAGAACCTCGTCGAACGGATGGTGTTGTTCGCCTCCACAGACGAGATCCTTCCCGACGCGCTCCCCGACGCGTTTGCCGATGGCCCACGCGAGCGTCCTGCCGTCGACGACCCCGATCCCGTGGACGGGACGGACGATCTGCAGCCGGATGACCGCGGTGAAGACGACGGGGAGCGGTTGCTCCGACTGCCTCTCAAGGCGCTGGGGTTGGATCTCAAGGAAGCGGTGCGCGCAGGGTCGCGGCTCGTCGAAGAGGCCTTGATCACCGAGGCGCTCGAGCAGACGCAGAGCAACGTGACTCGATCGGCCCGCCTGCTGGGCATCAGCCGCCGGAGCCTGCAATCGAAGATGAAAGAGCTCGGCTTGCGCGAGAGCTAAACCGCCTCGAAACAGGGTGTGAGGCGCACCGGCGCGCTGCGGCATCTGCGAGCCGCACCCAGCCGGGGGTGCTGAACGTCCACACACTCGGCCGCCGTCCCACGCCTCCCCACACGGCGACCTGCAGGTGCCGACAAACATTGACGTTCTGCGGCGTGCGCTGGTAGCGTGCCCTCGCTTGAACGGGTCCTATTGGCCCGCTCACACCTCGATCGAACCATGCGTACGCGCTCCACTTCCCAGCGCAACCTCTCCGGCTCGACTCGCACCGCCAGGGACGTTCTTCGTCGCCGCGGCGGGCGCCAGCTCGTTGCCGCGCTCGCCATCGCAGGCGGCGTCTTCGGAGCTGCAAGCGAGGCCCAAGCCGCTGACGTCACGCGCGTCGCCACGGCCTTCGAAGACGACAACGTCTTTGATGTGCACCTGGGCGTCGCCTACGACTTCAACTACAAGCGAGCTGCCATTCTCCGCGAATGGAACAGCGGACGACCGGGCGACAACGAGAACCGCCTGGTCAAGGACCTCATCTACGAGCAGTTCCGTCACACGCTGACGCCGACCCTCGAGTTTGGTTTGTTCCGCGACCTCGGCCTGTACTTCGAACTGCCGATCGTTCTTTCGGACAGCCGTCAGTACAGCTTCGACCAGCGCGCCGACGACTGTGTCTTTGGCAGCCCAGGCGGCTCGCCCGTCGCGTCGTGCACCAACAAGGCCAACAGCAGCACCCTTCGCGACGAGATCCTGCCGACCTCGGGCTTCGACGCCACGAACACCGGCAACCCCAGCCTCCCGTTTGGCGGACCTGACAGCGAGCTGATCTTCAAAGGCCCCGTGCGTCGTGGCCTCGACCAGCTCAACATCGGCCTGAAGTACGCGCTGCTCAACCAGGACAAGCGATCGCACATGCCGACGTGGCTCATCGCGTTCGAAGGCCGCTTCGCGGTCGGTCGCGCGATGACCTTCAGCCGCGACATTCAAGGCCGCGAACCCGATGGCAACACCCGGGTCGGACGTCGGATTCACGAGCTTGGTGTCTGGACGGCCCTGTCCCGGCGCTACCGCTTCCTCGATCCGTATTTCACCGCCCACTGGCGGCAGTCGCTGCGAGCCTCGGGCAGCATCTTCCGGGACTTCTCGAGTGAGGGCTCGCAAGACTCCGTCTTGCCGCAGTCCCAGGCTGGACTGACCGTCGGCACCGAGATCGTTCCTTGGGAGCGCAGGGCCAAGAACCTCAAGGTCGCGGTCGTGCTTCAGGGCAGCTCGGTCCTCCACTATGGAGGACGCGGCTACTCCGAGATCTGGGAGCTCCTCGCGGACAGCCCATCGATGGTCGGCTCGTACGACCCCACAACCCAGGCCGTCGACGACAACGGCGACCCGACAAACCCCGGCTTCTGTGATCGCGGTGCGGCACTCGCATATGCGCAGCAGAACCCCGGCGATCCCGGCTACCTTGCCGCGGGCGGAAGTGGCTGCCAGAAGTTTGAAGGCGTCACCAACTTGCAGGACTACGCGTCCTTCGGGTTCACCGGCGGACTCAACCTCACGCTCGGCAAGGTCGCCCACGTCGGACTGGGCGTCACCGCCAACACCGACACGCGCCACTTCATCACCGCGGCGGGCCGTGGTGATGCGGACCTCTCCGGTTCCGGCGGCAGCAACCCCGAAGAAGTCGAAGCCGGTACGCGAGAGGTCAACCCAATCCGCCGCGACGTGGTCGACAACGTCGGGCGGCGGTACGCGGTCGACGACGTGTTCGACATGCACGCGTACCTCCGCCTCACACTGGTGTTCTAGGGCTAGTCGATAGGGAGGGGCTTCGCCGCCCCTCCCCCGAACCGGCAAAGCCGGATTCGGGTCCCCTGGATCGTCCATAGGGGGGGGGCTTCGCCGCCCCTCCCCCGAACCGGCAAAGCCGGCTTCGGGTCCCCTGGATCGTCCATAGGGGGGGGGCTTCGCCGCCCCTCCCCCGAACCGGCAAAGCCGGATTCGGGTCCCCTGGATCGTCCATAGGGAGGGGCTTCCCCGCCCCTCCCCCGAACCGGCAAGGCCGGATTCGGGTCCCCCTCCCTCGCGGGCGCCCTGTCGGGCTTGCTTGCTCGCCGAGGGCTCGCTCCTTTCGCGGGCGAGCGAAGCTCGGGTCCGACGTATTCCTCTGGCCTCGGACGGCAGTAGGTATGGGGTCCGTTTCGGAGGCTAAAACTCGAACTCGAGTTCGTCGCGGCTGAAACGGGTCATGCGCCAGATGGCCATGCGGAGGCCTTTCTTCTTTTCGACGTGGGGGTTTGCGAACTCCCAGACGGTCTTGCCCTCGGGGGTGACCTCGAAGACGTAGCCGGTGTCGGACTCGGTGATCAGCGTGTTGCCGTTGTCGAGCCGGAAGTTGCTGCCGCGGGTCTCAGAGTAGAATTCCTCGGTCGGGCCATACGTCCAGATGATGTCGTTGGTCACCGGATCAACCTCGACAACCTGCGAACGCGTGCCCTCGGTTCCGTTGTTGAACACCAAGATCGTACCCGCCTCGGTAAGCGTCGGATGGTGCGGGTAGATCAGCTTCGAGGACCCCCACAGCCACACGATCTCCTTCGTTTTGGGATCGACGATCATCAACGTATGGGTGTTGCGTGGTGAGAGCAGCATGTTGCCCTCCGCGAAGATCGGACTCTTCTCCGCAAGCGACCCGTCGAAGACCTCCACGTGGTTGGAGTGCAGGATGTCGTACTCCTTGTTTCGCCGCGGGTTGGCGCGACGGGTCTTCAAGGCCGTCAGCGACTCGGCGTCCCCTAGCAAGAACGAGTACCGGGACTCCTCGATCATCTTCAGGATTGAGAACTGACTGAGCTCTTCCCCCTGTGGGGAGAGCTCCACGACGACGTCGTCGACGGTGGGGTGGTTCTTGTCGTACTTCGGCATCATCGACGCGGTGCGGGAGAGTACGAACACCCGCCCATCCGCCGTGACGTCTAGGTCGTGGTGAGCCCGCGCCTTGTAGGTCCACAAGACCTTGGAGTCCTTGTCGATCTTGAAGACCTGCTTGTTCTTGACCAGACCGATGACACTGCCATCGGGCAGCAACGAAACGTGCTGCCATCCGCCCATCCCCCGGACGCTCCATTCGTGAAGCACGACGCCCTTCATGTCGAGCAGCTGGGCGCGGGACTGGTTGCGAGAGGAATAGAAGTTGACGCCCTCTTGCGCCTCCCCCTCAATGTTCACAAGCACACCTGACCTGTCGACGTTGGCATCGACGGTTCCGTCCACATAGCCCATGGACGAGAGCTTCTTGACGGCGTCGCTCTGCTTGCGACCCTTCTTGCCCTTGCGGCGGCCCTTCCGCTTCTTCCTTTTCTTGGACTTCCCCTTGGCATCTTTCGCGTCCGCGACCTCTTCGGCGTCGGTCTGTGCGACCTCGTCGGAGTTCTTCTTGAGCGACACCACACCGGTGCCCATCAACACGGCGATCACCCCGCCCACAGCAGCGACGCCAACGCCAAGACCAATCAAGTTCGAACGTGTGCTCATCAGACTCAGGGCCCGCGGATACGCCGCGAAAGCGGCCGGAGCATAGCAGAGCCGCCTAGCAGCCCGTGGCGAAACCCGGTGCGGCGGATCGCGAAGGATTCTTCGCTCCTGGGTAGGAGCCGAAACGCCGCTGTACCGGGCGTACTGCAAGTTTTGGCGACGCCGCCAGGAGCGAAAAAGACGAGTGAGACGTCGTGTCGGCTGCTAGGCACGGGTCGGCCCGACGCACCGATTCGCGAGCCACGTCCACGGGACCGCAGCACCTGCGGCTGCGGACGCCGAAGTTCAAGAGTTCGGCCGAGCGTCGCGGGCCGCGCGGAGGCGCTCGTAGAGCTCGCGCGCATCGAGGCCAGTCAGGTCGGCCAGCGCGCGTGCGCGAGGCCGAGGCTTGAGCGAGGGGTCGAGCATCACGTCCAGGACGGCGCGCGCGGCATCCTGCGACTCGGCGTCGGCAGGTGCAGTGTTGCCCTCGACGACCACCGTGACCTCACCGCGAAGTGCCTCGCGGACCTCGCCATGCAGCGTTGCCACGGTCCCGCGGAGGGTCTCCTGGTGAAGCTTCGTCAGCTCGCGGCAGACGACAACCTTGCGGACGTCCGCGTCCGGCAGCACCTTGGAAAGATCGCGGAGCAGGGCCGGTGTGCGGTTCCCGGCTTCGTACAGCAGGCACGGGCCGACCGAGACCGCGATGGTCTCGAGCGCTCGCGTCCGGTCCTTTCCGTCGCGTGGGATGAAGCCGAGGAAACACGATCCCCCGGCATCGAACCCACTGATCGACAGTGCGGCTGAAGCTGCGGTCGGGCCGGGTACGACGTCGACCGCGTAGCCGGCCTCGGTCGCCGCGGTGACCAAGAACTGCCCAGGGTCGCTCCATCCGGGCATTCCCGCCTCCGAGCAAAACGCCACGGTTTTCCCTTCCGCCAGCGCCTGGAGCAGCTCGCCGCATCGTTCGTGTTCGTTGCCGACGAAACAGCTTCGGCGCGGCGGCAGCGTGACCTCGTTGCCCAGCAGGCGCACGGGACTGCGCGTGTCCTCGCACAGAAGAAGGTCCGCGGACAGCAGCGCCTCGCGAGCTCGCGGGCTGAGGTCACCTCGGTTGCCCAGCGGCGTGCCGACAAGAACCAGTGTCCCGCTCACGCGTCGTGCCCCAGCGCGACCTGGACCGCGTCGCCCAGCTCTTGCTGCAGATACGCGCGCAGTCGGAGGATCATCCGCTTTTCGACCTGGCGTGCACGCTCCCGGCTCACCCCCCAGCGGTCTCCAAGCTCCTGCAGCGTCACGGGCTCGTCCGACATCAGCCGGTCGCTGAAGATCTCGAGCTCCCGACCTTCCAGATCTGCTCCGAACGCAAGCAGCTTGGACTGCATCAGCGACTTGAAGCCCGCCGCATCCACGCTGTCCTCGGGGTCGCCGTAGTCGTCCTCGATCATGTCGAGGCGGGTTCGACTACCGTCACCATCGTCACCCGACAGCGGAGCGTCGAGCGACATGTCCGGGGCCGCCATCCGGCGCTCCATCTCCGTGACTTCCTTCTCGGAGACGTCGAGTTCCTTGGCGATGTTCTCGGCCGAGGGTTCGATGCCCGCAGCCTCGAGCGCGGCTCGCTGCTTGCGAAGGTTGAAGAAGAGCTTCCGCTGGTTCTGGGTGGTCCCGATCTTGACCAGCCGCCAGTTGTTGAGGATGTACTTGAGGATGTACGCCCGAATCCACCAACCGGAGTACGTACTGAGCTTGACCCCGCGATAGGGGTCGAACTTCTGGACCGCTTTCACCAGACCAACGTTGCCCTCCTGCACCAAGTCCAGGAGGTTGTGATAGGCGCGTCGATACTCGTGGGCGATCTTCACCACGAGCCGAAGGTTCGAGGTAACCAGTTTTCGCCCCGCGTCTTTGTCGTCTTCTTCGACCCAGCGCACCGCCAGCTCGTGCTCCTCCTCGCGGGTCAGCAACGGGTGGCGCCGAACCTCCGCCATGTAGGCGGCCATCGGATCTCGACGCGCCAAGGCGGTGGTGCCCTCGGGCGCAGCCTTGGGACGGCCAATGCTCTTGGCTATCTCCTCCAGCTCCTCATCAGAGACGGGATCGACTTCGGCCAGCGCTTCAGCCGCGGCCTCGTCCTGCTCCGCTTCGGGGGACTCGATCGGCGCCTCGGTGGGCTTGGAGGTTGCCTCTGCGGGCTCCGAGGACCGGTCGACCACTTCGACGTCGATGGGCTCGGAGCTGGTCGGCTTGGACCGCTTCTGTGACTTGGGTTTCGCCATCGCGGGCACGCGGAGTCTACGCCGGTCGCGGGACGCGACGCGACCCCGGCACCCTAGCCGGAAATCGGTCCGATCTGACGGTCCCTGACCGCAAGCGTGGGCCATCTCGCCTGCTAGACTGCCCACGTGAGTCGACTGACGCCTCCACGTGGCCGTGCCGGTAACCGTTCTCAGGCTTGGCGTTCTCAGGTTTGGGCCCGTTTCGGAACTTCCGCGGTGATTGTGGGGTCACTCGCCCTCTCCCTCGGCCTCACCGCAGTCGGAGACCGTCAAGCCCAAGCCCAGCGTAGCGATCCACGCAAACACTCGCGGCTCGTCCCCAACCACGACGCGACCGAGTTGCGGGTCCTCGACTGGACGCTGTGGAATGTCTCCAAATACTACGTCGAGCCCGAGCGGGTCGACCCTCGCGCGATGACCCTCGCCGGTCTCGAAGCGCTCGAGCGCCGGGTCGCGCAGGTGTTGGTCCAGCCGATCGGCAAAGGCGAGCGCGTTCGCGTTCGAGTCGCCACCCACGAGAAGGTCTTCGAGCTCGGTGAAATCGAGGCGTTGTGGGCCGTCGGTCCTCATGTCCGCGAGGTGTTCCGCTTCGTCACCGAGCACACCGACCTCACCGAGGACGAGCAGCGCGAGGCCGAGTACGCCATCGTCGCCGGCGTCCTCAGCACCCTCGATCCCCACACCAACCTGCTGCGGCCCTCCGACTTCAGCGACATGAAGGCCAGCACCAAGGGCAGCTTCGGCGGCTTGGGCATCGAGGTCGGCATGCGCGATGGCAAGATCACCGTGATCCGGGTCATCGACGGCAACCCGGCCTCCGCGGTCGACATGCAGCCCGGAGATCGCATTGCGCAGATCGGGTCCGAGTCCACCGTCACGATGACCCTCAACGAGGCGGTCGACCGTCTCCGAGGGCCCGCTGGCACCGACGTCAGCCTGTACGTCATGCGGGAAGGCATGGCCAAGCCCAAGCGGCTGTCGATCACGCGCGCCACCATCAAGCTCGACTCGGTCATCGGCGAGAAGCTCGAGGTCACCGGCCTCGACGGCGAGAAGCACCACGTCGGCCTCGTCCAGATCCCGAGAAACTTCGCCCAGACCACAGGCAAGGAACTTCGCGCCAAGCTGGGCGAGTTTGAGAAGGCCGGGGTCGAGGGCATCGTGCTCGACCTACGCGACAACCCCGGCGGCCTGCTCAACGCTGCCGTCGAGGTCGCCGATGCGTTCCTCGACTCGGGGACCATCGTCTCCACCGTCGGCGTCAGCTCCCCCCGCGAGGAGAACCGCGCCAACGATCGCTACGACTTCCCGGACCTGCCCTTGGTCGTACTCATCGACCAGGGCTCAGCAAGCGCATCCGAGATTGTCGCGGGAGCCCTGCGAAACCTGGGCCGCGGGGTCCTGATGGGCCGCCGCAGCTTCGGCAAGGGCAGCGTCCAGGTCCTGCACGAGCGCAAGGCCGGCGACAAGGAGCTGGCCCTCAAGCTCACCATCGCCCAGTACCTCACCCCCGGCGATGTCTCGATTCAGTCGGTGGGCGTCAGCCCCGACATCGAGACCGTCCCCGTCTGGATCGGCAAGGAACAGATCTACTACTTCGGACGCGGTCGCTTCGACCTGCTCCGCGAAGAGTCGCTCGCCTCCCACCTCACCTCCAACGCCAAGACACAAAAGATCGCGCACGGCTCCCTGCACTTCCTCGACGCGGGGTCCGTCATGCCCGGCAAGACGGACAAAGCGGACGCAAAGCCCGACACGTCCCAGAAGAACGGCAACAAGAAGAGCAGCAAGAAAAACAGCAAGAAGGGCGCGAACACGCCGTCCTTCCTCGACGACCCCGAGATTCGGATGGCCGCCGAGTTCGTCGCCTGGGCCCCCTCCTCCGACCGAGACGTCCTGCTACGCAAGATGGGCTCATTTGTCGAGCAACAGGAGCAGAAGCAGCAAGGCCGTATCACCAAGAGCCTCTCGGCGCGCGACGTCGACTGGACGCTCGGCACCAAGCCCACATCCGGCTCCGCGAAGCTTCAAGTGTCGATCACCACCGACAAGCCCGGCAACAAGATCCGCGGAGGCGAGCGGGGCACCGTGACCGCCGTCGTGAAGAACATCGGTGACGCGACCGCCTACCAGGTCCGCGCCATCACCGACTCCGACTACCGCTACTTCGACGAGCGGGAGATGTTGTTCGGCAAAGTCGCACCGGGTGAGTCGCGAACCTACAGCCTCAAGCTCTCGGTCTCCGAGCACGAGCTCAGCCGCACCGATCGCATCGACGTCCACCTGTTCGAGGCCCACGGGGCCAAGCTCGCAAAAGGCTCGACCACCTCGATCGACGTCAGCGCCGAAGGTCTGCCCCGGCCGCAGTTCGTCTACGGCTACCAGGTCATCGACGATCCCGCGCTGGGCGAGTCGATCGTCGGCAACGGCGATGGAGCCCTTCAGGTCGGCGAGCGCGTCCGGCTGCGGGTCTCGCTGGCCAACCAGGGCGAGGGCGATGCGCTCGACACCTGGGTCACCCTGCGCAACCGAGCTGGCGACTCGGTGTTCCTCCACGAGGGCCGCAAGGATCTGGGCAAGGTCGCGACCGGAAACACTCGAGCCGTCGACCTCGACTTCGAGCTCAAGGAGCGGCCGCAGGACGGAGACGTGCAGCTCCAGCTCACCGTCTCCGACAACAAGATCGCCGAGGCGCTCTCCGAGAGGATCCACCTTCCCGTGCCCGAGCGCGGCGTTTCGCTCTCCAAGGCCAAAGGCACAGCGACCGCCACCGCTGCCATCGACCTGTACGCGAGCCCACTCACGCCCGACCGAACCATCGGCCGTGTCGCCAAAGGAGTCGTGATGCCCGCTATCGCCGAAGGGGACGGCTGGGTCCGTGTACACTTGGGCGGAGACCAGATGGCATTCGCCAAGAGTTCCGACGTCGAGCGCGGCACCGGGAGCGCCAAGGCACCCAGCGTCACGGCGAGCTTTGAGGTCTCCCCTCCCAAGGTCATGTTGGACGCCGCGTTGTCCAAGACCGACTCCGAGTCGGTCACCCTGTCGGGAATCGCCACCGACGAGCAAGCACTCCGCGACGTTTTCGTCACCGTCTACAACCCTTCGCGCAACCTCTTTGGAGACCGTGAGAAGGTCTACTATGTGGCCAGCCCCGACCCCACGACCGGAGAGCTGAAGTTCTCCGCCGAGGTCCCGCTGACGCCGGGCAACAACATCATCGAGGTTCACGCCCGACAGAACGATGACGTGGTGGCGATCCGGCGAATGTGGGTCCTTCGCACCAGCGGGCTCGCCGAAGCCCGCGCCGCGGACCACGAGTACAACGCCGGCGGCAAGCTCCGGGTCGACACGTTCCAGTAGCCGCAGCGATCAAGTTGGGCCCGCCGGATTCTCCGCGCGGGCCCTTCGTTGTTTTCGGGTCCTCGGGTCCTCCCGGGCGCAGCCGTCGCTACTGCCCGCGAAGCATCTTCACGAGTCGGCGGCCGCGCTGCAGTTTTTTGTAGGCGGCACGACCGAGCCTGTCGACGCTGCCCAGCACCAGATCTCGCAGCGCCTCGTCGGGCCGTGCTTTGAACACCGTGCTGTGATGCTGGCCGTCCCACTTCGCGGGCGCCTCATCGGTGTAGTAGTAGCCGGCGAACGAGATTCGGGCGACGCCCGGCGGGCAGGTCACGGGCTCCACACCGTGATAGCTAATGTCGCTGGTCTCGAAGAGGACACAGCGGTTGATGAGCGGCGAGACCGAGACCTCGCAGTTCTTCACCTCGGTATCCCAAAGCTCGACGGCTCCTCCCCATGCCGGGTCCCACCCCTCGTTGAGGTAGACCAGGATATTGAGCCGGCGATGCATCTTCAGCTCGTCGGAGTAGTTGAAGTCGATGTGCACATCCAGCCGACCGCTGGGGCCGGTGAGGTGCATGCCGCCTCCGCGCATCGCCGGGTCGGCCTGCAGGTTCTCGATGCCTGTGATGTCCGAAAGCTCCTCGAGAAACGCCTTCGACGTGATCGCGTCATGGAGCCGCTTGACCGGCCCGGGGAACCGCGAGGAATCCGAAACCTGGACCTTGAGCTTCTCGTTGAGCGCGTTGAAAGCGTCCCGTGTGCCCTTGGCCTCCTTCCACGCGCTGTCGAACGTGGGGTACGCCTCGACCACCTCTTTGAGGAACGTAGGCTCCAAGAAGTTCTCCACAACCAGGTGCGGAAAGGGCTTGGCAGAGCGGAACTGCTCTCGCAGTGCGTCCTTGTCGAGCGGGTTGATGAGCATGTCGTGCGGCCTCGACGCGGAAGGTATCACGCAGATCATCATGAGCCGCGGTGTCGGCCCACGCCCCAGCAAACGCTGCGTGTGACCTGGCAGCGAGCTTCGCTACGACGCCCACGAGTCCGGAAGCGGACGACCAAGGAATTCTGCGAGTGCGGCGTTAGGTTCCTCGTACCGCTGCAACAGCTCCTGCCGCTTGGCATCGGTCAGCTTGGAGAGTTGCGCAGCAAACGCGTCGGCCTTCGCCTTGGCGCGTGCCTTCACCACCGGTGAGTTCATGACCGCCTTCATCAGCAGGCCCCGCGCCTGCTTGGGGATGAGTCGCTTCGCAACCCGGACCAGCGGGTTGCGGCGCAGCTTGTCGCGGGCGGAGGCCGTGGTTGTCCCCACCGCCCGGGCGCTCGCGGCATTCGAGGCACCCTTCAATGACGTCGACAGTGAGGGCACCCGATCTACGCCGAGGAATTCCTGCAACTGCCCCAGCGTCGCGTCGGGGTCGGATTTGAGTTCCTCGAGCGTGACAAAGAAAAACCGGTCGCGATCGTAGTGCGCGGTGAACTGCTCGATCTGCCGGAGGAAACACCCGGCATCGAAGTACTCCGAGCTCTCCAACATCGCGGCCTCGAGCGAAACGACCGGACCCTCGTCCTTCTTCTGCCGTTCCAGCATCGCGTGGCGGTAGTGCGAGTACAGGCGGTCCACCGGGTGCCGCATGATGTAGACGAGCTTGATGTCCGGCAGATGCTCGTGGATGCGGGGCGCAACCTCGCCGAAGTGGGGGTGACGCGTGTAGCAGGTGGACGATTCGAAGGCGAGCTGGCCGTCCTGTGCAGACGCGAACACGCTGCGATACCAGTCCAAACCCAACGAGAAGCGCTCGTCCCGACTGAAGAACCCGGGCTCCTTGTACTGAGGCTCGGCCAGCTTGGGGTGGTTGACGAGGTAGTCGTGCAGTGTCGTGCTGCCGCACTTCATCCCGCCGATGAGGAGAAAGTCGGGCATGCGGCCGGTGGATGCTTCGGTCATCAGAGAATCTCCAGAGGGTGCAGCCAGTAGCCGAGTGCAAGAACGACCCCCGAAGCTGCAAACGCAAGCGCGTCGAGCTTCGGAAGCCAGGCGCCCCGGCGGCGCAGTAGGAAGGCCATGGGCAAGTAGCCAAGGATGCGGCCGACCGACATGCCGATGAGCACGCCCTTGAACTCGCCAAGCGAGTAGCCCGCCACCATGCACAACACGAAGAACGTCGCCCCGGTGGCCTTGTGGATCAGGTGGGACCTCGAGTCTCCCGACGCGACGAACAGCATCTCGGCGGTGCCGATGACCAACGTACCGATGGAGCCGGCCGCCAAGATCCGCAGCATCCAGCCCGCCTGCGCGTAGCGCTCATCGAACAGCAGGTCGACGATCTCCTGGCCAAAGATGCCCAGCACCCACAGGGGCGGCAGCGCCAACGCAAGCAGCGCGCCGCGTACCTTGAACATTCGGCCGCGCAATCGCTTGCGGTTCCCGACCACAAACTTCGCGTACAGCGGCTGCAGCACCTTGGTGGCGACGGTCTGCATCGCCTGCGTCACGGCCTCGGACAACAGCAGCGCGATCGAGTAGACGCCCAGCATGTTGTCGGAGAGCAGCTTCGCGACCACCGCGGAGCCGCCCTGCCCCAGAAGCGCCGCGAGGGCGGAGCTGAGGAACACCCACTTGCCGAACCGCAGCTGAGCGCGAACCGCCTCTTTGTCCCATCGCCATCGGTTGCGATATCCCTTGATGAGGAAGTGCGTCGCCAGGCCGGAGCCCATGTTGGACAGAATCATGCCCAGCGCCAGGACCCAGACACTCTTCCAGACAAACGCCAGCGCAACCATGATCGCGACCGAACTGACGCGGACCGCGAGGTCGAGCAACGCACCGGGTTTGGGGTTGACCTGCCGGGAGAGAGTGAAGACCGCGGTGGACTGCAGACCCCGGAACACCAGCGACAACCCGACCGCAGGCAGCAAGAACGAGAGCTCTGGAAGCTCGTAGTAGTTCGCGAGCGGAGCCGCGAGTGCCGACACGACGACCGCCACGGCGACCCCGCGCAGGCACTGGAGTGTCCACGCCGTGTTGTAGAAGTCAGGCTCGTTGCCACGCTTGTGCGCGATGATGCTTCCGCGCAGCCCCGCATCGGACAGCATCCCGACGATGCCGACCACGACCATCAGGACGCGCATGATGCCGAATGCCTCTGGGAACAGGAGCCGAGAGAGCACCAGGCTGCTGCCCAGTCGAACGACTTGGCCCAGAGCAAACGCGCCAAACACCCAGAGCGCGCCTTTGGCGGCCGCCCGCTGCAGCCGGCTGCCGCCGCCGGGATCGGCAGTGGCCTGCGTGGCGGACGCTTCACCCGGCACGGCGCGATCCTCGGATGGTTCGGCGTGCTCGGAGTGGTCGTCGGACGACGCGTCGGAAGGGTTCGTCAGCTCGTCGCCCATGCGGTCGGGGGGGACGCTAGCGCAGGTCCGATTTGCCTGGCAATCGAACCTCGCGGCCTGCGTTGATATCCTTCCGACGTGGCATCCCCGCCCGACGTGAGGCCTTTCGTGGCCCTACTTCTGTACGTGCCCGCGGCCCTCGGCTACGCGGTGACCGCAGCCAAGCAGAACGCGACGCGGACGGTCTTCTATATCTTCTTCATCGGCGTGATGTTTCTGCCCGAGTTGGTGGCCTTCGACGCCCCGCTCGTACCCCCGCTGAGCAAGTACGAGTTCGCTGGGCTGATGAGCCTGATCGCCGCGTACTTGGTCCACAAGGATCGGCTCCGGCGCGCCAAGCCGTTTCGCGGCGTCGACCTGTTCTTTGTGCTCCTGCTCCTGGGCAACATCGGCACGGTGATGACCAACCAGGACACGCTGAGTTTCGGCGTGTACTGGTGGGACAAGGCCGGCAACCTCGTGGCCGAGCCGCGCATCCTGTCCGGGCACACCGTCAAGGACATCCTCGCGGTCACGGTCCGTGACACGCTGTCGATGTACATCCCGTTCTTGATGGGACGCGTTGCGTTCCGCACGGCCGAAGACGGACGCGTGCTGATGCGAGGCATCGTGATCCTGGCGCTCATCTACGCTCCGGGGTGCCTGCTCGAAGCACGCATCTCCCCGCAGCTCCACAAGTGGGTCTACGGCTACGCGTCCACCGGCATCGCGGGCATCGTCCGTGGCGATGGATTCAAGCCGGTCCTGTTTCAGAACTCCGGCCTCGCCGTTGCAACGTTCCTCTTCTGCGCCACCGCCTGCGCTGCGGTGTTGGCCAAGCGCAAAGAGAGCATATTCGGCCTACCGGCGATCGGTGCCGTGCTGATCTTGATGGTCACGTTGGCGCTCTCGCACAACCTCGCCGCGCTGCTGTACACGCTCGTCGCGGTGCCGATCATCCTCGTCTCGCGAGGGAAACTCGCGGTCACAGCAGCCATCGCGCTGGCCATCCTCGTCCTGCTGTATCCACCGATCCGCGCCTGGCAGGTGTTCGACGTCTACTCGTTCATCGAATGGCTCACCGAAATATCTCCGGAGCGCGCCGACTCGCTGCACGTTCGCTTCTACAACGAGGACATCCTCTACGAGCGTGCCTCCGAGCGGCTGACGTTTGGGTGGGGCGGCTACGGCCGCAACCGCGTGTATGACGAGCGAGGCAACGACATCTGTCTGACCGACGGCGAGTGGATCATTCGCATCGGAGGCCGCGGCGTGATCGGCTTCATCGCCACGTTCGGGCTCATCCTCACGCCTATCTTCATCGCGTGGCGGCGTGCGCATCGGATTCCCAAGCAGGGGCGACTCTACGTCGACGCGCTTGCGATCATCTGCGCCCTGTTCGCAGTCGACCTCTTGCCCAACAGCCTCTTCACCAAGCTCCCGTTCTTCTTCGGGGGGGCGTTGCTCGGTCTGGTCCGTGGCCTCGAGGAAGACGCGAAGAAGAAGGCGATGCAGGGCCCCGCACCTCCGCCCGGTGGAGCTCCCGGTATGTACTCCGGCGCGGTGCCTCATGCTCACAACGCGGGACAGGCCCACGCTCCCCCGCAACCCGCACTCGGCGGAGCTCCTCCGCGATGAGACGGGGCTGGCCGCTGTTCGCCCTGCTCGCCCTGGGTCAGTGCAGCAACGAACCCACCGGCCGCGCCGCAGTGGATACGGCGCTGGTCGACCTCGAGCTTCAGTCCGTCTCCCCCGGCACCGTGCTGGTCGGCTCGACCCTGGTCATTACCGGCGATGCATTCGTCGATGACCCCTGGGGCGAGTCCACCCTCGTACTCGACGGCGAGATCGACACCGGAACCGACACCGACGGACGCATCGTCCGACTCCCCGCGCGGTTCGTAGACTTCACCCGCCTCGAGGTCGATCTCGACCAAGACGCCATCGAGCTGCTCAGCGATGGCGACTCGGCGGTGTTCGAGGGCACCGCCCAGGTCGAGGTCCGCAGCACCGTCGATGGGCGCCTGTATCGTTCTGCAGCCTCGCGGATCGAGTTCAACATCGCCAAGACGCTCGTCCCCCAGCTGACGCTCCTCACCCCCAGCAGCGTCATCTTCCCCAACGAGCCTCTCGCGGTCGCAGGAGACGGGATTCTGCTCGGCGCTGAGGGGACCTCGTACGCCATCCTCGACGGCTGCTTCACACCCGCGGACGCGTCCGGGTGTGTTCCCACGCCCAGTGCCGCCGTCGCGATCGAGCCCGGTACAAGCCACAGCCGCACCGAGGGCGTGTTCGCGTTCGAGCCCAGGGTGGCCGGTATCCAACCCGGCCGATTCGAGGGAACGGTCACGTTTGTGAACGAACACATCGGTGGGGACCTCGTCTCCTCGCCGGCCACCGCGGTCACGTGGGACCTGGTCGAGCCCGCGCTGTACGGAGTCGACACCACCGCCGCGAGTCTGGGCCGCTACGTGACGATCGAAGGCGCAGGATTTCTGGGCGGAGACGCGCAGGGCGACACCGTGCTTCGCTTCGACGGCATCTTCACACCGGATCTGTCGGGCGTTCCCGTCGAGCTCGACGAGCTGCTGTTCCCCGAGTTCGTCGGCGGTCGGCAGGTCCGCTACGTCGTGAATGAGGAGGACGGGTTGGCCTCCGCGGTGAGTGACGTCAGAACGGAGGCGGGCATGTTCGAGGGACTGGTCACGCCGATCATCACGTACGAGGGAGTCGAGGTCGAAGGCAGCACCACAGCGTTGGCCTTTCGCCTCGAGCCGGTGAAGCAGGTCGTCTGGGTCAACTTCACGCCGGCCTACAAAGAAGGGCTGCGCGCCTTTGGCCTGCGCGCCGTCGATTCACGGATCCGCGCCCGAGCCATCGAGGTGATCAATCGGGACTTCGCCTCCCTCAATCTCGAGGTCCGCGAAGCTCGACCCGACGACTTCGCACTGTTCGCCGAGGTCGATATTGGCGGTCGCGATCCCAACGGGCTCGGCCTGCTCGGTTACGACAACACGCCTGGCAAGGACACGGACAACCGACGGCTGTACGACCGCATTGGAGGGACCAACGCACAAACGCAGGAGGACGGTTTCCCCGGGTATGGGGGCGTCTTCATCGAGTCCCTGTTCGGCTACTCCGAGCATCCCGGAGACTTGGCCGAACCCGTCCGTCCCGACGTGCGCTTTGACCTGCTCTTCGATCCCTTCCGGCCGGATGCGGGTGGGCAGCCCGTCCTTGCTGCCGACCTTGCCAGCACCCTCCCGGAGTTGGACCCCGCCCAGTGCCCGGTCGCGACGGCCTCCCGCCCCGAGCAGCTCGCGTGCGCCGTTCATGCACTTGGGACGCTCGTGGGGAGCACCATCTCGCACGAGCTGGGCCATAGCCTCGGTCTCGCGGATCCCTACGGCCCCAGCATCCACAACGAGGGCGACCAAGACGACCGTCTGATGGACGCCGACCGACCCTTCGAAGAGCGCGCCGAACTCGAAGGTGCAGGCCCTTCGCGGTTCTGCGTCGAGGAGTACGAGTACCTCCGGCAGACCCTGCCCTCCTCCGAACCCTTCGACGTCACCCCGCGCGCTCCTTGTTTCTGACCCCTCCGCTCGAGCCGAACACCCCGGACACGCTCATCGCCGCGTCTTCGGAAACGAAAAACGCCTCGCGACCGAATCGGCGCGAGGCGTTTTTCTGCGGGAGAGCGGGAGGCCTACGAGGCCTCTTTCTTCTCGTGCTTGTAGATGATCGTGGGGCGCTTGTCTTCGGCGATGCACTCTTCGCTCACCACCACCTCGGCGATGTTCTCGACGCTGGGGATGTCGTACATGACTTCCAGCATCGCTTTCTCGAGGATGGAACGGAGGCCACGAGCGCCGGAGCGCTGCTTCTTGGCCTTGGCCGCAACAGCCACGAGCGCCTCGTCGGTGAACTTGAGCTCGACGTCGTCCATCTCCAGCAACCGAACGTACTGCTTGACCAGGGCGTTCTTGGGCTCGGTGAGGATCTTGACCAGCGCGTGCTCGTCCAGCTCTTGCAGCGGAGCGACCACCGGCAAGCGGCCGATGAACTCGGGGATGAGCCCGAACTTGTGCAGGTCGGCGTTTTGGACCTCCTGCATCAGCTCCCAGCTGCGCATCTCTTTCTTGGACTCGACCTTGGCGCCGAAACCCATGCTCTTGGCTGAGACTCGGTGCTCGACGATGTCCTCGATGCCTGCGAACGCGCCGCCGCAGATGAAGAGGATGTTGGTCGTGTCGACCTGCAAGAAGTCCTGCTGAGGGTGCTTGCGACCACCCTTGGGAGGCACCGAAGCGACGGTCCCCTCGAGGATCTTGAGCAACGCTTGCTGAACACCCTCGCCCGAGACATCGCGGGTGATCGAGGGGTTGTCGCCCTTGCGAGCGATCTTGTCGATCTCGTCGACATAGATGATGCCGCGCTGGGCTCGTTCAACGTCGTGGTCGGCGTTTTGGAGCAGGCTGACGATGATGTTCTCGACGTCCTCTCCGACGTAGCCCGCCTCGGTGAGACTGGTCGCGTCAGCGATCGCGAAGGGAACGTCGAGGATACGGGCCAACGTCTGGGCGAGCAGCGTCTTGCCGGAGCCCGTGGGGCCGATCAGCAGGATGTTGCTCTTTTGAAGCTCGGCCTCGTCGGCCTTCCTCGTGGCATTGATCCGCTTGTAGTGGTTGTAGACCGCGACCGAGATGATCTTCTTCGCGGAGTCCTGACCGATCACGTAGTCATCGAGGATCTCGCGGATCTCTTTGGGCTTCGGCACCTTGCCGACTCCGTGCTGGCGCTCTTCCTTCTGAACTTCCTCGGCGAGGATGTCGTTGCACAGGGAAATGCACTCGTCGCAGATGTACACAGAAGGCCCAGCAATGAGCTTCTTGACTTCCTTCTGCGACTTTCCGCAAAAGGAACAGCTCAGGTTTCCGTGGCCGTTGTCTCGTTTCGAGGTGCTCATCTGCTGTCCTTCGATCCTACTCGTCCGGGATCCGTCATCGATAGTTGGTCAGGGCTTGGTCAGGCCTAATTCGGGGGCTTGGCCGGCGTTTCGTCGGTGAGACTAGGTCTCGTCACCGTCGTCGGACCGTTTCTGGATGACCTCGTCAACCAAACCGTACCGTTTGGCCGTATCGGCGTCCATGAACATGTCCCGTTCCGTGTCGCGCAAAATATCTTCGACGCCGCGCCCGCAATGCTCCGCGAGGATTTCGTTGAGCCGCGCCTTCAGACGGAGAATCTCCTTCGCCTGAATCTCGATGTCCGTGGCTTGCCCCTGCGACCCGCCATGCGGCTGGTGAATCATGATGCGCGCGTTGGGCAACGCGAGACGCTTGCCCGCTGCACCCGCGGCGACGATCACCGCCGCCATCGACGCGGCTTGGCCCATGCAGTAGGTCGCGACCTTGGGGCGGATCAGCTGCATGGTGTCGTAGATCGCCAGGCCCGCGGTGACCACGCCGCCAGGACTGTTGACGTAGAGCCGAATCTCTTTGTCCGGGTCGTCGGACTCGAGATAGAGCAGCTGCGAGACGATCGAGTTGGCGACCTGGTCGTTGATCGGGGTGCCCAGCAGGATGATGCGGTCCTTGAGCAGGCGGGAGTAGATGTCCCACGAGCGTTCACCACGAACCGTCTGCTCGATGACAAACGGAATGTTGGCGGAAGGCTCACCGCCCCACGACATCTGGGACATCTGGGACATCGGCTGGGTCGCGGAAGAGGGGAACATCGAGGGAGCACCGAATGGATTGTGGTCGGCCATGAACGTCGGAGGTCGGATGGGGTGAAGCAGTCTCGCGGCGAGAACGCTGTCAGGGTCTCCTTTGCGACGCCCGAAGGTCGGGTGCAAGGGCTCGAGCCGAGAACGGCGCGAGAACGACACGAGGACATCGTCCTGAAGCAATGGTGGCCGGCAGAGCCGCACGATGCAAGTGCCGTCATCGGCGCCCAAACGCGGGTTTTGAGGCTCTGCGGCGTTCCAAAATGGTAGGCCCCCGACCCGGCTGACCGGGGACCGTCCCAGATTGGGCATGACCCGGCTGGGGCAAGACGCCCCGAGCCGTTTAATACAGAAAGGGACGCCCTCGAGAGGCGCCCCTTTGGGTGGTCGGAGGGGGCCGAAGCCCGCCGAATCCGACGGCTCAGCCGTTGTCGGCGCCTTCGGTGGCCTCGGGCTCCGGGTCGGGAGCCTCCGTGACGTTGGCCTTCTCCATGAGGAAGTCGAAGATTCGCTCCTCGCGGAGACCGGCCTGAATCATCATCAGCTGGCCGCTCTTCTCCATGGACGCGCGCATGCGGTCCACATTCTGGCCGGACTCCTCGGCCATCTCGCTCACACGAGCCTGCACGTCCTCGTCGCTGACCTCGATGGTCTCTTTCTTGCCGATCGCATCGAGCAAGAGGAAGGCTTTGACGTTGAACAAGGCCTCGGGGCGGATGCGGGCGGCGTACTGCTGCTCGTTCGTCCCCATGTGCTCCAGGCGCATGCCCTGCTGGGCGAGCTGACGCTTGGTCTGGTCGAGCTGGGCCGCAACCTCACGAGCGATCATCGACGGCGCAGGCTCGAACTCGTTGCCCTCGAGCAGCGAGGTGAGGAGTCGACGTCGCGCTTCGCGCTCGGCTTCGTCTCCGTCGGCCTTCTTGATGTCCTCGGAGATCTTGGCCTTGAGCTCGTCGAGCGTCTCGGCATCGCCGGTGTCCTTGGCGAACTCGTCGTCGAGCTCGGGAATGTACTTGAGGCGGACCTCGCGAAGCCCAAGCTCGAGCTTGGCTTCCTGGCCCTTGAGCTCGGCACGGATCCGGTCTTCGGGAGGCGTGAAGCTGATGGTCTTGATCGAACCAACTTCGGAGAGTTTCAGGCTCTCGAGCGCTGCGCTGAGGCCCGGGATGAACTCGCTCTCGGTCTCGCCAATGTCGACACGAACGTCCTTGCGAGCAACACGCTGCTCGCCAAGGGTGCCCTCGACGTCGATGGTCCACACGTCGCCCGCGGCGGTGTCTTCACGCTTGTCGTCCTCGGGCAGTGGCCGAAGCTCGATCAGCTTTTTGCGGCGCTCTTCGAGGTCGGCGTCGACCTTCGCGGGGTCAACAGCGGCGGGACGACGACGGACGTCGACGCCCGTGTAGTCCTTGGGCTCGATCTCGGGGCGGACCTCGAAACGTGCCTGGTAGCGGAACGGCTGCTGCTTCTCGAGCGAGCTCTCCTCGACGACCGGCTGCGTGAGCGGTTGCGTCTCGTGCTCGGTCATCGCGGTCTGGAAGGTCTCCTGAACGAGCTCACCGGCGAGCTCTTCGCGGACGCCTTTGCCGAAGCGCTGCTCGAGAACCTTGTCCGGCACTTTACCCGCGCGGAAGCCAGGCAGACGCGCTTGACGACGAAGGTCGCGCATCTTGTCAGTGAGTCGGTTCGAGACGTCCGTCCACGGAATCTCCACCTTGACTCGACACTCGACGGGACTGATGCGCTCGATGCTACTTTCCATTTTTCTTGGTCCTCGCGTCGCGGGAGGACGGCTGCATAGCAAAGTCCCAGCCCGGTGACAAAGGCCTCAGCGCCCTTCCCCTGGCTCGCGCCCGCCCGAGCCCCCCCGCGCACGCCGCGCAAAGCACGAAGGAGCTCGTTCTACAGCCCGTCGAGTGCGCGCTGGAGGTCGGCTTCGAGGTCCTCAACGTCCTCGATGCCCACGCTCATCCGGATCAGGCCCTCTTTGATGCCCAGCGCAGCACGCTGCTCCGGCGAGAGCTCGAAGAAGCTCATCAGGGCCGGCTGCTCGATCAGGCTCTCGACACCGCCCAGCGACGCCGCCAACTTGGGGATTCGCACAGCGTCGACGAGCCGGCTACCCGCTTCGAGACCGTCGCAGAGTTCGAACGACAGCACACCGCCCCCCCCTCGCAGGTAGCGGCGCGCAAGCTCGTGGTCGGGGTGACTCTCGAGCATCGGGTACCAGACCTGAGCCACCGCCGGATGTGCCTCCAACATGGCCGCGAGCCGAAGCGCGCTCTGGTTCTGCTGCGCGACCCGCAAGCCGAGCGTCTTGATCCCGCGCATCGTGAGGAATGCGGTCTGCGGATCCGCCACCGCACCCAACGTCCCGTGCTGCTCCCGGATCGCCTCGATGATCGGCCCCTTGCCCACCACCACACCGCCGAGCAGGTCGTTGTGACCGCCGAGGTACTTCGTCGTGGAGTGGATCACCAGATCGATGCCGTGCTCGAGCGGCCGCATGTTGACCGGCGTCGCGAACGTGGAGTCGATGATCGTCTTGGCCCGGTGTTCCTTGGCCAGCGCAACCAACCCCTCGAGGTCCACCAGGCGGCCGTACGGGTTGGTCGGGGCCTCTGTGAACACGACCTTCGTGTTCGGCCGCATCGCGGCGCGCAGAGCATCGACCGTGGGTGGAACGATGTCGACCTCCACTCCGTATCGCTGCAGCACCGACAACGCGAAGTGACGGGTCTTTCGGTACACATCGCTCGTGAACACCACGTGCGCGCCGGCCTTGAGCATCGCAAACAGCGTCGTGGTGATCGCCGACATCCCGGAGCTGGTGAGCACGGCAGCCTGCCCCCCTTCGAGCGCGGCGAGCTTGGCCTCGCATGCCGCCACGGTGGGGTTGCCGTAGCGGCCATACTCCTGCGGCCGCTCATGCTCGCCGCGCATGAACGACGTCAGCTCGGCCGTGTTCTCAAAGGGAAACGTGCTCGCGTGCACGACGGGAGTCGAGATGCTCCGATCCGCACGGACCGTCGGCTCTCCGTCGTGAACGGATCGCGTGGAGGGGCCGCGCTCGTCAGACTCGGACATGTTCAGACTCAGGTCAGCCGCGGGTCAGCCGCGGAGTTGGGCGAGCTTGGCGTCACGTTCGCGGAACCCGGCGGCGATGCCCTCGAACAACTCGATGGCCGCTGCATTGTCGCCCGCCTTTTCGTACACGACCGCCAGCTCATACGCGGCTGAGCGCTGCTCCTCGTCGTTGCCGGCCGTCGCAGATGCGCGTTGCAGATCGCTGACGGCGGCATCGATGTCGCCTTGCAATACCCGCAGTGCCCCGAGCATCACCCGTGAGCGCGACTCCCACTGCGGATCGGAGCATGCACCTTCGAACTCGGCGACCGCCGAATCGACGAGGCCCATCTCCCGGTATGCCATCCCCAGATCGAAGCGGTCGCGGGCGTTGGCTCCCGCGACGTCCTGCGCCTTGGCCGAGACACCGACCGAGCGCGACGTCTTCGCTGCCTTCGAGGGCTTGTCATCGCCTCCGCCAAAGATGGCGGAGAGATAAGCATCCTCGTCGGCGTCATCGTCAGCGTTCTCACCGGGGTCCTCATCTGGACCGCGGTCGAGGTCGACCAGAGGCATGGCGCCAGCGGACTCCGCCGGTGAGGGCGACTGCGCGCCGGACACATCACCGCGCATCTTGGAGATCTCGGGGTGTCCGGGATGCCCGTCGGCGAGCTCGGTCAGCGCCGCCTCGGCGTCCTCATCCAATCCCTGGTCGAGGTAGAAGCGAATCTCTGCCAAGTCGTCGGACAGGTCCGGCCATCCGCCGGGCGGCTCGGGGACCAGCTCGACAGCCGGTGGTGTGGCTGGCGTCGCCGCGGACTCCGTGACGGCGGGTGCAGCCGGCTGTGGTTGGGTCAGCGCCGGCTCTGGGGCGTTGACGTCGAGAAGCTCGTCGAACCCATCTTCGAAGGCAGCGTCGAACTCAGCGTCGAAGTCAGGTTTCGATTCGGGTTCGGGTTCGGGTTCCGGGGCTCGGGTCGGAGTCGGTGTGTCCGACAGCTCGGGATCGTCGGCATCGACCTCGAACTCGAGACCCGCGAACGACGCCTCCTGCGGTCCGGACGACTCGGGCTCGAGCCTGAGCAGCGAGCTGTCCTCATCGTCGAGCAACTCGGCGATCGCCTCATTGCTGCTGGCGACCTTGTCGGTCGTGGGGACCGGTGCGCCGGCTTCGATGTCCACCGCGGTCGGCGACCGCTCCGGTGGTCCCGCATCCATCTCGACGGTCGGGTGGCGCGGAATGAACGCGGTCGGAGGCGTGTCTTCGCTGCTCCGGGCCCGCTGCAGGGCCTGCATCTGCTCCGTGGGCGCGATGCTCAGCGCGAGCCCTGCAGTGGGGTCGGCCTCGGGGAGCGGACCCGCCTCGCTGATCCCAAACCGGTTCTCGACCACGATCGGATTGGTATCCAGCTCCAGCTCCAGCTCCGCTTCGGGCTCGGCCACATCGATCGCGATGTCGTCGAGTTCGAGCGCGTCATCGGCCACAGCGGCATCGAAGTCGAGGATGTCGTCGGCTCGGGCTGCACCTTTGTCCTCGGCTCCCGCCGCGGCCCCCGTCATGGCCCCCGCTTCGAGACGCGACTGAACTGCGAGCGCCTCCGGGTGGCGCGGAGAGAACGAAAGGGCCGCTTGCACATGTTCCCGTGCGAGCTTGGGGTCACCGCCCTCGACCAGGACAGCGATGCGGGCATGCATCGAGGCGGCCTCGTCGTGACGCTCCAGTTCGGTCAGCGAGCGGGCGCTCAAGGAGAGCGCCGGCACGTGCTCCGGATGGTCGGCCAACAGCGGATTGAGGTGCTCGAGCGCATGGTCGAACAGCCGGTACTTGACGTAGACCCGCGCCTCGAACAAGAGCTTGTCCGAATCGGTCAGCCCTGAGGCATCGACGAGTTCGCCTTCCGCACCCAGGTCCTGGCCACGAGCGGTGCTCTGGCTGACCTCCTCGAGCACGTGGTCGGTCATCGAGGTGCTCGCAGCGTGGCCCGGGTCCGCCGCAGCCGCAGGTCCAGCGTCAGGCTCGGAACGAGCGGGAAGAATCTCGGCATCGGATGCTCCGCCGAAGTCGAGGTCGATACCGTCCGAGAAGTCGTCGTCCGACCCTGCGTCCCCGTCCGTGAGAACGAAGTCCCCGTCATCGAGTTCGACCACATCGGCGTCGTCGAGCTCGAGATCGATGGCATCCGAATCCGAGTCCGAGGGCTCGATCGGCGTGGGGCTCGGGCTCGGCGCGGACGTGGGTGCCGGAGTTGGATCCGGCGCCTGCACGGCCGATTGCGCAGACCCACCGCCGCGGAGCGCCAACAAGTCGGCGTCGTTGGGGATCCAATCCAGGCCCATGTCCAGCGCTCGCGTCGCCGCGTCGTCGTCGCCCGCCTCTCGGAGCTTGCGAACCAACTCGCCGATCACCGAACTGGCTTTGTCCGGCTTGCCGAGCGCCATGAAGGTCTCAGCGAGGAGCTCGAGGCCGGCAGCATCCCCGGGATCGGCCTGCAGCAGGCCGTTGAGTTTCATCAGCGCCCGCCTGGCGTCACCGAGGTGAAGGTAGACGCGCGCAAGCTCGCGGATCGTCTCTCGGTCCCCGGCCTTGTGATAGACGAGCCGCTCCGCGACCCGGACATAGTCTGCGTGGCGCCCGGCATCGAGCAGCACCTGCGATGCCATTCGGAACGATTCCACCGCGGGATCGACCATCTTTTCGCGCGAGTACAACTCGGCGAGGCGAAGCCGCTTGGACACGACCGTGGGGTCCGCATCCGCGATGGTTCGATACGTCTCGAGCGCCTCTGCGACGCGACCGCTCTGCAGCTGGTTCTGTGCGATCGACTCGAAGCTCGCGATCGCATCGTGAACCCGGCCAACCTCCATGTTGAGCTGGGCGCACTTGTAGTGGATGTCGAGCCGCGACGGATCCAAGTTCAGCACCTGGCGGTAGACGGCCAGGGCTTTTTGGAACTCGCGGCTCGAGGCATAGAAGTCCCCGACTTGCTGGTAGCGGCTCACCGCCCCGGCTCGGTCACCCGTTCGGGCAAGCGAATCCGCAAGCATCAACCACGCGCGCACGTCCTTCGGGTCGTGCTCGACGATCGTCTGATACTCGCGGGCAGCACGGTCATGCTGTCCGCGGGCTGCGTACTTCTCCGCCCGGTCGTGGGCTTTGTCCTTGCTGAACGCCAAGGGGGAATTCCTGCCTAGTGCTCCTCTTCAGCGAGAGCTTGCACTGCATCGACGTCGAGGTTTTGCGCGAGGAAGTGAGTGTCGTAGCCGCCCTCGATGATGTCCTCCTGATCGAGAATCCATCGATGCAGCGGAATGTTGGTGCGAATGCCTCGCACGATCGTTTCGTCCAGCGCGCCCCGCATCCGGGCGAGGGCCTGTTCGCGCGTCGCCGCGTGCGTGATGAGCTTGCCGATCATCGAGTCGTAGTGGGGGGAGACCGTGTAGCCCTGGTAGACGTGGCTGTCGACGCGGACGCCGTAGCCGCCAGGGAAGTGAAGCGCCTCGATCGTACCCGGCTGCGGAGCGAAGGTCACCGGGTCTTCTGCGTTGATTCGGCACTCGATTGCGTGGCCTTTTGCCTCGTGCTCCCGATCGAGGTGCCCCAGCGGCTCCCCGGTGGCGATGCGAATCTGCTCCTGGACGAGGTCCACGCCGGTAATCATCTCGGTGACGCAGTGCTCCACCTGGATCCGGGTGTTCATCTCCATGAAGTAGAAGTCGTCTCCATCGAGCAAAAACTCCACGGTGCCGACCGACCGGTAGCGGATCGCCTGGGCCGCGGTCACCGCGGACTTGCGCAGCGCGGTCCGGACGGACTCCGGAACCTTGTGCGAAGGGGCCTCCTCGAGAATTTTCTGATGCCGGCGCTGAACGGAGCACTCGCGCTCCAGGAGGTCGACTACGTTGCCGTGGTTGTCGGCGATGACTTGCACCTCGATGTGACGAGGGCTGGTGACGTAGCGCTCCAGGTAGACGTCGCCACATCCAAACGCGGCCTGAGCCTCCGCCTGGGCGGTCGCCACCGTCTGCTCGAGAGCCTCGGGGTCGTGGACGATCTTCATGCCGCGCCCACCCCCGCCGGCCGAGGCCTTGACGATGACGGGGAAGCCGATGCGCTCCGCTGCGCTCCGAGCCGCCTGCGGCGACTGTAGAACTCCGGTCCCGGGCAACACGGGGACGCCGGAGGCCTCCATTCGGTTGCGGGCCGCCACCTTGTCGCCCATCAGCGACATGTGCTCGGGCAGTGGGCCAATAAAGGAAAGCCCACACTTGATGCACATCTGAGCGAAGTCCGCCCGCTCGGCCAAGAAGCCGTAGCCCGGGTGAACCGCATCGGCACCCGAGAGCTCGGCAGCGGCGATGAGGTTGGGAATGTGGAGGTAGCTCGACGGGGACGGCCCCGGCCCGATGCAGACAGCCTCATCCGCGAAGCGGGTGTGCAGCGCCTCCGCATCGACGGTGGAGTGCACCGCCACGGTTCGAATCCCGAGCTCACGGCAAGCACGGATGACACGAAGCGCGATCTCGCCTCGGTTCGCGATCAGAACCTTGCGGATCGGTTGCGTCACTGCTTGGTCACCCGGAACAGCTTCGCGCCATATTCCACGGGCTGCCCGGCTTCGACGAGGACTTCCTCGATGGTGCAGGCGAAGTCCGTCTCGATCTCATTGAACAGTTTCATCGCCTCGACGATGCAGACGGTCGCACCGGGCTGAACCTTGGCGCCAACCTCGACGAATGAGGGCGCATCCGGACGTGGTGCGGAATAGAAGGTGCCCACGAACGGCGACGTGATGAAGTCTCCGGGAAGCTCGGCAGGGGCAGCGGTCGCGACCACAGGGGCAGCCACGGCGGCCACGGGTGCGGCGGCCACGGGTGCAGCCGCGACAGGCGCCGCGGCGTGCTGGACAACCGGCATGTCCCCACGACGAAGCAGCATGCGAGTCTCGCCGGTCTCGATCTCCAGTTCGTCGAGTTCGTGGTCTTGAAAGATGCCGGCCAGCTCTCGGATGTAGCTGAGGTCGGGAAGCTTGGAGTCGTTCTCGTTGCTCATGGTAGCTCGCGAGATGCGTTGGGTCCCATCAGGACCTCTCGGCGCCGGACCCTATCATTTCCAGGACGGCTTCAAGCGCCAAGACGTATGAGTTCACGCCCAGACCCATCACCACCCCCTGGCACGCTGCCGCCGTGACAGAGACCTGTCGAACGGCCTCCCGGGCAAAGATGTTGGACAGATGAACCTCGACCGCCGGCCCCGACACCGCACGGAGCGCGTCGGCGATTGCGATCGAGGTATGGGTGTAGCCGCCGGGATTGATGACGATAGGCCCTGGGGCGGCGTGGATGAAATCGATGATCGCCCCTTCGCTGTTGCTCTGGTGGCACACCACGTCTGCACCGCAGGCCAGGCCACGCTCAACGAGGCGAGCGTCGAGTTCCGCGAGCGTGCTCGCCCCGTAGATCTCCGGCTCTCGCGATCCGAGGAGATTCAGATTCGGCCCGTGAATGACCGTCACCGCGGCGTTCATGCGCAGCAGTTTATCTCGAACCCCGGCCGACCCCTCTTGAAAAAGGAGGTTCTAGAGCAGTTCCGACTGAAGCTCGCCCGAAGTCGAGCGAAGCATCCAGCGGCCCTTGCCGATGTGCGAGGAGTCCGCGAGCACGATGGCCACGAAGTACTCGTCCGAGAGAACCCGGCAGCAGACGGACCGATTGTCCGCCTTGATCGTGATGTCCGTGACCTCGCCCATGTCGAGGGACTCCGCCGCCTGGCGAAGCTCGACGTAGCGAAACGAGAACTCCATCGCCGTCGACTCGATGTCGATCTCAGCGTGTTCCGGAGCGACGTATTGCATCACTGCAATGCCGTCGAAACCCATCAAGATTGCCCCGGCTGCACCCGGAGTGTTCTGCACGATCTTTTCGAGCGATTCGTTCAGCATTGCGGTCCGCAGCGCGAGGATCGCCCAACGGCTGCCCGTTGGTCAAGGGAACAGCGCGCCGAGTCTCACTGCGCGCAGATTGCAGGCTCGAAGATGTCGTCCTGCGCGGTTGGGCAGTTCGGGCCCTTGCCCACGTAGTCGCCGCGGAAGAGCCGACTGGTGGGCGTCGAGCGAACTGCGGAATCCGGGCACACACCGGTGATCGTTTCGGTCTCCCCCTCGACCATCCTGTCGAAGCTGCAGTCCGCGCAAGTCACGAGGCACCCGTGACAGATGTCGACGGGAAACTCGAACTCCCGGGATTCGATCTCCCCGACCCCGCTCGAGATGCTGTTTCCGCTCCGGCGTGCGCGGACCACCACTGAGACGACAATCGTCTCGGACGCTTGCAGAATCCCGTTTTCTGCCGCGAGCCGCGCTGCGGCGATTTCAATCTCCGTCGCCGTTCCCCCGAGCCCCGCGACCGCGGTGTCCCCAGCCTCGACGGCTTCAGCGACCCGGTAGTCGGCGAGCTTGGCTGCGGTGGCGGCCGGGATTCCGGTGACGGCGAATCCCAGCACCCCCCCGCCGCTCAGCGACTGGGTTGGAACCGCCGGAGTGAAGTCGATGAACGCCTCCCCTTCCTCGTCGGCAAGACGATCGATCAGGTCTGGACGCTGAGCGCTGGAGAGCCGCACGTCCACACCCGTGATCTGGAGTTCCGAGTTGTCCGTCCCGCTGTTCGTCGCGTCCGCCGACTGAACCACCAGCTGGTTTTGGATCTCCAGCGGCACCACGTACTCCGTGCCGTACCGGACGTCCAACCGGCCACGAGACAGGTACAACATCGCCGGCACCTGCACGGCGCACTCCCCCGCCGGCCACGACGGTGCTCCCGCGATGATGATCGACTCCTGCTGGTCTGCGCACGAGCCCAGCATGGGAAGGGCTGCCAAAGCGACGGCGAGGGACGTGAGCTTGAGAACCTTCATGACGCACCGAGCGGCCACCCAGGGGGTAGCCCGTCCTCAAGCCTAGCAAGGGCTCTGCCCACATCCAAAGAAAGGAGCCAAGCGAGCCAGGTCGGGCCGTCACACGATGGCATCGAGGATGGCCTCCGGCGTCAAACTGAGCACCCGGGGTTCGCCCAGCTCGGCCAGAGCGATGTAGGTGATCTTGCGATGTGCACCCCTCTTCTTGTCGCGCGCCATCGCCTCGATCAGCGCCGGACGGCGGTCTGCGGTCAGATAGGCGTCCAAGTCTGTGGGAAGACGCAGCGCTTCGAGGGCTGTGCGGATGTGTCCCTCGAGGTCGAGTGGTGTGAGACCCAGGCGCTTGGAGAGCCGCGCGGCGGCGAGCAATCCCAAGCCGACGGCTTGCCCGTGTTTGAGCGCGTATCCCTCGCCGAGCTCCAGGGCATGCCCAACGGTGTGCCCCAGATTCAGCGCGATACGACCCTTCGGGGCGTCCGACCGCTCCCGGGGATCCCGGATCACACACGCGGCCTTGAGCCCGACGGAGATCGCAATTTGTGGACCGAGGACCGCTTCGTCGCGCTCGTAGATCGCGTCGGCCTGGTCCCGAACGGCATCGAAATGCGCCGGGTCGAACAGCGCCCCGTGCTTGAGCATCTCGGCGAGGCCACACCCCAGCTCTTCATCCGGCAGGGTCTGCAGCACGCTGGGATCGATGATCACGGCCCGCGGAAACGCGAAGGCGCCGAGCAGGTTTTTGCCCTCGGGCAGGTCGACGGCGACCTTCCCTCCAACCGATGCATCGACCTGCGCGAGCAAGGACGTGGGGCACTGCACAACATTGATGCCGCGCATGAACAGCGCCGCGACCAGACCTGCCAAGTCCCCGACGACGCCCCCGCCCAGGGCAAGCACCGCGTCCGAGCGGCCCAGCCCATCCGCCACGAGGGCACAGGCCAAGTCCACCATCCGCTGCGGAGTCTTGCTCGTTTCCCCCGGCGGGATGACATGCGAGACCACCGAAAGCCCAGCGGCCTCGAGCGAGGCTCGAACACGGGCGCCGTACAGGGGCAGCACGTTGGTATCCGAGATCACGGCGACTCGGCGAGCCCGGGGCGTCACCCGCTTCATCGTGTCGCCGACTCCATCTAGCAGACCGGGCCCGACCTCGACCGGGTAGCTCAGGTCTTCGGACGGAACCGTAACTTCCAAGGCAAGCGGCCGAGTCATGCGGAGTCCCCCTTCCCGTCGGTGTGAACATCGAGGTCGAGCGCTACAGCGACTCTGAGGGTGACCGCCTCCACCGACCCGACGCCATCGACCTGATGCGGCACGTCTTCGTAGGCAGCCCGCCGCTGAGCCCAAAGATCGGCGAGACGCGCGAGAAGGTCGTCCGCGTCAGCGACCAAAGGGCGGGCCCCCTGCCCTGCCGACAAGCGCGCGGCAAGTTCGGGCGGCGGCACACGCAGGAGCACTCGGAGTCCAGCCGCGTCCATGCACGCTCGGTTCTCGGTGTCGAGCACCACCCCACCCCCTGTCGCGACAACCACGGTGCGCCCCTCGAAGCCCGGCTCGCCAACCAAACTGGTCAGTGCAGCCCGCTCCAGCTGCCGGAAGTACGGCTCCCCCTGGCCAAACGCCTCCGCGATGCTCATCGCGAACATCCGTTCCAGCCGAGCGTCGAGGTCCACGAACGCAACGCCAAGCTCCGACGCAAGCCGCCGCCCTACGGAGCTCTTGCCCGAGCCCATCATGCCGCACAGAAAAACCGGCGCCCCCACGATTGCAGGGTGCGCCGGTCTGGCTCTGGCCGCAAGGGCCAGGAGTTCAGCCCCCGATGGAGCTGGCTCGGTTGACGATCTTCGGCGTCAAGAAGATGAGCACCTCGGAGCGCGTATCGGCCTCGGCCTTGCTCTTGAAGAACCATCCGACGATCGGGATGTCGGCCAGCCAAGGGATCTTCGTGTAGTTGACCGCCTTGTTCCGCGTGTAGATGCCACCGATGACCGCCGTGTCGGCGTCGTTGACCAACATCCGCGAGTTGGCGCTTCGCGTCAGGATCGTTGGGTCGCCTCGAGCGCCCGTGTTGACGAAGTCGGCCTCGTTCTTCTGCACGGTGACGTCGAGCAACACCGCGCCTTCGTTGGTCACATGCGGCGTCACCGTCAGCGAGAGCGTTGCGTTGACGAACCGCGTGTTCACACCTTGGGCACTGACCTGCGAGATCGGGATCTGAACGCCCTGCTCGATGGTCGCCTCGGAGTTGTCGAGCGTGACGATCTTCGGAGCGCTGATGATGCGGACTTCACCGGTCGACTCTGCCGCGGAGAGCCGCAGGTTCGTGTTGAGGTTGCCGCTGATGCTGCCGAAGGACATGCCGACCGCACCACCGGCGCCCGTACCGACCGGAGCCGGGAGGTCCACCGCGTAGTTCGGGCTCGCGGCAGCTCCCGGAAGCAACAGGCCTCGAGAGTCGACCGGAGTACCGGTACCACCACCGCCAACGCCGAGGGAGTTGGGGAACAACAAGCCGGTCGGGTTTCCAGTACCCGGGCTCGCCGTGAAGTCGAAGCCCCACTGAATACCCAGCTGGCGGGTGAACGTGGTTCGAGCCTCGACGATGCGGGCCTCGATGAGGACCTGCGGCGTCTGGGTGTCGAGACTCTTCACCAGGTCCTGGGCCAGCGCGATGTTGGCCGCGACGTCCATGATGATGAGCGTGTTGGTCCGCGTGTCCGGGGTGACCGTGCCGCGAGGGCTGAGAACCGACTGGACCTTCGCGACCATCTCGTCGACCGTCGCGTACGACAGGGGAACGAGCCGGGTCTCGAGCGGCTTGAGCTGAACGCGAGCGTTGGCTCTCTCGATCGCCTGGCGCTGCTCTTCTTGCAGCGTCGTGAGCGTGGCAACTCGGATGACGTTGCCTTCTCGGGCGGAGCCGAGCTTGAGCGAGCGCAAGATGATGTCGAGCGCCTGGTCCCAGGGGACCGAGTTCAGCTTCATCGTGACGCTGCCCTCGACGCCGTCGCCGGCGACGATGTTGACGCGACCGATGTCGCTGAAGAGCAACAGCACGTCCTTGATCGGAGCGTCCTGAAGCTCGATGTCGATCCGCTCACCTCTCCAACGACCCCGCGAGCTGCGTCGCCCACGAGTCACGTCGGCCTGGCCACCGCCAAGCGCGGGCGCCAGGTTAGAACGAGGTGTCGGTACCGAGGCAAAGCCTCCGACCTTGGCCCCATCCACCGAAACCGCCTTCGGAGCGGCTGCCGCCTGCCGTTTGGGCGCCTTTGCGGACGCGACCCTCGAGGGCGGAACCGCAGCGGCCTTGGGAGCTGTGGCGTTGGGGAAGTGCCAGACCAGCATGCCCGGCTTCTCTTCAAGCCGCGGCTTGACCGGACCCTGCGTCGAGACGATGACCTTCGCGTCGTCGCCCTCGGCGAAGCTAGTGACCACGCGGACCGAGCCGTCGTACTTGGACGCGTCCAGCGACCGTTCCAGCTTCCTCGACAGCTTCGCATCCGAGAAGCGCAGCATCTGAATCGTCGGCGTGAGGGTCATGCCCTCGTACCGTGCAGCGCCGTCGAACTCGACGATCACCCGCGACTCGGAGCCGTCGTTCTCGAATCGAACGTCCTGGACCTTTGCGGGACCTCGGGCGCTTCGCTTCTTCTTCGACTTGGTGGGCGCGGATGCGGTCTTCGCAGCCGCTCGATCAATCTTGCGCTCCATCGCCGCGAGTTCGGCGGTTCGCTTGGCAAGTTGAGCCTTCAGGGCATCCCGCTCCTTCGCAGGAGCGTCGTCCAGCTTGCTCTGAGCCGCCTCAAGTTCCGCGGTTCGTTTGGCGAGCTGGGCCCTCAACGCGTCGCGTTCCTTCGCGGGCGCGTCATCGATCTTGCGCTGCATCGCGGCGAGTTCGGCGTCCCGCGTCGCGAGCTGAGACTTGAGCGAATCTCGCTCTTTCGCCAGCGCAGCGAGCTGAGCCTCGGCTTGGACCTTGTCCGTACGAGCGGTATCCCGAGCCTGCCGAGCGTCCTGGGTCTGACGCTCCAGCGCGCCAAGCTTCTTGGACGCCGCGGCTTGGCGAGCCACAGCGGCATCCCGCGACGCTTCGGCGTCGGCGAGCCGCGCAGATGCACGGCGACGCGCGAGGCCCCGCTTCGATTCCGCCGCGGCACGTGCCTCGACGAGCGCCTTCTCAGAGGCTTGCCGTTGCCGTGCGGCGCTTGCCTTCTCCGCCACCGCACGTTTGCGTGCAGCGTCGGCCGAGGCCAGCTTGCTCTCCGCCGTCTTCTGCAGCTTCTGCGCTGCCGCCCGGTCCGCCTTGGCTTCAGCCAGGGTCTTGGACGCGGAGGCGAGCATCGCGTCTGCCCGCGCCATCTTGCTCTCGGCTGCGGCCTCGGCCTTGGCGGCCTTGGACTCTGCAGCCGCGACACGTCGCTTCGCATCAGCTTCGATCCGCGTGCGCTCGGCGACCAGTTCCTTCCTCGCGTCGGTCTGCGCCTTGGAGCGTGCGCTCTTGGCCGCCGCGGCGACCTCGGTCTCACCGCGGCTTCGCACGCGAGCGAGTTCCTTCTCGGCGCGCTTGATCGCGTCCTTCTCAGCTTTCTTGCGCGCGGTAGCGAGCTCGCGCTCGGCCTCGGCTTCGGCGGCATTGAGCCGTTTTCGGGCCGAGTCCCGAGCGACTCGCTCGGCACGTGCAACCTTGGCGGTCGCATCAGCCTCGGCTTCAGCCAGGCGCTTCTTCTTCAACGCGGTCGCGTCGGTTCTCGCCTTTGCGACCAGCGCATCCGCGGCACGTTTCGCGCTCGCGAGTTCCTTGGCCGAGTCCTTGGCAGCCCGGTCCCGAGCGGAGGCAAGGATCGCCGCAGCACGTTGCTCCGCCTTGGCTTCCGTCGCCCTCGCCAGCCGGTCCGCCGCCGCTTCGGTCGCCCGAGCGTTGCGGTCGGCCTGAGCCAGACGTGCCTTGGCCTTCGCCTCTGCGGTGGCAGCGGTCTTCTTCGCCCGCGTCTCAGCCTCTGAAGCTCGTTTCTCAGCCGCGGTGGCGTCGGATTGCGCTGCTGCAAGGCGAAGCTTCGCCTTGGACTCGGCGGACGCCACGCTTTTCTTCGCGGCGGCGACTTCCGAGCGTGCCGCGGCCAGGCGAGCGGTGGCCTTCGTTTCGGCCGCAGCGAGTTTCTTCTTCGCTTCGGCATCTGCGGCCGCAGCCGCACGCTTCGCTCGATCGGCGTCGGACTTCGCGCTCTTCGCCTTCGCTTCGGCATCGGCGAGGCGCCGTGCGCTGGCCGCCTTCGACTTCGCGGCTTCGGCCCGGGCCACCTGGAGTTCGACCTTGGCCGCCTCCTTGGATCCACGAGCATCGGCGAGTTCACGCTGTGCTTGAGCTTTCGATTTTGCAGCGTGAGCCAGGCGCTTCCGTGCGACCGCTTCTGCGTCCGAAAGCAGGCGTTCTGCCTCCTTGCGCTTGGCTTGGGCCTTCGTCTCGGCGCTCGCGAGTTTTTGCTCGGCGGCTTTGCGATCCGCCTCGGCCTTCTCACGAGCCTGTGTGGCTTTCTTGAGCGCTCGGCGGACCTGCAGTCGGTTCGACTTCGCCCCCTTGAGCTCGCGCTGAGCTTCGGCCTCCGAGGCACGAGCACGCGACTCGGCTGCGCGAGCCTGCTTGGCGGCAGCTTCGGCGGAGCGGACCTTCTTGGTCGCGGCCTCGGCCTTGGCCCTCGCGGACTTGGCTTCCGCGCTCGCGGCTGCCTTGAGCTTGGTCGCGTCGGCCTCGAGCTTCTTGGTGCGCCGCTGCTGCGACTCCATCTCCGCCTTGCGCTTCGAAGCGCTCTTGCGGCTGAAGTACTGCTCGGGTGGAGCCTCTCGCGGGGTCACGGTGACGACGAGGGTGTCGCCATCGGGCACCACGATGTAGCTGGCTTCGCGCTTGAGTTGCACGACGACCCGCACGAGGTTCGCACCACGCTCGGATACGGCGCCCACGGTCACGCGACCGCATGCCCAGGTGTCCAGGGGAACATGTGGAACCACCTGCCCCTTCGCACTCTTGGCGATGTCCACGACCAGACGGTCGGGGTCATCCAGCCGATAGACGTTAAACGTCGGCTTGAGGGTCCCCTTGAGCCTGAGCACCGTAGTGCCATCGTCCAACTCCTCGACGGAGAGACCGTCGACCTGGTTGGGAACGCCCACAAGCGGAAGAACCGCGGCGGCGTTGGGGCCCGCCATCGAGGCCATGGCGGCCTGCGGATGCAGGGAAAGGAGGAGAGAAGCGGGGGCGCAGAGGAGGCTCAGCGGCGTCCAACGACGCGCCCAAAGAGATGGTTTGCTCGAGCGCGTCATCGGTCGGACGGTCCTCGATCAGTCGGTTCGAAGGTAGATCGCGCGGCGTTCACCACGCTGGAGATTGAGGCTGCTTCCCAAGTCATCATCTACAACTTCGATCTCGACATAGTCACGGTTGACGGCGGCGAGCTTGACCTCCGCACTGGAGAAGTACTCGCCCTGCTTGATCGTCTTGGATTTACCGTCAGATGCCAAAAAAAGTGCGCGTGGAGCCACACCCCGGCCGTTGACGATACTGATCAGTTTCAGGTCCTCGAAGGCATATCCGGCCATCCGCACCCGTCTCTCGGCCCTGACACTGGTCGCAGGAGGCTCCGGAAGCGGGTCGTCGTTGGCCACGAAGCTCAGGAACGGGTCCCTGCGTCGCTGAAACGACTTGCTGTCGAGGGCCACGGGAGGCCGCGGCGGCCCCTCGTCGATGGCCTCTTCATCGTCGGAGTCACCAGCCCTACGCCGAGAGGCTTTCTTGTCCTTCTTGGCGCCCGCCTTCTTCCCTGTGCCACGGACACCCGTGGTCTTCGACTCATCTTCTCCGCATCCCAGCGGGACGCTGAGCAGAATGCAGAGGCCGAGGATCTTTGCGGTGGACATCATTTTCTCCTCCGACGGCTCTTCTTCTTCTTGGGATCGACGGCCGTGCGTTCAGCTTCGGTCAGGAAGCGATACGTCGCAGCCTCGAAGCTGATCTCGAGCAGCGGCGCGCCCTCGCCCGCCTCGGCCTTGCCCGCGGACTTGTTGGTCAGCACCAGCTGGTCGACACTGACGATCCGTCCCTTGTTCTCGCGTCCCAGCTCATACATCCGGCGGAAGAACTCTCCGGCTTGCGTCCAGGTACCCGTCGCACGGACCTTGACTGGGAGACGAGCGTAGAAGTCTTCTTTCTGCTCGGGTTCAGGTGTCCAGCTCTCGACCGTGAGACCGACCAGTCGCGCCTGCTGCTGGAAGGTCTGCATCAGGTTGTCCAAAGAGGACTTGCTCGTCGGCAGAACCGCGACCTTTTGCTGAAGTTGAGCCTCGATCTCGGCCTGCTTGCGCTGACGCTCGAGGAAGTTCTCCTGCTCCTTGGTGAGCCGGACGAGCTCGGCGTCGGCCTTGACGACCGCCTTCTTGGCCCCTTCGTGGGCCCCCACGGCGTCCTGATACAGAAGGAAGAACCATCCGGCCACCACCAGGGCGCCGACGACGACGAACATGACGATCCGCTGCCAGATCGGAAGTTTTGCAAACTGTTCCATCGTTGGTCTCCCTCAGTTCCAGCGTCGAACCTGGACGTTCAGCTTCCAGGTGAGGTAGCGGGCCTCGTCGGTCTTGTCTGCGTTGCCCTCGCGTTCGAAGTCCGGGCTCGAGGATTCGCCGAACCGGGCACTCGCTCGCAGCCGGCGGGTGAACTCGGACAGGTCCGCGGCGTCGCGGGCCTGGCCCGCGATCGACAACGTCGGACCGTTTTGTTCGACCGAGTCGATCCAAAGCCCCGTCGGGTCCCATTTTTCGTTGATCGCGCTCTGCGGGTCGGCCGCGATGCCAGCCCGATACTTCTCTTCGTCCTTGTCGACGCCCCCGCCTGCGGCGGCATCGGTGAGCATCGAACTCATCTCGTACATCACGAACACCGGGGTCCGGCGCTTCGCGTTGAGCTTCTTCTCGGCCAGCTCCATCTGCATGACCTGCTCTTCGCGCTTCTTGAGCCCCTCCTCGTCGATGTCCTTCTTGATCTGGTCGGCTTCTTTGTTCTTCGCGACCGCGATGCGGCGCTGCTTGTCCGCCGCCTCCTCCTCGATCGTCTGAAGCCAGTAACAAACGCCACCCACGGCGATCCAGCCCAAGAACATGCCGAGCATCCACGCCTGCGCGGCGGAGGTCGACGACCCGGCCGAATCCGCGGACGGGCTCGCAGAACGGCTGCGCTTCTTCTTCTTAGTGGGGGCGAGGTTGATGCGAATCATGGCGAGTCCCCTTGCGCGCGCAGAGCGAGTCCGAACGCAATGGCGGCCACCGGCGCGTTGGCGCGGAGGTAGTCCACGTCGAAGCGCCGGCTGTCCACGGCGACTCGCGCGAACGGGTCGATGATCTCGACCGGGATGCGCGAGCGATCCTGGATGGCCTTGGGCAGCTGCGGCACCAATGACGAGCCGCCGGTGAGGTAGATGCGCGACAGCCGGGCATCGACTGCGTCGCTAATATAGAAGTCCAAAGAGCGCTGGAATTCTTCGGCGACCTGCTCGGACACCTGCGCAAGGATCGAGTGGACCTCCTGCGGAACGACGTCCGCCGCGGCACCCATCGCCGCGATTGCCCCACCGACCTTGTAGGCTTCGGCTCCGTCGATCGGGACCGCGAGCTGGCGCTGAATCGCCTCGGTGTACGTGTTTCCGCCGGCCCCGATGTCTCGGTTGAACTGGGGTCGTCCGTCCGCGACGATCGACAGCGTGGAGAAGCTGGCCCCCACGTTGATGATCGCCACCGTCTCCCCAGCGACGAACCCAACGCCGCCCTCCACTGCGTTTTGGAGCGCGAGTGCAGCGGCGTCGACGACGACAGCGTTGAGACCGGCGTCGCGAACTGCGGACTGATACTGCTGCAACACGTCACGCTTCGCGGCGACGAGCAGCACCTCCATCTGGCCCTGTGGGGTTTGCCCAACCAGGACGGAGTGATCCACGATCACCTCGTCGCGCGGGAACGGGATGTTCTGCTGAACTTCCCATTCCATCTGCTCGGCCAAGGCTGACCCGTCCATCGCGGGGATGGTCAGTCGTTTGAGAATGACAGCGTTTCCGGAGACGGCGATCGAGGTCCGCTTCCCCTTGAGGCGGATTCGCCGAGACAGGTTCCGAATCGCGTCGACGAGGGCGCCGTGGTTCATCACCGCGCCTTCGACGATCGTCTGTGGAGGAACTGGCTCAATGCCGAAGTTCTGGAGCGTCAACTCGCGGCGCCCAACCTTGAGCTGCACGAGTTTGATCGCAGAGCTGCCGATGTCGATCCCGATACATTGCTTACTCATCGGCAACCTCCGCCGTTCAAGTGTACGCGCCCGTACACGAGCGCCTCGCGCAGTGCTCTGCGCATGTGGGTGATGCGCCACCGAGCGTGACGCGCACAGGCGTTACGTTGGGAGCGCGAACTGTCGCCAACCCTCCGCGGCATTCGCCGGGGGGTTGTTCAAGGGATGGCCGGTCAGGGCTCAGTCGATGTCGACGTCGGGGAAGACTTCGACTGCAGACGCCGGCGCGATGCCCAGCGCCTCGAGGATCTTCCGCTTGGTGTCCATGCGGCATGGACACCCGGACTCGACCCTGTCGATCGTCAGCGGGCTGACCCCCGCACGCCGAGCAAGCTCGGCCTTGCTCATCATGGCTCGCTGACGCAGCCGACGAACGTTGTTGGGGTGCGTACCCGCTTTGGGCCGCGAACGCGTGCTCCGTTTGGGAGCCGGCTTGGCCGGTGCAGGCGCGGGCGTCGATTCGGCGTCCTCGCGCGCTCCCGCGCCCTCCCCGGCATCGTTCGCAGTGGGGTCCACGACCTGCTCCACAGCTTCGCCGTCCCGAGGCGTAGTCGGGTCGTCGGAAGCCCCACCCTGCCTCGGCGAGGTGGGCTCGGAGACCTTCGTCTCCTCGTTTGGTTCGGGATCCATGCGTCTGATGCACGTACATTCTCGGCCCCGAATGAAGGTCAGTCAACGCGAAGATTCCGCTTCAGTGATATGTAAAAGAAATGAAGTGATAGGGAATTGATACGTCATTTGAGTGATCTCCATGCGCCATCCCCGCGCCGCGGAGGTCGACGTTTCGGCATCAAGTCTCTGACTTCATTGGTGAAAACATCGTTCGCGACGCCCGGCGGAGTCCGCAGGGGCCACGTTCACCACTCAGCATTTCACGCCGAGGTGAGCGCGCCCAAAAAGTGAGGCAATTCCGACCGCGGACGCCGCGTGACGTCGCGACATCTGCACAGCGCACAGCGACACCGCTGAGCGCGTGTACAGCGTCAAGCGAGACCGAAGTCTTTGATCTTGTACAGCAGCGCGCGGTGGCTGAGGTCCAGCAGCTTCGCGGCGTGGGTCCGGTTGCCCTGGGTCTCCTCGAGCGCCCGCAGGATGAACTCACGCTCGAGTGCCCGCCCTCCTCGCTTCACAGAGAGGTCGGCGACTGGAAACTTCATCGCGAACGTCTGCCCGACCGCCTCGCCGCGGCTTCGGGTTCTCTCGGGGAGCGCGAGAATGCTGATGCGAACGCTCTCCGCCATCACCGACGCGTGTTCGATGGTGTTCTCCAGTTCCCGAACGTTCCCGGGCCAGTCGTAGGCAAGCAGTGCCGCCATGGCGTCCTCATCGACCCCTTCGATGCTGGTGCCCAAACGGCGATTGGTCGACGCGACGAAGCGAGTGACCAGAGGTGGGATGTCGTCCTTGCGCTCGCGCAGCGGCGGCACCTCGATCGGCATCACGTTGAGTCGATAGAACAGGTCCTGCCGAAACGAACCATCCTCCACCATCGCGTGCAGGTCACGTGATGTGGCGGCCACGACGCGCACATCGACCGTGCGGTTGCGGGTGTCACCGACGCGCCGAATCTCGTCTTCCTGAAGAGCGCGTAGCAGCTTCACCTGCAGCGGTGGCGGTAGCTCGCCAATCTCGTCGAGAAACAGCGTGCCGCCCTCCGCCTCCTCGAACAGGCCGCGCTTGTCCGATCCTGCGTCGGTGAACGCCCCTTTGACGTGACCGAACAGCTCGGACTCGAGCAGGGGCTCGGGAATCGCCCCGCAGTTCACGGCCACAAACGCCTTCTCGACCCGCGGGGAGTGCTCATGAATCCCGCGCGAGATCAGCTCCTTGCCCACCCCAGACTCGCCCAGCACCAAGACAGTGGTCTTGAACGCGGCAACCTTGCGCACCGTCTTGGCCACCGTGCGCATGGATGCGCTGGAGATCAGCATCTCACCCAGGTGGTCCGTCGCCTCATCATGCGCCGCCAAGCGGGCCCGAAGCGCGGCGTTCTCTCGGCGGAGCCGCTCACGCTCCTGAGCCTTGCGAAGCGTCAGCACGACCTCGTCCTGCTTGAACGGCTTCGACATGTAGTCGTACGCCCCCGCATGCATCGCCTCGACCGCGAGGTCGATGCTTCCAAATGCGCTCATCACGACGACCGTCAACCCCCGGCGGTGCTCCGCACACCACTTCACGAGTGCGAGCCCGCCCTGCCCCGGCATTCGAACGTCGGTGAGCACCACGTCGACCGGCTGGGCGTCCAGGTGCTCGATGGCCGACTCGGCACTGTCGGCCTCCGAGACCTCCAGGCCCTCGCGCCGCAGCAACAGGGTGAGCATGTGGCGAACGGGCTCTTCGTCATCCACCACGAGGACCCGCGAGAACGCATCGAAGTCAGCGGGTGCATCGGTCACCCCCGCAGTGTCCTGCAGCCATCCTCCGAGCTCAACCGACTTGGTACTCTGCCCGCTGGTGGCAGCCCCAGCCCGAGCCGTGGACCCGCGCCCGATCGCTCGAGGCGACTCCGACGTCGGTGTTCTGCTCCTGCACGGCCTCACCGGGACGCCGCACGAAGTTCACCCGCTCGCAGACGCGCTGCACGAAGCCGGCTACGCGGTCCGGGCACCGCTGCTCGCAGGGCACACGGACCTCGACGCATTGGAGAGGAGCACATGGCGCGACTGGTACGGCTCCGCCGCCGAGGCGTTCGAACGCCTGCGTGATGGAGGGCAGCGCAAGGTCGTCGTGCTCGGATTTTCGATGGGCTCGCTGCTCACCCTGCGGCTCGCGGCTCTGCGTGCCGCGGAGGTCGCGGGCATCGTCGCGATCTCGGTGCCGCTACGCTTTCCCTGGTGGCAGCGGCGCGCCATCGTAGCGATGGCCAAGCTTCGCGGCAGCCGGCTGCTTCGTCATAGCGTCGGGATCCTGCCCAAGGACGGAGGACCCGACATCCGGGTCATGCGAGAGGTCGACGGCTCCCCAAGCCTCGAAGGCTTCCCCTACCCCGCACTCGCCGAGATGCTGGCGCTGCAAGCCGAGGTGGCCGACCTGCTTCCCCACGTCCGCGTCCCGACGCTGCTCGTCCACGGCCGCTACGACCACACCGCACCCGTCGAACTGAGCGCAGAGGTCTCGCAAGCCATCGGCTCCGCACGCGTCGAGCGTGAAATTCTCCCCCGATCCTTTCACGGAGTCGGACTCGACATCGACCGAGAGCGGGCCTGTGCCGCCGTGGTCAAGTTCGTCGATTCGCTCCGGCTTCAGAGCACAGCACCATGACCGACACCGACCTGATCCTCGCCATCGACCAAGGTACGACCGGAAGCACCTGCCTCATCGTGGACACCCACCTGCGGGTGCACGGCCGCGCGACCGTCGAGTTCCCGCAGCACTTCCCCAAACCGGGTTGGGTGGAACACGACCCCGAAGAGCTCTGGAGCTCGGTGCTGACCGCCCTGCAGCAAGCGTTGAGCGCCGCGGATGCTGACCCCACCAACATCAAGGCGATCGGCATCACCAACCAGCGCGAGACGTCCTTGGTGTGGGACCGCAAGAGCGGAGTCCCCCTGCATCGAGCGATCGTCTGGCAGGACAGACGCACGGCCGAACACTGCGCTCAGCTTCGCGCGGCAGGCCACGAGGACCGCGTCCGGGAGCAGACGGGGCTCGTCCTCGACCCCTACTTCTCGGGCACCAAGCTGGCCTGGGTCCTCGATCAGGTCGACGGTGCCCGGGCCCGTGCCGAAGCCGGAGAGCTCGCGGCGGGCACGATCGACACCTACGTCCTGTGGCGACTCACCGGTGGCACCGTGCACGCGACGGAGCCCAGCAATGCCTCGCGCACGATGCTGTGGCCCCTGCGTGGCGGCGGCTGGAGCGACGAGCTGTGCGAACTCCTCGGGGTTCCCAAGGCGATGCTGCCCGCGGTCCACCCCAGCGCCCATGAGTTCGGCGCGACCCAGGGCGTGCCTGGTCTTCCCGACGGCATCCCGATCTGCGGCATCGCCGGGGACCAGCAGGCAGCGCTGTTCGGCCAGGCGTGCTTCGATGCCGGCGAGGCCAAGTGCACCTACGGAACCGGTGCGTTTGTCATGATGAACACGGGCGAGAAGATCGTCCCTTCGAAACACGGTCTGCTCACCACGGTGGGCTGGCAGATCGGCGAGCGCACGACCTACTGCCTCGAAGGCTCCTCGTTCATGGCCGGCGCCGTCGTGCAGTGGCTTCGCGACGAACTCGGGTTCTTCTCCTCCGCAGCCGAGGTCGAAGCGCTGGCCCGCAGCGTCGATGATGCCGGAGGGGTCATCCTCGTTCCCGCGCACGCGGGGCTCGGCGCGCCGCATTGGCGCCCCGAAGCGCGGGGCCTGATTCGCGGGCTCTCACGCGGCACCGGCCGAGCCCACATCGCGCGGGCAGCGCTCGAAGGCATCGCGCTGCAGATCACCGAGTTGCTGGACGCGATGGCCGCGGACCTCGGCGCGCCCCTGGCTGGCCTGCGCGTCGACGGGGGCGCTGCCGCCAACAACCTCCTGATGCAGATTCAGGCCGACCTCGTTGGGCTTTCTCTGCAGCGCCCAACCATGCTCGAAGCCACGGCCTTGGGCGCCATCTCGTTGGCGGGTCTGGGCTCGGGGCTGTGGTCCGACACCTCCGCGCTGCGGGACGCGTGGGTCCAAGACCGAGCCTTCACGCCATCGGGAGATGCCGACACGCTCGCGGCGCTACGCAAGGCCTGGGCCGAAGCTGTCGCCATCGCGTGAGCGGGTCACCGGCACCCGGCCCACGGTGAGCACGGTGTCCGCCGGTTTCGTGCTCACCCATTGCTCGGCCTCGAGAAGTCCGGATTCACGCCACGCCGCAAACCGCTCCACGGCGGCATGCACGGCGCGCGAGCGACGGTCGGCGGACAACCATCGACGGCCCAACATCCCGGTCGAGATCACCGCCATCTCGACGACCGTCCGTCCCGCCATCGAAACCGTGAGCGTGCTCGGATGCTCGCCGGGGAGCTCGGTCAGCAAGACCACGACCGCCGCGCTGGGGCACTGGGCCAACGTCGGCCACTGCGCGGCGACCCGCCGAACGAAACGCGGAGGCGTCCAGTCGGGCAGCGTCCACACCGCGATCTCCTTCTCGCCTGCGAGCTTGGCGGCCACGTGCCCCAGCGGCGGGCACAGCAGGTGATCAGGAAACAGCACTCGCGGGAGCCTACGACGTACTCTGGGTATCGTGCACTGGCTCCACCGACCGCTGCCGACCGACCTTCCGCCCAAGGCACGCCTCCTGTCCGAGGCCGCGGTCGCCGGCCTGCCCGTCCCCACTGGACTCGTCCACCCGATGCAGTGGAGCGAGGCCCTGGGCCGCGACGTCGCCGCGCTTCTCGAAGGCGGGGAGGTCATCGTGCGCGCAGCACTCGAGGGCGAGGACGGACCACAGCGCGCTGCCGCCGGGCTCGGCCTCTCGATTCCCGGATGCGGCAGTCTCGAGGCCGTACGCGCCGCCCTGGGCCGCGTCGATGCAGCTCGCCGCGATCCCTGGCTGGTTCGCTACCGGGGCGCAGAAACCCACCCGCTCGACCGCGTGATCCTGCAGCGGCAAGTCGTCCGGGATGCGCTCGTCGTCGCCGCAGTGCTCCCCGACGGCATCGACTACGTCGAGGTGCATGGCGAGCGTGCCGAAGCCCTCGCCCAAGGCGACACGCCCCTCGCCTCGGGTCTGCTCAGCCGATGGGAGGACCCTCGCGCCGCAGCGGTCGCCGAGCTTCTGGGAGCGCTGCGTGCCGCGCTTCCGATGCCGGAGCACGGCTTCGACGCGGAGGTGATCGTCGACCCCAAGGGCGCCGCACACCTCGTGCAGGTGCGCCCGCTGACGCAAGATCTGGTCGCCGACGGCCGCGCCTTCGTGCAAGCGGTCCACAGTGCCGGGCAAGGCTCGCGCCTGCGCGGGGTGCAGGTGCTCGACGCGGAGCACAACCCCGCGCCGCTGTCCCCCGCGCATGCGTCCCTGATCGCGTGGCTGGCCGAGCAACGTCCCGCCTCGGGTGGACTCACCACGCTCGTTGGTTGGCTGTACGCCCGGACTCGGGTGCGCGAGCTCAGCGGCACCAACAAGGGGCCCGCGCTCACCCCCACCGAGGCCCTTGAGCGGCTTCGCGACGACGAGCTGCCCGCCGCCCGGGCCCGACTGACAACGATCGAGCGCGCCTGCACCGATGCCCAACGGTTGGCGCAGACACTCGACGAGGCGCTCGCCGTGTTCTTGTCGATGATCGACGTCTACCTCGGGGTGCTGCTCCCGGTTCGCGCCGCGGCCGGGCGAGTGTTCGCAGCCACCCCGGACGCACCGCTGAGTCTTCGGGGCCGAGCTGCGCATGCCGACGTCCTTCCCACCGCGTGGGACCTGGCAGCGCCGACACTCGGCGAGCTCGCGTCATTCGAAGGGGCAGAAGAGCCGAGCGCGCTCCCGAGTGACGCCGTCGCCGCCGCGGTCTTGCTGACCGAATGGGACGACCATCTCTTCGCCCTCGGGCTCGCCCCGGTCCGAGCCGTCTACCGCGCGTGCGGCCGGCATCTCGGGCTCGGCGACGTTGCGTTCGGGCTCACGCTGGCCGAGCTCCGCTGCGCCTTGCGGGACTCGGCATTTCCCGCCGAGGCGACCGGTCGCGAGCACCTCGCACAAACGCAGCGCTGGGCCGCATTGCGACCGCCGGCCGTCCTCGACGAAGGCCGACCGCTGCCCCTGCTTCCTCACCGGCTGCTTCATGGTGTCGGCGTGGGCGCCGACTTCGAAGGTCCGATCGCCCAGCGCACCGGGCTCGAAGCCCTGCTCCGCGATCCACCATCCCCGGACAGCATCGTCGTGTTGCCAGCGCTCACCGCTCAGGCCGCGCTTGCGTTGGAGACGCTTCAGCTCCGCGCGGTCTGTTGCGAACACGGCGGCGCGCTCAGCCATGCGGCGCTGATGCTTCGCGAGCTCGGACTGAGCGGTCTCATCGGCTGTGCTGGCTGCACACAGCTTCCCGGCGGAACCCTCGCCCGGATTGACACCGCGAGCGGGCGCCTTCAGATCGCGTCTTCGGCGACGCTCGGGTCCTGACGAGCGGCCTGCTTGGTGGCGGCGACGGCAGCGGCTTGCGCCTTGGCCTCGGCCCGTCGGCGCGCGATCGGTGCGCCTCCGCCGGAGCGCGTTCCGTTGACACGTTCGCGCAAGTCCTTGCCGACCTTGAAGAAAGGCAGCCGCTTGGGCGCGACATGAACCGTGTCACCGGTCCGCGGGTTGCGTCCCTCGTACGCCTTGTACTGGCGCACCGTGAAGCTTCCGAAACCACGGATCTCGATGCCCTCGGTGCGTTGCAGCGCTTCGACCATCGAGTCGAACACCGTGTTCACCACCAGCTCTGCGCGGCCCTTGGTGAGGCCGGTCTCTTGCGCCAAGACTTCGATGAGCTCGGATTTCGTCACTGTCGCCAACTTCGCGTTTCGCGCCCAATGGGGGCCGTCATCGCGACCGGGTGCGATCGTAGTGGGAAAGCCACTGAGATCTCAAGGGAAATCCTCAGCAACCGACCTTGGTAAGCGTTCAAACGCGTTTGTCGGTCGTCATGCGCGCCCGGACGACGCTATTGCGCACGGCACGCAAGGCTCAACCCGCCCCGGGTTTGGCGGGGAGCTTCGCAGGAGCACCCCCTTGGTGGCGGTATTCGGGGAAATACCGAAATCGGTCGCAGCTGTGCCGACTGTAGAAGTCCGTGATGTCGGCCCAGCCGATCATGCCCTCGCGAAGGGACAGGCTCAGCCCCGCAACGTCCACCGTTTCGCACGGTTGGGTGCCCGCAACGGGCGCATGTGCGTGGGCGGAGAGGTTATCGACGCCCACGGCCCTTGGTGGGACGCGGCTCAGGTACCGATGGCCAAGCGTCGAGATCTCAAGAATCTCCACCCGTTGCACACGGATCTTCCCGCCGCCCGCGCAGACGACGATCTCCGCCTTCTCGCCCGGCATGAGCGCCATCGCGTTGTGTTGTCGGGCGCCATGGACCTCGCACCGACCGCGGGCTTCGGACGTGACGCGCACCCGGTAGGCGACCGGGATCTGCGAGATGTTCTCGACGAGCGCGATCGAGTGCCGCGCGGAAACGGTCGCCCCAAGCTTCTGATACGCGACCTTGTCCAGCACCGCGGTGATCTTCAAGTGGGGAGACGACCACGAGCGATTCGGCGCGAGGACCGTGGCTTGCTCGAGTTCGACCGAGTACAGCTGAGCGCCGTGTACTGCGTCCACCATGCCGTCCGCCGGGATGCCAAACGCTGCAGCATCGGCCAAGACCCCCTTGTCGAAGGCCTGTTCGTCGAATGCGCGATCATCGGCGGGGTCGCCTTTCACCTCTACGTCCGCTTCGGCTGGGGCTGCGGCCGCGTAGTCCGCCACGCGTGTCCGAGAGTCGCGCTCGAGCTTGCTGGAAAGGAACACTCCGGATCCCAGCACGGCCAGTGCCGCGACTCCCATGCCGATCCGTAGTCCGAGCATCTCCCGCCACGATGCCGAATGCGGAGCAGCCGGTGCAAGCACAACTGCGCCGCCCCCACCATATTTACTTTGGGATACGCGCGTATGCGCGCTCATGGTGGTTTCGAAAACTGCCAGTGGCCTGTACATTGAAAAAGGCGCCGGAAAACCGGTGCGAAGGGGTGTCCTACATGCAGGAAGGTTCTTCCAAGTCCGGAATGGCTCAGCAAGCGAACAACATCGCTCTCCCCCTGGAGGCACCCGGCGTGTCCTCCGGTGGTGCGCAGGCGCGAGCGGACGCCAGCAGCGACAGCCTTTCGGGGGTTTCGACCCTCTCCGCAGCGGAGCAACAACTCGTCGTCCGAGCCAAGGCGGGCGAGCATCGAGCCCTTCGCGAGATCTACAACTCACACAACGCCCAAGTCCGAGCCCACCTCTATCGGCTCCTTGGACGCGACTGTGAGATCGACGACCTCACCCAGATCGTCTTCGCCCGAGCCTTCAATGCGCTCGAGAAGTTCCAGGGCAACTCGGCCCTCTCCACCTGGCTCTATCGCATCACCGCCAATACGACGCACAACCTCCTGCGTCAGCGGTTCCGACGCGACCGGGTCAAGACTGCCCTCTCCTGGTTCAACGCCGGTCGAGAGGCTGGACGGGTCAGCACCAGCCGCGTTGAAGCCCGCGACGAAGCCCACCGAATCCTGCAACGACTCAATCCCGACCTGCGTGAAGTCTTCGTGCTCTACCACTACGAAGGCCTCACGCTCCAAGAGATCGGGAACATCCTCAAGAAGCCTGTCTCGACGGTCGGGGACCGTCTGACTCGCGCTCGCAAGAAGCTCCGGGAGCTCGTTGCTTCCTAACTCTAGACGGACCCTCTAGGACCACGATGGCTCACGAACCACACAGTCCAGCCCGATACGGCTGCCAAGAAGCACGAGAAGACGCAGAGCTCGTGATGGGCAACCGTGCCACGGGAGAGGTCCGGGGTCTCTTTGACAACCACCTGCGTGGTTGTCGGGACTGCCGTCAGATGAACCGATTGCTGTACGCGGTCTACGAAGGGCCCGTCGTTCCCCAGTCGCCCGCCGCCACCCCAGGCATCACCCCAGGCCTGGCCGAAGAGAAGGAGTTCCACTCCATCCTCCGGCGCATGCGCGATGAGAACCCCGCGCCCTGGTACCACACGTTCACGCTCCGAGCCGGTGTTGGCGTCCTCGCCTGCAGTGCCGCTGCACTTGCCCTCTCCCTCGCTGGCGTCACCCCTGCGTCGCTTGGGTTCACCAGTGACGACGATGCCTCCTCAGCATCAGGCGTCGCACGAGCAGACATCGGTGGCACCGGCGGTTCGTTCGCCGGCGACTCCGGGGAGCGCTCCAGCATCAGGCACGCTGCGCAGGCCTATGGCCGCGTTGTGGGCGGCTCGGCGGTCATGGTCGACTCCGACGGCGACGCCTCGCGCTCGAACACCTTCGAGGTCGGTACCCGCTTCGAGGTCGACGCCAACGAGTCCCTGCAGATAGGTCTCCTCGGCAAGATGGTCGCCAACGCCACCCCCGGCTCCAAGGTCACTTGGGTCAAGGGCAGCGCTTCACTGGTCGAGCTTCAAATCGACCAAGGCATGATCGCGGTCCGTTATGACCGCGACGCCAGCGACCCCATCCTCCAGGTTCGCACTCCGACCGCGGTCATCCGGGTCGTCGGAACGGTCTTCACGGTTCAAGTCGAAGAAGGCGAAGGCAGCGCGGTCTCAGTGCTTCGCGGACAGGTCGAGATTCTCGACCCCGCGACCAATCAGACTGTCGCTGAAGTCGAGTCCGGCGATCGCTACGACGTCGCCAAGGGCAACTACGACACCGTCGGCCGCTTCGAGGTTCAGTCGGCGCTTCCGATCTCGATGGACGCCGCCTCCGGCGGTTCGCTCGAGGCACGCGTCCCCTCCAGCTGGCACGTCCCAGGCCTGCCCACCGACCTCAAGAGCCGCACCTTGGCCTACGTGCCGGAGCGGTCCCGCAGCGGCGTCATCGAGGGGCCATCCATCCGCGTGATGGGAACCGGCGGAGCGTCAGCCCGAGGCAGCAGCGCCATGCCTGCGCCGCAGGCCGAACCTTTGCCTATCAAGCCTCCGGCCCGTCGGGTCGAGAACGACGGCGACGACATCATCGCGGACCTCATGAAGGGTGCCGCCACCGCCCGGCGCAAGGAGCTGATCGCGGCCCTGGCCAACTGCCGCGACCTGTACGCGACCAACGACACCCGCTACTTGGCCGCGACGTGCATCGGCAAGTTCTTGGGCGAGTACGACGACCATCCTCTGGCTGCCGAGGCCTACTTGCTGCGAGGCATGCTCCGCATGGACTACGCGCTTGACTACAAGACCGCCGAGATGGACCTCAAGACGTACCTGCGTCGGGCTCCCAACGGCCGCCAAGTCGAGAAGGCCTACTACCGCCTGTGGCTCTCCGCCACCGAAGATGGCCGCATCAGCGTCGCACTCGAGCGCGCCCGGGCCTACCTGGATGCGTACCCCAACGGTCGCTTCGTCGGGAAGATCATCCAGCGCTTCCCAGAGCTCAAGAGCTCCCTGTAGAGGCGCGCCGCCAGAGCGCATCGCGCCTGAACGACAGGAAGGGGGCCCACAAGGCTCCCCTCCTGTCGTTCCGATTCGCGGCGACGAGGACCCCCTGCGGAACTCGGCCGAGCGGCCCCCTGAAGTTCACATCCCCGACGCGTGTTCTCCGATCGGCTGGGGCGACGAGTGCGACGACGGCGATGCTCCCGCGCAGTGTTCGTGCCTCGAGCTCTGAGGGCCCTGGTCGGCCCGGTCGTGCTCGAGTCTCGTGAGGGCCGCTCCGGGGGCACGGTTTCCGCGAGCAAGACCGAGGCGTACCGGAAACACCGCGGGGCACGAACCAACAAAAAGAGGCGCACCCAAATGGGTACGCCTCTGTCGATTGCGCTTCGGCAGCGCGCTCGCTCAGCGCAACGGCATCTGCATCTGAGGCATGTTCGGCTGGAATGCGGGACCGCCCATCCCAGCGCCCGCGCCACCCATTTCGGTGTACTCGCGGTTGTTGATGTCGAACTCCCACTGCTTGACCAGGAACCAGGGCAAGTAGATGTAAGCCGTGATCACGGTGAGGAAGCCGTGCAGCAGCATGATGACGAAGAGCTCGCCTCCAGTACCGTGGAACTGCCCCTGGAACATGCGTCCCTGGTAGGTGATGCGCGTGCCTTCTGCGAAGAACTTCGTCATCTTCACGGAGAACCAGGGCATATAGATGCCGCCCGTGATCATGGTGAGAAGCATTCCCACCAGATAGGTCACGAACAGCTCGCCGCCGGTGCCTTCGAAGTCCAGCGACCCCACGGGTTGCTCGTTCTCGAGGATGCGAAGGTTGCTGGTCGCCCACTTGGTCAGCTTGCACATGAACCAGGGCAGGTAGATGTACAGGGTGATCGCGCTGAGGATTGCGCCGACCAGGTACGTCACGAACAGCTCACCACCGGTTCCGTCGAAGCCGAGCCGGTAGCGCGTTCCATCGGGAGCCACCGCCTGGGTGTTCTCGCTGAAGAACTTGATCATCTTGCAGATGAACCAGGGCGTGTAGATGCCAAACGTGATCATCGTCAGCAACATGCCGACGAGGTACGCCACGAACAGCTCGCCACCGGTGCCGGTGAACTCGACCCGGAGCTCACCACGGCGCGTGGGTCCGAGGGTCGTGTTGTTGGCGACATAGCGCGCCATCTTGCACACGAACCAGGGCAGGTAGATGTACACCGTGACGATGCACAGCAGCAGGCCCACCAGGCACGTGACGAGGAGTTCGCCGCCGGAGCCCTGAAACTTGGGACGCACGCCGCCGCCGCCCATCCCCATCGGTGCCATGCCGGGTGCACCCATCGCGGGCGCAGCGGCACCCATCGGGGCCATCGCGCCGGGGCCAGGGCCAGGGCCCATGCCGGGTGCGGGACCCGGAGGATGCCCGGGCGCCATGCCGGGCGCGGGGTACCCGGGCGCAGGCTGCCCTGGCGCCATACCGGGCGGGGGTGCCATCCCGGGTGCGGGTGCCATCCCAGGCGGGGGAGCCATGCCAGGCGGGGGAGCCATGCCAGGCGGGGGAGCCATCCCGGGCGGGGGTGCCATGCCAGGCGCGGCGCCGGGGGCCATTCCCGGCGGGGGCGCCATGCCTGGTGCCGGACCGGGGCCCATCCCTGGCGAGGGTGCCATGCCGGGCGCCGGAGCCATCCCAGGTGGAGGCGCACCAGGTGCCGCGGGGGATGGATACCCGGGGGCAGCAGGCTGAGAGGGCGGATATCCGCCGCCGCCACCTGCAGGCGGATAGCCGCCGGGGGCGGGAGCTGGAGCCGCTGCGACCGGGGCTGGCGCGGGGGCTGGAGCGGGCGCTGGAGCTGCTCCTCCGGGCGGCGCCCAACCAACCGGCGCACTGCCGGGCGCGGCCGCGGGTCCTGCCGCAGGAGGCGGCGCACCCATGGCCATCATCGTCTTCGCGGGCCCCGGTGCGGGACCAGGAGCGGCTGCGCCATGCACTGCCATGAGCTGCAGGGTCGTCTGCCCAACCTGGAACCACTGTCCGGGCTCCATGGCGAAGTCTGTCAGGCGCTGGCCGTTGAACCAGGTACCGTTGGTACTCCCCGCATCGCGGACGCGGACTTGGCCGCCCTGGAAGACGACTTCGGCGTGCCGACCCGACGTCTGAGGGTCGTTGAGAACGATGTCGCCCGACTCTCGACCAACGGCGGTGGTCGGAGCGCTGATGTTGCGTGTCTCGGGCGGACGATTGACGTATTGGATCTTGAGAACGTAGTAGCTACTCACTCGTTCCTCCGGGGGAGTGGGCGCGAGTCTCGCAACGCGGAACGACCGACGCAAGGACGAACCTCGCAAGCACGCGCGTGGAAACTGCGTAACAGGAGACGGCGAACACTCGGCCGTGTTGCAGCAGACCGGCCAATCGCCCGAACGCCCCCTGAGGCGCACTACCCGCAGCCATCCATCACGCCGCCACTGCAGGCGTGTCTGGAGCCGCACCGAGCGTCGCCTGCACGATCGCGTCCGCCTCGTCAGGGTGCTCTCGAAGCCACTGCAGGGCAGAAGCGCGTCCCTGCCCCATCCGCTCACCACCGCAGCTGAACCAGCTGCCGTTCTTCTCGACCGCTCCGGAGACGAGGCCCGCATCAAGAATCTCGGCCTCGCGGTCGATGCCGCGACCGAACGCGATCTCGAACTCGGTGGTCACGAACGGTGGGGCGCATTTGTTCTTCGCCACCTTGACTCGCGTGCGGCTCGCAACGGGCCGGTCTCCGTCCTTGATGGTCGCGATCCGTCGGATGTCCAGACGGACGCTCGCGAAATACTTCAGCGCATTGCCGCCGGTCGTGGTCTCGGGGGAGCCGAACTGCACCCCGATCTTGTGGCGAAGCTGGTTGATGAACACGATCGTCGTGCCGGTCTGGTGCGCAACCCCGGAGATCTTGCGCATCGCTTGAGACATCAGCCTCGCCTGCAACCCAACGTGAACATCGCCCATCCCGCCCTCGAGTTCCGCCCGTGGGATGAGGGCCGCGACGGAGTCCACGACGAGAAGGCCGACCGATCCGGTTCGCGCGAGGGTGTCGACGATTTCGAGGGCCTGCTCGCCACAGTCCGGCTGTGAGACCAACAGGTCGTCCAGCGACACGCCCAACGCTTTCGCATACTGGATATCGAGCGCGTGCTCGGCATCGATGAAGCCACACACGATGCCCTTGCGTTGTGCTTCGGCGATGAGATGAAGGGTGAGAGTCGTCTTACCCGACGCCTCGGGACCGTAGATCTCGGTGATCCGTCCCCTGGGGACACCACCAATTCCCAGTGCGCGATCGAGTCCCAGCGAACCGGTGGGAATGCACTCGACGCGCGGCAGGTCACCCGCATCGGCGCCGAGAGCCATCAGTGCCCCCTTGCCGAACCGAGTGACAATCGTTTCGATCGCCTTCTTGATCGAGTCCTTGGATGACTTGGGTTCGAGCGAGCTTTTCTTCGGGGACTTCGTTGCCATGCTCAGCCCTTCTGCGTGCGCCGTGCCAACACGAGCCCCCCTGCCCACGCGGGTGTAGGCGCCTCCTTGCGCAAGCGTGGCCCACCCATGGGACGAAGCCCGGACCACCCTGGCCACCCCCAAGCCACACATCTATGCTCAGCCCCATGCGGCGATGGTTCTTCGCGTTGGGGTGTGCGGCGTGCAGCGCAGTTCCTCCAGTGCAAGAGCCCACCGCACGCCAGCAGCCCAGGTTCGATGCGGACGCATTGCTGGCCGATACCGCTGCCCTGCTCGAGGTGCCGCGGGTGCTCGGCTCGGACGATCGAGCGCAGGGGCTGAACGTCTTGACCCACCGGCTGACGCAGGGCGGCGCCACCGTGGTCGTCCAGCCGTTCACCGGGTTCGACCCCCTCGATGGACGCACGATGCCCCTGGCGAACCTGTTCGGCGTCGTTCGCCCGGAGGCGCCCCGGCAGTTCGTCCTGGCGACGCACTTCGACGTGCGACCCTGGGCGGAGTCCGATCCCGACCCCACCCGTCGCGATCAGCCGATTCCGGGCGCCAACGACGGCACAAGCGGCGTCGTGGTGCTTCTGGCCCTGCTCCCACGGCTCGTCGACGCGCTGCCCAGCGACGTGGGCTTCACGATTGTGCTGTTTGACGGCGAAGAGCTCGGTCGCCCCGAACACGGTGGCTATTGCGCCGGCTCGACCCACTTCGCCGCGCACCCCCAGGACGCGCCGCCCAGCATCCTGCGCGCCAGCTTCGGCATCGTGCTCGACATGGTCGGGGATGCCGAGCTGAACATCGCCAAAGAGGCCCACTCGACCACGCAGAACCCCGCACTGGTCGAGGCGATCTGGAGGACAGCAGCCTCGCTTGGCGAGCGAAGCTTCATCGATGCGACGTACCCGCATGCCATCTTGGATGACCACGTATTGCTCTCACGGGCCGGCATCCCCTCGGTGTTGCTGATCGACTACGACTACGACGCTTGGCACACGCACGCCGATGCGCTCGACCGCGTCTGTGGCGAGAGCATGGCGAGTGTCGCCCGAGTGGTGTTCGAGACCGTGCTCGCCGCCATGCCGGGTTCGGGCTAGTACGTCAGTTCTGAAGTTCGTTCCGGGTTTCCGAGGGGTTCGGAGCAAGAGAGCGAAGCGTCCCGGAGGGATGCGTAGCGGGAAAGACGGAGAGTACCGAACGCAGGCCTGACCAACCGAGGGTTTCGGAGGCCCCCCTACACCCAAAGGGGGGGCCGCAGAGACCCGGCACGGACTTCAAGGCATGAGGTACTAGTGAAGCAGCCGCCCCACGTGGACGGGCGCCGGCTCTTCGTCTTCGTTGCCCACTGGCTTGAACAACCCTGTGCTGGCCGGGTCGCGTGCAGGGAGGCCGTGCGCGCGCACGCGGATCCCCTGGTGGACGATGTGGAACGTCGCCGGGAGTCGCCCGGGTTGCTCGCCATCGACGGCAATGAGCACAACGTCGCGGTCGTCGTCGGGAACCATACGAACGGTCCGCGACCGCGCGGTGCTCACGCTTGATGAAGTCAGATGTTTGCCGAGGAACACCCGCGCCAACAGGCTGAGGAAGTGGGCCTTGCTGCCGCCCCCGGTATAGAGGACGTCGAGCCAGCCGTCATCGCAGCGGGCCTCAGGCGCGATCCACATGCCGCCGCCGAAGTACTGACCGTTGGCGAACACCGCCAGCGTGAGTGGGATCCGGACCGGGACATCGTCCTCGAGCAGCAGCGTCACGCCCTTGTCCCGATGCTCAGAGATGCTGCGAACCGAACTCCACACGTAGGACGCCGCGGGGCCGAACATGCGAGGCGCCCGCTGGACGTGTTTTGCGACCAGGCCACTGACGCCCACACTCGCCTCGTTGAGGAACGGCCGCGTGAGCGGTTGTCCGTCGCTGGACACCATCTGTGCGACCCCGTAGTCGACCGGGTAGGCGGGGCCGTCAATGACGGCACGGACCTGATCCTCGACGGTCGTGGGTCCCAGGTGCCGGACGAAGTCGCTCCCCGTCCCGGTCGCCACGATGGCGAGTTCGGCCCCCGGAAACCGGTTGACCCCATCGTCCCCCACGAATCCAGCGAGCACCTCGTTGGTCGTGCCGTCACCACCAAACGCGATCACCAAGGACGCGCCTTGCTCGAGTGCGGCCCGCGCGAGCATGGTCGCGTGGCCGGGTCCCTCGGTCGCACGGAACTCGATGCTCTCGAATGCAGCCTCGAGCATGGGACGCGCTGTCGCGACGCACCTGCGGGTCTTGCCGCCGCCGGACACCGGATTGAAGATGCACACGACGTCGGAGTTGGACATCGCGCGCAGGGTATCAGGCTCCCTGTTGCATATTGGGCAGCCGGCGTAGGGAGGCCGCAATCGCGATCTCTCGTCGGCCGATCGGGGCCTGCACTCCGTCCCCGGGGCGCTGGAGGTCGACGAGGGTGGTCGCGACCCGGCGCATGCGGTCACGCGCCCGAGGGCTGAGCATCCGCGCCGTGGTGAGCTTCGACAACAGGAGGCGAGCGTCGTCGTCGAGCGGACACAGGCTCTCGATCGCGCCGCCGTCTGTGGGGATCTCGGCGTTGTTGCGGTGCGTCGTGCCGCGCAACCGTTCGCGCTGACGAGCCCGGGCAACCGAGATCCGGGCCCGAATCTCCGCCGTCCCCTCCTGCGCCTCTCCATCGAGGGCGCGCGGGGGCGCCATGGGAACGACCAAATCGATCCGGTCGAGCAGCGGCCCCGAGAGTCGAGCCTGGTAACGCTGAACCGCCGCCGACGAGCAGGTGCACTGGCGTTCGGGATGACCGAGGTAGCCGCACGGGCACGGATTCATCGCGGCCATCAATTGGAAGCGGGCCGGAAACCGCAGCGAATAGTTGGCCCGGACCAACGACACTTCCCCGTCCTCGAGCGGCTCCCGCATGCCCTCGGTGCACGCCCGGGCGAACTCCGGCAGCTCGTCGAGGAAGAGCAACCCGCAGTGGGCCAGTGACACCTCCCCCGGGCGAGCCGGCTGACCGCCGCCGAGCAACCCCGCGGACGAGACGGTGTGATGCGGCATGCGAACCGGCGGTGTCCGTCGCAGCGATGTCGGAGCCCGACTGCCGCGCAACGAGTGCAGTTTCGTGACTTCGAGCGCATCGTCTCCGGCGAGTGCCGGCAACAACCCCACGGCCCGGCGCGCGAGCATCGTCTTGCCGACCCCCGGCGGACCGTGCAGCAGCAAGTTGTGCCCACCGGCGGCCATGACTTCGACCGCGAGCCGCCCTGCCGCCTGACTCCGCACATCGGCCATGTCGGGACCCCACCCCGGGGCCTCCTCCGACTCGGTCCGTACATGCGGGGCGATCGGGACCTCCCCGCGCAGATGTGCAACAAGGGAGGGGAGGTCGTCGACCGGCAACACCCCGAGACCGGGGCACAATGCGGCCTCGTCCGCCGAGTCTCGAGGAACCGCGATCGCCTCGAACCCGGCACGGCGCGCAAAGTCGGCGACGATGAGCGCCCCGACCGCCGGGCGAACGACCCCATCGAGGCCCAGCTCTCCCCAGAGCATGAGCTTGCCCAACGACGCGGTCGGCACAACCTCGTGACAGGCCAGGAGCGCAACCGCCATCGAGAGATCGATGCCGGGGGAGTCCTTTCGGCGGTCTGCCGGCGCCAGGTTGACGACTTGTTTTCGCGGCCGAATGTCATGGCCGCAGTGAGCCAACGCGTTGCGCACTCGCTCGCGCGCCTCGCCGACCGCACCGCTGGCCCGGCCGACAACGGTCAGCCCCGGCAGGCCACGCCGCACGTCGGCTTCGACGGTGATGAGGTAGCCATCGACACCCTCGAGTCCAGCACAGTAGGTCCGGGCAAGCATCGGACAGGGCGAAGCAAGTCTCGGACCAAGACGTGTGCCGATGAACTGCCGCTCCCAAGAAACGAGACTGGCCCAGCTGGAGGCCGATGCGTGGGCCACCGGGCCACCGACTCACTTGTCGCGGCGCCGAGACTTTCGGATGTGTCTTCGGATCGGATACACGCGCCCCGCGGCCTCCGTCACAACGGTCATCTTCTCGATCAGCGTGTCCAGCTTCTTGGTGACCGCCTGCAAGTCGCCCGTGGCGTCACCGAATGTCGACAGCACCGTGGACAGTTCCGCCACCGCGTCGTCGGTGTGCTCGAGAACGGGCCCGGTCTTGCCCAGGACGCCGTCCGCGGTCTGCACCATCGCGTCCGCGCTTGCGACCAGAGCGTCTGCGTCCTCCACGAGGTCGTCGGCGCCATCCATGGAGCGCGACGACTTCGCGACAACCTTCGCGCTCTTGCGGACCAGGCCATCCACTTTCGCGAGCGTCGTGCTGACCTCGTCCAAGGCCTTCGTGACCTCGCCATACAGCGCCGCGTCGTCCGAGAGCATCTTGCCGGCGGTGCCCTCCCCCGCTTCGATGCGCCCCGAGATCGCGGCCAAGCTCAGGAGCGCCTGACGCAGGCTGCCTTCGGGATCGCTGGCCTCGTCGGTGAGCACCCGAAGGTTGCGGATCAAGACCTCGAGATCCTGGACGAGTGGATCGGACGAGACCCCTGGCAGCATGTCCGCGATGTGCTCCGGCTCGATCGCGGAGATCGAGTCTCCGAAGTCCAGCGCAGCAGCATCACTCGAGCCGGGCGTGAGGGAGACTCCGATGCCCGACAGGACGCCCTGCAAGCCGAACGACGCCTGCAGCGTGGCCGTGGTGTCGGTCCGAACCTTCGACGCAAAACGGGCCCGAATCTCCAGGTCGATCTCCACCTCGTTGTCGGCGGTGATCTTGACCCCCGAGACCCGACCCACATCGATACCCAACATCTGCACGCGACTGCCTTCGGTCACGCCATGACCGTCGGCCAGCATCAGCTTGTAGTGGGCCGGAGTATCGAACGTGCCTCGGCCCCCTGAGACGAACAGCAGGCTGACGATGGTGGCGGTGACCACCACAATCACCATCGCCCCCGCGACCCACTCGGCGCGACGGATCCGAAAGGGCACACTCATGAGGCGGCCTCCAGCGCGGAAAGCTCGATGATGCGGTCGACCAGCGGTTCGACGAACTCGACGTCGTCGTCGGCCACGAGCACGGTCACGCCCCGCGCGTGCGCTTGGGCGTGGAGTTCGGAGACGATGTTTCGGCCCTCGGGGTGCAGGAACGCGCTGGGGTCTTCGGCGAGCAGGACGGCCGGCTCGAGCAGCAGAGCCCGCAAGTACGCGAAGCACTTGCACAGCTCCGCCGGCAACAGACACGCACGAACATCGGCCGACGTTTCGAGTCCGGCGGCCGCGATGACCGACGCAACGGCGCGGCTCGCATCGGACTGCGCAATGCCGTGGTAGCGCAGCGCCAGCTCGAGGTTGTCTCGCATCGTCATGTTCGCCAGCAGTCCGCCGGAGATCGAGACGTAGCCCAGGTGCCGGCGCAACTGCAACAGCGAGCGACGATCGGCAGTGCCAACCTCGACCCCACACACCACCACCTGGCCTCGCTGCACGCGCTCAAACCCCGCGCAGGCCCGAATCAGCAAGCTGAGGCTGGGCTGATGTGGACCCACGACCGCCACGCGCTCGCCCTCACGAAGACTCAGAGACACGCCTTGGAGCTCCGCACCGACGCCCTGGACCCACAGGTCCCGAATCTCGATCGAGGGGGTCATCGGGTCACAGCGCGAGGAGAGCAAACACCGCCGCCAGCGCCGAACAGTGGATGAGGATCTCGACAAGGGCCCGCGCGACTCGGCGCGGGACCTCGGTCACGTCCCCTCGAACCGACAACCCGTGATAGCAGGCGACCGCGGCCGAGACGATGCCAAACAGCCCCGCTTTGGCGAGCGCGAGAACGACGTCGGAGGGCTGCAGCGCGAACAAATAGGGAAGCGCCGCGCCCAGCTGCGGCGGGAGTGCGCCCGCCTGAACCGCAGCCACGAACGCGCCCCCAAACACGGAGGCGACGAACACCAGGGTCAGGGCAACGGTCGCGACCGCCATGCCGATGAACCGGGGCAGCAGCAGCCAGCGAATGGGGTCGATGCCCGCGGTCTCAATGCCCTCGACCTCACCGCGCGCGCTCATCGACCCGAGCTCCACCGTGACTGCGGCACCCGACCGCAATGCGACGACGACGGCAGTCGAGAGCGGAGCCACCTCGCGAACCAACAAGCGAGCGAGAATGTCGACCACCATCTTGTTCTCCTCAGCTCCCGAGAAGAACGTGAGGGCGATGGTCACGAAGACCGCAGATCCGACCGCGCCCAAGAAGGCCACCAGCGGAATGGCCTCCACACCGGTGAACACGATCTGTCGTGCCGCCTGGGTCCACACGACCGCGCGTGCATGACGGGCCGGTCGCAACGCCGCCCCCACGGTGAGTACCGTCAGCGTCGCGTACGAGACGACGCGTCGCATCTCGGTGAGAAAGCCGCGCCCAAGCCTCCGAAGAGCGTCGTGCATGAGTCGGGCGTCAGCGTACCAGGCCGGCCTGCTCCGGGCGAAGCTCGACGATCCAGGCCTGGGGCACGTGCGTGGCCACGGTCGCCGACACCAGGTTCGCCCAGCCCGGAGCCTGCTCCAGGATGCGGGCATCGGCGCTGCAGGCCACGGCATTCGACTCGATGACGGCCACATCCGCGTCATGGGGCAACTCGACCGTCCACTCCACGCCTTCGGGGGCGCGCTCGCGGATCCAACCCGCCAGGCGCCCACTGTTGGAGACCGGGCGATCCACAAACCACGCCACGGCGGCGGGTCCCCACGTCGCAAGCGTCGCGCAAAGCGCATCAAGGGCGGCCTCCGTGACGCTGACCCGCCGGTAGCTCCCGTGAACGCTCGACAGGTCTCGCAGGGCCTCGTCGGCGCCCCGCAGCAGGACGCCGCCCGCCATCGCCGTTTCCACACCGATGATGACGTTGAAGGCATCGATGGCCACAGAGCCACCCGCGAGCGAGCCAACAGCCCGCTTGCGGGATGCGCGATGCCGAAGGTTTCCATCGCCCGCTGCGCTCCGGGACACGGCGATCCGCTGCCGCTGACGAAGCCGATATCGATCCCCGACCAACTTGGTGGCCGAGGGATCCACGTAGCCGCGGCCGAGAAGCCAACCCAAGTCCGCCACAGCGTCGCGCAGCGTCGGGACGATTGCGGCCGAGAACAGCGTTGCGTCGGCTTGATGCGGTCCTCGGCCCACCGGACACAGGATAGCCCGAGCACCACCCACGCGCCCGGGTCTCCCTGCTACGCTCCGGCGGCGATGCAGGACGTGAAGCGAACTGTCATGGAAGTTTTTGAGGGTGTTGCCGAGCGGCAACACGACCAACCCGCCCTCAAATGGAAGCAAGGCAGCACGTGGAAGTCCAAGTCGTGGGGCGAGTACCGCGATGAGGTTCGCCTCGCCGCCAAGGCGATGATCGGCCTCGGGCTCGACGCCGGCAAAGGGGTCGCGATCATCGGGTTCAACTGCGCGCAGTGGGTCATCGGCAACGTCGCGGCGATCTACGCCGGAGCCCGCCCTGCCGGCATCTACTCCACCAGCTCCCCCGAGCAGTGTCAGTACGTGACCAGCCACTGCGAGGCCCAAATCGTCATCTGCGAGGATTCCAAGCAGCTCGATAAATTCCTCGAAGTCCGCGACCAGCTCCCGGAAGTCAAAGCGTTCATTCTGATGCGCGGTGACTCCAGTGAGGACGACGTCTACGGCTGGCCCGAGTTCTTGGACAAGGGCAGGGACGTCGACGACGCGGCGCTACAAAGCCGGGTCGATCCCCAGAGCGCCGACGACGTCTGCACCCTCATCTACACCTCGGGCACCACCGGCAATCCCAAGGCCGTGATGATCTCGCACGACAACATGACGTGGACCGCCAAGTCCGCGCTGGACACGTTGGGCTACGCCGAGGGCGACCTGGTCGTCAGCTACCTCCCGCTGTCGCACATCGCCGAGCAGATCATGAGTCTGCACGGGCCGATGGTGACCGAAGGATGCACCGCGTTTGCCGAGAGCATCGACAAGCTCGGCGACAACCTCAAGGAGCTGCGGCCGACCCTGTTCCTGGCGGTCCCCAGGGTGTGGGAGAAGATTCAGGCGAAGATCACCGCGGCAGGAAAGGCCAACACCGGGCTCAAGAAGAAGATCGGCGCCTGGGCGCGCTCCCAGGGACTCTCCGGGGGATACGCCGACCAAAAAGGACAGCCGCGTCCGATGCTCTTCGGCGTGGCCAACAAACTCGTGTTCACCAAGGTCCGCGAACAACTCGGCCTCGACCGCTCCCGCATTCAGATCACTTCGGCCGCCCCGATCAGCAAGGCCACGCTCGAGTTCTTCCTCAGCCTGGGCGTGCCGATCATGGAGGTGTACGGCATGTCGGAGTGCACCGGTCCTGCGACGGTGTCCGTGCCGGGGAGGTACGTCACCGGCAAGGTCGGTCCCAAGCTGCCCGGTACCGAGCTGAAGATCGCCGAAGACGGAGAGGTGCTCATGCGAGGCCGGCATGTCTTCAAGGGCTACTTCAAGAACCCCGAAGCGACTGCAGAGGCGCTCGACGAGGACGGGTGGCTGCACTCCGGGGACATCGGTGAGATCGATGACCGCGGGTTCCTGCAGATCACCGACCGTAAGAAGGACATTCTGATCACCGCAGGCGGCGAGAACATTGCCCCGCAAATGATCGAAGGCCAGCTCAAGGGCATCCCTGCGGTCTCTCAGGCGGTCGTCGTTGGCGACCGACAAAAGCACCTCAGCGCACTGCTCACGCTCGACGAGACCATGCTCGATGCGGCCCTCGCCGAAGCCGGGAGTTCCGCCAAGACCATGGCCGAGGCCGCGAAGGACGAGACGCTCGAGGCCTGGCTGATGAAGCAGGTTGCGGGGGTCAACGAACACCTCGCGCGGGTGCAGACCATCAAGAAGATCGCCATTCTGCCCAAGGACTTGTCGATCGAGGGCGGCGAGCTGACGCCCACGATGAAGGTCAAGCGCAAGGTCGTGAACAAGAAGTACGTCGACCTCATCGACGGGTTCTACGGAGGCTGACCGCTGTCCGTTCGAGACATGATCGGGGTGTTCCTGGCCGGCGGCACGGGAGCGGCTCTCCGCGTGGCTCTGGTGCCGCTGCTCGATGAACGCTTGCAGAGCGTGCTTCCGTCGGCTGGTACCTTGGTCGTCAACGCGATCGGCTGTCTCGCGATCGGACTGGGCGCGGCGATGCTCCCGGAGGGTTCGCTGCGACCGATCCTGCTCGGTGGATTCCTCGGCGGATTCACGACCTACAGCGCGTTCGGCCTGTTGACATATTCCCACGCCCAGGAAGGACGCTACGGGGTGTTCGCCGCCCACGTGCTGTTGCACGTCGCACTCGGGCTCGCCGCCGTCGGCCTGGGTCTGTGGCTCGGGCGCTCCCTCGCGCCGGGACAACCGTGACGGACTGGCGCTGTGCAACGCTGGCCCGACACCCGCTGGGGTCGATTGCCACCGAAGTCATGCAGGCGGCCCTGGATGCCGTCCAACCTCGAGCGTTGACCCGTGCATGGGCACAGCAACACCTTCGACAGACGCAGAGGATTCGCGTGCTCTCGATGGGGAAAGCCGCGGCCGCGATGACCCAGGGACTGCTCGAGGTTGCCGACGACCGGGTCGTCTCTGGACTCGCCGTGCTCAAACACGCAGCGGAGCTTGTCGGGGTCCGCATCCTGCTCGGCGACCACCCGGTGCCCGCGCAGCGAAGCCTCGTGGCTGGTGCCGCCATGCTGGATGCTGCGGCAGAGGCCGAACCGGGCGACACGGTCGTTGCGCTGGTCAGCGGGGGCGCCTCCGCGCTCCTCGAAGCACCTGTTCCGGGAATCTCACTCGCCGACATCGCCGCCATGACCGAGGCCCGCTTGCGCGACGGCACGCCAATCGAAGCGCTGAACCGAGCGCGCCGACGAGGAAGCCGGCTCAAGGGCGGAGGCTTGGCACGAGCCATTCCCGTGGGCGTCACCGTGCACGTCGTTGTGCTCTCCGATGTTCTGGGCCCTGACCCACACCTCGTGGGATCGGGTCCGTTCGATGATGCCCGCGTTCAACCTCACCTGCTCGCAGGCAACACTCAAGCCCTCGAGGCTGCGGCGGCGGCTGCGTCTGCCCTGGGAGCCGAAGTCGAGGTCACCGCGACGATGAGGGGCGAGGCACGGGTCGAGGGCGCCCGGTGGGCCCAGAGCTTGATGATGGCCCCGCCGACGGACGCTGTGCGATGCACCATCGCCGGTGCCGAGACGGTCGTGACCGTTCGCGGTGAGGGACGCGGCGGGCGCAACCAGGAGTTCGCGCTCTCCGCCGCTCCAGCGCTCATCAACAACCCGCACGCGCTGCTCGTTTCCCTCGCGACCGACGGTGAGGATGGGCCCACCGACGCAGCCGGAGCCGCGGTCGATGGGACCACGGTCTTGCGGGCACTCGAGCGCGGGCTCGACCCCGACGACCACCTCCGGCGCAACGATAGCTATACGCTGTTCGGGGCTTTGGACGACCTGCTCAGACCGGGGCCGACGGGCACCAACGTTTGCGACATCGCCCTCGCCTTCTCATGACCCGGCCCGCGGCGAGGCAGGGTTCGGACGAGGGGCGTCCACAGCGCCCCGCGTTTGGCCCCTACGACCTGGCCCAACGGGCCCGACCGCGGCACGATGAGTGACATGGGCCTCGCATCCCTCGTCGCGGTCGTTTGGCTCGCCGCAGAACCATCCGTCGCGAGCAGACCTGCGGAGCCCACTGCGGCACAGACAGCCGCGGCCGAAAACCCGCGCATCGCCATCGCTGGAGCCGCGATGCTCGGACCGCATGCGGTCGGCAACCAGGAGTGCCGTCCCGAGGCTGCCCGGTGTGAAACCCGCGGCGGGTTCTTTGGCGTGGGAACCAGCGTCGAGGTGCGGCTTCGCCTGGCCAGCGTGTTCTCGCTCCACATGCGCCCTTGGGTGGTCGGCAACGTCGCGACGGACAAGGTCTTCACGGGTGCGTTGGGTGGTGGCCTTGGGGTCGGAGCCTATGGTCGTCACATCTTCGGAAGGGCCGAGTACATCGCGCTTCATGCATTCGGGGACGGCAGCTTCACGCCTCCATTTTTCGAAGGCGACGTCGCGCACGACCGCTGGGGCAAGCATGCCGGAATGCTGAGCGTCGGATTTCGCAAGGCGGTCACCCAGCGCATGCGAATCGAGCTGTGGGGAGGTCCGATGCTTGGCCCTTCCTCTCAGCGTTCGTTTCCCGATGGCACCCTCGACCGCCGATCGCTGGTGACCTTCATGCTCGGTTTCGGTTTGGCCTTCGACGCCTTGCCCGGGCCGTGGCGACCGCGCGACTGAGTTCTCGGCCACGGACTCCCCGCCACCCACCCGTGCGAGCCCGGTCTGTGGCGCGGGTTGCTGGCGCCCCTGGGCCCGCGTACAAAACAGCGTCCGATGGACCTGAGCCATCTCAACCCGAGCCAGCGAACCGCGGTCCTGACCATCGACGGGCCGCTCCTCGTGTTGGCGGGGGCGGGGTCCGGCAAGACCCGCGTCATCACGCACCGGATGCAGAACCTGATCGGGCTCGGCGTTCCGCCCGATCGCATCGTGGGCTTGACGTTCACCAACAAGGCGGCCGGCGAGATGCGCGAGCGTCTCGGGGGCATGGTCGGCACCACCGTCGCGAGCGAAGTGTTGCTCGCGACATTCCACAGCTTGGGAGCCCGACTGCTCCGCCTCGACCCCGATGGCTTCGGGCTGCCCTCCGCGCGGTTTTCGATCCTCGACCAGGGGGACGTCTTCGGCATCGTCCGGGCGTTGATGCGTGAACACGGCCACCACGGCGCAGGCGTCGAGCGCCGCTTCGACCTTCCTGCCATCGCACAGCGGATCAGCCTATGGAAGAACGCCTTCATCCCGTTCACGCTCGAGGCCGCTGAGGCACAGATCATCGACGAGTACGATGTCGTCGCGGCGTCGATCTACCCCGCCTACGAGGACCGTCTACGGACGCTCGGCGCAGTCGACTTCGACGATCTCGTGTGTCTGGTGGCGCGCGTCCTGGCGGAGAACCCCGAGACCCGAGAGCGCTGGCGCAGCAAGTTCGACTACCTGATGGTCGACGAGTACCAGGACACCAACGACGCCCAGCTCGAGCTCTTGCGGCAGCTCAGCCGCCCGCCGCACAACCTGTGTGTGGTCGGTGACGACGACCAGGCGATCTACGGCTGGCGTGGCGCGAAGGTGGAGAACATCCTGCGCTTCGACCAGATGTTCGAGGGCACGACCGTCGTCAAGCTGGAGGAGAACTATCGGTGCCGGACGCCGATCCTCCACTGCGCCAACGTCGTCGTGGCGCACAACAAGACCCGTCACGACAAGACGCTCATCCCCACCCGCGGGGGCACCGAGCCCGTGCACATGGTCGTCGCCACCGACGGTCCGCAGGAGTCGCAGTGGGTGGGCAAGAAGATTCGAACGCTGGTCGTCGAGCAGGCCGTGTCTCCGAACGACATCGCCGTGCTCTACAGATCATCGCTGCAGGCCAAGTCGATCGAGGAGGAGCTCCAGCAGCACGGCATTCAGTACCGGGTTCTCGGAGGCCAGTCCGTCTACGACAAGAAGGAGGTCAAGGATGCCCTGGCCTACCTCAAGACCATCCTCACCCCACGCGATGAACTCGCAGTACGCCGCGCATTGGAGACCCCCGCGCGCGGCATCGGACGGATCAGCATGGGCAAACTCTCGGCCTACGCGAAGGAGAACAAGGTGTCGATGCTCGAGGCCGTCCACCGCGCCGACCAGGTCGAAGGCATCGGCTCGCGTGGGCGCGAGGGTCTGGAGCGGTTCTCGAAGATGATCCGCAGCGCCCAGATTCGAACGCGGGAAGGCGGTGCTGCCTCCGCGCTGGAGTACGTGCTCAATACCGTCGGGTTCACGGACCACGTCAAGAAGGAGATCGGCAACGACGACGCCGCTGCCGCCCGACTCAAGGGCGTCGAGTGGCTCAAGGGCAGCATCGGTCGTTACGAAGAGCGAATGCGGCAGCAGGACAAGCGACCGCGCTGGGCCGAGTACTTCGGCATGGTTCAGCTCGACAGCAACGACGACAAAGACAAGGACAAAGAGAAGGAGGAGGAAGCAAAGCGGAAGGGACAGGTCTCGCTCGCGACCCTCCATAGCTGCAAGGGGCTGGAGTGGCCCTACGTCTTCATCATCGGCATTGAAGAAGGTGTGCTCCCCCACCGCCGGGTCTCCGCGCCCAGGGCCAGCGATGCCATCGCCGGCGATATCGAAGAGGAGCGGCGCCTGTTCTACGTCGGCATCACCCGTGCCCGCGACACGCTGTGGTTGTGCCGCAGCAAGAACCGGGTCGAGCGAGGCCGCACCGTGACTCGCGAGCCGAGCCGCTTCATCGAAGAGCTCCCCGAGGACGGCATCGAGGTCTACAACATCGACTCCGAGGAGGAGATGACCTCGGATGCGATGGACGACATGGCCGCAGCGTTCCTCTCGAAGATCAAATCGTTCGAGCCGGAGGGGTAGCTACAACGTGGCGCGGACCTTTGTCGCCCACGCCATGAGGTCGTCGTCGGTGGGCTCGGGCCGATTGCCCGGCGCGAGGAGCTCTCTGAGCGCCGCCTTGCCGCGCCGCAGCCGGCTCGCCGCGGTTCCCGGAGGGACCTCGAGCGCGACCGCGATCTCGCGCATGGTCCACGACTCCCAGAAGTACAGCTCGAGTGCGATCTGCAGGTCGAGCGGAAGCTTCCGCAGGGCGTCGAACAGTTGCGCATGTTCCTCCCGGCCGGCGACCAGCATGCTCGGCGAGGGGTCCACATCGCACACCGAGTGCTCCAAGGGCGCGAATGTGCGGCCGTCTCGGCTCCGCTCGCGAAAGCTGCGGAGCAAGACGTTGCGGGCGATGCCCATCAGGTAGCTGCGAAACGACGACTCGCCTCGAAAACCGCCCGCGACCTCTAAGCAGGTGACGAACGTCCGCTGGATGAGATCGTCGACGCCGTCAGAGACCTTGTTGCGGAAGAAGTTGCAGACCGCGGTGAAATGGCGCTCGAACAGCTCGTTGCCCGCGGCGCGGTCACCAGCTTGCCACTGCTCCAGCAACTCGCGGTCGTCCATCCGTCGCCATGCTACCAGCTGTCCCCCGACTCAGCCCGGGAGCATTGCGGGCACCGCAGGCAAGCCGGATCCGCTGCGGTCCACATCGAGAGCCTGAAGGATTCCCGAGTACATCACCCGCTCCTGCATTTCGGTCCCAGGCATGGGTGCGCCGGTGGAGGGGTCGTAGCCGTAGGTCAGCGCCGTGGAGGGATCGACACCGCCCAGCAACGTCCCGCCGGCGAGCAGATTTCCCGAGAGCAGCAGGTTGCCGTTGTTGAGCCCGTGTCCGGTCCCAAACCCCAGCGATCCCTCGGGGCGGTTCTTGGTCCGGCCGAAGTCCGTCGCGACATAGATGACCGTGTGGTCGAACAGCGATTCCCCGGGGGCCTCGGGGTGTTGCGCCCCTCGCAGCAGCCCGATCAGGGGGTCGAGCGTGTTCAGCATGCGCCTCCACATCATCGTCTGCGTGTTCCGGTGCTGGGTGTGTGAGTAGTCGAAACTCAGCGGCGTGTTGATGATCCGGTGATCTTCGCCGGTCGCATCCGGGTTCGTCACGACGTTCCAAGTGGGACTGAGCGTGACGGCAACGGAGAGGCCGTTCTTGATCAGCAGGTAGGCCATCGCGGCCTGCATCTGCAGGGGGTCCACCGTCAGGTGACCAAACGCCGCATCGAGGGCTGCCCGATCCGCGGGGTCGAACGGCGGCAAGGAGGGGTCATCGAGGCCAAAGTTGAGCTTCTCGAGCAGGCCGGCGTCCTCGAGCCGGGGCACGTCTTCGCCACGCATTCGCTTCCACGCCTCGAGCCGCTCGGAGAGCAAGAATGTCCGTGTGAACCGAGTATGGGGGTCGAGCGATTCGTCGCGTACCGAGCGGGCGATCTCCAACACGTCCCGAGTGGGCGCGTCATCGATGCCATGAAGGCCGTCGAGCGACAGGGGCCAACGCTGCGGGTCGGAGATCGAATGCGCCCGCGCCCATGCAGGCACAGAGTCATCGGCACCGTCCTCGCGGAAACCCAGCGCGCCCATCGTGACGTTCGGCAACGGGAATCCCTCCCCGTGGTGAATCGACACGGCTTCCTGCAACGTGCGCCCGTTCCACGCTCCGTTGCCCGTGATCGAGCGCTGCTGCCCCAGCGTGTGGTTGACGCTGGTTCCGGTCTGCGTCGCGACGAGCATGTTGGCGTGGTGCGCGTCGATGAACGCTCCCTGGTCGCCCACGTACGTCTCGCCGAAGAACTGCGCGGCAGTGCGATTCACTCCCCGGAACGGGTGGTCGAGACTGGCCACAACTTCGCTACGCGGAAACACGTTGAGCGTCGCGCCAACCTGTGGGGAGACCTCCGTGTCGGTGACCGCCAGGAAGCTGTCGATGATCGATGCGCCCCCGAATGCACCCAACGTGATCAGGAAGCGCGCTGGAGGACGCCCTCCGGCCTGGGACCGTCGGTTCCAGAGTCCGCCACCTGCTGCCACTGCAGCGAGTCCAGCCAGTAGATTTCGTCGTCGTAGTCTCATCGGAAGCCTTAGTAGAAGAGAAACTCCGTGGTCGTGAGGACCGCGAAGCAGGTCGCGACCCCCCAGTCCCGGCCCGGCAACAAGCTGTCCGAGACTGCGATGTCGGCGTGCATCAGCAGCAGAGTCTGCGTCTCGGCTTCGGTCGGATGGCGCAGCAGCCCCCGGGTGTAGAGCCCGTCAATGAACGCGACCGCAGACGGATCTCCGATGTCCGCGGTCCCGCCCCCGAGCTGCGGCACGGCGAACAGCACCGGGTCACTCGACTCGCGGTCAAGGTCGATGCGCCGCATACAGGCTTGGAGAGTCAAGCGGTCGACTGCGATCGGGGCGGTGGCTCCGATACCCGCAGGCGTGTAGATGCCCAGGTCGTACGGAGCCACGCCTCCAAGGGCGACCTTGTGCACATCTTGGGTGCACGACGCACCGCCCACTTCGGTGCACAGCTCCTCCGCGTCCAGTTCGAGGACCGCGGTGAGGTCGTTCTCGAGCCGCTGCGGCCCCTTGAAGTGCACGTTGGCAGTCGGCGAGGTCGGAGGCGGTGGTGGCTCCTCGGACGTGTCCGTACCGTCATCGCTGTCGTCCTCCGGGGGCTCGTCGGTATCCGCCGAAGTCGTCGACCCGGGCGCCGTCGGGCTGGTGTCGGACGCCACATCCCCTGTGCTCTCCGCACCGTCGGTGCTGCTTTGCGAAGCACCAGCAGGCCCTCCACCGCAGGCGACCAACAGGAGTGAGACGAGGAACGAGGAGGCTTCAAGGCGCACCGTAGGCCTCCGTATCGATGAGGTCGTGCAGCATGGCTTGGACTCGGTAGTCGTGGTGGTCGCGGAAGTCGTGCCACAGCGTGGCGAAGGTCTCGGTCTGCTCGGGCGAGGGTGGGCCCCCCATCGTCAGTTCCCAGTACTGCAGCACCGTGGCGCGAGCGAACGCATCACTCGCTGCGGCCACCTGCGCCCACTCGCGGAGGTCCGCGACCGGCTGGCCAAAGAGCGAGCCGGCCTCGGGTGTATTGGCGATGTCCGGGCCTTCGTGGGCGAAGAACTCGTGTTCCATGCGCTCGGGGAAATACAGCGCGCGCTGCGGACCGAACCCCGAGAACCGCGTAAACGGGTACGTCAGCGCATCGAGGGTCGAATGGCAGACGGCGCACGTCTCCTCGTCGACGCCCTTGTTGTCGTAGTCGGCGGGCGTCCCGACCGGGTACAGGCCCTCCTGCTTTGCGATGTCGAAGCCGAGGTATGCGCGGTACGCCTGGGCCGCGGTGTTGCGAGGGATCGCCGTGAACATCGTGCTGTACAGCGCGATCCACCGCGTCGTCAGCATTCCTTGCCGACGCTCGGGAATCACCGCCTGCGTGCACCCGACGAAGCACCCACACGTGTTCTGAAAACATCCCTCTGCTGCCGGGCAATCTTCATCCTCTTCACAGGCCAGCCCGGAGTCCTCGAACGGCTCGGGCGCCGCGGTGTACGTGGTGCCATCGAGCCGCGCGAAGTAGTCGGCCAACAACACGTCCCGCGCATCGTGGTCGTCGATCTGCGTATAGGCGAACAGGGTGAGGTCGTGGTCGTAGTCTGCGATCTGAAGCTGCGTCAGCGGCGAAGGATCGAGCCCGGACTTGAGCGAGTGCACGGGCCGGACCTTCGAGTAGGCGAGCTGCCACAGCACACCGTCGCGCCCACGCCAGAACTCGGACTGCAGGCAGGTGTCCAGCGTGTCGTGCATCGCATCTCGCTGCTCGGCAGGCCCAAGCGCAGAGAAGGCCTCGTAAGCTTCGAAGCTCGGCTGACGTCCGCAGAAGTCGAGCGAGAGCCTGCGATAGGCGTACTGCGCGTCGTAGCTGCAGATCCGATACAGGAGGTCTTCCAGGTCGGCATCGTCGGGGCACATCGGCACGGCAGGTGCACTCGCGGGATCGCCCGGTGCCGTGCCAGCTTCGAGTTCCTCGTCGTTGGTGAAGCCATCCCCGTCCGAATCCAGGTCGGAGACGGCGGCAAGCGCCATTTCGAGCTGATCGAAGGGGTCCCCGTCCAGCGCGAGCGCGAGGTCGTCGCCAAACGGGTTCCAGGTCGGCATCGCCGGGTCCGTGGATTCGTGGCACAGGGAGCACTGGGGGAGCCCCGCGGCACACAGGGGGGCATCCGGCAGCGCCTCGCACATGAGCGCAGGGCCCGATGGCTCCGCGTTGGCGGCGGAAACCCAGCCCACGCTGCACGCGAGGGCCGACAAAACAATCAATGGAGTAGAGCGCGCCATGGGCTGCTCTGCCTCGGTGCCCCGAGCGTGATGATTTGATCACGACTTTTTTTTTCGACTTGCGCGGTCTGGCACCTGGGCATCAAATAGGGGGGTGGGCGTTGATGTTGAAGCCGAGGCGCTGCGGGCCAGCGTTCGCTCGCGCCTGTTCGGCGAGGCGTCGGTCTCCACGCTCGGCCGCTACCAACTCCAGCGTCAGATCGGTCGCGGCGGGATGGGCGTCGTGTACGCCGCCCTCGACCCTGAGCTTGGGCGAACCGTCGCTCTGAAGGTCCTGCGCTCTCGCGGTGCCGGCGGGTCCCAGCAAACCCGCGAGGCCCGGCTCGTCCGAGAAGCGCGGGCGCTCGCCCGGCTCTCCCATCCCAACGTGGTCTCGGTCTACGCCGTTGAACGGATCGGTGGCGTGTTGTGTATTGCGATGGAGTTCGTCCGCGGCGAGACGCTCGCGGCCTGGCTCACAGCCGAGACGAGGACGGACACCGCGGTCGTCAGTGCATTCGTCGATGCCGCTCGAGGCCTCGCCGCTGCCCACCGCAGCGGTATCGTGCACCGCGACTTCAAGCCGCTCAATGTGATGGTCGGCGCATCCGAAGGACGCGGTGTTCGTGGCCGCGTGCGCGTGCTGGACTTCGGACTTGCGCTGACCGACCCACAGCGCGCCCCGTTGACCGAAGAGTCGACGACCCAGGACGGGGCCGGCTCGTTCGAATCTGGGTCGAGCACCGAAACGGAGACCGGCACGGTCATGGGGACGCGCGGGTACATGGCCCCCGAGCTTCGCGAGGGTGCCGCGAACGCTGCCAGCGATCAGTACGCGTTCTTCGTCTCGCTCTTCGGCGCCTTGACCAAGCGTGGTTCGAAGGACCCGCCGCTGACGACGATCGAACTCGCTCGAGTCCCCGGACGGTTGCGGCCCGTTCTGCGGCGCGGCCTGTCGAAGGATCCCGACGCGCGCTGGCCCGACCTCAACGATGCGGCAGACGCTCTGCTGCGCGCGGTGGCACCACGGTGGCCAGTCGCAGCCGCAACCGCGGGGGCTGTGCTCGCCATCGGTGGCGCCGCGTGGGTCTCTACCGCCCACGCCGAACCGGGTCCGTGCGCCGCCTTCGATACTCGCGCGCAGTCCACCTGGAGCGAGTCGCGCGTTCAAAGCATCGAGACGACATTGCGGGGTGCCCCTGCGTTCGCCGTCGATGCGTGGGCACGGGCCGCCCCTCACCTGGACGCGGCCATGGCTGGGCTTCGCGAACAGGGCCGCATCGCGTGCACAGCCGCCTACGACGGCGGCCGGCTCGTGTCTCGCTCCGACGCGGCGATCGTCCTGTGTCTGCAAACCCAACTGGTCGAACTCGACGCGGCGCTCGTGCAGTTCGAAGCCGAACCGCGGCGCCCGCAGCCTCTCGACTTTGCGTCCTTCGATCCGCTCGGCGCCTGCGAGGAGCAGACCGAGCCCAGCGGGGACCCGGGGTCACTGGCCTTCGAAGAAGCGCTGGCCGCCGTACGAGGTCAGCTCCGTGCGGGTTCGTACGCCGCGGCCCACACAGCGATGCAAGAGCTCATCCGCCAGGTGCAGTCCGTCTCCGTGGCCTCGCTGCGGGCGGAGGCATTCCTCCTCGGTGGACGGGCTGCACAGGCAGCGGGTCATTACGAAGTCGCCGAGACCCGCTTTCAGGCGGCCCTCGGCGAAGCCACGACCGCAGGTACCGACTCCGTCGCGGCGCGAACTTGGGTCGCGCTCCTCGATCTCGAAGGCCGTGACTTCGGTCGCCAAGCAGAAGCCACGCGCATGCTCGTGCCCGCCAGCGCAGCGGTCGCGCGCCGGCCCGACGACGCCCGACTGCAGGCGGACTTCATCGCGACCCGGGCCATGCTCGCCGATCGTTCCGCCGAGCCAGAGCGAGCCATCGAGCTCCTGCACCAAGCCCTCGCCGCCGTCTCCGATGCGCCCGAGACCGCCGCACGCCGGGCCCACCTGCTGCACGCGTTGGCTCGAGCCCTGCGACGTGCCGGTCGCCCGGCGGAAAGCATGCCGCACGCGCAAGAAGCCTTGCGGCTCACGCGAGAGGTCTTGGGCCCCCGCCACCCCGAGGTCGGAAACCGGTACATCGCCGTCGGCACCGCGGCCAACCTCGCCGGCGATTCAGACGCGGCACTGGAAGCCTTTGGCGAAGCCCTCAGCATCTACACCGAAGCCGTCGGACCGGAGCACCCCTCCGTTGCCGTCGCACTCCACAACCGCGGGACCGCGCTGGCCTCAGCGGGCCGGGTTGATGAGGCATACGAGGACATCGCGCGCGCGGCCGAACTCGACAGTGCCAACCTGGGCGCGGACAATCCCGGGCGCGCCCAGAGCCTCTACACGCTCGCGATGCTGCAACGCGAGCGTGGCAATGCCGACGACGCGCAGCGTCTGATGAACGAAGCGCTCCAGATCCTCAGCCGCGCCTGGGGAGACGACCATCCGGATCTTTCGTACGTCATTGGCGGATTGGCGGACCTCGCAGCCGCCAGCGGCCGGTTCGACGAAGCCACGAAACACTACCGACGGGCCCAGGCCCTGCTCGAACCATCGTTGGGCGCCTCGCACCCACGGATGGTCTACCCGCTGCTCGGCGAAGCACGTGTCGCGCTCGAACGGGGGACCCCCGAGGCTGCCCTCGCCCCGCTCGAACGCGCCCGCGCCATCGCGGAGTCGGGAGGGGTCGACCCGCTCACGGGTGCCGAGGTCGCGTACCGGTTGGCACTCGCGCTCCAGGAAGAGGACGGCCCTCAGAACCGCGTTCGCAGCCTACACAACGAGGCGAAATCCACGTGCGAGGCCATGAAGTCGGAGAACCCAGTGTGTGCCGAGGTTGTGGCATGGACCGCGCCCTGATCGTTCATGACAGGACGCCTTGAATGGACGGCGCGTTTCACCGTCCACTGGGGTCGTGACGCGTCTCTCCCTCTTCGTTTCCGGCCTTCTAGCTTTTTCGGTGACCGCTTGTGATGACGAGGTCAGCGAGCCCACCTTCGAGCCCACATCGGTCCCCGAGTCCAAGCCGATCGACGACCTGGACGAGGACGAGCAGCAGACCTTCTGCGAGGAAGCCACCGACTGGGCCACCGACGTGATCGGTGACGAGTTGCCCAGGCTCATGTGCAACAGCGAGGTAAGCGGTCAGGCGACGACCACTACCGCCAAACGCTCGAATTCAGGAGGCTACTGGGATGTACTCCCGGAGACGCACGGAAGACGAGTGGCGTGAACTCGTGGCGAATTTTGACGCGAGCGGCCTG